>Ga0207011_1005_pt1 | contig 57536 bp, 48 predicted proteins | sample Alteio_BWMinCont_79_FD_153466 | JGI IMG/M metagenome (GOLD analysis project Ga0207011, IMG submission 153466) | Enriched cells from forest soil in Barre Woods Harvard Forest LTER site, Petersham, Massachusetts, United States -... | ecosystem: Environmental > Terrestrial > Soil > Temperate forest >...
ACGCTGTCCGGGAAAGACAACGTAGTAGATCGCGGGATACAGCAAGATCAGCCAGAACAGCAACCAGGAGCCGGGCTTGCGATTTCGCAGAGCGCGTCCCAGTCCCCAGAACATCAGCACGGAAGAGGCGAGAAACAGAGAATTCTTCACCTGGGCCAACCACCAGATCTTGGCCAGCCGCGGCGGGCCAGCCCAAAAATAAACAAAGCGCTTAATGCAAAGCACAGCAAACCGGCGGTAATCTGCTTTAATATAGTCGACTGCTTGCTGCTTGCGCATGGCAACATAGGCGATCTCACCCATCGTGGTGTACTGCCGCATGGCGTAAACATCTTGCGTGGGATGCAAATACTGCATCCAGGTCCCGTCCGCTCCCTTGCCGTTGCCCAGCCGCAATTCCGCGCCAAAATTGTCGCGGATAAAAATGAACTTGCCGAAGGTCTGGTAATTGCGCGCAATCCACGGACTGATGCAAGCCAGAAAAATTACCGAAGCCAGCGCTACGCCCGCGAACGATGGCTTGCGCTTTTGCGCGCGGTGATACCAGGCCCACAGTCCCGAGACCGGGAGAAACGAAAGCAGGACCGTACTATCCACCGCCGCCAGACCCCATAACAAGCCAAACCAGACCCACGGTTTTAGCCCATCTCGTTCCTGCATGGTCAGCGTGAGCCAGAAAATTACTGCCAGCAGGAACGTCGAAAAACTCGTCTCCCATACCCAGCGGGTGCACCAGTACATTACGTAGGGAAGCAGCGCCCAGGTCCAGGCCGCGCCGACCGCGACTTTCTCGGAAAAGATCCGGCGCGCGATGAGAAAAATCGGGATGCAGGTCAGCGCCGAAAACACGCTGTTAATGGTGAGCAGAACGAACGCCGACGCGTGCGAGTAAATTCCGAATACATGAAAAACGCCGGCGGTCAGGTAGGGATACACAGGCGATTCCCAGGCGGTAGGCCCGGTTTGCCCGCCAAAGGGATTGCTGAATCCGTGCCCCGAGGCGATGGCGGCGCCGATTCGGCCAGTCTCCCAGCCGAAGCTGAAGTTGTTATCGGCGCTCTTGAACTTGTAAGTGTGGCCGATGAGAATCCATGCGACACGCAGAAAGAGCGCGATGGCCACCATCCAAAACTGCGACGTGCGGATATCCAGCCACGCGCTGACGAGCCAGTCGGGAATGCGTTCGGAGTGGGCGACCACGGCGGGCTTTGAATCCATGGATGTCTATTTGTAGCTGAGACGCGGCCATGCAGCAACTCTACAATCGTGACGGAGCGATTGAGACCCACCAACTTTGTACCTGGACTGAGGTGCTGCGGCTCGTTCAGCCGGGTAATTCAACTGTATAATCGTAGCGACTGAGGGTACCTCATGGGCTGGCTGCAAAATAAGTTCGAAAAGAATTTCATGATCAGCACGGTGGATTACGTCTTCAACTGGGCGCGTAAGTCTGCCGTCTGGCCAATGACGTTCGGACTGGCCTGCTGCGCGATTGAGATGATCGCGTCTTCCACGGCGCGGTTCGACATCGCGCGCTTCGGTTCGGAAGTGTTCCGTCCCAGCCCGCGGCAGAGCGATTTGATGATCGTGGCCGGCACCGTGACTTTGAAAATGGCTCCGGTGGTGAAGCGCATCTACGACCAGATGCCCGACCCAAAGTGGGTGATTTCGATGGGCGCGTGCTCGTCTGTCGGCGGGCCGTTCAATACTTATGCGGTGCTGCAGGGTGTCGACAAAATCGTGCCCACCGATGTTTACGTCACTGGTTGCCCGCCGCGTCCGGAAAATCTTTTCTACGCGCTGCTCAAGTTGCAGGACAAAATCGATACCATGACGCTGGCCAAGAAGCCCACGGAGGTTCGCCTCGATCCGAACATGCTGGAAAATTTCAAACGGCAGGTCATGATCGCGCAAACCCTACAACCCAAATAGAAATGGAAATGTGTGGGACGGGCGCTCTCACCCGTCCGCCGAGCGAAGCTCGACTAACACTCTCTGCAGGCCATGCCGATGTTCATCAAACTCACCACTGAATCCGAACTTCCGTCCGCCGACGAAGCCAAAGAGTTTCCTTGCGGCGAGAAGACGATATGCGTGGCCAACGTGAACGGCGCGTACAGCGCCATGGACAACGTCTGCCTGCACCGCGGCGGCCCGCTAGGGCAGGGAATGATCGAAGGCGGCAAGGTGGTGTGCCCGTGGCATGGCTGGGCGTGGGATCCAAAGACCGGCGCGGCCGATCAGAATCCTGGCGCGAAAGTAGCCGTGTATCCGCTGAAGATCGAAAACGGCGACGTGCTGGTTGAAATCTGAAACGTGACTGGCCAATCCCAATGAGTCCGGTCACTCACTTCCTCACTGGATGGGTTCTCGCAAACTGCTTCGATCTACGCCGAAGAGACCGCGCCATCGTCACCCTAGCCTGCGTCGCGCCGGATGTCGACGGCCTGGGCATTATTCCGGAACTGCTTACCCGAAACACCGCACATCCCCTGTTGTGGTTTTCTCTGTATCACCACACTCTTCACAATCTGGCGTTTGCGCTGGTCATTGCGGCGATAGCATTCGTGCTGGCCGTGCAGAAATGGAAGACCGGGTTGCTGGCCCTGCTGAGTTTCCACGTACATCTGTTTGAGGACGTGCTGGGTTCCCGGGGTCCCGACGGTTATCAGTGGCCGATTCCGTATCTGGCGCCGTTCTCTTCGTCGCTGCAACTTGTCTGGCGGGGGGAGTGGGGGCTGAATGCCTGGCCGAATGTCGTGATCACAATCGTGCTCTTGCTCATCACACTTTGGCTGGGATGGCGGAGAGGATTCTCTCCGCTGGAGATGGTGTCGGCAAGAGCCGACGGTGCGTTAGTTGCAGCTCTGCGGGGGCGCTTTCCTGCAAGAACATCTGTTTGAAAAAGGTCCGTGCGGTACAAATCTATCCCAGGTATCTCAAGAATTTCCCGGGTTGATTCTCATACCCCGGAAACACTTCATTCAAATTCTTGTTGCCCATGTGCCGCGCCACAGTTTCGCCGAGAACCTGACGAAAATCCGTGGTCAGCGCCAAGTCTCGCCCTTCGTAGAGTTGCGATTGATCGAGGCCGGGCCAACGGCCATAAACTTTTCCACCCTTCACCGGCCCGCCCAGCACGAACATCACGTTGGCGTGGCCGTGGTCAGTGCCGCGGTTACCATTTTCGCGCACCGTACGGCCGAATTCGGACATGGTCACAACCACCGTGTCTTCTCCGAGGTCTCCGAGATCGGTCCAGAATGCAGCGAGAGATTGTGAGAAGTCGCGCAACACATTTGCGATTTGACCCTCCGTCGCACCTTCGTTGACGTGATGATCCCAGCCGCCAATGTCGGCAAACGCGACCTGCACGCCCAGGTTTGCCTTGATGAGTTGCGCCAGTTGCCGCATGCTGTCGCCGAAGCGTCCCCTCGGGTAATTGGCGCCAGTCGCAGGCTTGTACTTCGACGGGTCGGCGGCCTTCAGCATCTTGACTGCATCGAAGGTCTCTTCGCCGGTGCCGTGGAGCACCGTGTCGAGCGAGTGGTCGTACATCGCCTCAAATGTATTTGCTGCCGGCGAAGCCTTCGGATTGCGTCCGCCCACCGAGAAGTCGCTGATGTTATTCATCGCGATGGCTGGCTCGATCCCGCCAAGGATGCGTGGAATTGCTGGGCCCATTGCAATGGCCTCAAACGGAGATTTTGGCGATGCATGCTGCAAGCTGTGCAGCGAGCGGTTGAGCCATCCATCGTCGGTGGATTTTACGCCGGGAGTGCCCGACTCCATAAAATCCTGGGCATCAAAGTGCGAGCGATTAGGATCGGGCGATCCCGCCGCGTGCACGATTGCCAGGTGACGCTGCTGCCACAAGGGTTGAAAGGGGGCAAGCGAAGGATGCAGGCCAAAGAATCCGTCGAGATCAAGCACGTCTCTGCGCGGAATGCTGATACTGGGCCGCATGGCGTAATACTGCGTCTCAGCATGAGGCACCACAATATTCAGGCCGTCAGCCGCGCCCCGCTGGAAAATCACGACCAGCCGCTTGTGGCCCGTGGCAGGTTCCGCCGCGCCCCACGCGGCCCGAGCCAGAAAGCTTGGCACCGCCGCGGTGCCGACCACAGCGAGCGCGCTGTTGCGAAGAAAAACTCGACGAGTAATGGTCATAAGCGTGTCGTAGAGACGTTGCTTGCTATCTCTCTTTCGGCGCGAGCAAGACGCAGCAATCTGCTTCTCTTTCGTATAAAGCTCTACTTGATCAGATCTTTATGCTGCGCGTCTATCTTCTCTGAAACTCCGGCGACCCCAGCAGCAAGCCCGCGATCGTCCTCGCATCCGGCGGGCGAGATCTGTCGCCCAGTGGGCGCGGACCAGTCTTTTTATCCTGCTGTTTATCTGGTTTCTGCCGATCCCCGTTCTCTCCTGCCGCCTCTACTTGGGCCGCAATCGAGTCATGCGTCTGCTGCGAAACGCCGCCCACCAGCAGGTAAGCTTCCAGTGTAGAGAGGGTCACGCTCGGATCGGACGGCAGGGTGACATCGCTTACGCCCAACGCCGCCGCTTCCACTTTCACGCCTTTGATTTTGCCGCTGGTCAATGCCAAGGAAAAATTCATCCGATTCAACAGTGCCGAGGAACTTATCCAGGCTCCCGCCTTCATGGAATAGCCAGTGGGTGGCTGCGCCCCGTACAAAGGCATGCCCATGATATTGAGTTGCCGGGTCAAAGGCAAAGCATCGTCGATCTCGGCGCCCGTGGCTCGCAACGCAGAGGCCACGAATTCAAGCGGCGTTTTTACTTTCGCGCGGTAGGTTCCGTCCGCCCAAAACTCGGGCGAGTGGAACAACGTGCCCAACACTTCGCGAATGTCGCCCTTTTTTTTCAGAAACGTTTTCGCCATGCGATCCACCAAGGCCGGCGAAGGATCATCCGAGACGAAGCGCTCCGCCAGCTTCAGCGAAATGAAGTGCGCCGTCTGCGGACTCGTGGCCAGCCGGTGCAACACTTCGAGACCTTCGCTTTCGCCCTTCGGCTTGATGCGATGTCCAAGCACGAACTTGGGGCCGGGTTCATGCATGCGAGGCTCGAACTTGAAGCCGCCGCCTTCCGCCGGCTTGTCGATGGTCCATCCCGTAAAAACTTTGGCAACTTCCGTAACATCGCGCTGCGAATATCCGCCACTCACGCTCAAGGTGTGCAGTTCAAGCAACTCGCGGCCATAATTTTCATTCAGGCCACTGGGGCGCTTGCCTGGATTGGGCTGCTGGGGTCTTGACGGATAGCCACGCCCATACCGTCCATAAGGCCGCGGGGCAGGCCCCACGGCTCGCACTGAATTCGGTCCCACGCTCAGCCAGTTGTCCAGATAAAACAGCATCGCCGGACTTTTCGCCGTGGCCACCAGCAGATCCTCGAATTTGCCCAGGGCACGCGGACGGATTACATCCCGTTCGTAGCTGCTCAGCATCAGCCGATCGAATCCCTTGTCCACGAATACGTTGAAGTGGTTGATCCAGAAATCGGTCATCACTTCGTCCAATTGCCTCTGGCTGTAGACGGCGCGCAGAAGTTTCGCCTGCGCCAGTTCGCCGGTTACCACAACTGGTGGGTTGACCATGGCGAGCAAAGTTTCCTTCTGCTTGGGACTCAAGCCTTCAAGAAATTCTTGCCCCTTACCCCCGCGAAGAGAATCGGCCAGGGCAACCTGTGATGCCACCGGCATGTCGATAATTTTCTTGAAACGCTGCTCCGGGGGGAGGCTCGGCAGCTGCTGCACTTCAAGGTCGGCATACATCTGTTCTTCGCGACGGCGCGCCTGCGCTTCTTCCTCGGGAGCCATCCTCTCTGCCGCGGCCGGTGGAGCTTCCGCTGGCATCGCATTCTCGCCGGAAGCGCTCGGACTTGCATCAGTGTCGTTGCGCGCGGTGTTCATGGTCTCGCCTGCCGCGCCCCTCGTCGCCATATTCTCTGCGCTCGCATTGGCGCCATCCTGCGCCCCATTCGCCGCCCCGGCTTGTTCCTTGCGTTCATTCCGCTGCTGAAGGCGCGCCATCTGCACCTGGTAAATCGCGCGGCGAGCGGGATCCGACGGCATGGTGCGCTTGCCATTCATTACCTGATTGATCTGCTGAGGAGCGGGGAAGTCTTCAGCAATCTCCGTCGTGCTCATGCGAAGCGTGCGAAACGGTTCCAGGCGGGCGCTGAGAGCGCTATCGTCGATTTTTTCGGGATGTAGTTGCAGCTCAATCCACTGCTCCACACCCATGGTCATCACCTGCTGCACATCCCCGGGACGCGGTCCGAAGGTCAGCCGATTAAGCGCGTGCAAAGCACGCTTCTGATCACTGGGTGCGGAGGCCGATTGGTCTTTATCGTTCTTCCGGGCCAACAACTGGGGGACGGTACACGCCAAGCCGAAGCAGAGAAGAAAAGTGGCGAACTTTGCGCGGCGCGGATGCATTTGCCTCCACTCAGGAAAGGCGAGAAACTCCTCCCATTATCAACCCAAACGAAGCAGAAAAGTTGCTGGGCCGGGTTACCAAAGAGATGAGGTGCGGGAGCTAGAAAGCTCGAAGCTAAGTCAGATAAGTCTTGCCGCGCGATACCTTGTGCTGCAGGGTTGCGGCCAACTGGTCCACATCGCCCGGCGCGATGTTTACCGCCATATGGTCCGCCAGGAGCGGAGTTCGATTGCTGCCCACCGCATCGCGCCGCACCTGGATCAGAAACGCTTGCACCACGTTCGGATCGTATTTCTGCGGAGTCAGACGCACCAGATCGCTCAGTGCGCTACCCAGCGAAAGCGATTCGCGATAAGGCCGGGTGCTGGTCATGGCATCGAATGTATCGGCCAGCGCCATGATCCGTACGGGCATGGGCAATTCTTCGCCCGCAAGTGCGTCAGGATAACCTGAGCCGTCGCTGCGCTCATGATGCCAGCGCACTGACTCGTGGATCTTTGGCCAGGGAAACTCCACGCTGCTCACAATCTGGTAGCCAACCACTGTGTGATCCGCCATCTCGCGAAACTCCTCCGGATTCAGCGCCCCAGCCTTCCCGAACAGCCGGCGGTCCACGGCTACCTTGCCAATATCGTGCAGATAGCCCGCGCTGCGCAGGGCCGCCACTTCGCCGGCATCGGCCCCCATGGCTTCGCCAATTGCAGCGGCGTAGCGGCCTACGCGCAGCGAGTGGCCATGAATGTTGACATGCTTCACGTCGATGGCCGTGGCGAACGCCTCCAGAGCCGTGTCATAGAATCCATGCAGAGAAGCCATGAGGCGCAAATTTTCAGTCACGCGTTGCGCCAGCGTTTGGGTCAGAGCGTGATTCTGCACCGCCAGCCCAATGTAGCTGCACAGCAACTCCATGGCATCCAGTTCGGCAGCTTCGTAGGGCGCGTCTCCGGGGCGCCGCCCCAAAGCCACCACTCCCGCCAGTTTGCCGGCCGCCCTTAGCGGCGCCACGCACTTGAAAAGCTCAGGTGCCACGTTGCCATTTGAACTCAAAAAAACGGAATACGTGGAAGCATTCAGCACGATCGGCCCGCGTGCAGCGGTCAGGGCGTGGGTGTGCTTGGGCAGCAGAGGAATGAATGCGGGTTCGGGCAACATGGCGAAACCCTCTGCCGCCACCGAGGTCAGCATGGTGGGCTTCTCGTTGAAAATGAAAAGCGCGCCCTCACCCGCGCCGGCTGCCTCCATTACCGCAGAAAGCATCCGCCGGGCAGTTTCCGAAAAGTCGCGCTCCGCCGTAAGCGCCGGGCCCAACTCGGAGAGCGCTTCTACGGTGTGCAACAGCCTGCGGAAATTGTTGGTCTCCACGGTCACAATAGCGGCGCGAGAGCCGAGCCAAAATGAGCGTAACATGCGCCAACGAGCGCAGGGTGGAGGTCTTGTTGGTTAGTTTGGTGCAGTGGCGACGCGGGTAAAAAGAGTGACGAGTCTGATTCCGGCCTTGCTATCCTGCGCTCAAAAATGTTCGCGCAATTCGGCAAAGCGGCCCACGATCAGCAGCCGCTGCGGTGGTGACGCCGCGTCCACTTCTTCATGTTCGAGAATCCAGGTATTTCCGTGAGGCACAAACACGGCATGCAAGCCCGCCGCCAGCGCCGGATTGATGTCAGACTTCGGACTGTTGCCGATCATCCATGTGGAATTGCGTCCAAGTTGATGCTTTTCGATTAATGCTGCATAAGCGGCGGAGTCCTTTTCCGCGACAATCTCGGTTGCTGCGAAATACTGTTTCAATCCGGATCGCTCGATCTTTCCCGTTTGCTCCGCGACCGCACCTTTCGTCATCAAAATCAGGCGATGCCGCGTCGAAAGGTATTCCAGGGTTTGAGAAACTTCCGGCAGAAGCTCCACCGGATGCTCCGCGACGGTGTGGGCAAAGCTGGTAATCTGGGCGTGCACTTCGGGAGTGACCAGCTTGACGGTCAGCCGCTCAAACGTATTCACCAGCGCGTGGGCAAAGCTGTGCAGCCCGTAGCCGTGCTTCACGATGCATTCGCGTTCCACATCGTTTAAAACTTCACGCACTTGCTCGGCGGAAAATTCGTGATGATTGAGAAACGAAATGAAGCGGACGATCGCCCGCTCGAAGTAAATATTGTTCTCCCAGAGCGTATCGTCGGCGTCGATCAGGAGGGTTTGGGGTTGGTGGGTGTTTGCGGTCGTGCCGGACAAATCTATGCAGCTCCTTCAGGACGTTCCTAAGCGGCCAGCTTCTAACGTGTTTGAGAACAGCGAACAACGTTGAGAAAAGCGAACAACGCGCGTGCTAGAAGCTTTTCTAAACCCAGTCTATCCGCGCCTTGGGCCCGATGATCCCCGCCTTATGCCCCATGTCCAGCAAACGTACAACGGCGTCGCGCCCTTCCGGACCGTAGTCGAGTGTGCGCTGGTTCACGTACATACCGACGAACCGGTCGGCAGTTTGAGTGTCGAGGTCGCGGGCGAACTGCATTGCATAAGACAAAGCCTCTTCGCGATGATCGAGTGCGTACTGAATGCTGTTACGCAAAGCATCACCGACGGAGGAAATCAGCTCCGGCCCAAGGGTGCGCCGGATCGCGTTTCCACCCAGTGGCAGCGGCAGTCCGGTCATCTTCTGCCACCATCTGCCGAGGTCGACAACGCGGTGCAGTCCAGCCTTGTCATAAGTCAGCTGGCCTTCGTGGATGATGAGTCCAGCTTCGTACTTACCCTCAAGCACCTGCGGAATGATCTGATCGAAGGGCACAACTTCCGTTTGCACTCCGGGAGCAAACAATTGCAGCGCAAGATAAGCCGTGGTAAGCGTCCCCGGAACCGCAATGCGTTTGACCTTGATTTCATTCTCGCTGAAAGCGCGCGGCGAAACGATCATGGGCCCGTAGCCTTCACCCACGCTGCCGCCGCACGACATCAGAGCGTACAAATCCTGAATATAAGGATAGGCGTGAAACGAAATCGCCGTGACATCGTAAACGCCTTCCCGCGCCTTCTGGTTCAAGTTCTCGATATCGCACAGAGTGTGCGTAAACCGCAGTCCCGGGACGCGAACTTTATTAGTAGCGAGTCCGTAAAACATGAAAGCGTCATCCGAATCCGGACTGTGAGCAATACTAATCTCACGCACCTGGTTCGACGTACTGCTGAAAGGCGTTGCTTCTTGTTCTGAAATCACTGTCATTTAATTTGAACTCCCCAACTATTTACCTGTTACTGCGATGCGCCCCGGCGACGCTGCCACTGCGCCGTGATCCCCGCAGCCATCATTACTTTGATTACTTCTGCGAACAGAAACCAGTAAAGGCCCCAGCGAAAAGCTTGCGCGACTGAATGGGTCAGAACCGCGAGCCACGCCAGACCTCCGGTGAACAGCACAGCTTCTCCGAGAAACCCGCCCAGAGCGGCGCGCGCAAAATTCTTGCGCCCGTGTTCCATCACGTATCCCGCAAGCAACGCGACTAACGGATAGGCCAGCAAGAATCCGCCGGTTGCGCCCATCAACTGAGCTATCCCGCCCACACCCGTGGGATTGAACACCGGCATGCCCATTGCGCCCTCCGCCAGATAAAGGGCGAGCGCGGCAAATCCGCGCTTGCTGCCTAACATCAGGCCGACCAGCAGCACGCCAAAATTCTGCACCGTCAACGGCACTGGGGTCCCAGGCAGCGGGATCGTAATGCGCGCGCACAACGCTACGAATAAGCTTGCGCCCACCACGATGGCAACCTGCCGCGCGGCCTCGAAGTTTCGAGTCTGCGTACTCAACGTTTGCATTGCCACTTTTGCCATGGAAGAGTCTCCGAACCTGCAACGCGGAGCATCAGTGCTGGGTGTCGCCAGACTGCCGCTCGCGCTCTACCTCACTGCTAAATCCCTCATGCGCGGCGTGTGCAGCCAGCAAGTGGCGGCGCAGCCGCATGTACAGGGCGATCGCCACGCACACTACGATCAGTGTGCTCGCGCCCAGGATCAGGAACCACCAGATCATTCGCACAACTGAGTAGGATAACAGATGACACGCGAGCGAATCCGGCTCGTTTTCCGATGCCTCGCAAAATCAAAATCGATACGAGAGAGAAGACGAGCAGATCCGACACTCCGAATCGCCGGCAAGACTAACTAGCCTTCGCAGCGACCATCTTTTCCCGCATCATCTCCACGCGCTTCAGCATGAACTTCAACCGATCGCGCCCAAACTTGGAACTCATAATAACTTTCTCGATGCTGGCGAACATGTGCGGGTCGTCAGCCTTTTCTCGCAGTTCTTTTAGAAACGGCTGAACTTTGGCAAAGACAATAAACATCTCTCCGCTCACCGCGGGGTGAAGAAACAAGTCTGCATTCAACGCGCCTTGCAAAACAAACGACGCTGCCATGCTCCAGTAGCCAGAAACCTGGCGCAGCCAGTTGTTTTCCTGCGTGCCCGGGGAAAAGCCGATCTTCAGGAAGTCGTCAGCGGTGCGCGGCCAGAAGGTGGTGAACCACCAGTTGCGCGCTTTGCGCATCTCCGCCTCGCGGCGCAGATCGTAGAGTTTTAGAATCAGTTGAGCATCGGCGGGCGTAGCCTTCTTTGCCATAAATTCCTCCGTTGATTCAATTACGTCAATTGGGTTAATGGTTAGCGGGACGCAGTGAAGCGGTAACACGCCAGGCTTCGCGCCCGGTCAAGCGCTGGTCGCCGCCGCTTCTGGAGACGGCGCCGGCCGCTCGTAGTCGCACTCTTTGTTCGGGCAGGCAATCACCGGCCCAGCCTTCAGGTTTTTCTCGACCAGATACTCGCTGCCGCAGCTTGGACATTTCTCAGCCAATGGCTTGTGCGCCGAAGTGAACTTGCACTTCGGATAATTTCCGCATCCGTAGAACGTATTGCCCTTGCGCGCGCGCTTCTCCACCAGATCGCCGTCTTTGCACTCCGGACACTTGACCCCGATATAGTTTTGCTTCACATACTTGCACTCGGGATAGCCGCTGCAAGCCGTGAACTCGCCAAAACGTCCGTGGCGGATCATCATGTTGCGACCGCACTTCGGACACGGCTCGTCGAGCGGAATGTCCGGAATCTTCTTGCCCTGATCGAGACGCCGCGTCGTCTTGCAATCGGGATAGCCCGTGCAAGCCATAAACTGCCCAAAGCGCCCGCGCTTGAGCACCATTACGCGGCCGCAGTTCTCGCAGTACTCCTCCTGCGTAGTCTCCTGCACGTCGGCCGAATCAAGATCGGGCAGGTTGATCGGATTTTCTTTGGTAAACGTGCAGGTGTTCGGATCTTCCTTATCGTAGGTGCTGCACGCGTAAAACGATCCGTGCCGGCCCCACTTGATCACCAGCGGCGCGCCACATTTCTCGCACTTCTCGTCTGTGGGCTTCTCCATCCGCTTGATGTTCTCCATATGCTTTTCGGCATATTTGAGGTCCTTGGTAAATTTCTTGTAGAACTCGGCCAGCGTGTCCGTCCACTTCTCCTTGCCCTCTTCGATCTCGTCGAGCTTTTCTTCCAGGCCGGCGGTGTAGGCAATGTCGAAAATGTCGCGGAAGTTTTCGACCAGCAGATCGGTGACGACCAGTCCGATCTCCGTCGGAGTGAACTTCCCGCCCAACTTCTGCACGTACTGGCGCTCCTGAATCGTGGACAAAATTGCTGAGTAAGTGGACGGCCGCCCAATGCCTCGCTCTTCCAGTTCTTTCACCAGCGAGGCTTCGTTGTAGCGCGGCGGTGGTTCGGTGAAATGCTGCTCTGGCTTCAATTCTTTCAGCGTGAGCTTCTGTCCAGCTTCCAGTGCCGGCAGTTTGTGCTTAAGTTCTTCGTCCTCTTCGTCCTTACCTTCTTTCGATTCCTCGTAGACTCGCAGGAAACCGTCAAACTTCAGAACGGACCCAGTGACACGGAACCAAAATGCTTCCGCCTTACTCTTCGCGTCGATGTCCACTGTCGTCTGGTCGAACACGGCCGGCATAATCTGCGACGCCACGAAGCGCTGCCAGATCAGCTTGTAGACCTTGAACTCATCTTCCTTCAAATATTGCTTAATCTGGTCAGGATGCCGCATGGCTGAGGTCGGTCGAATCGCTTCGTGCGCCGCCTGCGCCGCCTTCTTCTCTTTATATGTATTCGGAGTCTCGGGCAGATACGCCGGCCCGTATTCCTTGCCGACATATTCGCGCACTTCCTGAATCGCCTCAGGCGCAACCCGGGTGGAATCGGTACGCATATAGGTAATCAGGCCAACCAGGCCTTCATCGCCCAACTCCACGCCTTCGTACAGCCGCTGCGCGATCATCATCGTGCGCTTCACGCTAAACCGAAGTTTGCGCGAAGAGTCCTGCTGCAATTTGCTGGTGGTGAAAGGAGGCGCCGCGTTACGGCGGCGTTCTTTCTTGTCCACCGACCGCACCAGCCAGTCGGCCTGCTCGAGCGCAGCGCGAATCTTTTCCGCGTCCTCGCCATTGGTGACTTCAATCTTCTCTTCGCCCTTGCCCAGGAAGCGCGCGTCGAATGCCGGCGGCTTGCTCGCGGCAAGATGCGCGTCGATCGTCCAATATTCTTTTTTCTCGAACGCCTTGATCTCGCGTTCGCGCTCCACGATCAAGCGCAGCGCGACTGTCTGCACTCGTCCAGCGGAAAGTCCGCGTCGCACCTTATCCCACAGCAGCGGCGAAACCTGATAGCCCACCAACCGGTCGAGCACGCGCCGCGCTTGTTGCGCGTCCACCAGATTCTGGTCAATTGCTCGCGGATGCTCAAACGCCGCCTGCACCGCCCGCTTGGTAATTTCGTTGAAGGTAACGCGCTGAATGCGGGGTGGCCCCTCCGCTTCATCCTTCTTCTTTTTCTTTTTTTCTTTTTTCGTGCCGTTGCCGTCGAGCTCGCCCGCCAGATGAGCAGCAATCGCTTCGCCTTCGCGGTCCGGATCAGGCGCCAGAAAGATCGCATCCATCCCAGCCGCCATCTTCTTCAGCTTGGCCAGAACCTTTTCTTTGCCGGGGATGACGACGTAATCCGTCGCGAAGTCGTCATTCGTATCCACTCCCAGAGTGCTCTTGGGCAGATCTTTCACGTGGCCCAGGGATGCCTCCACGGAAAAGCCCTTCCCCAGATATTTCTGGATGGTCTTCGCCTTCGCCGGCGATTCGACAATGACTAAACTCTTTATCAACACACCCTCAATTCTCAAGATTTGTCTCGAAGCTAGCACGAATGGGACGAAAGCAACAAGTTACCGCACGGCAGCTCCTAGCTTCTAGCTACTGGCTGCTGGCTAAAATCGGGACCGTCAGACTCTGTACGAGCGCGGCTAGCATGCGCTGAATTTCCAACACACTTGCTTCCAAATCCTCGTGCTTTTCGGCGGTCAGGAAATCCAAATCCTTCGCGAGCTGCCCTCAAAAGCTTTTTACAAAATTCTTGCCGGGCATCTGCCTGACTTTACCGGTCAACTCCAGCTCAAACAGAGCCGCAAAAATCTCGGATGACGATAACTCATTCTCAAGTTTTTCAACCAGTTCGTCGATGTGGGTAACCTCGTCGGCTTTCAACAAGCTCAAGATCCGCTTCTCGTGCGGAGGAAGCCCTTGGTCCGGGAATAGAGATGCGGAAGTCGCCTCGCCGGATTCAGGCGAGGGCGGCGGAGTCAGCGCAAGTTTCACCTCCGGCGGCAGATCTTCCCACACATCTTCCCATGTGGCGACCAGCTTCGCGCCTTGCTTAATCAGCGTGTTAGGCCCCCACGAATTTTTATTGGTAACGTTGCCCGGCACGGCAAATACATCCCGATTCTGTTCCAGAGCACAGCGCGCCGTGATCCGCGTTCCCGAGTACTCCGCAGCTTCTACCACCAGTACGCCGACAGACATGCCACTTAGAATCCGGTTGCGAATGGGGAAGTTTTGCGGCGCGGCAAACGTTCCCATTGCGAATTCGGATATGAGCGCGCCGCCCAGCGCAAGAATCTGCTCCGAAAGCCGCGAATTTTCTTTGGGATAAATTACGTCGACTCCCGTGCCAAACACTGCCACGGTTTTCCCCTTCGCCGAGATCGCTCCCCGGTGGCTGGCGGTATCGACCCCGCGCGCCATCCCGCTGATAATAACCAGTCCCTGCGCCGCCAGGTCGCATGCCAGCCGCTCCGCCATTCCCAAGCCATACGGTGTGGGGTGCCGCGTGCCTACCATCGCAATGCCGGGCTGCCTCAATACCTCGGGATTTCCCCGAACATACAGCACCAGTGGCGGATCGTAGATTTCTTTTAAGCGAACTGGATAACACGGGTCTTCTGCCGACAGCACGGTCACGCCCGCGCCAGCAGCCTGAGCGATTTCTTCCCGCGCCAACTCCGCCGACTTTCCGGTGGCAATCGATTGTGCCGATACCGCCGGTATTCCTGTGCTCTCCAGTTCAGTGAGCGAGGCGTGGAACACCGCTTCGGCGCTGCCAAAGTGTTCCACCAGTTTCCGCGCCTTCGTCGGGCCCAGCCCGGCTGTCAGCGAAACAGCAAGCCACTCCAGGATATGGGTTGCGGGTGCAGTTACGGCGTTCGGCACATCGATACTCCAATCTTCACGGGCACTTCGGGATACAGATTGGCGGACTGTACTCATTCGCCGAAAGCAGTGTCAAGGGAAGACGTCACAAGGCCCTGTCGAAAACTGTCTGCTAAAATCAAAACAGGAATGAGACCTCTACGCATCTCTGCGATTTCCTACCTCAACACCGCTCCCCTGATGTGGGATTTTGACCACGGCGAGGCCGCCCGCGACTTCGATATTTCTTATACGCTGCCTTCCGGCTGCGCCCGCGCCCTTGAAGACGGAACCGCCGATATCGGAATTATCCCCGCAGCTGCTTACACCCAAGTCCCCGGCCTGATGGTTTTGCCCGGTGTTGCCATCGCCTCGCGCCGCCCGGTGCGCTCCATCCTTCTTATAAGCAAGCTGCCCGTCGACCAGGTTCGCACCGTGGCCTTGGATACATCTTCGATGACCTCGGTGGCACTGACCAAAATTCTGTTCGAAAAATGGCTGGGCGGTGGCCGAAGGTTTACCTCGATGGCTCCCGATATCGATAAAATGCTTGCCGCTCACGATGCCGCATTAATAATCGGAGATCCCGCCCTGAAGATCGACCGCTCCCGTTACATCACGCTCGATCTCGCTGAGGAATGGATTCACCACACCGGTAAGCCCTTTGTCTTTGCCTTCTGGGCTCTTCGCGCAGACGCGTTGCGCGAGACTTCGCCGCCGCAAGATCTGGCCACCATCTTTCAGCGCTCTCGCGACCACGGACTTGAGACCGAAAGCCTCGACCACATCTCCCGCGAATGGGCGCCGCGCCTCGGCCTCAGCGAAACGAGCCTGCATTCCTATCTCACTGAAAGCATTTACTACCACCTGGACCCCGCCTGCCTGGAAGGCCTGCAACTTTTCTACCGCTACGCCGCCGAGATCGGCGCATTGCCCATCGCCCCAGAGCTGAATTTTTTAGGCGCCGCCAACCCTGCCATGGTCTAGCGCGCAATCCCCCGCACGCCCTGTTACACTCCTCCAAACCTGAATGCTTTTCAATCCACATCCGCTGCTTGCCGTCCCCATCTGGCAGCAGCTTCGCCGCATGGGTGGACCCGGTCTAGTACTGCTCGGCATCGCCGATAATTCCGTGATTCCGCTCACTGGCAGCATGGACGTCCTCACCATCTGGCTAGCCGCCCGCCATCACGAACCCTGGCCCTACTACGCCTTTATGGCCACGCTGGGCGCGGTAATCGGCGGCTACATTACTTATGCGCTCGCCCGCAAAGGCGGCAAAGAAGCCATGGAGCGCAGGTTCTCCCGAAAAAGAGCAACCCAGGTTTTCAACACCTTCGAGCGCTGGGGATTCTTCGCCGTCGCCATTCCCGCTGTTTTGCCGCCGCCGTTTCCCTTCGTCCCATTCCTGATAGCAGCCGGCGCCGGTCAGTATTCCCCCAAGAAATTTCTGGGAGCGTTGACGCTCGGCCGCGGGGTCCGCTACACCATCGCCGCCGGCGTCGGATACCACTACGGCAGACATGTCCTGAGGTTCTTCAACCGGTACTACAAGCCCGCCGTCGGAATATTGGTGGGCCTCGCAGTCATAGGCGGGGTGCTGTCGCTAATCCATTACGTTCGCATGAAGAAAAAATAAATTCGTCGTAGGGACGTTGCTTGCAACGTCCCTGCAAGGCCGGGAAGCTTTGCATTTGGCCCAAGCTGCTCACCTCCGTTAGAATGAACCTGCAGCCATGTCCCTCACCAAGTCCCAGGCTCTCGAGATGTTCAATTCCGATGACCTCATCGGCATCGGCATGGAAGCTGACTCTGTTCGTCGCGCGCTTCATCCCGAAGGCACGGTCACCTATATCATCGACCGCAACATTAATTACACTAACTTCTGCACCGAGTACTGCACCTTCTGCGCCTTTTACAGACCGCTGAAAGGTCCCGCCGCCAAAGAAGGCTACATCCTGGATTTCGACACCATCTACGAAAAAATCCGCGAGACCGTCGAACTCGGAGGCACGGGCGTTCTGATGCAAGGCGGTCTACATCCTGACCTGAAAATCGACTGGCACGAAAAAATGCTGCGTGGCATCAAAGACCGCTTTCCGCAAGTCCATCTGCATTGCTACTCCGCATCCGAGATTATCGCCATCGCCGAATACAGCAGCCTGAGCATTCGCGACACGATTCTCCGCTTGCGCGATGCCGGCCTCGATTCCATCCCTGGCGGCGGTGCGGAAATTCTCGATGACGAAGTCCGCTACAAAATCGCCCGCCTCAAATGCCTCACCGGTGACTGGATCAACGTCCACCGCACCGCCCATCAGGTCGGCATGCGCACTACTGCCACCATGATGTTCGGCGTCGGCGAAGACTACAAACACCGCATCAATCATCTGCAGGAACTCTACGATCTTCAGGAAGAAACCGGCGGCTTCACCGCCTTCATCCCCTGGAGCTTCCAGCCGCAGAACACCGCGCTCGGCGGCCGCCACTGGGATGAAGCCACCGCCGTCGAATACCTCAAAGTCCTCGCCATCTCGCGCCTCTATCTCTCAAATTTTCTGAATGTGCAATCGAGTTGGGTCACGCAAGGCCTCAAAGTCTGCCAGATGGGCCTTCGCTTTGGTGGCAACGACGTCGGCTCGGTGATGCTCGAAGAAAACGTAGTCCGCGCCGCAGGCGTAAAGAACTGCACGACGGAAGAAGAGTTGCGCAGGATCATCCGCGACGCTGGATTCCGGCCCGCGCAACGCGACACGCTCTATCGGCAATACTTCCTGAACTAGCTCGTGTGGAGCGGGCGCCCGCCCGCTGCCTTTGACTCTAGCTTTTGCCCTGTCCCGCGCTATCGGGTCCACATTGTTAAGAACGGATAAGGGTACGTTTTCAATCGTGCCGAAAGCCGCACAAAGAAGAACCGGGCTTTCAGCCGCCGAGGCGGGTCCCAGCGCCATTGGGCACAAAATTGCTTCTCTGACAGTATGCTATAATTATGTCACTTAGTTAGGACCCTGCCATGGAAGAAACCCGAACCCGCGTCAACGAGAACGGCCGCGTTGTGATCCCCGCTTCATATCGGAAGGCCCTGGGCATCGAGGTTGGAGATGAGGTTGTGCTCCGCATCGAAGACGACGAATTGCGTATCACGACCCAGCAGCGCCGTATACAGCAAGCTCAGCGCCGTGCCCGCCAGCGCCTGAGGCCTGGAACTTCGCTGGTGGATGAATTGCTCGCGGAGCGCCGCAAGGCCGCCAAGAATGAATAGGATTGTCCTCGATGCGTCCGCCATTCTCGCGGTCATCAACTCTGAACCGGGAGCGGAGAAGTTAACCCCTAAGATGCTGGCCCGTGCCGTCGCGAGCACGGTGAACCTCGCCGAAGTGCAAACCAAACTGGTCAGCCGCGGATGGACTTCCGCGCAAGCCTGGGAAGATGCCACCAGCCCGATCCGAGAAGCCGTGCCATTCGATGAGCAGCAGGCCAGGATCGCCGGCGATCTAGTGGCTCAGACTCGCCACCTTGGCCTCTCTCTGGGAGACCGTGCCTGTCTCGCCCTGGGAACAGCGCTTAAACTTCCCGTGCACACTGCCGAAAGAGCCTGGAAAAAATTGAACATAACTATCCCGGTCCACCTAATCCGCTAGCGGCGGGTGCCCCGATTCTCGCTTCTTCGGACCACCTTCGATTTCGCACAGTCCAAAAAGGCAGGGAACCGTGCTGCCTTTACACCACAAGCCCACGAGCCAGAGCTTACTCCCGTTGCGAAAAGGATTCGGGCCGCTACTCTGCATTGATTGAAGCGAAGTTTCGGTTCGGTACGTGGTTAAAATATTTTGCACGTGATGCTCACCGCCCGTCGCCGAAATTCTTACATCCCCAGCCACGTTTATCGTCGATCGCAACTCTCTACACGTCACGAGCGAGACGGTTCTAGCAGCCTGAAAAGACGGGACTTCGTTCCTCCTGCCCGAAATGCTTCGTCTTGGCAAGGGAATTGCTACCTGTACCATTGCTGCTGCAATTGGAGGTGTTTTTCATGTCTGCCATCAGCGATGCAGAATTCCTTCGACTGCTTAAGAAAGACATCGACTACTTTGGACGTGCTATCGATCGTTTCGAAGATCTGATTCCCCGCGTCTGCGCACCAGTTCAGGATCAATGGAGATTGCAAGCTCAGTCCCGCCGCAATTTCACATTGGAACTGGAAATTCTTTTAGATAAAGCCGAGCAGTGCGTAACGGCGTCAATGCGTGCCGGTAAAAATGGGGGCCGCTCCGATTCCGCCGTGTACTAGTTGCGCTGCGGATTGCTTCTCTCACTCGATAGATGTGCCGGTGAGGGCGGCCTGATCTCCACCTGAGCGGTCAATTCGTCGAATCCGGTAGAATGAAGGTTTTCACCGGACCCGCTTGCTTCGTTCATATTTCATCTTGTCATCGATGCTGGCCGCATGGACCACCCCTCGCGGCATTGGGCCCTACTTGCGGCAGCACTTATTGGACAAGACTTTTCAGGGCCTCTATCACACGGACGCGTTCGATCGCGCCCTGCTGGTGCCCTATTTCATTGTGCTGGTCTTGCTGGCAGGCTACGGAATGCACCGCTACATTCTGGTGTACCTCTACTACAAGCACAAGGAAAACCGTACCACTGACCCCGCCGCCTACTTCGAAGATTTGCCCCGCGTCACCGTCCAACTGCCCATTTTCAATGAGCAGTACGTCATCGAGCGGCTGCTTGAATCGATCTGCAAATTGAAGTACCCGCGCGAAAAGCTCGACGTCCAGGTACTCGATGATTCCACCGATGAAACCGTCGATGTTGCGCGCAATCTGGTGGAGCGCTATGCCGAGCTGGGCAATCCCATCACCTACCATCACCGCACCAACCGCGAGGGATACAAAGCGGGCGCGCTTGCCGAAGGTTTGAAGACGGCGAAAGGAGAGTTTGTCGCCATCTTCGACGCCGACTTTACACCGCCGGAAGATTTTCTGCTGCGCACCATCCATCACTTCACCGATCCGAAGATCGGTATGGTACAAACTCGCTGGACCCACATCAATCGCAACTATTCTTTCCTCACGCAGGTCGAAGCCATTCTGCTCGATGGTCACTTCGTGCTCGAGCATTCGGGACGCGCGCGCAGCGGAGTCTTCTTCAACTTCAACGGCACGGCTGGGGTTTGGCGCCGCCGCGCGATCGACGAAGCGGGAGGCTGGCAGCACGACACTCTCACCGAAGATACCGATCTTTCCTACCGCGCCCAGCTTAAGGGGTGGAAGTTTATCTATTTGCAGGATGTCGAGTGCCCCGCCGAATTGCCAGTGGAGATGACCGCGTTCAAGACACAGCAGGCACGCTGGGCCAAGGGACTAATCCAAACCGGAAAAAAGATTCTGCCGCGTGTGATGCGAAGTGACGCGCCGCTGCACACCAAGATTGAAGCCTGGTATCACCTGACCGCGAACCTCAGCTATCCGCTCATGATTGTTCTCTCGGTGCTGATGCTGCCGGCCATGATTATCCGTTTTTATCAGGGATGGTTTCAGATGCTGTTCATCGATCTGCCGCTCTTCCTGGCTTCCACCTTTTCCATTTCGAGTTTCTACCTGGTTTCGCAGCGCGAACTCTTTCCCAAGACTTGGCCACGCGCTCTGTTGTATTTGCCTTTCCTCATGGCTCTCGGCATCGGATTGACCGTTACCAACACCAAGGCCGTGATTGAAGCGCTCATCGGCAAAGAGAGCGCCTTTGCGCGGACGCCCAAGTACAACGTCGAATCCAGGAAAGACAAAGTTGGAGCCACCAAATACCGGAAGCGATTGGGATGGGTGCCGTGGGTCGAACTGCTGATTGGAAGTTATTTCGCACTCACAGTGTTTTACGCCGTCGAGAACGAGAACTTCGTTACTGTTCCATTTCTTCTGCTATTCGTGCTGGGGTATTGGTGCACGGGATTGATGTCTCTGCTGCAGGGCCGTTTTGCGGGCGTCGAGCTCAGCAGCGACTCTCATACCAAGCCCTTTCCCGTGGGAGTTTAGGAACTCGGCGCTAGCGCTTTCCATCGCCTCGCTGCTCGGCTACAATCCACTCGCCAAAGATTCTGATCGCGCGTCGCTATGTTTGTGATCACTTCGCGACTCGAAGGAGGCTGCAATGCTCCGCTTCCGCAAGCTGTTCTATGTCGTTTCACTTGCGCTGTTGGGTACTTCGCTGGTGAGTTGTGGTTCTGGACACGATTCCGATGAGTACTTCGTACTCGTTGCGGCGAATCTCCAAGTCCCCTATTGGCAGAGCGCGGGCGCAGGTTTTTCCAGAGCCGCTGCCCAAATGAAAGTGCGCACTGATTACTTCGGGCCGAACAATTACGACCCGAAAGCCGAGCGCGAAGCGCTGGACAAGGCGGTGCAGCAGAAAGCTACGGGCATTCTGCTCGCGGTGACCGACCCCGCGCTGCTGAAAGACAGCATCGATAAAGCGGTTGCCGCTGGAATTCCAGTAGTCACCATGGATTCCGATGCACCGGCCAGCAAGAGGCTCTTCTTCATCGGCACCAATAACTATCAGGTTGGCATGAGTGGCGGACAGCGACTGGCGCAGGAATTGAAGGGCAAAGGCAACGTCGTGGTGTTTACCATGCCCGATCAACACAATATGCAAGACCGGCTGCGCGGTTATCGGGACGCGCTGGATCGCGCCGGGATCAAGATCACCCGCGTGGTCGATATCCAGGGCGATCCGCGCATTGCCTTCGATACCACAACGCAAATTATCGGTAAGGAAAAAGATAAGGTCGATGCTTTCGTGTGTCTCGAAGCGCAGTCCGGGAAAGAAGTGGCCGGTGTGCTCAACAGCTATAAAGTTACGGGCAAAATTGTGATGGCAATGGACACTGATCCTGAAACCTTAGATTGGATCAAGAAGGGCGGCATCGCCGCCACCATCGCGCAGAAGCCCTACAGCATGGCTTTTGTCGGCATGCAGATGCTGGACAATCTGTATCACCACAAGCCGCCCTCGCTCGATGCGGACTGGTCGAAGGACAGCTTTGCGCCAATCCCTTCATTTGTGGATACTGGTTCTGCGTTGATCGACAAGAGTAATGTCGATTCATTCCTGCAAGCAAAGCAGAGCGTGACAGGCGGGCAGAAGTAGCGCCCGCGGCGAGCAAGGCATTCTCAAAGCGAGGGATCAACTACATAATGCGAAGACGGCAGCTTTCTTTTCTTCTTGCATCGATTGTCGCGACTTCTTTCTTTCTGGCACAGCCTGCATCGAGTTTCGCGCTCGAGCGGCAGGCAAATTCTGATTATCACGTTCGTCGCGAAGCGCTCGCCAAAAAAGCTGCGGGTGTCGTCGTGCTCTTCGCAGCCACGGAGAATGACGGCCCCAACGACCTGTACGGTTTCCGCCAGGACGATAACTTCTTTTATCTTTCTGGCCTGAGCGAACCGGGCTCCGCTCTACTCATTGCTTCGGCTGCCGAGGCAACACCCGGCGCGCCCGCGCGTGCTTATACTGAGATTCTTTTCCTCCCGCCGCGCAATTCGACTCAGGAGAAATGGACCGGACCCAAGCTTGGCCCCGAGAATCCTGAAGCTCCAAGGATTACGGGCTTCGATCGCGTCGAAGACATGGGGCAACTGCCGAATGAGGTGGTCCGGTTCGTGAGCGGCGCTCGTCCTTCGATTTACACCGATGTCGCTTCGCACGGCGAGACTTCTCCTTCCACGCAACCACTGGCATTTCTGAAGCGGCTCAATGCGTATCTTTCTTTTCAGGACGTGAAGCCGATGCTTTCGTCACTGCGCACCACGAAAGATGCAGGCGAGATGGTATTGATTCGCAAAGCGGTCGACGCCTCGATAGCGGCCCACTTTGCTGCGCTCAAAGCGGTGAAGCCGAACATTAACGAGCGCGAAATTTCCGCGCTCATGCAATACGAGTGGGGCAGGCGCGGATGTGAGCGCGTGGCCTACGCTCCCATCGTGGGCTCGGGCTACTACTCAACGGTTCTGCACTACTCGGATGATGACAATGTCATGAAATCCGGGGATGTGGTGGTGATCGATGCGGCGGGTGAATACTCGATGTATGCCGCCGACATCACCCGCACCATGCCCATCAACGGCCACTTCACAGCGAGGCAGCGAGAAATCTACGACATCGTGTTCGGAGCGCAGCAGGCGGCCATGGCTGCGTTTCAATCCGGCAAATCGAGCCTCACGCGCAGCAGCCCCAATTCGCTCTACCAGGTGGCCTACGATTACATCAACACTCACGGCAAGGACCTGCACGGCCAGCCGCTGGGGCAATACTTCATTCACGGTCTCGGTCATTATATTGGCCTCAACGTTCACGACCCTGGGGACTATAACGTGCCTCTCGGCCCCGGCATGGCTTTCACGATCGAACCAGGAATTTATATCCCCGAGGAAAATCTTGGCGTCCGCATCGAAGATGATTTTTATGTGGATAAGGATGGCAAGCTAATTAAACTGAGCGAAGACCTGCCATCGAAGGCGGAGGAAGTTGAAAAGCTGATGGCAGGAAAGTGAGGGAAGAATTGAGTAATTTGGAAATTGGGGGATTGGGCGATTTGAAAACCCACCGCCATCCGTCCGTCTTAAATTGCTCAATCACCCTAACCCCAATTACTCAATTCTTACGAGATGTATTCCCGAATGTACTCATCCTGGGTTAGCGTGAGGGCGCGAAGATCGCCGTCGAAAATTACTTTGCCTTCGCGCAGGATCAGAAAACTCATGGGCACATCGCAATGCTGACCGGGGGGCAGCGCAATCATGCGGTTGGCCTCTTTATCGAACTGATGGGTGGCCATGGTGAACGCATCCTGCAAGCGGTGCGTCACCATCAGAGCGCTCGTCTTGTTGACATCACGCTGTTTCACGATCAGTTCGATGATGGTGTTCGATGTGACCGGATCGAGGCCACCCGTGGGCGAATCATAAAGCAGCAGTTCCGGCTGCGTAATGATCGCCCGCGCAATCGCCACGCGCCGCCGCATGCCTCCGGAAAGCTCCGCTGGGTTCAGATCGAGTGTGTGTTCCAGTTCCACGAAATGCAGGGCCTCGCGCACCCTGCGATCGATCTCCTGATCATAAACGCCACGCTCTTCCATGAGCCGGTAGGCAACATTTTCCCGCACGGTGAGAGAATCGAACAGCGCGCTTTCCTGAAACACCATTCCGATCTTGCCACGCAACGCGAACATGTCTTCCTCTCGCATCTGCGAGATGTCCTCACCCAGAACCACAATGCGTCCGGAGTCTGGGCGGATCAATCCCAGCACTAATTTCAGGATCAGGCTTTTTCCCGAGCCTGCAACTCCGAATAGAGCCTTGGTTTCGCCTCTTGCGAGACGGAAGGAAACCCCGCGGAGAACTTCGTTGTCGGCAAAGCCCAGCGCGACGTCTTCAAATACGATCACCGGGGCGGAGTTTTCTTTCGAAGTCACAGCGGCGGAATCGAGCGGCAAAGCGGGCGTGGACATGAGGTCAGTGGTACGAAAGAACGGCCATCAGGAATCGAGTGACGAAAAAATCGAGCACCAGAATTATCACGGAAGAAGCGACCATGGCTTGGGTTGTGGCGCGGCCCACGCCTTGCGTCCCTCCGCGCGCGTTCATTCCGTAAAAACAGCCAATGGTCGCGATAATGAAACCAAACAAAACCGGCTTGACCAATCCCATAAGGATGTCTTGAAACACTAAGACCTGCCAGGCGTAAGACCAGTACTGCCGTGAATCCAGATGCAGGAGGACCTTGGCGACTAAGCCTCCGCCGGCCAAGCCCACCAGATCGGAGATCACGGCCAGGAAAAAAAGCATGAAGACGGTCGCGGCCACGCGCGGCGTCACCAGTTTTTTCATGGGGTCGGTGCCGAGGGCGCGCATGGCATCAATCTGCTCGGTGACCATCATCGAGCCTAACTCACTGGCCATGCCGGAGGAATTCCGTCCGGCCACCATTAAGCTGGTGAGTACAGGACCAAGTTCGCGCACCATGGAAGTCGAAACCAGTTGCCCTACCAGCGAGAGCGAGCCGAAACGCTCCAGGGTATTTGAAGCTTGCAATGCCAGCACGGCTCCGGTGAAGAAGCCGGTGAGCACGACGATGGGCAGCGATCCCACGCCTATGGTGTCCGCCTGCGCCACCATGTCAGCAAAGTAGAAAGGCTTCTGGAATAGGTTGGCCAGCGCCTGCACGCTAAACAGGACATAATCCTGAACCGTCTGGATTTTTACCTTAGCGAAATAGGTGGGCGAGGTGAGTTCCATGAGGCTCGGGAAAGCGCGTCGATCACACGCACGCTTTCCCGAAACTATAGCAGAGAAGGCTGTCAGGCTTCAGGGTCCGGCTGAATCTTAAAGGGATGGCCGTCTGGGAGAAGGCAAGGGATTCGCAAGCTTCGCAGCGGCCAGCTTTCTGAGTCGATCGTTGTGCTCGCGGAGGGCCGCCTTGAGTGCCGAAATTGCCGGCTCTAACTCGCTCTCTTCTGCGGAGATGACCTTAGCACAGAGTTCGCGAATGCGGTGTTCTAGGTTGCGAGAAGGCACCCCGCAGGTTAGGGCAACACCAATGACCGTTCCATACAGGATTTTCCGTAGGAGCAGACTCAAGCCAGTTAACCCGGCATGGTTCGATGATTCTGATTTTCGGTCGCTGGTTGTCTGACTTTTTCCAGGATGCAAGGGTCGCGGGAGAATCTAACGCGGCTCACGCCCTTCTATCCCCGCGTTTTTTTCTTGATCTCGATATTGAGCCGGCGGATCTTCTGATTCAGGGTCGAGAGCGGTACTTTAAAATGTTCGGCGGCTTCGGTCTGATTCCAATTACACTTCTCCAACATCTCGGTAATAATGCGTTTTTCCACGTCTTCCACGATTTCAAATAGAGAAGCATCCGCTGGCGGGTCATGCAGCAGCGAAAACGCCGAACCCCGCCCCAGCAGATTATCGGGTAGCAATTCGATGCCGATGGCGTTTCCCGATGAGAGGACGACCGCGCGCTCGATCACGTTTTCAAGTTCGCGCACGTTGCCGGGCCAGGAGTAGGCAATCAGAGGCCGCAGCGCCTCCGGAGTGATGTTGCGCACCGGGCGGTCATTCTCCTCGGCATATTTCTTCAGAAAGAAATCGACCAGCAATGGGATGTCCTGTTTGCGCTGGCGCAGAGGAGGGAGTTCGATGGTGATGACGTTAAGGCGGTAAAACAGATCCTCGCGGAAGCGGCCTTCGCGCACCAAGTGGCGAAGATCGACGTTGGTGGCGGCGATAATGCGCACATCCACCTGAACTTCCTGCACACCACCGAGGTGCATGAAGCGGCGGTCCTGCAGAACGCGCAGAATCTTGGCCTGCGTATCGAGGCCCATAGTAGCGATTTCGTCGAGAAACAGGGTGCCCCGGTCCGCCATCTCAAACAGGCCCTTCTTGGAGGCGATGGCGCTGGTGAACGCGCCCTTCACGTGGCCGAAGAGTGTGGATTCCAGCAAATCGGTGGGCATGGAGCCGGTATTGACGGGGACAAAAGGCCGATCATGACGCGGCGAATTCAAGTGCAACGCTTTGGCGATGACTTCCTTGCCGGTTCCGCTTTCGCCTTGCAACAGCACGGTTGAGCGGCTGTTGGCGACTTGGGCGACGAGGTCGAAGATCTTGAGCATCGGCTCGCTCTTGCCGACGATGTTTTCGAAGTTGTAGCGCTGCTTGAGAGCGCGCTTGAGCTGAACGTTTTCTTCTTCGGCCCGGCGCCAGCCGATCGCGGCGCGCACATCGGCGAGAAGTTTTTCGTTATCCCAGGGTTTCTGCACGAAGTTGGCGGCGCCGGACTGCATGGCGCGCACCGCATTCTCGACCGTTCCGTAGGCCGTGATCATGATGACGGGCAGGCGAGTTTCGTGGGAGCGAATTTCGGCCAGGATCTCCATGCCGTCGCGGCCGGGAAGGGCAAGGTCGAGCAAGACGAGATCGAAAGGATGCTCGCCGATGCGCTGCAGGCCCGCCTCGCCGGTGACCGCCGTTTCCACGGCGAAACCTTCCATCTCCAGCAGAGTCTGCAGCGATTCGCGAATCTCGGCTTCGTCATCAATGATGAGCACCGCGCCGGCCAAGCCCGGCGTTCCGTTCAATAGCGTTCGCGGGATGACTGCGGTATCAGACATATTCGACCTTGGAATGGACTGCCTTTCTACTTAGAGGGAAATCCAGCGTGAAGGTTGTCCCGGCACCGGGATGACTCTCTACCCGAATCTTTCCAGCATGTTCCTGGATGATGCCGTAGGTGACGGAAAGTCCGAGGCCGGTGCCACGGGCCTGGCCTTCGCGCGGAGCATTCTTGGTGGTGAAGAACGGATCGTAAATGCGCTGAATATTCTCAGGCGCGATGCCCGACCCGGTATCCGATACGCATACGCTGACACTGTCGCCGTTGAGTGTGGTCACGCGCAGCGTGCCGCCGCCAGCCATTGCGTCTTTGGCGTTCAAAAACAGATTCAGGAACACCTGTTGCAGTCTTCCCGCATTGCCTTGAATGGCGGGCAGCGTTGGCGTGAGCGTATTCTCCACCGCGATCTTAGCCACCTTGAACTGGTGTTCCAGCAGCGCCAGAGTGTCGGCAATCACTTTGTTAACATTCACGTCGCCGATCTCGCTGCCGCTGGTGCGGGAGAAATTCAGCAGATTGTTTACGATCTCGGAAGCGCGGAAAGTCTGGCGCGTGATCTTCTCCAGCAGTCCGGATTTCTGCGCATCACTCTGCAGTTGCTTGGCGAGCATTTGAGTGTAGGAGGAGATCACAGCCAGCGGCGTATTGACTTCGTGAGCGACGCCAGCCGCGAGCAGTCCAATCGACGAAAGTTTATCGGCCTGGGAAAGCTGGGCCTCGAGCTCGACGCGCTCGGTGATGTCGTCCATGATAATGAGCCGGCCGATGACCTCGAACTTGCGCGTGACCAGGGGCGCGAGGGCCACATTCACGGTGCGGACTTCACTGGCGGGCGTCTTCAGACGAAATTTGTACAGGTTGCGGATGCCCGGTTCCTGCCGCATGCGATTGAATTCTTCAACAAACTCGATGGGAAAAATCGCCTTCAGCGACTGGGTCAGGGTCTGCCACCGCGGTAAGGCGTACATCACTTCCATCTGCGCGTTCCAGCTCTCGATGCGGTCTTCCATATCGAGCGCCATGACACCCACGTTGATGGATTCGACGATGTTTTCGTTGAAATCCTTCAGGCGCTCATACTCGGCCGCTTTCTGCTGCAGCGAAGCGTAGAGCTGCGAGTTTTGGATGGCAATGCCGAGATAACCACCCAGGGTTTCGAGCAACTCCATGTCTTCGCTGGAGAGGAAGTCGCCTTGAGTAGTCTTCCCCAGACCAAGAACGGCGATGGTCTTCTGCTGCGCGTGGCAGGGGATGTAGTAATTCAGATCGAGCCGTGCGATGGCTTGCTGAGCGCTGGGCGTTTCTCGAGGAACCTGGTGCGTGTTCTCGAAGAATAGATGCCCGGCGTGCTCGGGACGCGGAGCGCTCAAAAATGTCAGGTCGATATTTCCAGGAGCGGATAAGCCGAACGATTTTGCCAGAACAAATTTCTCCGCCTCGTCGCCGGCCAGAAAAATCCCCATGCGATCGACTCCGAGAGTGCGGGACAAGCGGTCGATCAGCGAAGACAGCAATGTGTTGAGATTTGTCTCCGAACCCAATTCGCGGCCGAACTCAAGCAGGGTGCGACGGTAGTCATAGCGCGTTCGATAAAAAAACTGGTCAATGCGGTCTTGAATCCACTTGCGAACCGGATCGAACAGCAGCGCCGTCACTACCACGGCGAGGATCAGACCGACAGGCCCGGAACTAGGCTGCCAGTTGTGCACCAGAAGGGCAACGCCCGCGACGAGCCCGAAATATAATCCGACTACGATCGCTGCTGCGAGCGTGTAGACCACGCCGCGCTTAAAGATGAGGTCCACGTCCATCAGGCGATAGCGGAAGATTGCGTAGCCGAACGTCAGCGGCAGTAAAGCCAGCGACAGCGCAGAAACCTTCATGGTCGCGCCGGGCAGCGAACCCATCAGGTAAGGAATAACGTAGAAAAGGGTATAGGGAACTACGGCGAGAACCGTTCCGCGAGTCACCCATTTCAACTGCTGCCGCAGGATTGTGGTGCTGGCGTGCCGGTAGCTGTACCAGAGTACGATCGCGGCGGCCAGAAAGAACAGCGATCCGTAAGACATTTCCATGCGGTCGAGGTTCCACCGCAGCCGCTCGCTGGCTTGAAGCCAACGCATGGCGGTAATGTGCCATGCGAGCAACACCGCTCCCGGCACATAGACCAGCGCCAGCAGAACAGGGTGCTTGCGCACAATCTGGCGTTTCTCAGGGAAGGTGAGAACGAAGTGAAGGAACAGGGCCGGCTGCAGCACTCCTGCGGCGATGTTGCCCCAATAAATCACCCAGTCAAAATCGTTCAGTTTCCCGGTGTACTTGAAGGAGTAGGCGATGAAAGAGACGAGACAGAAAATATAGAAGTGGGTGGATCCGGGAGCGGTCCAGCGGCGCAGCAATACGTAGATGCCGATGCCCAGATAGATGAGCGCAATCAGCCGCAGCCAGTTGTTGAGAGAACGTTCCGCAGGCACCAGAATGACGCTGGAATCGAGAGGAACCGATTGACGAAGCAGGGAATACGCGGCTTTGGACCAGACGCCGTTACGGTAAAGCTGGCGCTCCAGTCCTGACATGTTCTGGACTTCCTGCCCGTTGATGGAAACCAGTTGGTCGCCCGGCTTGATCCCGCTTTTGGCGCCGGGTCCGGTCCGCTCGACCCGATCTGCGGTTAGGCGGCCGCCATGCTCGACCCACCACACGCCGTCGTCGGGAACCAGGAACCGCCACTCTGCGTTGAAATTGAAGGCCGCGAAGACTACCGCAGCCACCGTCAACAGGAACAACAGGACGGCAACAGAGCGGACTTGGCTTTCCCGGTTCATGGGTTTCGGCGAAGCCCCGACGGGTGGGCTGCTGGTTCGCAGGTCAACGCCAGACTGAGCCTCTATGAGCAACTTCGCTGCCATGTTGTTTCCGGTTCCGGACTTGCTAAGTGCCGTGTCTAAAGCAAGTTCCAAGATTATAGATGGATTTCCGGAAATGCCGTACGTTTTTCAGGAGCTTTGTGTGGAATTTTGTATCTGATGTGGCTGGAGGATGTTAGGGACAGCATCCAGTGGATGAACCTTCCGACTGGTCGGATGCTGAGGGGCAAAGAGCCGGGCCAGGGGATTTCAGGAACTTGCTGAAGCCGAACTGAGTTCCGGTCCGGGATGAGACATGACGGGGATAGTTTCCCGTCCCGACATCAAAAGCACGAAAGGAATACCCACCGGCGCGGCGAGAACCATCGTCCTCTCCGGCGCCAGACGGGCAGGGGTGTACCGCTGATTGCGGGCGGGTCTTCCCTGGTTAATATCCCAGTAAGTGCTAAGAGGGCCAGGCGGCTCGCTGGGCGCCTTCGGGGCCAAGGCTCACTCGAATCACATTCATCAGTTCTTCGTTGTCAGCGGGTTTTTGAAAAAACGCGGCTGCACCCGCCTTCAGCGCGCGTTCTTCGTTCGTCTGAGGATCACGTGCGCTCAGCACGATCACGGGAATACCCGCGAGGGCGTCGCTATTTTGCAGCCGTTCCAGGACCACAAAGCCATCACCGACGGGAAGGCCCAAGTCCAGAATAATCAAGCTGGGACGGTCCTTTTGGGCTGAGGCGATGGCGGAGTAGCCATCCGTCGCCGTGGTCACTTCGTAATTGTTGGCACGCAGGCGCAGGCGCATCGCCCGCACTAGATCGGGATCGTCATCGACTACCAGAATCTTCGGTCTTGACATTGCAGTTCTCCTTTTAGTTAGGTGTTTTCAGTTGGTGTTTTACGCGCGCTTTCCAGCGGAAAGATGTTTGCGTTCCATGCTGGTCAAAATCATTGCGGTTACCCAGCCAGACAGGCTTTGAACCTGCTGCTCAAGGGACTCTTTCATATCGGTTGCCGGTAGCTGAACCGGAACCGTGGTGATGGTTACCGTGCATTTGGTTTTGAGATCGGAGACGCGTTCCAGTTGTTCGCGAATCCGCGTCGTCATGATCCCGGAACGCTGAAGATCGGTGGACGCCACAACATAGAATGTCTCGCTCGCTCCAGAGGTTCCCATCGGCGGCAAGAGCAAGTCTTTGTCGAGATACACACAGCGGCGTACGATTTCCAGGCACTGTTGCCAGGTTTCGTTCCAATTCCCCCGCGGAGGGTTGGAGAGTGGCGTGAGTTCGATTCGTACGAGCACGAAATCCGGACGCAAACCGCCCTGCTGGGTCACCACAGGAGCCAGTAGCTTGGCCAAAGAGTAGATGGGCAGAGTGAACGTAAAAGTGCTGCCTTGCCCGGGTTCGCTCGAAACCCAGATGCGGCCCTTGTGCAGACGCACAATTTCCCGGCAGATGAACAGACCTAGTCCTAAGCCGGAGCGATTGTTGTCGACCGAATCGGGATCCTGATAGAGGCGTTCAAAAATCAGAGCCTTGGCTTCCGGACCGATACCACGACCGGTATCGCTGACCGAAACGTAGACTGAGTCCGGATCAGCATCCACCATGCTGGCTTGAATCATGACCGAGCCATCCGCGGGCGTGAACTTGATGGCATTGTCCACCAGATTGATCAGCACCTCGAGCACGCGGTCCGGATCGGCTTGCACCAATGGCAGTCGTTGGTCCAGTCCAATTTCGAGGCCGACTTTTTTTTCGTCCGCAGTGGGACGCAGCATTGCTGCCGCTTGTTGAACCAGTTCGCTCAGCGCGATGCAGCGCGGCTCGACTCGCATCTTGCCGCTCTCGGCGCGCGTGGCCTCCAGCAGATCGCGAATCATGGCGTGCAGCTGATTCACGCTTTTCAGAACCGTCTTCAGGTGGTCGACCTGATCGGGCGCAACCGGACCAGCGATGCCGTCTATGAGCAAGGTCACGTATTGGTGAATGCAGGTCAAAGGGGTGCGCAACTCGTGGGAGACATGCGAGAGGAACTGGTTCTTGAACTCCAATTGCTGCTTTTGAGCAATTCCCAGGGAGCGCAGGAGGGCCTGCCGCTCCACCGCGTAGCGCATTGCTCGCTCCAGGTTTTTGCTGGAGATGTTGCCCTTGACCAGATAGTCCTGCACCCCGTGATGGACGGCTTTCATGGCCAGCACTTCATCATCCTGGCCAGACAGCACCACGACCGGAACATTAGGCGAATGCTCCATGAGCCGCCGAAAGGTTTCAGCTCCGTGGCTGTCGGGAAGGTTCAGGTCCAACAGCACGAGGGAGGGCGTTTCTCTGGTTAGGGAGGCGAGGCCATCCGACAGCCGGTTGACGCAGTTCACTCTTACCGGAGACTGGCCTTCCACCAGGCGAAGGCGGACCAGATCCGCATCACCCGGGTTGTCTTCTATTAGCAACACGCTTGTAGTTGGTTGATCCATTACTGTTGTTCTCCTCGTGGCGGCAGAGTGGCAAAGCCGAACCAGAATTGCTCGATCGACTTCATGGCGGCAAAAAATTCAGTAAGGTTGCCCGGTTTGCAGACGTAGCAATTGGCTCCCAGCTCATAGCTTCGGGCGACATCCTGGCTCAACTGCGACGTGCTGAAGATGATGACGGGGATGCGGCGCAGATCTGGCCCCGCCTTCATCGCGGCCAAAACGGCCAAGCCGCCTCTTTTGGGCAAATTCAGATCCAGAATGACCAGGTCAGGCCGGGCTTCGTTGGCGTATTTATCGCGCCGGTTCAGAAAAGCCAGAGCTTCCACGCCGTCCGCCACGCTGTGGATCTCGCAGTCGGGGGCGCATACTTCCAGCGCCTCGCGGGCCAAAGTGACATCGGCTGGGTTGTCATCTACGATGAGCAGTTGACGAATCGATTTCATGCCTGCCCGCCCTTCTCCTTCGAACCATTGAGGGGGACGGTGAATTTAAAGGTGGAACCCGAACCGGCTTGCGACTCTACCCATATTTTTCCGCCCAGGCGCTCCACGATCTTTTTGCAGATGGCCAGGCCGATGCCGTTTCCGGAATACTCCGTGCGCGGGTGCAGGCGCTGGAAGACAACGAAAATATTTTCCGCAAACTCGGGCGCAATTCCAATTCCGTTATCGGTCACGCTAAACAGCCACTGCTGGCCGGCTCTCTCCGCGTGTACGAAAATCTCCGGCGGTTTTGTCCCGCGGAACTTGATGGCATTCCCAATCAGATTCTGGAATACCTGCGCCATCTGCGTAGGATTGCCCCAGATGGCGGGAAGGTCTGCATGCGCGAGCACGGCGTCGCTCTCCTGAATCGCCGAAGCCAGGCTCTTCCGAACTTCTTCCATCACAGCATTGCAATCGACACTCGCGTAATCGGCATCGACGCGCCCGACGCGGGAAAAGGCCAGCAAATCCTGAATAAGCACTTGCATGCGTAATGCACCTTCGCTGGCATAGCCGATGAATTTGTCAGCACTTTCGTCGAGTTTGCCTTTGTACCGCTCGGATAGAAGCTGAGTGTAGGCTGCCACCATGCGCAGCGGCTCCTGCAAATCATGTGAGGCGACGTAGGCGAACTGCTCCAGGTCGGCATTGGACCGGGCCAGTTCATCCACTTTTTTGGCCAGCTTTTCTTCCGCCTGGTGGCGCAAGCCGCGTTCATATTTTTCTTTCAGGGCGCGGCGGACCACTTCCGGCAGGCGTGCCAGACCGTCTTTGAGAACGTAATCGGTAGCGCCTTGCTTGATGCATTCGACTGCAGTCACGTCGCCCAGAGCGCCCGAAACAAGAATCATGGGGATGTCGAGACTCTGCAGGCGGAGCACGGTCAGTGCTTCCATGCCCGTCCAGTTCGGCAGGTTGTAGTCGGCCAGCACAATTTCGGGTGAGTGGGTGCGAAGCGCTTCGGTGAAACCTGCCTCGTCCTGCACAATCACAGCACTCACTTCGAAGCTGTCTTTGCGTAATGCGCGCAGTACCAGTTCCGCGTCGAGCTGGTTGTCCTCCACCAGCAAGGCACGCAGCTTTGGTTTCGGCTTGATTGAGCTTTCAATTCCGAGTTTGGCCGCGCTGCTGCTCATTGCGCCTGCTTTACCGTGCCCGGCGTGCTGGCGGTCAAGGGAGGCTGATTGGTCACCAGCCAGTACAGGCCGATCAGCTTCACCATTTTGCGGAACTGGTCAAAGTCCACGGGTTTTTGCAGGTAGCTGTTAACCCCCAAGTTGTAGCCGCTCACCATATCCCGCTCTTCCTTCGAGGAAGTCATCAGCACGACGGGTATGGTCCGCGTCCGCGGATCATTCTTGACCTGTCTCAGGACTTCCATTCCATCCACTTTGGGCATTTTCAAATCCAGCAAGACCAGCTTCGGCGGCTTTTCAAAGGAGCGTCCGGCATGGGGTCCTTTGCAGAACAGGAAATCTAGAGCTTCCTCACCATCGCGAGCGATGAAGACGCGGTTCGCCAGATTTTCCGTCCGCAAAGCGTGCAGAGTAAGGTCTATGTCGTCTTGACTATCATCGACCAAAAGAATTTCTACTTCATTTGAGTTCATCATTGACTCCCTGCCGTAGCCGTTTTGTTGGTAGCTTCTCTTGCCTTAGCCTCATTGGAGCTGAATGGCGCCAGCGGAGCCGTGTCCGCGCTAAGGGTGAAACAAAAGGTTGAGCCCTTGCCCAGTTCCGATTGAGCCCAGACCAGGCCCCCGTGCTTGTGAACGATGCGTTGCACGATTGCGAGGCCAACCCCGGTCCCGGCAAAATCCTCGGCGCGGTGCAGACGCTGGAAGACGCCGAACAGCTTCCCGACGTACTTCATGTCGAACCCGACACCATTGTCGCGAACAAAAATGACCGTCCGCCCGTTTTCCAGCCGGTGATTGATCTCGATGACGGCGCGGTCGCGGGTGCGGGTGAACTTCAGGGCGTTCGAGATCAGGTTCTGAAACACCTGACGAACAAGGACGGAATCGTAATTTGCAGAAGGGAGCTTCGCAATCTTCCAATCCAACACTCTGCCTTCCGCTTCTGGCTGCAGCAGGGAGACGACTTCCTCGATGATCGAGTTCAGACTGCCGACTTGGAGGTTGAGAGCATGACGGCCCACCCGCGCCAGATTAAGCAGTTCATCCACCAGCAAGCCCATGCGGCGGGTTCCGTCTTCGATGCGCTGGAGATGCTGCTGCGCTTCTGGCTCCATCCTGGCGGCAAAGTCTTCGATCAAGATCCTGGAAAAACCACCGATGTGGCGCAGCGGCGCGCGCAGATCATGGGAGACAGAGTATGTAAAAGCTTCCAGCTCCTGGTTGGCCACCGCCAGTTGAGCAGTGCGCTCCGCCACCCTCTCTTCAAGTCCTTCATTGAGTTTGCGGATTTCCTGTTCGTCCACTTTCCGTTGCGTGATGTCACGGAACGCGATCACGCCGCCGCGCACCTTTCCGTTTTTGTCTTTCAGTGGGCTGGCGGTGGATTCGATCCAAACGCCGTCGGTGAGTTCGGGATTACGCAGAAACATTTCCGCGCTGCTCACCTCTCCGCGAATGGCGCGGTACAAAGGGTTCTTCTCCGGCGGGAAAGGGGTTACGGTGTCGGGCAGGTAGACTCCGTAGTGCTGATTCCATTCCTGCGTGGGAACGTTACTCGCGCCCATGCCAACAATCTTGGCGGCGGCCGGATTCCACAAAATGAATTTTCCGTTCTCATCGGCAGCCACCAATCCCTCGACCATGCTGTCGAGCACAGACTGCAGCATCAGCTTCTGACTTTCGAGTTCCTGCCGCGAGCGGAACAGTTCCTCGGCTTGCCGGGACAGTTCCCCGGTTTGTCCCGCGAGCCGCTCCTCCGCTTGTTTGCGCTCGGTGATGTCGGCACGGATGGCGACGTATTGCCGTGGTTTTCCCTCCGTGGATAGAGTCGGGACGATGGTCGTATCCACCCAATAGATGGAACCATCCTTGGCCCGGTTCATGATCTCGGCATGCCACACTTTCCCTTTCGCGATACTGTGATACATCTGCTGGAAAAACTCTTTCGGGTGGTGGCCGGAATTCAGGATGCGGTGATTCTGGCCGATCAGTTCGTCCTTGGAATATTTGCTGATGGTGCAGAACTTTTCGTTCACGTAAGTGATGGTGCCCTGTACATCAGTGACGGCCACGATGGCGTGTTGATCGAGGGCGAACTTTTGGTCGGCCAGATCTTTGAGCGCAGCCTCGCTGGTGGCCAGACTTTCCTGCACAGCCTGCTCCGCCCGCCTGCGTTCCGTGATGTCGCGCGCAATTTTCGAAGCGCCAATAATCGCGCCGCTGCCATCCCTGATCGGCGAAATCGTCGCAGAAACATCAATTCTCTTGCCATCTTTTCTGACCCGGACGGTTTCGAAATGTTCAACGCTTCCGCCGCGCTTGATACGTGAAAGAATGTCGGCCTCCTCATTCACGCGCTCTTGCGGGATGAGCATCAGCATTGGTTTGCCCACGGCCTCGGATGACGAGTACCCGAACACCGCTTCCGCGCCGCGATTCCAGGTGTTGATCGTCCCCTCCAGGGTCTTGCTAATGATGGCGTCATCGGACGAGTCGACTACCGCCGCCAGGCGTTCGCGAACTTCCTCTGCCCGCTTACGCTCCGTGATATCCGCGCGGATCGCCATATACTGCCTCGGCTTGCCGTAGGCATCGAGGAATGGCACGACAGTGGTGTCTACCCAGTAAATCGAACCGTCTTTGGCGCGGTTGCAGATCTCGTCCCGCCATACCTCTCCATTGGCGATGGTGCGGTACATCTGCTGAAAAAATTCCCTGGAGTGGTGGCCGGAGTTGAGAATGCGGTGGTTCTGGCCCACTAACTCTTGGCGTGAGTATTTGCTGATGGCGCAAAACTTGTCATTTACATAAGTGACCGTTCCCTGAACGTCGGTGGTAGCCACGATGGCGTGTTGATCCAGAGCGAACTTCTGATCGGCCAGATCTTTCAGGGCGACCTTGCTGGTGACGAGACTCTCCCGCAGTGCTTCTTCTGCCCGCTTGCGCTCGGTGATGTCCGCGCGAATTGCGACGTATTGGCGCGGCTTGCCATCGACGCCGGCGAACGGGACAATGGTCGTATCCACCCAGTAAATCCAGCCGTCTTTGGCACGGTTACAGATCTCGCCGTGCCAGACCTCGCCATTCGCGATGGCGCGGTACATCTGCTGGAAAAATTCTTTGGGATGGTGCCCCGAGTTGAGGATGCGATGGTTCTGTCCCAGCAACTCATCGCGCGAGTACTTGCTGATGGCGCAGAACTTGTCGTTCACGTAAGTGATGGTTCCCTGTACATCGGTGGTAGCAACGATGGCGTGCTGATCCAAAGCGAACTTCTGATCGGCGAGCTCCCCGAGCACCTGCCGGTTTGCCCCCTCCGCTCGCTTGCGCTCGGCGATTTCGGATTCCATGGCCGTGGTGCGTTGCTCTACACGCTGTTCCAACTCGGCGTTCAGAGTTCCGAGTTCGGCTCGTGCCTGGGCGCTGATGTCAATCTCGCGGTTGACCGCAACCTTGGCCAGCCCCCACAAACCTGTCAGGAGAACAGCGCCTACGACCGCGATGACCCTCGCCAACCGCCGTCCCGCGAGGGCTCGTTGCGTGCGTTGGATCAACAGCCGCGCTTCCTCGGCGTACATGTCGTGAGTGGTTGAGCGCACCACATCAAGGAGCCTTTCGATCTCCAGAGCGTCGCTGGCGCCGGGGTAAGGTTGCAGCTTTCGTTTGGCGATGATGCTTTCGGCGAATTCGATCGCAGTGTTCACCTGTGGCCCGAGCACGTCCACTCGTCGCTGCTGACTGAGATTGTCCGCGGTCAAATGTCGCAATGCGTCTTCGTCCAGGTAGACGGCGTCGCGTGCAGTCTGGTAGTGCGCCAGCAACGGTTCCTGTCCGGTCAAAGCAAAGGCGCGGGCGCTGGTTTCCGCTTCAATCACATGTCTGGATGTGCGCTGAATTGTCTCCAGCACTTCATGGGTGTGGGATACCCAGTAGGCGTCCTGCTCCGCCCGCCGGGCGCCCCGCCAGGCCACAACGCCTAACAAGACCGTCAAGAGCATGGCGACAATGAAGCCGAAAGTGACCCTGCGCCGGAGCGGGGCTTCGATCGATGCGTCAGACGAGCCTGCGGCCACGGGGATGGCTATCCCTGCGTTGCCGAGGCGAGATGCAGTAGCGCGCTTCACCGGCCCGATGACTCCTTACCGTAGTGCCTTCGTGAAGAGGAATGGAACGAGGGGAGAGCGTGCCGCTTTGCGATGCAGCCTCTTCAATGAAGTTATCGGCGCTGCGGGAGCTATCTTTAGGCTGAAAGCGGGACGGCGGCGTGCCCGGCGCACCGGGAGTGTATGCGGATCTGTGCCCCTTTGGGTGCGATCGAAGCATGGCTTTCAGCATGACGGGCAGGGAACTGCTCGGCAGGTTTAGAGATTTCTCAGACTGGAGGCGATCGATAAAAGGGCGGCCGGGACATTAAGCGGTTTTCATCCGGCTTTTCGTTCATCCTCGGAAGTCTCCGGCGGAAGGTCCTGTTCATCCCATTCAAACGAGAGCGCCCGCGCGGTGGTCTCGATAGGCGCGAGTTCGGGGATGTCATCGGCGACGGATGCGCCCAGTTCGGCAAACTTGCGCGCAGAAACCAGCACGCGGCTTTCGAGCGATCCAACAGCCTTGTTATACGAATCGACGGCGCGGTCGAGGCCCGTGCCGACCGAGGTAATATGTCCGGCGAGAAGCCGCAGGCGGTCGTGGAGTTCCTTGCCCAACGCGCTGATCTGCTGCGCATTGCGCGCCAGCTTTTCCTGATTCCATCCGTAATTCACGGCCTTCAGGAGGGCGATCAGCGTAGTTGGGGAGGCGGGAATCACGCGCTGCAGTACTCCCTGCTCGATCAGTCCAGGATCCTGCTCCAGCGCGGCGCTGAAGAACGTCTCACCGGGGAGAAACATCACGACAAACTCCGGCGTGGCGTCGAACTGTTCCCAGTAACTTTTTCCGCTGAGAGTTCTCATGTGATCGCGGACTTGCCGCGCGTGGTTGGCCAGGCAGGCATGCCGGGCATCTTCGTCGGTAGTTTCGAAAGCATCGAGAAAGGCTTGCAGCGGCGTCTTGGCGTCGACGACCACGTGTTTGCCGCCAGGAAGTTTCACCACCAGGTCGGGACGCAGCCTCCCGTTTTCCGTGGTCACCGATTCCTGCTCGGCGAAATCACAATACGGAAGCATGCCGGCGATCTCAACCACGCGGCGCAACTGAATTTCTCCCCAGCGTCCACGGACGTTCGGAGTGCGCAGCGCTCGCACCAGATTTCCAGTTTGCGATTGCAACTCTTTCTGCGTGCTGATCAGCGATTGCACCTGAGAGCGCAGTTCGCCGTAAGCGTCACCGCGCGCCACTTCCATCTGCTGAATCTGCGCATCCACTTTACTCAGCGAATCGCGCACAGGAGCGACCATGTCGGCGACGGCTTTCTGGCGGGCTTCGAGGTCGCCTTTCGCCTGGCTTTGAAAGCGCTTCAGAGTTTCTTCCGCGATGACCAGGAAAGAGGAGTTGTTGCTTTTCAAGGCGTCGGAAGCCATAGCTTTGAAGGCGTTGCGTAGATCTTCGCTGGCGCGGGTGACTAATTCGATCTTTTCGTTGCTGGCCTTCCGTTCCGATTCGAGGGCGGATTCGAGGCGTGCTTTGCCCGCCACCAACTCGGTATGAGCCTGCTGAAGCCGCGCCAGACTGGCCTTTTCAGCTTCTAATTCCTTCTCTCTCAAGGACAAACGAGCGCTCAGCCCGGCCCCTCGCGAGCGCATCGCGAGCCAAGCAATCACGCTACCAAACAACAGGCCAATAACCCCTATGAGACCAGGTTCCATAGCGAAAGTAACTTCTCAGGCTGGATTCCAGACTCTAGCGTAGCACCAGCGGCAAGGTTTGAGTTCCGGTTTTAGATCCTTCCCAGGGTCGATTGGAGTAAGCACTAACGAATGCCACGAGTTTCTAGAGTTACGATGGCGCTTCTGCTGGTGATCGGCGCTGCTTCGGTTCGGCTATCGTCGCGATTGATGGCCTCGTCAGATGAGAACGGTGGCGCGGCGGAAGGGCCCGCGCAGCGTGCAACATTGAGACCTGTCGCCGCACCCTCTCCCGATATTCCTTTCACGGATTACGATCCCCAGGCCGAACAAGTGCTGTTGAACCTGGCGAATCAGGCTAGAGCTCAGGCCGGCTTGCACTCACTCACGCTGGATGCTGGCCTGTGCCAAGCGGCGCGCGCGCACGCACAAGAGATGGTTGCAGCGCATCAGCTTTCGCATCGGTTCGATGGTGAGCTTCCTCTCCCGCAACGTCTGGCAGATACGACCAAGGCGCTGCTGGATGAGGAAGGTGAAAACGTAGCGCTGGATTCCGATGCTGCCAGCGGCCATAGACATCTGATGCTTTCGCCTCCGCACCGCGCCAACTTGCTGAGCGCGTCCTATAACGTGATTGGATTGGGCGCGATTCGTAGCGGCGGCCGACTGTACATAGTGCAGGATTTCGGCCATGCCCTCCCCAATTATTCTGTCGCCGAAGTGAAGGAGCGAATTGCCGCCACTGTGGCACAAGTACGGCATCAGGCGAGAGTGTCTGATCTTGCCAGCCGCGATTTGCCAGCCGCGGACAATGCGGCCTGTTCTATGGCGCAAGCGGACAAGCTCGGCACCTCCCCCATTCATCAGCTTGCGCAGCGTTACACGGTGCTTACTTACACCAGCCTGCACCCTGAGACGCTGCCCGCCAGCGCCGAACGCACGCTCGCCGACCGCACTCTGCATGGGTTCTCAGTGGGTACCTGCTACGCGCGAACGCAGACGTATCCCACGGGTGCGTATTGGATAGTCTTAGCGCTGGACTAGAGGGAGTCTCTCTCCACTTGTGCTAACCTTTCCCTGCCCACCGTCTGCGGTTCCGCGCATGGAATCTTCGGCCCAAGTCCGCTTGCCCCAGGTCAATCCCAACGATGTCCGCATCGGTACGGCGGGATGGTCTTATAAAGACTGGGACGGCATTTTCTATCCTTCGGGAATGCAGCGCCGCAAGCAGCATCCGCTGGAATATCTGGCGCGCTTCTTCGATACCACTGAAATCAATACATCGTTTTACGGGCCGCTGAAGCCGGAACTGGCCAAGCTGTGGTGCCGGAAGGTCGAGGCGGTGAACAAAAACTTTCTTTTCACCGCGAAACTCTATCGCGCTTTCACGCACTCGCCGATGTCGATAATGGAGCCCACGTCGGCGGCAAGCATCCGGCCGACCGACGACGACGAGATTCGCACTCGCGAAGGCCTGGACGCGATTGCCAACGAAGGTCGGCTGGGTGCGCTGCTCATCCAGTTCCCCGTTTCGTTCAAGAACACTTCGCTCAACCGTGAATATCTCGAGCGACTGCTGCGGCAGTTTATCGAGTATCCGCGCGTGGTCGAGGTGCGGCACTCCAGTTGGAACGACGCGGAAACGCTGGTCTCGTTCACGCAAAAGAATGTCGGCTTCTGCAACATCGATCAGCCAGTGATCGGGCGGGCGCTCGCGCCCACGGAATACGTCACGGGAACAATCGGGTACGTCCGGCTGCATGGCCGCAACTACCAGCAGTGGTTCGATTCAGATAATCGCAACGACCGCTACAACTACCTTTACAATGCGCAGGAACTGGCGGGCTGGAAGGAAAAAATTGAGAGCGTCGCGGAACGTGCGCAGACTACCTATGTGATCACCAACAATCACTTCGAGAGCAAAGCGGGCGTGAATGCGCTGGAGTTGAAGGCGATGATCAGCGGCAAGCGAGTGCTGGCTCCGCCCACGCTGATCGAAAAATATCCTGAGTTAAGAAGGATTGCCGATGCGGCGCAAGATTCCGGCGAGGATCTAAGCCCGCGTTTGCCGTTGCGGGCCTGAACTCCTTACTGAAATTGCAAAGACAAACACGCAAGCACGAGCGGCCTTCGCTGGGATTGGATGAGAAGTATGCTTCGAGGGTACGAGGAGGCTTAGCTCGGGCCGACTATGCTCCCGCAGCAATGTGATCAGACATGCGGCCCTTGTTGTGGCGCAGCGCGACGTTCATAAAGACATTGCCTAGGGAAGTTTCAAAGCAGATCATCAAAGCCTCCACGTCTTCGCTGGTCTTGTCGCCTTCGGCGGACGTGAGCAACAAGGGAGGATGCACGCGAAAATGGAAGCCCTGGTCATTGAGGGCGCACACGGCGTTGCCCACAACCTGGTTGGCCAACTCGAAAATAGTTTCTTTGATCAGGCCGTCGGATTCGGGCAAATCCGCGCCCGCGTAGTGACTAGCCACGCGCAGGGCGGTTTGCGGTTCGAGATCCAGAATAATGCGGCCCTCGATGTCGCCGGTGAGCGCCACCATGCCAGCCACGCCTTTGCGGCGATAGGCATCCTCTTCCATCGAGAGGTGGCCCACCTTCGTGGTTCCCGACAGACCTTGCGACAACACAGCGTCGGCCGCGTTGATGAAAGGCTGAATCAGTTCCATCTTCATTGCGCTTAGACCCCCGCGCCGGCCGAACCAGCCACGGCGCCGTCTTCTCCCAGAACGTACTTGATGACTTCGTACAGGACTTCCGGCTTAACCGGCTTCTGCACGAAGTGCCGCGCGCCGCGCTGCAATGCGGCCACGATGTTTTCCTGATAGCCCACCGAAGAAACCATGACGATGCGGGCCTCAGGATGTGCCTGGACGATTTTTTCGGCGGCTTCGATGCCTTCCATCTGCGGCATGGTGATATCCATGAGCACGATGTCGGGATGGGTGCGGTCGAATTCGCTGATGGCGGTCAAGCCATCACCGGCTTCGGCTGCCACCTGGCCACCGAAACTTTCGATCATGCGGGCCAGATTTTTGCGCGCGAACACGGAATCGTCCACGATCAAGTAGCGGACGGGTTGACCGTCCTTGCTGCGTTTTACTGATGCAAACTGCTCCATAACAGCCTCCTCTAACATTTCATCACGGCGGCTTCCCGCCGGCCAGATCACTCAGGTCGCAAGACCTCTAATCAACAACTCCCATTTACAGCCCAGCTCCAACTGCTTTGCCACCGCTTCCGTTTGTTCCACGGCCTTCATTGCGTCGACAAAGCGCTTGTAAAGTGGCGGAGAGCACGTCCAATGCGACAACTCGCGTGGCATAACCGCGCTCGATGGCGGCCTTTGGCATGCCGAACACCACACAGGATTCTTCGCTCTGCGCGATAGTCATGCCTCCGGCCTTCTTCACCGCACCCAAACCTTCCGCGCCGTCGTCGCCCATGCCCGTCATCAGAGCGGCGACTGCCTGCGAGCCATATTCCTCGGCCACGCTGCGAAACAGGACGTCCACGCTGGGCCGGTGTCCATTGACTCGCGGGTCGTCATTAAGAACAACAACGTCGCCCCTGGCCATGCGTTTAACTTTCATATGCCGGCTTCCAGGACAAATGAGGACGCGCCCGGCTTGCAGCAAATCGCCCGATTGCGCTTCCTTTACGCCTAGCGAACACACTTCGTCCAGACGGCGCGCAAACATTTCGGTAAACCCCTCGGGCATGTGTTGAACAACTGCGATCGCGCCCGGAAAGTCCGGGGGCAGTTGCGCCAGCAAGAATTCGAGGGCCTGTGGGCCTCCGGTGGAAATGCCGATCGCCACTAACTTGCTGGGTGGCGGAGGGGACTTCGATAGCGAGATTTTTTCCGGCCGCGCCAGTGCGGCTTGCAAGATTCCGGGGCGGACGATTCTGCCGCTGGCCGCCGCTTTAATTTTGGCGATCAACTCCTGCGCCGTTTCGGCCATGTGCGTCGAAGCGTCTTGCGGTTTGGTGACGAAATCGAATGCGCCCAGTCCTAATGCCTTTAAGGTAACCGATGCACCTTCGGTGCTGTGGGAACTGACTACGATCACGGGCAACGGCTGCCGGCGCATGATTTCTTTTAAAGTGTCGATGCCATTCATGCCTGGCATCTGCAGATCGAGGGTGATCACATTGGGTTTTAGTTCTTCGATCTTTTTCAGGCAGAAGGTGCCATCCATCGCGGTACCAACTACTTCGATGGACGGGTCGCCCTCCAACATCTGCGGGATTAACTTCCGCATCAAGGCGGAATCGTCTACTACCAGTACGCGGACCCGGTTCATGCCTGCCCCCCTGCGGTGCCTAGAGCCAGCCGCGTGCGATCTGCGTGGTTCAACAGAAGTCCGGAATTCGTCAGACCCGTATCCTGTGGACGTGTGCGGGCAACATGTTCAACGACTGCAGGCAGATTCAGGATCAGCACAACTTTCCCATCTCCAAGAATCGATGCACCGTTTACCAGATCCGTTGAGAACGTCTGATCGTCCAGAGCCTTGATGACCAATTCTTCTTCTCCTTCTAGAGCGTCAACAATCAAACCGTATTTCTTTTCCCCGACGGTGATCACCAGCACAAAAAGCTTGCTCGATTTGCGGTCAACATCCGGTGCGGAAGAACGCCCCAGGCGCAGCAGAGGCAGCACTTGATTGCGCAACTGCAGCACCTCGTAGTTATCCACCTGATGAACTTCGGACTCGTGGGTGCGAGCGATCTGACTCACAGCATTGAGCGGGATGGCATACAAGCGCTGCTCCACCCAGAACATGATGGCCTTGATGATGGCGAGCGTCAGAGGCAACTTCAGGCGGAACGTTGTGCCCAGGCCGATATGAGTCTCCACGTGAATCGTGGCTTTCAGCCGTTGCAGCACGCTCTGCACCACATCCATTCCGACTCCGCGCCCGGAAACTTCCGTGACTTCTTCTGCCGTGCTGAATCCGGGACGAAAGATAAAGTCCAGGGCTTCGGCATCGCTCAAGCGAGAGGCTTCTTCAGTCGTGGCCATTCCCAACTCGATCGCCTTGTTGCGAATCTTTTGTGCATCGATGCCGCGGCCATCGTCGCTGATTTCAATTACCACTTGATTGCCCTGATGATAGGCGTGCAGCCGGATCTTTCCGCGCGGCAATTTGGCCTGCGCCTGGCGCTGTTCAGACGGTTCGATGCCATGGCTGACGGCGTTTCGCACCAGATGCGTGAGAGGCTCGGCGATGGCGTCGAGGATTCCTTTGTCGAGATCGGTTTCCAGCCCGCTGAGTTCCAGATCCACTTCGCGGCCGCACTGCCGCGCCACATCCCGCACCATGCGGGGAAAGCGCCGGAACAACTGCTCCACCGGCACCATGCGAATCTTCATGACTGAGCGCTGCAGATCGTTCAGCACCCGTGCCTGGAAAGCCATGGCGTCGGCGAACTTGCCGCGCAACAGTTCTTTGGGATAACGCTTGCCGAACTCGCTGAGCGCCTGTTGCAGCATCGACTTGCCAATGATGAGTTCCCCGACCAGGTTGAGTACGTTGTCGATGCGGCCAGCTTCCACGCGCAGGATATTTTCCGTCGCAGCTTGCGGCATGGATGTTTCCGGTACTGCGCCTTGCGTTTCAGGCGGCGCGGCATGATCGGCCGTGGTGACGCTGGTTGTCGGGGTTTGTGAAGCGATCACGGGCGCCGCAGCGACGAGTGCTGGTGCCACTGGCAGGCCGGCTTCTTTCGCGGATGCCTTTGCTGACTTTGCCGCGTGCATCAAGGTGACGCTGACTTCGCCCGAAATCGTCGGAATGTGACACTTCGCTTCGATTTGCTCTTTTGATTTCGTGCCCGCAAATACGAACTCTACCTGCTTGGAGGCGGCCGGGGATTTAGCGTCTGGCCGTACAGCCAGGACTTGTCCGCTCTCGCGGACCGCGTTGTGAATCAGTTGCCGCGCGGCGATCGGCATGGCGCAGTGCTGATCGATTTTGACTACGATGTTGTACAGTCCGAGCCCGGCTGCTTTTGCCTGGGCTATGGCGCGCTTCTCCGCATCGGTCCAGTGTTTGCTCGACTGCGGGACGGGTTCGGCGGATTTTTTCTTTCGGCTCTTCTTAGCTGCCGGAGCCGAAGTTAACTCGCTGATGCTTTGCCGCAGGCCTTCGGTGGCGGGCATCGGCCCTCCGCCGTGATAGGAGGCGAGCATCTCTGCAAAAACGTCGGCGGCGGCAAAGGCGATTTCGGCTAGAGCGCCGTGAGTCGCGGCACTCTCCAGCGATAACGCATCTTCGAACTGATGAGCCAGTTCGCTCAACTCCCGCAGCCCGCAGGCGGCAGAGTCTCCCTTTAGCGTGTGTACGGTGCGCCGGATCGAACGGACAATCTCTTCATCGCCGGGACTCTTCTCCAGCTTTAGAGATTCTTCGTTCAGCGCTTGCAGCAGTTCCTGCGCGGTCTCGAAAAAGAGTTCCCGCAGTTCCGCTCCGCGTTCATCGGGAGGATTCGTCACTCGCGCACCTCAATCCGCTGGTAAGCGGTGCCGCTGTCTTTGTGCACCATGTGGAACTTTTCGGTCAGGCCGAGCAAGCTTTCCGCATGGCCCACGAACAGGTAGCCGCCAGGATTCAGGCAGCGGTAAAATTTTTCGATCAGCCGCTTCTGTTCCGCCTCGTCGAAGTACATCATCACGTTGCGGCAGAAGATCACGTCATTGCGCTGGGGCAGGTATTCCGTCTTCAGATTGTGAAAATCGAAGTGGACCATCTCTTTCAGCGCCTTCTTCACCGCGTAACGATCGCCGACTTTATCGAAGTAGCGCAGGCGGAAGCCGTAATCCACCGTCGACATTTGGTGCTCGTTGTAAGCGCCTTCCTGGCCGATGCGCAGCACTGAGTAACTGATGTCGCTGGCCAGGATTTCCACCCGCCACGGTGGAGGGATCAAGGGCTTGGGCAAAGTCATCTCGATTGGCAGCGGATTGCGCAGGTAGTAATAAGCCAGCGTGTCGGCCGCCATCATCCCCAGCGTATATGCCTCCTGCCCAGTGGAGCAGCCTGCGCTCCACACTCGAATCGAATATTCCCGGTGGGCCTGCTTGTGCTTCAGCATCTCCTCCAGCACATATTTCTGGAACAAATCCAATTGAGCTTTGTGCCGGAAGAAGCTGGTTTCGTTGACCGTGAGGTTCTCGACCAGCTTAGCCAGTTCCGCTTTGCCTTCCTGGCTGATCAGCAGGCGGTAATAAGAGTAGAAGGAATCGACACGGCACTCCTTCAGCCGCCGCAACAGGCGGTCCTGCAGGAAGTGGGTGCGGCGTTCGTCGAAGTGCATACCGCATTCCTGGTACACCAGCGCCTGCAACAGCCGCAGTTCCGCGTCCGTCAGGACAGGGGCCGGTGCCGCTCCGAAGGTCGTCATCGTTCTCTTTTCCTCGCTCGCATTCCCCGCTCCCGAGCCCCATATCCTGCCCAAATGAGCAGGCCATCCAATATGTAGCGCCAGTGGCTAACGCGCAGCAGCCCCGCGTGCATCGGGCTTTGCCATCTTGTTTTCCGTATTTGCGCTTTGCAGCAACAGACTGGCCGGAGCCAGCAACTTGGTCATGTCGAGCAATACCACCAGGCGGCCGCGAACTTTTCCCAATCCGGTTACGCAGTTCAGTCCGCCTTCCTGAAATGCCGCAGGTGGCGCTTCGACGTCTTCACTTGCGATCTTCAGGACTTCCGAAGCCGAGTCCACAATCAGCCCCGCCAGCTTGCCGGAGTGCTCCACCACTAGAATCCGGTTCTGCTTTTTCAGCGTGGCGTGCTTGTCTCCGAAGCGCTTGCGCAAGTCCATCACGGAGACAATCTTGCCTCGGAGATTGATCACGCCCTCCAGATAATCAGGCGCGTCAGGGACGGCTGTGATTTCAGGCACTCGCACGATTTCGTGCAGCGAGGTGATGGGCACGCCATAGGTCTCGCGCCCAACCTGGAAGCCCACGATATGAAGTTCGCGACTCATTTTGTCCAATCGTCCTAGTAGCGGGAGGCTGCCGCAGCCCGGCGTCCCGGCTGCGACTTCTCGTTTTCCGCGCTCTGCCGCGAAGCTTCTTCCAGCGCGAAGCGGTCCATGAAGTCGAGCAGCCCGCGGGACATCTTCGACATCTGTTCCGCCGAAGCTGCTAGCTCAGTCGAGCCCGAGGTGGACTGTTGCACCAGTTCGCGCATGCGCTCCATAGCTTTCACCACGGCCTGAGCGCCCGACGCTTGTTCTTCCACCGCCGAATTGATTTCGTGCGTGATTTCGTTCAGCCGCGTGGTAGCCCGAGCAATCTGCGATGAGCCGTGCGATTGTTCATTGGTGGCCGCGCCAATTTCCTGCGCAAACTTGTAAACCTCGGTGACCACGTTCGAGATCTTGCGCAACGCTGCGTTCAATTCGCCGCCCAGATCCAGGCCTTCGTTCACGATTCCTGTCGAGCGGTCCATGTTCTCTACAGCCTTGCGCGCTTCCTTTTGAATGCTCTGAATGAGTTCGGAGATTTCCTTGGTCGATTGTGCCGACTTTTCCGCCAGCTTGCGTACTTCGTCAGCCACGACGGCGAAGCCCAACCCGTGCTCTCCGGCCCGTGCCGCCTCGATGGCCGCGTTCAGCGCCAGCAGGTTTGTCTGCTCGGCCAGGTCATCGATGACTTCGATAATCTTTCCAATGTCGTCGGCGCGCTGTCCCAACGCTCCGATGATTTCCCCCGAACTGGTGATGGTGGCGTTAATGCGGTTCAGGCCGTCCGTGGCCTTTTCCATGGTCGTTATGCCGCTGTGAACTTCTTCGCGCGAGCGATTAGAAATATCGAGCAGCACCTTGGCCGTATCGGCGACGCGCTGAATCGATGCCACCATCTGATCGATGGAAGCCGAAGTCTCACTCACGCTGGAGGCCTGCACCTGTGTGCTCTTCACCATGTTCTGCACGTTAACGCTCATCTCGTGCATGGTGCTGGTGACCTCATCAATGGCCGAGGCAGCTTGCAGTCCAACTTTGGCTGAATCATCCGACGCGTTCGCCACTTGCCCGCTGGCGCTTGCCACCTGCGCTGAAGCATCGCGCACGCTGCGCACCAGCTTGCCCAGACCCTCGACCATTTTCGCGAATGCATTGCCCAGGGTATCGTTCGGAGAGCGCGGCTTCACTTCGACTGTGAGATCTCCGCCGGCGATCGATTCTGAAACTCCGGCCATCTCTTTTAGATAAGCGACCATCTTGGCGAAGGTGCGGGCCAGTTCTCCGATTTCGTCCTCGCGCTCGACGTCAATGCTGTGTTCCAGATCGCCGGTATCGCCGATCTGCTTGGAAACCTGCATCAGGTCGGTCAGGGGTCCCGTGATCGACTTCGCAGTGGTATAGGCAATCGCCACGCCCAGGCCCAGAGCGAGCAGAGTGCTTACGATGGCCGCCAGGATGGTCCAAGTACTGGCGGTCTCATCTGATTTGCGCCGCGCGTCCACCAGTTTGCGGTTTTCGCCATCAGCCACATCGAGAGCGTCTGTGGAATTCTTCACCCACGAGGAAGCGTCTTTCTGGAGGTAATAAATCTGCAGTTCGGCGACGGTTGCATTGCCAGAGTCCACATCTTTGCGCTTCTCGATCAGCGGTTGGGCAAACTCCTTGCCCCAGGACTGTTCCAGTTGCTCAACCTTGGTGAGTGCTACCCGCTCCTGCTCGGAGTTGGCCAGCGCCTTTCCTTGTTGCAGTTTTTCACTGAGCGTGCGCAGGCCTTCGTTCATCCGCTCTACTTCCCGGGTGTCGCCACTCAGCAGGTAGTTGCTCAGGTAAAGGCGGTTCTGCATCATCTGGAAGCGCACATCGTTGGTCGCATCCTCGAGTTCAAGCGAGACTTTCGCCGCGTCTTTTGCGGCGTGCTCGCGTAGCACCGCCAGCAGATTGACCAGGAACAGCACCACCACCATGCTGAGGATGATTCCGAAATTCAGGTACAGCTTTTTGCCAATCGTCATGCCGTTTTCTCCCGGCCGCCTTGTTTTGCCTATGGACTTAATTGTGAGATTCGAACTTGAAATCGACGACACCCGAGGTCTCGCTCGATGCCGGCTCGAAGCGCCACTTCTTTACTGCCTCCAAGGCCGCGTTGGCCAGCACCGGATGCCCGCCTACCACCTTGGCATCCTTCACCGTGCCATTCGCTGAGACCACTACTTCCACCTTGACCGTTCCCGTGAGATTCATCTTCTTGGCCAGTTCGGGATAGACCGCCGGCACTTTGTTTTTCGCCCGGCGCGCCATTTCTCCCTGAGCCTCTTGACCTTGTAGTCCCGCCACACTCAGACCCAATGCCACTGCGATCGCAGCTAGCAGCAGTCCCGTCTTCCGCAAAGACACGATTCCTCCCTGGCAATAATCTGCGATCCCATTGGAGCAACGGCGGGGCCACGTGTCGTCTTTTGAAAAAACCAAGGTAACCACATGGATCTATATGAAAAATAGATACTTAATGTGAGTACTGAGCCCTCCCTTGGGTCCCGATTGGGCATTAGCCCTGTCTCATTACTCGATCCCGCATGGTCGATTCTCATACTGAGATGAATCACCCTTTTTTTCTCGGGATTTCACACCTAGGCACCCCTCCCGCCCATTTAACTTGACTCAAATTGAGATGGCAGGATACTTTTCCATTAGATTCAATCACTTGTGAGAATCTTGAAAACGCTGTTTCGGCCAGAGGTGAGACCCTGACGGGGCTCGAAGGCAATTCGATGCCGTCTCACGGCCGTCCCCTACCCAATTCGGACGAGGCTTTTCAGAAGCTGCTTCTGCGGATTGCCGCCAAGGCTGCGGAACGCGCCGACGCTGCGTCATTGATCCAACTCTTTTGCGCCGCCACGCGGGAATTCTTCCAGGTCAGCGGCGTTTATTTTTGGCGGCGGCATGCGGGCGACGAGCTTATCGGAGAGCAAGCCGACGGTAAGCTGGCCGAACGATTCACTGGCCTGCGGCTGCTTCCGCAACAAAGTGCGGTCACCGCCGAGGCCGTGCGAAGCCGCCGCACGATCTTCGTCAACCAAGTGCAAGCCAGCCCTACTTTCCCCGCGGCGCGCCAGTTTGAGGCCCGTTCCATGATGGCCGCTCCACTGGTGGTCTTCGATGAAGTCATCGGCGCGGCAACGTTTCTGCATGATTCCGACGAAGAATTTTTTAATGAAGACCTTGCTGCCAAAGCTACGATCCTGGCTGGGCAGTTAGGCAGCTTGCTCGAGGCTACGCGGCTGGGTGAAGCCTCCCGCGAAGAGCACCGCCGCGCTGAGATTCTGGCGGAGGTTGCGCATGCCCTGCACAGTACTCCTGACGTAGCCGCAGTTATAGAAGCGTTGGCTGATCGTTTACGGCTGCTTTTGCGCACACGCTTAGTTTCGGTGCTGCTGCGTCGCGAGGGGCCCTTCGAACTGCGCGCGGTGTCGGCCGAAACGCCTCAGGTCGCCAACTCCTTCCGGGCCGGACATGACCGTCAAACGATTCGGTTTGCCGCCGACTTGGCCCAACGTGCCGTCGCCGCCGGAGAGGCCATCACTATTTCCATCAGCAGTGATCAACACTCGCTGGGCAGCATGGTTTCTCCTGGAATGCTGATTGCCGCGCCCTTCCGCACCTCGCGCACGCAGGGAGCAATCCTTGTCTATCCACGCCACGACGGGGCTTTCACAGCGGAGGAGAAGTCGCTGGTCTCGGCCATTGCCGGCTTTGGGGCGGTGGCGGTGGCGCATGCCGAACTTTGTGCCACCGCGCAGGCCCAGGCGCACGAACTTCACCAGTTGCTTGAGATCTCTTCCGATCTCAGCTCCAGCGGCGATCTGGAACATTTTTTGCAGGCCTTTGTGGTTCGAGCCGCTGATTTTCTCGGCTTCGGCCGCTGCTTCATCGCCCTGCTCGAAGAGGGTGAGTTTCGCATACGTTACGGAGTGGACCAGGGACAGCCTCGCCGGCTCGACCTTATTTTTCCCGAAGGACCTGCTACACGCGCGCTCCGTGCCAAGGAAGTTTATTGGACCGATGAGGCCGGGAAGGTCCCGGGCTCCAATCTGGCAGCCATCTCGCAGTATCAGATCCGGCAGCTCTTAGCGGTCCCTCTGCTCGGCGCCAAAGGCCATGTTTTGGGCATGTGCTGCGTGCTTGACCGGCTCGACGGGACCGGCATCTCTCAGCAGGATATTCGCCGCGCCCGGGCTTTAGCCGCTCAGGTTTCGGTAGTTCTCGAACTGGCGCACAACCTGCACCAATCCGAGCAGCACCGGCGCCGCGCCGAAGTGCTTACGCGATTAGCGCGGGACATCGATAATTTGTTGCACTTGCCCGATTTTGCCCGCAAGTTTGTGGAGCGTGCGGTCGAATTAGCAGGAGCCCGTGCCGGAGCGGTAGCTCTATTTCAGGATGGGCGAGTGCAGACGGTGGCGATGTATCCAGTGCCCAGTCAAGATCGTCCAAGCCAGGACCCCGCACCCGCTGAAGGCAGTCCGGTGCAGCAGCAATTCGCCCAGGCTCTTTCCGAGCTCGTTGCCAAGCGGACGGAGGCCATTGTCATTGGCTCGGCCGCCGATTTGCTGGGTCATGAGCTGGCCGCTACCTTAGCCTGGAGCGATTTGGTAGTCGTTCGTCTCCCTGGTTCTAAGGGGGAACCTGCTGGCGTGCTCTGCCTCTCCGGGCGCACCGGGCCGCTCGCAGCCGAAGACCGCGAGCTGCTGGAAGCCATTGCCGGCCATGCCGCCATGGCCCTGGAAAATGCCCGCTTGTTTACTCGCATCGAACAGGCCAACCGGCACTGGATGGAAATCTTTGACGCGATCACCGACTTCATCGTCGTCCACGACGAAGTGGGCAAGGTTCTGCGCGTAAACCGGTCTCTGGCCACCATGATTGGGGTAGCGCCTAACGAACTGATCGGCGTGAACATGCGCGCGCTATTGGCTTTGACCAACGAAGGCAAGCTTTATTCCTGCCCGTTTTGCCGCTCCATGGGGGAAGACAGCGACGAATTCGTTCATCCCGCTCTCGACCGCACTTACCTGGTGTCAACCTCGCGTGTGCATGAAACTTCCGGGGAAGGTCTGCAAACGATTCATGTGCTCAAAGACATCACCGACCGCCGCGAGGCGGAGCGCCGTTACCGCGAACTGTTCGACAACATTCAGGAAGGATTGTTCTTCAGCACGCCCGAAGGCCGCTTTATCGAAGTCAACGATGCTCTGGTGACCATGTTGGGCTATTCCAGCCGGGAAGAACTTCTGCAGGTGGATATTCCCACCCAGATTTATTTTTCTCCGGCAGACCGCCAGAAACATACCGACGTTCTCGAAAAAGATGGCCACTTACGGAATTTCGAAGCCACGCTTCGCCGCAAGAATGGCACACCCATCTACGTGCTCATCAATGCTTTCGGAATGTACGACAGTCAGGGGCGCTTGCTGCAGATTCGCGGACTGATGCTCGATGTTACCGGCCTCCACACCTATCAGTCGGAGCTGCAGCGGGAGCGTGATTTCTCGGGCAAGATCTTGAGCAACACGCAGAGCCTTATCCTGGTCTCAGACACGGCGGGCCTTATCAGCTATGCCAATCGCCGCTGGTACGAAGCAGGTTTCGAGCAGCGCGAACTTCTCGGACGCCCACTCTTGGAACTGGCCGCTCCTGGCTTCGTTCGTCCCCTGGCGGACGCGCTTCAGGCCATTCTTCGCGGGGCACAGGTGGACAATCTGGAGTTGCAAATTGCGCGCGGCAATGGCCGGGCTGGCCAGTTTTCGGTCAACCTGAGTCCGATGCGCGACGAGCAGGGCAACATCACCAGCATCGTGGTGGTGATGACCGACATCACCGATTCCGCCGACCTGCGCGACAAGCTGGTCCATGCCGAAAAAATGGCAGCGGTCGGGCAACTCGTCTCCGGCGTCGCCCACGAAGTAAACAATCCGTTGACTGCGATCCTCGGCTTTGCCGACTTGCTCATGGAAAACCCCGAGATTCCAGAAACCGCCCGGAAGGATCTTCGCGTCATCCTTTTGGAAGCGCAGCGGACCAAACAGATCGTACAAAACCTGCTGAGTTTTGCCCGCCAGATGCCGCCGCAGCGCAATGCGGTGCAGTTGAATCTCATCCTGCGGCGCACCATTCAGTTGCGTTCTTACGACTTCAACAGTCACGGCGTCGACGTTGTGGAACACCTTGATGAGGGATTGCCCGATATCATCGGCGATGCCCACCAGTTGCAGCAGGTTTTCCTGAACATCCTGAACAATGCCTACGACGCGGTGCACGAAGTCGGCCGGTCCGCCCGCATCGAAATCATGAGCACGAAATCTGGAGACGCCGTCGAAGTTTCCTTCTGCGACAACGGGTACGGAATTTCCCATCCCGATAAAATTTTCGATCCCTTCTTCACCACCAAAGAGGTCGGCAAGGGAACCGGCCTCGGCCTCAGCATTTGCTATGGCATCGTGAAGGAGCACGGAGGCGAGATTCTCTGCCACAACAATGCCGACGGCCAGGGAGCCACCTTCATTGTCCGCTTTCCCGCAGCGCCCCACACCGCCTCTCTGGGTGTGGCCGCAGGAGTCAATCAACCATGACAACCCCCGCCATCCAACGCGCCCTCTTACCTGTCCTTCTCATTGAAGACGAGCCCTCCATCATGGCTCTGGTCAGTGCCACCCTTGAGCGCAACGGCTATCACGTCGTATGCACTGAGTCAGGCGCCGACGCTCTCCGCCTGCTGGAAAAGGGGCAATTCCTCGGAGTGGTCTCCGATATGCGTACGCCCGGCGGCGTTGACGGCGCTCAGGTGCATAGTTGGATTTCCACCCATCGTCCTGATCTGATCGACAAGGTTGTCATCATCACCGGCGATTACGCCAATGAAGAAACGGTCAGCACTTTACGCAAGATCGGCGCTCTTTATCTGGAGAAGCCTTTCCGGGTGCAGGATCTCATCTCCGCCGTCGAAAAAACTATGGGTAAATCCCGGTGAGCGCCGCGCTAAACAAGTCGACGATAGGCAAGACCGCTCTGAACCGAGAAGACCTTCGCGTTCGTCTGCTGATCGTCGATGACGAGCAGAGCATTCGCAAGCTGTGCGTGACCGTGGGTGAAGCTCTGGGATTTATTTGCCTTGAAGCCGACAGCGGCGAGTCGGCATTGGCCTTGCTCGAGGAGCAGCCGGTTCATATGGTTCTCAGCGACATGGTCATGCCGCATATGTCGGGCCTGGAATTTCTGGAGAAGGTTAAGAAACTTTTGCCTCGCACCGAGGTTGCGCTCATGACCGGACACGGGTCGATTGAAACAGCGGTTCAGGCCATGAAACTTGGCGCTTACGATTACATCACCAAGCCATTTTCTCCGCTGGAAGAACTTCGGTTATTTTTGCGCCGGATGGCAGAGAAAGTTCGCCTGGTAGAGGAGAACGAATTTCTGCGCGAGCGCATCGATTCCGAAACTGCAGTGCACGGCATCATCGGATCGTCGGCCAAGATTCAGGAAGTGCTGCGCGTGGCCTCGCGATTGAAAGACACGCGCACCGCCGTACTCATCTCCGGCGAAAGTGGCACGGGGAAAGAGTTGATCGCGCGCGCCATTCATTTCCGCGGCGCCTTCGCCAACCGTCCCTTCGTCGCCGTCGATTGTGGCTCGCTTGTGCCTACGCTGATCGAAAGCGAACTCTTCGGCTATGAAAAAGGAGCCTTCACCGGCGCCCTGAAATCCAAGCAGGGACTGTTTCAATCCGCCGACACCGGATCGGTTTTCCTGGATGAAATTGGCGAGCTACCGCTGGAGCTGCAGGCCAAGTTGCTGCGCGTGCTGCAGGAAAAAGAAGTGCGTCCCGTGGGCAGCAACCAGCGCGTGAAAGTGGATGTGCGCATCATCGCCGCCACCAACCGCGATCTCGAAGCTGCTTATAAGAACGGAACTTTTCGCAAGGATCTTTATTTCCGCCTCAACGTCGTCACCGTACACGTGCCCTCGTTACGCGAACGCCGCAGCGATATTCCCATGCTGGTAAATTGGTTTTGTGAGCGCTACGCGCCCGGAGCGGAACTGCGCGTTTCCAACGCCGCCATGAAAGCCTTGATGAACTACGACTGGCCAGGCAACGTGCGGGAACTGGAAAATTGCGTGGAACGTGCCGTCGCTTTGGGCGATGGAACCCTCATCGACCTCGGTGATTTGCCGTCGTCGATCGCCGCGTTGAATACGTCCGCGCCTCGGCCGCCTTCGGACTCCGCCCCGGAATTGGTTTCCGACCTCGCCGCGGCAGCAGAATCAAGGGGCGATGCTGGCGGGGCGCCGCTCTCCACCACCGACCTGGAAGATATCGAACGCGCCACTATCCAGCGCGTCTTCGAGCAAGTCCACGGCGACAAGGCGCTTGCCGGACGCATGCTCGGCATCAGCCGCGCCACTCTCTATCGCAAACTCAAGCGCTATAACATCAGCGGAAGCTCAGGGTCGGGATCGTCAAGCCACACCCTGCAGTAAGCGTGTGACTCGTGTGGAGTGGACACTCCTGTCTGCTGCGTTAGATTTTGACTGGGTCAAAGCCAAGGACAAGCGTCCTATCGCGCTTCGGCAGAGGATGCGATCCGCCCACTGCCGGGCTGGTCTCCACCAAAGCTATCCTTGACAACACGTAACCTACGTGTTACACGTATATTACGTGAAATGCATCGATGACGAAACAGAATCTTACAGTTAGCTTGAGCCGCCAACTGCTTCGGAAGGCCAAAATCCTGGCCGCGAGGCGCGGTTCGTCGATTAGCGGTCTGCTGGCCGAGCAGATTGAGATTCTGGTCGGCGAAGAAGAAGCCTATGAGCGGGCCGAACGCCAAGCCACGGCGTTGCTCGATCTGGGCTTTCATCTGGGTGGCGTAATTCGCGCCAGCCGGGACGAATGGCATGAGCGATAAGACTTTCGTCGATACCAATATCTTGATCTACGCTCACGACGTAGATGCAAAAGCCAAACACGAGGTGGCTAAGGGCGTTTTGCGCGAACTGTGGGGCCAGCGCACCGGTGTTCTCAGCATGCAGGTTCTACAGGAATTTTATGTGAACGTTACCCAGAAGATTGCCTCTCCGCTTCCCAAGGATGTGGCGCGGCTGGTGGTGAATACCTACTCGATCTGGTGCACGGAAACCACGCCCGCGGAAATCGCAGCTGCGTTTCGCATCGAGGACGAATCCCAGATCGGCTTTTGGGATGCTCTCATCGTCGCTTCCGCCGCCAAGGCCGGAACGGTGAGGATTCTCTCCGAGGATCTGAATGCTGAGCAGATGATCGCTGGCATCCGCGTTGAAAACCCTTTTGCTGTCCTTCCGTGACGACTGCATGACCGCGAAAAAAAACACCCTGAGGAAACTCAGGGTGCTCGAGTGGTTCACACTGACCTAATTGCAGCTCTAGGCTCCCGGTGGCTTCTTTTCTTCCTGTCGCTTTTTCTCCTCAGGCGTTTGTGGCTTGGCAGGCTGCTGCTTTGGTGGAGGCGCCTGCTTAGCTGCAGGAGGAGGAGTACGCTGCTCCGGCCGCGCGGCAGGTTCGCTCCTGTTTGGCTGG
>Ga0207011_1006_pt1 | contig 48962 bp, 44 predicted proteins | sample Alteio_BWMinCont_79_FD_153466 | JGI IMG/M metagenome (GOLD analysis project Ga0207011, IMG submission 153466) | Enriched cells from forest soil in Barre Woods Harvard Forest LTER site, Petersham, Massachusetts, United States -... | ecosystem: Environmental > Terrestrial > Soil > Temperate forest >...
CTGCCGTTGCGCGTTTTTGATGCCCACGGCCGGATTCGGCAAATGGTTTCGTGGCTGGTTGATGACGAGCGGGACCGGCGCGGCTCCGAAATGAGGCGACCTCTTCTCGAAGCTCTCCTGGGAGAACTGCACAGCCTTTGCTCCGAGCCGCGCAACCCGTGGATTGAAACCATCCTCACGTTCATCCGCAAAAACCTGACGCTCCCACTGACTCTCGACGATCTGGCTCGTCACGGCAAGATGAGCAAATTCGCCTTCGTCCGAAAATTCAAGCGACTCTGTGGCCGCACGCCGATGGAGGAGTTGCGCCTGATCCGGCTCGATCAGGCACGCACCCTTCTGCTGACCACCAACCTGCCCGTGAAGGCGATCGCCCCTGCTGTTGGCATCGGCGACGAATATCAACTCTCGAAGCTGTTCGCTCCCACTTCAATCTCTCACCCCGCGATCTGCGGACACGGAGCTAGTTCGGTCCTGACTTCGGGAAACGCTCACGCATTGACCCCCGTACCTCGACAGCTACAGTGCCGCTGATGGAAACACCCCTCAGCTTCTGGCTCGGCTTCAACGCCGCCGTTGTGGTGTTGCTGGTCATGGACCTGACCGTATTGAGACGGCAGAAGCGGGATCCATCGATGCTGGAATCGATCCTGACCACCCTCGTGTGGGTCACCCTCGCGATCGGATTCGGCGGTTGGTTGACTTACCAGGAAGGATCGGCGAAGGGATCGGAGTTTTTCGCCGGTTACGTCATCGAGTACTCGCTGAGCGTGGACAACCTGTTTCTGTTTGTGATGATTTTCTCCACGTTTAGCGTTGCGCCCGACCAGCAACGGCGGCTGCTCTTCTGGGGTGTGATCGGCGCGCTTCTCATGCGGGGAGCGATGATCGGCGCCGGAACGGCCTTGCTGAGCCGATTCGAATGGGTGATCTATATTTTCGGCGCCTACATCCTTTACGCGGGCTTCCGGATGCTGAGCCACAAGGCGGAGGCGGTTATAGACGTCGAAAAACATGTCGTCATGCGGATGGCCCGCCGCTGCCTGCCGCTCAGTTCCGGCGATCATCACGGGCGCTTTTTCGTGCGGGAGAGCGGCAGCTTGAAATTTACTCTGCTCTTTGTCGTCCTGCTCATGGTGGAAATCACCGACCTTATTTTTGCACTCGACTCGATTCCCGCCATCTTCGGCGTAACGACCGATCCCTTCGTTGTCTATACATCGAATGTCTGCGCGATCCTGGGCCTGCGTTCCCTCTATTTTGTCCTGGCCGGAGCGGTAAAGAACTTGATCTATTTGCACATCGGTCTGGCTTTTGTGCTGATGTTCATCGGAGCAAAAATGGTCTGCGGCGATTTCTTCCACGTTTCGACGGAGGTTTCCCTGATGGTAGTCGGGGCAATCCTCGGTATCTCGGTGGCAGCCTCGCTTTTCAAAACAGCCGGGACACGCGCCTAGCTTATGCCAAGCACGATGATTTCCGATGGACAACGCCGTTCTCGCCTATTGACGAGTCCGCTTCTAGGATAAGATGACATGACCTCGCGCTGGCCTCGCCCTCTTTTTTATCTGGTAACCGTTTTGGCCCTCGTAATCGACCAGCTCACCAAGGCATGGGCCACGGCTTCGCTCCAACCCCTGCCCTCCATAACGCTAATCCCCGGCTTTTTTAACCTGACCTACGTGGAAAACACCGGAGTGGCCTTCGGCATGTTCGCAGGTCAAGGCATGCTGGTGGGACTTTTTGTGGTCGTTTTACTCATCTTCGCCCTGTATCACACTCGCAGCCTTAACTGGGCGGGATGGGAACCAAACCTGGTAGGGGGATTCCTTTGCGGTGGGGCGTTTGGGAATCTGCTGGATCGGGTGCGCCACGGGTGCGTGGTCGATTTTTTTGATGTTCACATAAGTGTGTTTCACCTCAAATGGCCAGTATTCAACGTAGCGGATAGCCTCATCTGTATCGCCGTAGGATGGATAGTTTTGAGACAGTTCAGCGGGTCGCCTAACCCGAAATAACTGTTTAGTTACACGCAGCACACTCCGGTCTGCCGTCGCTACTATAAGAAGCGGTTATACTTATATTAGGTCGCAAAGATATCTTTTATAGCGACTAATAATGTCCATTGCATAAACGTAATACTTGACCCTTTGGTAAACTACCGCATACTTAGCTTAGACCTGTTAGAAATTATAACTTCAAATTACAACATATGAGTATATCGCCTATTTTCACTTTCGCCCCTGTACCACTGACCAACGAACTAAGTCCGCTCGCCCACGCTGCCGCTTTGGTTCGTCGTCGCCAAGCTGACAATGTGATTGTGACAAAACCGCGACACCGTATTCAGCCCCCTGCTCCGAAGCTGGCCGTCGAAGTCACCGCCGCTCTATAGACCTCCTTGGGTGGATCGGTCACTCTAACTCGAGGTTGAGTTCTATTTTGCGTTGACTGGTACGTACGTGGTCGGGTCCGTGCTTCAGTCCAAAATAAAGACATTCGTCTGGCCTATCAATTTTGGGACCTTTCACGCTTAACTAATCGGGATAGGCTCGCCTATCCGGCTTGAATCGCTGATCATGCGGGCAGCCCAAGACGGCGCGGCTTTCCAAGAACATGAGCGAATCCACCCCAGATCCCGATCGTCCTCCAAAGCCAGCCCCCGAAGTCGTCCGCATCCGGTGGCAGCGCGTCTCCGTCTATTTGGGTAGTATCGCCGTGATGCTCGCGATGTGGATCTGCGCGCTTTTATTCATCATCCGGGAGGATCCGGGCCGCTTTGTGACCCATATCCTGGCCCAGCTCCCATTTCCGTCTACTGTGGGCCATGTCTACTGGATCAACCGCCGGACGCTGGAATTGGATGATGTGAAAATGGGGGGCTTTTTCTACGCCGATTCGATCATCGTCACCGCCAGTCCATTCGGACTTCTGCGACGACATATCGCGAAGATTCAGGTACTCGGAGGTCAGGTTTTCACCGCCCCATTATATGCCGCCATGGCAAAAATGAACGGTGACGCGGAGCCTCAGGGTCTTAATTGGGTCATTGGACAGCTGGACATCAGCCGCGGCACTCTCATGTTGGACAACCTCGTGCCCGATACCTCCGTGCCCGTTCGACTGGGGGTCCGCTCGCCGATTATTTTGTACCACATCATCCTTAGCAAGCCCAACTCAAGCCCGGCCATGACCGAGGAAGAAACGATCGATATCGAGAACGTCAATTTTGTCTCGCCATTCGATCCGCTTGCCCCGGTTGTCGCCCTGCCACTTACCCGCGTCCGATTTACCTATGCCGAATTTTGGCACCACCACATTCGCGAAATTGACCTGCTTCGTCCGACCCTGTTCGTAGGTGAGGATTTATTCTGGTTTTCAACCCAATTCAAAAAACAGCGCGCGACTGTCCCGGGCCAGGCGTGGACCCAGCCCTGGAACATCGGTAATCTCGAGATCCAATATGGACAGCTGGCTGTTAGTGCCTTCGGCCAACCTGTGGTGCACTTTCCCTTTTTCTTCGACACCAGCGTGGACAACATCCGGTTGGATCAGCTCAATAAAATCAGCGCCAAAAGCACCATCAACATCCAAAGGCTCAACCAGGATTATCCCGACTACAAAATACGGATCGTCGGCCTGACCGGAAATCTCTTCTTCAGCCTCCCGCCTTCAGATGAAGATGCGAATAACGTGGTTAACACGATCAAGGTTGATGAAGTCTCGTGGAACGGTATTCCGGTGACCAAGGCGGACAGCACCATTACCTATGATCCCAGCGGCATTTACGGAAAATTGAACGGACAGTGCGAGGGCGGCCAACTCTCGGGCAATTTCGAATTCTATTACAATCAGGGCTTCATCTGGAACGTGGATTTCTTTGCGCAAAAAATAAACAGTCAGCCAATTGCCGAGAGGTTGGGCGGCAAATATATGAGTTTGACCGGTGAACTGGATGGCAAGCTCTCCGTACAGGGTCAGGTGACCGACATCCAAAAAGTCAAAGGCTCGCTGAAATTGCCGAAGCCGGGCGTCGTCGCCATCAAATCGATGGATAGTCTCCTGGGCCGACTTCCCTCTGATATCAAGGCCGTGCAGCGCGACGCCCTGAAGATCGCCCTCTCGTCGTTTGAAACTTATCCTTATTCCACTGGAGAGGTGAAAGTCGATTACAAGCCGACGGGCGGCGTTGGCTCATTGATTTTAGATGGCCCGAATGGTCATCGCCAATTTGATATCTATCTTCATCCGTGGAGTGAGTCGGTCGCGACTTCAAAGGTTGCCAAGGCTGCGGACAATCAGTAACAATGAGCCGCATCTTTCTGATTTTCCGCATCCGGCCGCCAGTCGAGACTTATTCGTGAATTATTTTTTGAGTCATTCTTTTTATCGGACGAGCGCCCTGCCACGAATCGGGTTGGTTCTCGGCCTCGGATGCCTCAATGGATGCGCTCCAACGGTCAATCTAGCCACTCCGGAACCGATCAAGATCGACGTCGCAGTCAAACTCGATGTGTATCAGAAAACGCCTCCCACCAAGGCGAAGGAGGAGCAATCTAGCCTGGAAATCGCCGCCAACCGGCGCCTACGGTCCGGTGAAATCCAGCAGCTAAAAAGCGCCCATATTGTCGGCGAGGATCGCGATGGCTACCTGGCCATGAGAAATCCGCCAACCGACCCCAAATATCTCGAGTACGCCAACGGAGTCATCAAGGCGGAAAATACCGACCGATCGTATCTTTACTTGGCCAAAGCCCAAAGCCAGAATGAACCGATGGAGTTGGTTGGCTCGGATTATGCCAAGCTTTGGCGGGATCGTGCCTTTCCGGGAGAATGGGTGCAGAAAGAAGACGGAACGTGGATTCAAAAATAGGATCAAATCATCGATCTGCGGAACCGGAGCGCCCTCCCCAGGCGGCTTCCTCGAATGGCTCCCTCTGTGAACCAGCCGCCCCGTCGCTGCCCATCCAGCGCCATTACTCTCGTCGTCGCGCCATCTTCAGCCTGGTTTTCTGGATCGCCCTGACCATCTTTTTCATTCCCTTTGTCCTCCAGTTTACCGGCCGCATTCAGAGCACTCTTAGCGGCATGAAAGGGGCCCCCTCGGAAATCGTCCGGGAAAACGTGGTTAAGAACTTTTCGACCGCCCTGGCTTTCCCCACCGCCATCGTCTGGGACGCAAAAGGTCTTCCTCCCGACCAAGCCGACGCAGCGTGGAAAAACGCCCTCGACGCGCTCCGTGCCGACGAGAATGTTGACGACGTTACCGACGGAAATGCGATGATCGAGAATTGGCCGAGAAGCGATTGGCACGCTGCCTTCGTGGCTTCCAAGGCGAGCACCTATGGTGAAGCGGAAAAAGTCGTGCCGCGTTTGCGCAAGATCATCGCCCGGCTCTCGTTTCCCGGCAACGTGCATCCCTGGGTCACGGGCGGCCCAGCTCTTTTTCTGGATCTCAACCTGGCCTCGACGAAGTCTCTGCGCTCGGGTGAATTGATCGCCCTGCCGGTCGCATTTATCATTCTCCTCTTGGTCTTTCGTTCGGTGGTCGCTGCTTTTTTGCCTGTGTTGGTGGCGACACTCGGGGTCACGTGCACTTTGGGTATCCTGAGCATGCTGGCTTCTGCCATGTCGGTGACCTTTTTCGTGCCAAACCTGGTGACCATGATCGGTCTTGGAGTGGGCATCGACTATTGCCTCATTTATCTCGCCCGCTACCGACGTGAGCGCGCCAACCATCTCACAACCCAGGAAGCATTGCAGCTCACGCGAAAAACTGCGGGCAAGACCGTGCTGGCGTCAGCCGTGCTGGTGATGAGCGGTTTTCTCACCCTTCTATTTATCCCGCTTGAATTCTTCACGTCCATTGCGGTTGGCGGAATGCTCGTCGTCGCCTGCGTGGCGCTGGCGACGCTGACCCTTTTGCCCGCGATGATTTTCCTGGTCGGCTCTTACCTCGAATGGGGCTCCTCTCTCTTCGCGCCGCTGCAACGGCTGGAACTTGCGCCGCAATGCTGCGAAAAATGGGGGCAGCTCGTTGTCCGTCGTCCCTGGTCATGCGTGATTATCGGCCTGGCAATTCTTGTGGTCCTGGCGCTGCCAGCCACGCAGCTGCGCATCGCCTCGATCGAGGCAAAAAATATTCCGGCAAAATCTGATTCCCGGCTTGGCTATGAAAGCCTGACGGAAAATCTCGGCGCGGGCTGGATGATGCCGGCCATCATCCTGGTGCAACATCCGAACGGAGATTGGATGATCGGCGACGGCATGGCCCGGGAAAAGGAACTGGTTGATCAACTCAACCAATTACCCAATACCGAAAAGGTCCTAAGCGTAACTGACAACAGTGGTTCCCGACGCGCCCAGCAGTCCCGCATGGGCTTGTTGACCAGCTCGAGCGATGCCTCACAAAGCGTGATCCTTATGCTAAGCAAAAGTGATCCGCAATCGATGGTCGCCCGCGCATGGCTCGATAACATCACCGCAGTTTTGACCGCAAGCGAAAAGGCCCACCCGGATGGAACCCACTATGAGTTAGGCGGCCTGCCCTCCGTTACCCTCACCGCCGACCGTGTCATCATGCGTGCCCTGCCGGAAGTCGTTTTTGCCACGCTTTGCAGCACCTTTGTTCTCCTGCTCCTCTTCATGCGCTCGATTCTGGTCTCGTTGAAAGCCATCGCACTCAACCTTATTTGCGTACTCGCCGCTTACGGTTTTCAGGTCATTTGTTTTCAAGAAGGCTGGGGCGCCTACCTGTGTCATTTTTACGCCACGGACGGCTTGAACACCATCGTCCTCGTCATTTGTTTCTGTGCCTTGTTCGGGCTATCAATGGACTACGAGGTCTTCATTCTCGCAGCGGTGAGAGAGAGCTGGCTGGACAATCACAACATGGACCTGGCCGTTCAGGAGGGGTTGTTGCGCGTGGGCGGCATCATTTCATCCGCCGCGGCGATCATGATTGCAGTCTTCCTCTCCTTTGCCTTTGGCGACGTCGTGGAAATCGAGCAACTCGGCGTGGGTCTTTCTTTCGCCGTCCTCCTCGACGCGACGATCATCCGCCTGCTTCTCGTGCCGAGCATCATGGTTTTGATGAATAAGTGGGCCTTCTGGTGCCCCGGACAGGCCTTCCCGGTAGCCGAGCGCCATCCGCGCGGACACCACTATCAGGGTGAGAAACTGACGCCGCCCAAAGAAATCAAGAGAGTCTCCGGCTTGTAGGATTTCCAGTCCCAGCTATCGACGAGCCACGATCAGCCGTAACCGGATTGTGACGGATTTCCTTGCTCCCTCATTTGATTCGGGCATAGTGACAGCCCGTCGGTAAAGGGGTCTTAGCTCAGTTGGTAGAGCGCCTCAATGGCATTGAGGAGGTCAGGGGTTCGAATCCCCTAGGCTCCACAGAATTTATTTATTTCGGGCAGCGGTACCGAACGGCTCCCGCCCAAACTCATTTGCGGTGCCCACCTCCGTGATGCCCTCCACTATGGTGCGCTGCCCGACTATGGCCGCCCCGGTGTGGGTTCGCGTGACCGCTGCGCCTCCCCTGATGCGAGCCGTTCCGTCCTGCGTGCCCGCTGGAATTGGACATGCGTGCGCTCTTATGCCCGGATTTGGCACCGGAACTTGAGCTGGATCCTTTGTGGGAACTTGAGCTTGAGCTGGAGCTCGAACCGCGATGAGAACTCGAGCTTGAGCTTGAACCACGATGGGAGCTCGAGCTCGAACTTGAACTCGATCCGCTATGGGAGCTAGAGCTGGAGCTTGAACTCGATGCGCTGTGGTAACTGGAACTGGAACTTGAACTCGATGAGCTATGGTAACTGGAGCTCCAACCGCTGTGATAACTGGAACTCCATCCAGAGGAGTAGCTGCCGCTCCAACCGGATGAATGATAATACACGCTGCCACCGCCCCAATTCACTTCGTTATGGATCCAGCCACCCAAGGCAAAGCCCACCCCAAAAGTAACGAGAGGCGTGGCCACGGCGACGGCGGGCTGGACGTAAACGACCTCGGGTGAATATTGGGGCACATATACCACCTGTGGGTTGGCCGGCATGACCGTGATGACATTATTATCCGAGGCAACGACCTGCTGCGGACTCGTCTGCAAATTTCCCGCCGCCTGGGCCTTAACCCGCAAACGCTGGACGGAGGCAAAGACATCCGAAGGCTGCGCGGCATAAGCCTGCCCCAGTCGGGCGGTCCAGTCGGGCCTGTCATTCATCATCTTGAGAACATCCGGATAATGCGCGAGAGCTTGGACGCTGGGATCCCACGGCTGGGAATCGATCTGGCTCGGGTCTTGTTTTGACTCAACATATTGATAAGCCGTCGCAATTTGATGTGGGTGACTTGCCGCTGGAAAAATCTGGGCGAGCAGTGGATCGGGATAGAGCGCAACCGGAGCGAGCAGCTTGTCCAATTCGTCTGGAGACAAAAGCGGAGCCTGACTTTGGCCCGCATCATTAGGCGCGTTCGCGCTTTGAGCAGAAACCCAATCGGAGCCGATGCCCAGAATGAGAATTAAAGTAATAGTGATGAGAAGTTTTTTGCCCATGATACCGATCCTTGGTTATTTCCGCCGAGTTGTCGCCAACCCGGTTAACATTTCCGGGCGACTTGGGCAATCCAGGATCAGCAATAAAGCGGCCCTTGATCCAGAAGAGCAAAACTTCCCTCCCACTGCGGTTCTGGCTGCATCTTCGATGATGGTGGCCAGACGTCAGTGGAAGCCCCAGGGAGGCTGTGGCGAAGATGGGGAATTCAGCCTGCCGGGAAAACCCGTCAGGTTCCGCAGAGAACTTGTCTGTCTTCGTGGTCGACTTGTTCAATGGCGCCCGTTTTGGCCCCCAACTGAAAAGACGCAATCGGCTCTTCCGCGTCGCCATAAAAATAGAGATGCCAAATTGGTTCCCGACCGCTGCGCGGCTGGACCAACCGATATTCGGCCGCCAGAACGCCCTTCAATTTGGTTGTCTCGCGGGCCAGTTCGAGCACTTTGTCTGAATCGATCACCAACTTGTTCTGGGAGATCGCATGCAAGACATCAAGATCATCTGTTTTGGAAGAACTGAAGGCCTCGATCGTGTCGGGATGCTCGGAGGAAGTTTTGGCCGCCACGGTGACCACCCGGCTATGACCGCTCGTTGCCTGATCCAGGAAAACGAAACGCCATGCTTCCGGAACCAGGGAGGCATCGGTTCGCGCGCTGGCTACGCTCAAGAGCTTGGCGCGGACCTCAGGACGCAACCGTCGTTGGGCGATTTTTAGGGCTCGCAGCGCAGTCAAAGAAGGTTGGTCGGTGGCGGGTGAAAAACCAAAAACACACCCGAGAGAAAGTAGGGAACAGTGCATCATACTCATAAATATCCTTTTCTTCTTGAAGCGTTGGCGAGTATCTCGTCAACGTTCTTCCATGTTCGTAGCTAGTCTTGCGCCTTCCCCCTTTTTCACCTCTAAAAGCCCAAGCCACCTAGCTACTCATTAATTGTGAGACGTCGAAGCAAGAGAGTGGGTCACATAAAAAATAGGAAATTTTGCTGAAAATTCCATTTGAAGTCGCCGAAAATGTTTTCTCATAACATGCTTGTATTAAAGTTGTTATATATATTTTAACCAATTAAGAGTGGTCGTGCAAATTGCGCTATTTCTTTATAACCGCAGTGGACATATCGCATCATATAACTTCTTTGTCATATGATTCTTTATGACCGTCGCCATTTAGTTTATTAACTTAAACTACATTCAATTTTTGACGCAATTTACGAGCTTCATCAGGACTTTTGCATCCTTCTATGACTCAAGTGGCGTTTTGCTGTCAAAGATCAGACAGGTCCTCGCTTTCTGCTACAAGTGGACAAGAGGAGCTATTCAAGTAGTCTTTCAGTCAACAATTTCGGCTTTTATCTTTTCCCAGTTTTAACAATTCTCTGAAATGTGGATCGTTCGCCTCGCCCTCAGAAAGCCATACACATTTACCGTGATGGCCATCCTCATTCTGGTCATGGGGGCCGTGAGCTATCGGAGCATGCCGCAGGACATCTTTCCCACGATCGACATTCCCGTGGTGAGTGTCATCTGGTCCTATGCCGGTCTGCCACCCCAGGAGATGGAACGCCGGTTCACGACTATCAGCGAACGGGCAATGAATACGACGGTCAACGATATCGAGCATCAGGAGTCGACCTCCTATCCGGGCGTGGCGGTGATCAAGGTTTTCTTCCAACCCAACGTCAAGATCGAGCAAGCCGTGGCGCAAGTGACCGCCATCAGTCAGACGCTCCTGAAAATATTTCCCATCGGCGCAACGCCCCCGCTGATCGTCCAATATAATGCTTCCTCGGTGCCGATTTTGCAGCTAGCGGTCAGCAGCAAAACGCTGCCCGAAGCTGAACTTTACGACCAAAGCCTGAATTTTATCCGGCGACCGTTGGCGGAAGTGAGGGGAGCGGCCATTCCACTCCCTTACGGCGGCAAACAACGGCTCGTTTCGGTCGATCTTGATCTCCGAAAGTGCCAGTCCCTGGCGATTTCACCCAGCCAAGTCAGCGACGCCATTAACTCGCAAAATGTCATCCTGCCTTCCGGCACGGTGAAAATCGGCGACCGCGAATACAACGTCCTGCTCAACAGCAGCCCAGATCTGCTCGATCAACTGAATAATCTGCCCATTAAACAGGTCAATGGAGCGACAATCTACATTCGCGATGTTGCGCAGGTCCGCGACGGCTACGCGCCACAAGTGAACCTGGTCAAACTCAACGGGGAAAAAGCGGCTTTGTTGGTGGTGCTCAAAAATGGCTCTGCGTCGACCGTGGACGTCGTGCAGGGTGTCAAAGACAAGTTGCCTCTGGTCAAGTCTCAGTTACCCGCCGCGCTCAGCGTCGCCCCGTTATTCGATCAATCCATTTTCGTCAAAGCGGCCCTCAATGGCGTTCTTTTGGAAGGGACGATCGCCGCGATCCTGACGGCCTTGATGATTCTGCTTTTCCTCGGTTCGTGGCGCAGCACGCTCATTGTGGCGGTCTCCATTCCATTGGCGATCTGCTGTTCGCTTATCCTGCTGGCTGCGCTGGGCAGGACCCTCAATATCATGACCTTGGGCGGATTGGCCCTCGCCATCGGTATTCTCGTCGATGACGCGACCGTCACGATCGAAAACATCCATCGCCACATGAGCCTCGGCAAGCGAACGGTCAAGGCGATCCTCGATGGCGCGCACCAGATCGCGATTCCCGCGTTTGTCTCGACGCTCTGCATTTGCATTGTGTTCGTGCCGATTTTCTTTCTCAAGGGAGTCGCCTATTACCTCTTCACTCCCCTCGCCCTTTCGGTGGTTTTCGCCATGATGGCTTCGTATTTTCTCTCGCGAACGGTTGCGCCGACGATGGCAAATTTTCTTTTGCAAGGAGAAGTCCACCACCCCGAAGGTCATGTGCCACCGCGTCCCGCCGATCCTTTCGGTCTCGTGCACTGGCATTTCATCCGGGGCTTTGAATCGATGCAGGGCAGGTATGCCCGACTTCTGGAATCAGCGCTGCGCGCGCCCAAGCTCGTTATTATCGTGGCCGTCTGCTTTGCGGTGCTTAGCCTTGTGACCTTTAATCCCTGGGTTCTGGGACGCGACTTTTTCCCCCAGGTCGATGCCGGGCAGTTCCGCCTCCATATCCGCGCGCCGAGCGGCACTCGAATCGAGGAAACAGAAAAAGGCTTCGCCCAGGTGGAGCAAATCGTCCGCGATCTTATCCCGCCCGACGAGCTCGACCTGGTGCTCGACAACATCGGACTTCCCGTCGGCGGCATCAACCTGGCTTTTACCGATTCCGCCACCGTGGGAGCGTTCGATGGCGAAATGCTGGTTTCACTCAAGCCCGGTCACAAATCGACCTGGGCTTATGTGAAGGAGCTCCGTCATCGGCTCCAATACCAGATGCCCGAATATACTTTTTTCACCCAGCCCTCGGACATCGTCGGCCAGATCCTTAACTTCGGGCTCCCCTCGCCAATCGACGTCCAGGTCACGGGCCCGACCAAGAATGATCACGCCGACTATGAAGTTGCCCGCAAATTGGTGGACCGCATCCGGGACGTGCGTGGCGCCGTCGATGTCCATATCCAGCAAGTCACGAGTTACCCGACCTTTTTTGTCGATGTGGATCGCACCCGCGCGAGCGAGATCGGCCTCACCCAGCGCGATGTCGCCAACGATCTGCTGATTTCTCTCAGCTCCAGTGGCCAGGTGTCTCCCAACTACTGGCTGAACCCGATCAACGGGGTCAATTACACGGTAGCGGTCCAGACTCCCCAATATAAAATCGACACGCTCGATGCGCTGAAACAATCGCCGATCAGCGCGGGCAAACTGGCCCAGCCGCAATTGTTGGAGAATCTCGCTCCCATCACACGAACCGACACGCCTGCGGTAATTTCGCACTACGCCGTCGCGCCCGTTTATGACGTCTTCGTCAATGTCCAGGGACGCGACTTGGGCGGCGTGGCGGCGGATGTGCAGAAGATCGTCGATCAATTCAAGCCGATGCCCGCGGCCCACACTGACAGCACACCGCCGGATACCTACCTGGGTAAACTCTACGATCGGTTTTTCAATCCGGCCCAAGTGACCCCGGCGCCTGACAGCACCCTGCCGACCGGCTCTCAAATCCTGGTCCGCGGCCAGGTTAAAAGCATGACGTCAGCCTATACCGGTTTAGGCCTCGGCATACTTGTCGCCATCGGCCTCGTCTATTTTCTGATGGTCGTCAACTTCCAGTCCTGGCTCGACCCGTTCATCATCATCATGGCGCTTCCGGGGGCGCTCACGGGCATTGTCTGGATGTTGTTTCTGACCAACACGCCACTAAGCGTGCCTGCGTTGATGGGCGCCATCATGTGCATCGGCGTCGCCACGGCCAATAGCATCCTGGTGGTCACTTTTGCCAACGAACAACGCCATGGCGGACTTTCCTCCTACGACGCAGCACTCGAAGCGGGACGAGGCCGTCTGCGCCCGGTTCTCATGACGGCGCTCGCCATGATCATCGGCATGTTGCCGATGTCTCTCGGTCTGGGCGATGGCGGCGAACAGAACGCACCGCTCGGACGTGCGGTGATCGGCGGACTGCTGGTGGCCACGCTCTTCACGCTTCTTTTCGTCCCGGTTGTTTACAGCGTCATGCGCAAGAAGGACAAGAGCAAGGAAGTTGATCCGCTGCTCTTCGAGCCGCGTGAATATGAAATCACCGATGAAGCGGAAGTGACCGGGCACGCGAGTTCGAGTAACCGGGCAAGCGAAGCGGCGGTAACCGGCGGTAATGGTCACGCTCCCCCAACCCATTACAGCCCCAAATCCCCAATCTAGCACCCTCCTTTTCCATGAGCGCAACCCCTCCCACTCCCCAGAAAAAGCCAGTCCAAGTGCAGCTCACCTCCCCCGCTGCCGCCAAGACCACGACTTCATCCGATCCAGCCAAAATTGAACCCCCTCCTGCAACGGCCCCAGCCCGGGCGACCATGCCCCCGGCCACGCCGGCCAAAACCAATCCCCGACAGGGCAAGTTTTCCAGCGTCTTCCTGATCAGTCTTATTGTCGGCTTCATCGTTTTCGCGGGAGCCTTTTATTACGTCGGCATTGTACCTCGTTTGACCGAAAAAACCGCGTTGGATCAGGAGCAAAAGCTCAGCATGGAACGCCGGGTTGTCTATGTGCCCGCACGGCTGGCCACGCCCAAAAGTGAACTGCCTCTACCGGGAACAATCGAGGCCTTTCAGGAAGCCTCCATTTTTGCGCGGACCACGGGCTACGTAAAACGGTGGCTCGTTGATATCGGGGATGTAGTCCACGAAGGCGATCTGTTGGCCGAATTGGACACGCCCGAGGTGGATCAACAGCTCAGCCAGGCGCAGGCCACCTCAGAGCAGGCCAAAGCGAGCCTGGACATAGCGCAAACCGCAGCGGATCGTTGGAACGCCATGGTCAAGGACAGGGCCGTTTCCCAGGAAGAAGCCGATGAAAAAAATGCGACCCTGAACGAAGCCAAGGCGACGTACGACGCCGATCTGGCCAACGTGCGGCAGCTAACCGATACGGAAAACTTCAAGAGAATTGTGGCCCCGTTCACCGGAACCATCACCTATCGCCACATTGAAGTGGGCAACCTCGTCACTTCCGGCACTGGAACGGCAGCAACCGGAACGAGCGAGCTTTATCGGATTGCGCAGATTGATCCCGTGCGTGTTTATGTTGATGTACCGGAAGCCAATACCCCCTCAATCCAACCTGGGGTGGTCGCCAATCTCCACGTCCAGGCATATCCCGACCGGATCTTTCAGGGAACCGTGGTGCGGAATGCCGGCGCACTGGACAACGCCTCTCGCACTTTGAGAACAGAAATTGATATTCCGAATCACGACGGCGCGCTTCTGCCGGGCGCCTATGCCGATGTGCACCTCGAACTCGTGGACAAAACGCCGGCCATTCTTATCCCGGCCAATGCCCTCATCGTGAACTCGGCGGGAACGCAGGTCGCCCTCCTCGAAAGCACGGATGCCTCGGACAATGATCACTTCAAAGTCCATCTTCTGCCCGTTAAAGTGGGGCGCGATTTCGGCACTGAGGTTGAAATTCTCCGGGATTTGAAGGAGGGGGATCGTCTGGTAACCAATCCTGCCGCCGATTTAAATGAAGGCACTGTGGTGACCGGAAAGATGCTGCCTCCGCCCCCAAGTACTGCTCCTCCCCCCAGTCCCCTGGCGCAGAAGTCGTAGGGGAAAATAGAGCTACGCTAAATCAATACTCTTTCTCGGTGACGTTGAGCACTCGGCCCGCGTTAAAATTAATCTGCAATCCAACTTTTTGGTGCGTAATCGGGTCTTCCGTCCATGCCCCGGAATAGACCCAATAGTCGTGGTCTATGTTCTGAGGCGGCCCAAGAAATTTCAGCAAGTCCTCCTGCGACATATTGAGCAGAAAATCCCTCCACTCGACCGGACTCAGGTCGCGGGCCTGGGCGCGCTGGACGAGCTTGGCATGGGCGGCCTCTCGGGCAGCCTCGGCATCCGCATCCGCCTGAGCCTGATCGGCTATCTTTTTCTGGACGGCTTCCAGGTAATGTTGGGCATCCGCTTGATGCGGACTGGCCGGGTAAGCCCACACATAGGCCTGGGCCGACACTCGTTGATCCTCCGGCTTGGCATTGGCATCGCTCATCTCTTGTTGCAACGCAACAAAATCAGTTTCATCCGTACGGTCCAAATCAGCCAGCTGTTGGTGAAGCTTTGCCATTTTGTCATCGGCCTCGGCGACCTGTGCTTCCAGGGCAGGCAGTTTTGCCCGCAGGCCTTTCTCATCGTCTTGGGCTGCCACGACCGCCGCCTTGGCGTCCACCAGATCGTGCACGGCCTTCTTGAAGACCGGTGTAAAATAACCTCTTCGATCGAGGATGTTGAGACGGTGCGGCGAGATTTGCGCATCCAAACTTTGCGGGGCATCGGCCCGCCCCGGCAGTTGAGTCATTCCAAGGCTTGCCGCACCGAATACGATCTGGAAAAGGAGGCGCTTATTCATTTTGCAACTCCGTAGTAATAATCGACGCCCTGGACCGTTTCCTCGTCGAAATAAACGGTCAATCCGTGCTTCTCCTGGGTCATGGGATTGAGGATCATCTGCTGGCCATAGCCCCAGCGATTGGAGGCTGTGTCGGTGGGAGGTCCGAAGAGCGAAGTCACGTCGCTGCGACTTTTACCGACGAGAACCTTTCGCATCTCGGACAGCGTCACCTCACCTTTCGCGGCCCGCGCCAGTAAATCAACCCGCGCCGCCGCCGCAGCTGCTGCTGCATCGGCGTCATCTTTCTTTTTCTTGGCCTCCTGCACGGCAAGTTCGCTCTCGATCTGCGCCAGGTGCGCCTTGACCGTATCCGCCAGAGCGCCCGTCGGATATTTCGCCAGCATCGCGGTAAACTTATCGTGAGCCGTGGCCAAATCTCCGGTCGCTTCGATTTTGGCAATTTGCTGGAAAAGAAATTGCTCGGAATTTTTTTTGTTCTCAATTTCCAAGGCCAATTTTTCCTGTCCGGCCTGATCCTGGGCGACTTGATTTTGGAGATCGGCGATCTTGGCTTTGGTGGCATCACGAGCCTGTACAATCGCAGCCAATTCCTGGTTTGTGGCGTCAACCTCCGTCTGCAATTGGGGCGTTAGCGTCTCATTGACAAAGCGGTAGGCCAGCGTGGACGGTGCCCCGGTCAAAACCGGCGCAGCCACGACTATGAAGGTGATCGCCTGCGCCCCGGCAATGATCACGAAAAAGATAATCGCGCTACCCACGTTCATTCGAAACAGGTAGGACAACCACCAGATTTGAGCGGCCCCCCCCAGGACCAGAAGAATTCCTGCCACGATAAGGTTGATGATCCCCGCGTGGACAAATCTCATGCTCAGAAAAACGGTCAGGGCCATCAACCCCATGATCAGAAAACTGAGCACCAGTCGCCCGGTCGAAAAGATGACCGCGCGCTGTAACTTGGAATAGGCCGGCGCAAAAAAAGGCGTAAAGGTACGGATCAGCCCGATATCGACCACCCAACTTGCAATGAGGGTGAACATCAGGATCCATGCCAGCATCCCCAGAACCATGGGCATCGCCTTCCGTACTAATTCCTCAAGGTTCTTTTCAAAAAAAGGCGCAAGGTCAGCTTGATGATCGACGAGGTATTGGCCGAAATCTTCCTGACCTGCGGAAGCTGTAGACGAGAAGTCCGGGGGCGGATTGGCGGCGTCCGCGACAAGAAGGGATCCTGTCGAGAGTAGTATGAGGATGACGACATTAAGCCCGATCTCCCGAATGGCCTTTATCCGCAGAGAACGGCACAGAAAGTGCATGGCTAGCGTCATGTTGTTTATATTGTCGTCAAAAGCTTCCCAGCAGCGCGCTTGCAGTTAAGACAGATTCTCCGGCTTGCATCAAGACCGTAAGCAAGTATTTTGCCATCGTGAAGAACCGATTTTTGCTAATAAAGTGCATAACGCTAGGGGCACTCAGTTTCCCCACGCCTTTTTTCATTTTTTTCTTCCTAACGAATGTCGATCCCAACGCGATCAGTTACAAAAATCGGTTCCTGTTAATTTCCATGCTTTTCCTGGCTGGCTCTCTAATCGGCGTTGCTTCCTACTACAAGGATTCTGCCGTGGCCGTCTTGAAAGATTGGTATCCGTCGGAGAAACCCTAGCGCCTGCCGCCTGCCTTTTATGACCGGGTGAACTGGGCGACAAAGGCGTTCCAAACCTTGTCACGATCAGCTTGTTGGGCCGCCTCGTCCGATTGGGATCGCCCAGCCATGATTGGCTCACCAACCGCATTGCCTAGTTGATCCAACAGAAATTCTTTTCGTTGAGCCTCTTCGTCCCTCCCCATCTCGCCCAATTGCTTCCAGGCATAGCCCGAAAGAGTATACGTGGATGTCCAGCCCGAGGTAAGGCCAACCCGCTGAAAGGAATTGTCGCTCATGGGGATTGGTGGAGTGCTGCGGGCCAGGGAAACGAGAAAATCCGTCAAATTCGCCGATGTAAGTGCAGAAGAAGCTGGGATGTGAATCACAATGACATTGGGCTGAATAAATGCGCCCAGATGTGCGTAGACGGTAACTTTTGAATACGGCGTTTGGCCGAGACCTGAAACCAACGGGCGATCTACCAGAAGGAAATTGACTACAACCAAGGCGAAGATCAGAACTCCGAGGGCGATACAGAGCCACATGAGCGGATGAGGCCCCTCGTTCTCTTCCTTCACTACATAACTTTTTGGTGAACCTTCCCTTGGAACGGCAACCGGCGTAGCGGCCTGTGCCACTGTGGGAGTCGCCCCGACCCGTACTTTAGGAGGCGCTCCGGCCTTAGCCTTGCCCACCACCCGGGGAACGGTGCCGGTCTGCGTCGCTGGTACCGCGACGACTTTGGGTATCGGTCCCGTTGGCACTCGAGGCATGGGCGCAGGCGCCAGTTTCTGGCTGGGCAGGAGATGGGGTAATTCCCGTACTTGCTTCCAAGCGTTATCCTGGGGGCTCCAAATGAGTTGGGAGTGAGTGATCTGACCCTGAGAAATAGCCGCGCGGACCACCTGCTTGGGAAGCATGGTAGTCTCTTGTTCAGTACCCTTGATGTGCAAGATAAGGCGCGTGTCCGACATATCGTTCAGGTTATAGCATGATTTGGCCCCGATTCACGATCAGGAATCAGACCATTCCTCTGGATTAACGCAAGTAGTTGATTATCAATTGCAGAAATTATCATACATTATGCAAGTACCCACCATGTAATGACACAATACGTTATTTTTAGAACATTGCTGCGCCTTTATTCGAGACAGCTCGCACCAATAATAAGCCATGGCCAAGTCTCTTAATTTAACATGGCCAGTTAAGGTAAGTTGCTATAGATTACTTGAGCCAGAAGTAGCAAAGCGTCAGCAGGCCAACCCCGCCAGGTCCGAAAGGAAGCAACGGTAACTTGACTGCCGTTGTTGTTGCTTCTGGTTTTTCTTTTTAGTCACTGGTTGATGCCGCCGGAAGTTTGTTGGTTGGAGGTCCGATTCAACAGGCTATTTTTTTGGTCATCCGGCAAAGTCGACTTCTGCACCGCCGCCGCCGCCGAAGTAGGATCTGTGTTCATCCAACGACTCAGCACCGTAGTGACCGTATTCTGTCGTTTGGAATCATCGCCAATCGATTCCGCCCACTGGAAGGCGTCCTGGGGATCGGACTCCGTCAACTGTTGACTAAAAGCTCCAATGGCAGCGTCTTTGGATGAACTGGCCGGCAACTGCATCAGCCAATCGGAGGCTTGGGCGGGATCGGCGGCGGCCCATCTGCTTGCAATGTTGGCATAAGCCATATTATTAGCGGAACCGGCTGGTAATCCGGACACCCACTTTGCGGCTGAGGCCGGATCGTTCCCGGCCCAACTGGAGGTAATCGACAATATCGCCGAGTCCTGGCTCGGTCCCGGCGCCATGGTTTGGACATAGCTGGCCGCGCCAGCAGGATCGTTGGCCGCCCATTGATTCATGACCATGCTGATGCCCATCATCTTGCTTTTTCCGTCGCTGAGTTGATTGACCCAATCGAGCGCCTTGGCCGGATCTTGCTGCGCGAGTTGATTCGTCACAGCATTGACCAGATTTGTCTGGGCCTGACCGGCGGGCATTGACGCGATATAGGCCTGGGCCGAGGGAAGATCGCTTTGGGCCCATTGATAGGAGACCCCTTCGATGATCTGGTCTTTACTGGGATCGTCCGGAAGACCCTTCAGCCAATCGATGGCAGCAGGAGCATCATTGCTGAACCACTGAGCCGTGACTGAACGGAGAAAACTGGAGCGAGCGCCAGAGGCAGGCATGCTTTGCCCGTACGTGACGGCGGCTTGGGGATCGGTTTGGGCCCATTGGAAGGCGATACCCTGCATCGCATTCTGTTGTGCCTGCCCCGAAGTACATTTATTGACCAAGTCCAAAGCCGCATGAACGTCCGTGGCGGCAAGTTGCGTCGCCACGCTGCTGACGATTTCACTTTTTGTACTTCCGTCCGGCAGGCCTGTCACATAAGCAGCGGCGGCCTGTGGATCGTTTTGCGACCACTGCGAGACGATTTGCTGCAAGGCCGACTTTTTCGTTTGCGAGGCCGGCAAATTCTGGGCCCAGGCGAGCGCTCCCGGGACATCGCTCTGCGCCCACTGTATCGCAACGTTCTGGATCAGGTTATTTTTCTGCTGATTATCAGGCAGAGTTGCAAGGTATGACGCCGCGGCCTGAGGGTCACTCTGTGCCCAAAAGGAAGTGACTTGTTGCAGGGCAAATTGCTTCATCTGGGACGCGGGAAGGCCCTGCGCCCAAGCAAGGGCACCCTGGGCATCCGTTTGCGCCCATTGAATCGCCACACTCTGGATCATGCCATTTTTCTCCTGGCCATTGGGGAGTTTCGACACGTAATCGGCCGCAGCTTTGGGATCGTTAGCGGCCATGTTGGACACCAGGCCTTGCTCCGCCTGAGTTTTAGTCCTCCCGGGGGGAATCTGATTGAGCCAGGCAAGGGCCGATTGCTGATCCTTCTGCGCCATGACATTCATGACGGCCTGCAAGGCGTTTGAGCGCTGCTGCTCTTCGGGTGAAAGTTGCAGCACAGCCTGGGTGGCCTGGTTGAGGTCCTTGTCCGCCCATTGTGTAAAGATAGCGTAAACACTGTTACGACCCGCGGTATTTTTTAGCGATTGGGCGAGCGCAAGCGCCTGGGATGGATTTTGCATGGCCATCTCAGATAAAACAGACTCAACTGCCATATCGTGCTTTTGTCCCGGCGGCAACTGTTGCGCCATGGTCAACGCATCAGATGGACTCGTTTCCGCCAAGGCGGCATAAACCCCGGAAACCAGAGCGGCGTCCATGGCGCGGCTACGTTTTTTTTGCGTTTCGGCCAAGGCCGCCTTGGGATCGATTTCGACCCAACGCCCGACCAGGATGGCCACGGTCTGAAAACTGTTGGGCGATGACTCCGCCTTTTGAATGGCCTGCGGCATATCGGCCGAGGACAGATGATCCGCGTAAGCCGTGAGGTCCTTGAGCTGTCGATAGGAATTGGGTTCAGTCAGGATGGAAGACAAATCTCCGGGAGCGGAGTTACTCGCTGCTGAACCGGCGGTCGTCGTCGAAGTATCAGTGCTGACTGAGGTGTCGGACGGGGATGGGAACTTGGCGGTGAACGTCGTTTGCGGAGTCAATCTCGCGGCGAGGAAAGTCGGGGCAAAATAGCTCCCGGCAGCAAAACTCAATCCCAGGGAAAGGACGAGCGCCACGACGATGATCGAGAGCCTCATATCAATTGGCCGGAAACAGGATCAAGACTTGCACTTTCAATGCCCGAGATCAATCCAAAGAAGTTAGCCAGTCAGCGGACGTCCAGACTTGCCGCGCTTCTGGTTGGCGTTACGCTAACATCTCATGGCTTATCAGGTTTTTGCCCGCAAGTATCGACCCCAGACTTTCGCCGAAATTGTCGGCCAGGAGCCGGTCGTGCGGACGCTCACCAACGCACTCCGCCTGGGTCGCATCGCCCAGGCCTACCTGTTTGTCGGGCCACGCGGAACCGGGAAGACCTCCACCGCGCGCATCCTGGCCAAGGCGCTGGAAGCAGCGAAGGGCCCGACCGCCGATTTTGACCCAAAAGAGGACATCTGCCGCGAGATCGCGGAAGGCAATTGCCTCGACGTCCTGGAAATTGACGGCGCTTCCAACAATGGCGTCGATCACGTCCGAGATCTGCGCGACAACGTCCGCTACACTCCGGCCAAGGGCCGTTACAAAATCTATATCATCGACGAGGTGCACATGCTCACCGGCGCGGCGTTCAACGCGCTGCTGAAGACGCTTGAGGAACCGCCCGCGCATGTGAAGTTCATCTTCGCGACCACGGAAGTTCACAAACTTCCGACCACGATTCTCTCGCGCTGCCAGCGCTTTGATCTGCACCGGATTCCCGAGCCGCTGATTCGCGCGCACCTCGCCCACATCTGCGATCTCGAGAAGGTGAAGGCCGAGCCGGGGGCGCTCGATGCCATCGCCCGTTATGCTGAGGGCGGACTGCGCGATGCCGAATCGGCCCTCGACCAGGCGATCAGCTTTTACGGCGACCGGGTTTCCGAGGCGGACGTCCTGACTCTCTTTGGGCTGACTGGATTCACTCCCGTCGCCGCACTGGGGCGTGCGCTCGCGCAGGGCGATGTTGGCGCTGTACTGAAATCGGCCCGCGAATTGGCCGCCGCGGGCAAAGATCTTGGCAAGTTGAGCCAGGACTTGCTCGGCTTCTTCCGCAATCTGGTTATCTACCAGGTCTCTCCCACCGCTCTCGAAGGCGACATTTCCACGCAGGAAAAAGAGGTTTTGGCCGAAGTGTCCGGCCAAATTTCCCGCTCTGCCGCACTCGGTATTTTGGAGGAATTGAGCCGTCTCGAAAGCCGTCTCCGCTATGCTCTGGCCAAGGATGTTGTTTTTGAAGTCGCGCTCATCCAGATGAGCCAGTTGAAGGAAAAAGTTTCACTCGAAAGTATTCTCGAAACCTTGGGCGGCGCGCCCGCTTCGCCGGGGAAAGTGATCGGCTCCGCGAGTCCGATTTCGCCTGCACCGAGCGTGGCCGCTCCAGCAAGCACAGCTCCGGCGGAAGCAAAACCATCACCATCTCCGGTCGCAACACCCGCGGCATCTGCGTCTGCTGCTGTCTCTACTTCGGCGGCGCAAAAAGCCTGGGCCGGTGCGGTCGAAGCATTCGCGCAGGGACGCCCTATGGAGGCCGACACCATCCGCGCCGTGCAGTTCCACGCCTGCAAGGCCGACCAGATCGAAGTCATGCTGCCGACGGCTCTGGAAAAGAAACTCTTCTTCCTGCGCAGCCCGCGCAATCTCGAGTTGCTGGAGAACTCGCTGACCGAGCAATTGGGCACGAAGTTGCGGCTGGTGTTCCTCCTCGGGGATGGACGCAACGCCCCCGCCGCGGCGACATCACCCGGGACAGCACCGAGCCCCGCCGTTCCCGGCAAGCCGACCCCGCCGCCGCCAAACATGTCTCAGGAAGCATTTCTGAACGATCCCATCATCCAGAATGCCTTGAAAATTTTTGAAGCCAAAATCGTCCCGTCTGCGAACAGGTAAACCCCAACTGGAGATCCCCATGAACATGATGAAAATGATGAAGCAGGCGCAGGAGCTGCAAGCCAAGGCCGCAAAACTTCAAGCCGAATTGGCCTCGCGCCAGTATGAAGCCGAGGCAGCCGGTGGACAGATCAAGGCGGTCGCGACCGGCGAGGGTCAGCTCGTCAGCCTCAAGATCGATCCCGCCCTGCTGAAAGACGACGCCGAGATGCTCGAAGATTTGATCGTCACTGCGGTGCGCGAGGCGATCGACAAAGGCAAGGCCGACGCGGCCAAGGAACTCGGCAAACTGATGCCCGCAGGCTTGGGCGGATTGCCGGGGTTTTAATTCCCATGCTTCGCTCACCGATTTTTCATGCCATCGCGGGAATCGCGATTCTTCTCGCGCTCCTGGCCTTTATTTTCTGGGGGACGTTTCGCGGCGTCGCCCCAGCAGCCTCGACGGGGGCGTCGAATGTCGGACATTAAGATTGCTTTGGCTTACCACTTCAGCAGATAAGCAAAAATCAACGGCGCGACGATGGACGCGTCCGACTCGATGATGTACTTCGGCGTATCGATGCCGAGCTTGCCCCAGGTGATTTTTTCGTTCGGCACCGCGCCGGAATAGGAGCCGAAGCTCGTCGTCGAGTCGCTGATCTGGCAGAAATAGCCCCAAAGCGGGACTTCGGGACGCTGCAAATCCTGGTGCAGCATCGGCACAACGCAAATCGGGAAATCGCCCGCGATGCCGCCGCCAATCTGGAAGAAGCCGATCGAGCTGGTCTTGCTCGTCTGGGTGTACCACTCGGCCAGTTCCATCATGTACTCGATGCCGGTGCGGACGGTGTGCACCTTTTTCACGTCGCCGGAAATGCAATGTCCCGCGTACATATTGCCGAGCGTCGCATCTTCCCAACCGGGCACGAACATTGGCAGGTTCTTTTCCATCGCCGCAAGCAGCCACGAGTTCTTCGGGTCGATCTGGTATTCTTTTTTGAGCACGCCTGAAGCAAGAATCTTGTACATGAATTGGTGCGGGAAAAAGCGCTCGTTGGCCTTGTCTGCGCGCACCCATTCCTCGAGCACCGCGGTCTCGATCCGGCGCATCGCTTCCATTTCCGGAATACAGGTATCGGTCACGCGATTCATGTGGCGTTCGAGCAGGCCCTGCTCGTCGGCGGGGGTGAGGTCGCGGTAATTCGGAACGCGCTCGTAGTAATCGTGCGCAACGAGATTGAAGACATCTTCTTCCAAATTGGCACCGGTACAACAGATCGCGGCCACCTTGTCCTGCCGGATCATCTCAGCCAGAGAAAGACCCAATTCCGCGGTGCTCATCGCGCCTGCCAGGGTGACAAACATTTTTCCACCCTTGGCCAAATGGGCCTCGTAGCCCTTGGCCGCGTCGATCAGGGCGGCGGCATTGAAGTGACGGTAGTGATGGGTGATGAAATCGCGGACAGGAGAGCTCATGCCACCGAGCTTAATTGAGCCTTGCCGCGATGCAAAAGATTTTGCCGCAAATTTCCGTCACTTTATTGTCACTTTACCGGCAAGGCATCACTCGACCCAAAGCCCTCCGCTGAAGCGGCCTTCTTCGTCGGCGGCACTTGCAGTGCTTTCTGCCTTCGATTCCAAGCGATAATAAACGCCACAAAGAGAATCTCAAAAGCCGCAAAGCCCGTCGCATAACTTAGCCCCCCCGTGCTTAGGCCATAGCTGTGAAGGCTCTTGCCATTTTGACCGAGGATGAAATTCACGCCGTACCAGGACATCATCACGGAGAGAAAACAGACCACGGAACCGATCGCCAGCCCATAGCCGCCCCACCAGCCGGCCAACCGCCCGTGGACGAGCGCGAGATAACAAAGCAGCGTGATCAGTGCCCAGGTTTCCTTCGGGTCCCAGCCCCAGAAACGGCCCCAGGAATAATTGGCCCAGACGCCGCCGAGAATGGTTCCGGTCGCGAGCAAAAGAATGCCGATCTGCATCGCGCGATAGATGAAGAATTGTACTTCGCCCTGCGCGATCGCATAGCGTTTGCCCCAGAGGCTCATCACCAGCGCGATATGGCCAAGCGCCGCGGTCAGCGCGAACGCCGCGTAGCTCGAGACAATGGTGAGGACGTGGATGGTCAGCCACATGTTGTTGCGCAGAACAGCGGTGAGCGGGTTGATCGAGGAATCCAGAATGGTTGAGTCGGAATCGGCCACGATCAGGGTCAGGACCGCGGCGGGCAACCCGGCGTAAAAGAAGTACCGCTTCCGGTAAACCGCCTCGAGGATGATCGCAAAGACCATCCCGATGAACGAAACCCAGATCACCGTCTCGTAGAGATCGGTCACGGGCGGACGGCCCGAGATAACGATGCGGCAGAAGAATCCCCACAACTCAAATCCCAGCCCCACGAGAACGAGCGCCCAGGTTAGCCGATAACCCATGGTCTTCGCCCAGAGTGCGGTCAGCATTAGAACAATCAGCGCAGTGAGATAAATCACCCATGCCCAGAGGAATGGTTCCAAGACCATGTACTGATGCTCGAATTGGAGCGACGCCGCCGAGGGATAAAACTGCGGCGCACCGGACCGCAGCGATTCAACTGCTTTGGGAATGAGCGCGTTGAATTGTGCAATGTCGCCCTCATTGTACACCTTCTCACAATCGCCCAGGGGAGCCTCCTCCTTCGTATAAACTTTAATTTGACCTTCGCTCGCGGAAAAGAGGGATCGCCACCGCGCATTTGCTGATGCGGGATTCGGCACCACAGTTTCTTTGTCTCCATTGACGAGGTCCTGAAAAAGCTTGAGACGCTCACCGAGATGTTCGGCTTCCTTTTGCAGAGCAGTGAGGCTGTCACCTTGGCCGGCCTGTTGCAGCTTCTGCGCCTCATCAAGAATATCGAGCAACGGCTGCTTGTTGATCAGCTCGTTGTAGGTGAAAAGCTTTTGATCGTCCGGCAAACCCAATTTCTTTTTGAGTTCGAGAAAATTCAACATGATGATCGGTTTCTCATCCCAGCCATCCGGCTTGAACCAGAGATCGAGAATCACTTCCTCCGGAGACAGCGTGGAAATACTTCCGTCCGCATTTTTGACCGGAAGCTCGACCTTGCCGCTCAACGTCAGCAGCATTTCATGGGCAAACGTGGTGAACGGTTTTTTGCGTCCGTGATCCTGCACTGCCAGTGTCGCCAGTGCGTTGGTGTCGAGCGGAACCGAGTCGGCGCGAAGCAGGCAGGGCGCGACGCAAAGAAAGGTGATCAGGATGGTGATAATTCGCGTCATAATTGATTGTTGGCGTTGGCCCCGACATCTGCCGCAGGGCCGGCGGCAGCCACCTCTTCACGACCCGCACGCTCACTCGGCGATCGTTTCGGCATGAAGTAAAACATCAACGCTATGCCACAGCAGATGCCTAGCGAACCAACCCACTTGAATGGCCAGCCCGGATCGTACAACACCTGGAGCGTAGTTTGATTCAAATTCTGCGGGTCCCAGTTCGCCTGGGAAAATTTATAATTCCAACCGAGGAGCGAACGCCAGAGATCGCCGGGGAACATCGCGGGCGAATTCATGTAGGCCTTGTCGTGCACGACACGCCCGGTGGAAGCCTCGTCGAAGCGAAGTGTGCTGATGTAATTGGCCGGGGTATCGGTGCCCTCGTCGCGCGGCACCTCAAAATTTTCCAGCGTGATGGAAAACGGCAACGGAATGACCCGCTGGCCAAACCCGACACGCGCGAACTCGCTGGCGAGGTCCTTCGTGCTGAAAAGTTCCCGCGATGTCCCGGCGGGGATCCACACCGCGGGCCCGCTGTTGCCGTTGGGTGCAACCAGATGCGCACGAATCCCGGGCCGGAACGAAGCCGCCATCATCGGCGTCACCGTGCCGGTGAATTCCTTCATGTCGCGCAGCATTTCGGCGTGGGCATAGACGCCATCCACTTTTGCCTCCCATTTCGACCAGCCGAGATGGATTGTCTCGCCCTGCGCGGCAATCGCTCGCGTCTGAATGCTACCCTCCCGCTCCAGTTCGTAAACGATCTTACCCGGCTCCGAGGCCAAGGCCACGCGCATGATCAATCCCTTCGGCAGAGGCGGCGCGGCTGCGACTGGTTTGGGCGCGGGAGGGGGCAGGAGTTTTGACGGCCCGGTGATCTGCACCAGCACCGCCGGGTTGTGCGGCTGATCGGAGACCGAAACGGGCGCACCGTCTTTCATCGCGAAATCAGGCCAGTATTTCGCCACGCGGAACAGGATCAAGTCGCCATCGCCCTGCAGGTTGGACCACTTGCTTTCCAGATCGCGCACCGGCCAGGTTTTGTTCGTGCCGTTGAGTGAAGTCACCGTCACGGTGAATTGATCCGACGAACCGGCAACCGGATTCAGCTTGATCGTGTAGCCGCTGGGCACATCGCTGTCGGTATCGATCACCGGCGTTTGCGGTGCATTGGCGAAGACTAACTGCGTCTCGCGAAATGGCGTTTTATTACGCGCCGGAGCTGCGGCAGCGGGCGGGGCAACCGGCGCAGCTGGCGAAATCAAATGTGCCTCGTCAAGCGAATCGACCAACTCGATCTTGGCCATGCCGAAGAAATCGAACGTGGAGGAATCGGCCGTGGACATCAACTCGGCCGGGACATTCTGGCCCATCCCGGCATTGACAAAACGAAGGGCCACTCCAGCAGGGGCGCTGGGATCGCTCGAGACGGCCAGGGTATCATCAGGCACGAGATTTTCAGTCGTGTGGTCGATCACAAGCTTGAGATCCGTATTTTCCAGCGGAAGTAAAAAAGGATGCGCCTCGGTCGGGGGATGCATCTCGATTTCAAAGGGCATCTGACCGCGCACCCCGTTAGGCGAGTCGATGGTCAGGATCGTATCGTGCATGAAGAGGCGGTTCTCCGGCGGCTTGGTCTTGTCGAGAGTCACGAACGCCTCGAAACCCTGCGTCCGGCCAAGAACTGCGCCGGTGAGCATCAAAATGATTCCGGCATGCGTGACGACGAAACCGAGATGCTTTCGTTGCCACGGCCAGCGAGTCAACGCCGCACAGAGAAGGTTGAGGGCCAGCGCCAGCAGCCAAACATCAAACCAAGCTGCGTCATAAATGTAATAGCGAGCCACGGCTGAATCGAATTTTGATTCCATCACGGTGGCGAAGGCGATGGCCCCCGCAATGGTGATCAGAAGGATGACCGCAAGATTGAGAGAGCCAAGCAGGTGGACGGCCATCCAAAAGGTCGAGGTTTCGCGCCGGCGCTTGATTTTGGCACGGCGCAGGGCTTCGGAGGAAGGTTTGGGGTTGGCGGTCATGACAGCTGGGGCGGACTATAATCAGGCGAGATGTTAGCGGAACCAAGCCAAAATGCCCTCTAAATCGAGGTATAAGAGCGTCTTCGACGAGAGAAATGACGTTGCTACTTCCTTCCGAAGGCAACTTAAATTTGATACTCTCTCAAGGAGTCCGTATAATGGCCCGCCTCTCTCAGTCTCATGCACGCCCCCTCGCACCATTATTCCTTGCCGCCGGATGGCGCCCGCCCGCGCTATCACTGGGCGTTGCATCGTTTTGCCTGCTTCTGCGCGGGGGCGATCCTGTTTTTGATCTGCATCGGGGGCCTGGTCACCAGCCATGAAGCGGGGATGTCGGTTCCCGACTGGCCCAATACCTACGGCTACAACATGTTCTTCTTTCCGTGGCAGGATTGGGTGGGCGGCATTTTCTTCGAGCACTCCCACCGGCTGGTCGCATTCGGAGTCGGCATCCTTGTCACCATACTCGCGATCTGGCTCTGTTTTCAAGAGCGGGTCTGGCTCCGCTGGATGGGATTGTGCGTCCCGATTTTTGTCGCCCTTGAAGCAACGCTCGGCGGATTGCGCGTGATTCTCAGCAAGGACCAACTCGGCATTTTCCATGGCTGCCTCGCGCAACTCCTGCTGGTCAGCGTCTCGCTCATCGCGCTTTTCACCTCGCGCTGGTGGATTGAATCGCGCCCGAGCGTAAAGCCCGCTACGCCGCACCAATGGACTGGTCGCACACTGGCCATTTGCGCACTCATCTTCGCCCAGCTGATGCTCGGCGCGACAATGCGCCATCAGCACGCGGGGCTTTCGATCCACGACTTCCCTCTCGCTTACGGCCAAGTCTGGCCCAAGACAGATCCTGACTCGCTCGACGTTTACAACCAGGCACGGTTGACTCATAACGAAACCGTCACAACCGCCCTTGCGATCAACCTGCAGATGGCCCATCGTGTCGGTGCAATTCTGATCACGGTGGCGATACTTGCCGCCGCCGCCTCCACCTGGCTCACCCCGGGAACAGCCCGGATCCTGCGCCGCTGGAGCTCGGTTTGGGTCTTTCTCGTGTTTACTCAATTCACCCTGGGCATTTTCACCCTTTGGACGAACAAAGCTGCCGATATCGCGACCGCCCACGTGGCGATCGGGGCCTTGACCCTGGTTACCGGCTCACTGCTGACCGCAATCAGTTGGCGTTTGCAATCGCGCGGAGAACTTGCCACAAAAGGCGTTGCGTGAACCCTGTCCTCGCTCCCACCACGTCCGTTGACGGGCCCGCGCTTGCGGAGCGTCCACTGCCTGCTCAACCGGCGCCGGCAATGACCGAAAAGCATTCTCTTGCTTCCGATCTCTCCGAACTGACCAAGGCGCGTCTGACGACAATGGTTCTGCTGACCACGCTGGCCGGTTATGGGCTGGCCAGCCGCGGAGTTTTCAATTGGTGGACGCTGCTACACACGCTAGTCGGCACCGCGTTGGTCGCGATTTGCTCGTCGATCCTGAACCAGGCATTGGAGCGCGACACCGATGCCCTGATGCACCGCACCGAGACACGGCCCTTTGTCACCCGCCGCCTGCCCTACACGGAAACGATTCTCGGCGGCCTGGCGCTCGGCGCGATCGGCCTGGCCGAACTGGCCTGGTTCGTGAATAACCTGACCGCACTGGTTGCCTTCGTTACGCTCGTGGTTTATGTGGTCGTCTATACACCGCTGAAGCGCCGCACGGAATTCAATACGCTGATCGGCACGATTCCCGGCGCCTTACCTCCGCTCATCGGCGCGACTGCCGTGACCGGCCATTTCAACATCGAAGGCTGGACGCTCTTCGCGATCCTCGCCTGCTGGCAACTGCCTCACTTCTACGCCATCTCCTGGATGTACCGGGAAGATTTCCGGAACGCCGGCTTGCGAATGGTTTCCGTTAACGACACCACGGGCGCGCGCACGGCAAGCCATGCCGTGATTTCCGCGCTGGTTCTTCTGCCTGTCAGCCTGCTTCCCTCGTGGATTGGCCATTCCGGCCTGTTCTACGCCGTGACCTCCGGGTTTCTCTCGCTGGCGTTTATCGCAGCGTCGATTCGCTTTGCCCGACAGCCGGATCGTCCTCATGCCCGCACATTATTTCTGACTTCGATCATTTATCTCCCGCTGATTCTGACCGCGCTGGCGATTGATATTCCGATCAAGAATTATTTTGGGTGGTAGAAGTCACCTCACCCCGACCAACTGCATCCCGTAGTGAATCCACAGTGGCAGCGTAATGAGCGCCGCTGCTGAGCTGGCAAAGATAATCTGCAAGGCCACCGGGACGTCTCCGCCGTGATGCCGTGAAAGTACAAGCGTAAAGACGCCGGCCGGCATCGCCGCCTGCACCACCAGCGTCTCCTTGAGTTCCCGCGAGACGGGCAGAAGCCAAGCCAGCAGTACAAACGCCGCAGGACAGATGAGATTGCGCACAATGATGGAGAGCCCCATCACGCCGACTCCATGCGTCTTGCGAAATTCGCCCCAAAAATCGGCCATTGTCGCTCCAATTAGAAGCAACGCCAGCGGGATGGAGCAAAGTCCCACGAGATGAATCGTGGAGACGATCACCGCAAACGGCCAACCCCAAACTGCTGCATTCAGTGTGGCCGGATCCAATCGAATGCCCATCCATTCCGTCGCCAGGTTGATCACAACTCCGAGGATGACGGCCCTCACCGGTGAAGTTAAAACGCGCCGCCAATCGCTGAAGAGCCGGTGGCCCTCCAATGAAGCAAACCCGATCGTCCAGAATGCGGTCTCGGCCCCGAGATTGAACAGGAAGAGGACGCCGAGTGCGCTCGCCCCCGTAAAGCGTGTCGATCAGGGGAACCGGGATGTAACCGTAGTTATAAATACCCGCAACGAAGGCGAAGGTACGTAGTTGCGCCACCTTCTGGAATCCCCACCAGCGTCCTGCCAAAGCCGCCAGGCCGATGCACCCCGCTGTGCATACGAAGCCAAGCAGCGGACTCCACAAGATGTTCCCGGAATGCCGGAGCGCCTCGTTGGCCATAACGTGATCCAGAATCAAGCAAGGCAAAAGCAGATGCACGCTGAGATCAAGAAGCGTCCGGTCGGCCTGCTCGTTTAGCAGGCGCCGACGCCGTACCACCGCGCCAACGGCCATGAGCAAAAAAAGCGGGATGACCGAGCCCAGGATTTTCAGGTATTCCGACATGGAATCTGGAAGCAAAGCACAATGGCTTCATAAAGCAACGCGGCCTTGGCTTATTTCCAGCTACACTTTAACATTTAAACCCCATGACCACCCCTCCCGCCTCACTCGTTTCCTCCAAGACCACCCATGCTGGCGTTCACACCTGGGTCGAGGAAATGGTGAAATTGTGTCAGCCTGACCAGATTCACTGGTGCGATGGCAGCGAAAAGGAAAAAGAAATCCTGACCGAAGAGGCCGTCAAGACGGGCGTCCTGATCAAGCTCAACCAGGAGAAACTGCCTGGCTGCTATTATCACCGCTCGAATCCCAACGATGTCGCGCGCGTCGAGGAATGCACTTTCATCTGCACCCGCACGCCGGACGCCGCCGGGCCGACCAACCACTGGATGGCGCCCGCCGCGATGTACGAAAAGCTATACGGCCTCTGCCGGGGCGCGATGAACGGTCGCACCATGTACATCGTGCCTTATCTGATGGGGCCGCCCGGCTCGCCCCTGACCAAGGTTGGCGTCGAGTTGACCGACTCGATCTACGTCGTCCTGAGTATGCGCATCATGACCCGGATGGGGCAGATCGCATGGGACCAACTCGGTACGAATGGCAAGTTCACCAAGGGCCTGCACAGCATGCTCGACGTGAGCCCGGAGCGCCGCTTCATTGCCCATTTTCCCCAGGACAACACCATCATCTCGGTCGGCTCCAACTATGGCGGCAATGTGCTGCTCGGGAAAAAGTGCCTCGCGCTTCGACTCGGCTCCTACCTGGGCCGAATCGAGGGTTGGATGGCGGAGCATATGCTGATTCTCGGCGTCGAATCGCCTGCCGGCGAAAAAAATTACGTGGCCGCCGCGTTCCCGAGCTCGTGCGGCAAGACCAACTTCGCCATGCTCATCCCACCGAAGGAATATGCCGGCTGGAAAATCACCACGGTCGGCGACGACATCGCCTGGATGCGCCCCGGCCCGGACGGACGACTTTACGCAATCAACCCGGAAGCCGGTTATTTCGGCGTCGTACCGGGGACCAATTTCAAGTCGAACCCCAACGCGATGATCTCGATGGCAAAGGACACCATCTATACCAACGTCGCGCTCACGCACGACGGCGATGTCTGGTGGGAAGGCAAGGACGGCGAACCACCGGCCGAATGTCTCGACTGGAGGGGCAATCACTGGACACCGGCCTCCAGCGAAAAAGCGGCCCATCCGAACAGCCGCTTTGCCGCGCCCATGATCAACAACCCTGCGCTGGCGCCCGAAGCGAACGATCCGAATGGCGTACCGATCAGCGCGCTGATTTTTGGCGGTCGCCGCGCCACCACGCTGCCACTGGTCTTCCAGGCCTTCAACTGGATTCACGGCGTCTATGTCGGCGCGACCATGGGCTCGGAAATGACCGCTGCTGCCGCCGGCACCGTGGGCCAGGTGCGCCGCGATCCGATGGCGATGCTGCCGTTCTGCGGTTACAACATGGGCGACTACTTCCGGCACTGGTTGCGCATGCGCAAAATGCTCAAGCGTCCGCCGATGGTTTTTCATGTGAACTGGTTTCGCAAGAGCAAAGAGGGCAAATTCCTCTGGCCCGGTTACGGTGATAACATGCGCGTCCTGAAATGGATTGTGGACCGTTGCCATGGACGCGTTGCCGCCTATGAAACGCCCGTCGGCTGGATGCCGGAACCCGAGGACATCGACCCCAAGGGGCTCTCCGCCGAGGATCAGGCCAACCTTCCCGAGGTGCTTTCCATCGATCTCGATGAGTGGAAACGCGAAGTCCTTTCCCAGGACGAACTCTTCTTCCGGCTCTACTCCGACCTGCCCAAGGAACTCATCTTCCAGCGGGAGTTGCTCATCTCGAGGTTGTAATGCTTAATGTAGCGGCAGTCTATGACCGTCGCACTTTTACGTCCGTCATCCTGAGCCTGTCGAAGGATCAGTTCCGTTTTCTAATGAAGGCACTCTAATATTATCCTATGAACAATCTCTCAATTTTGACTCCCTACAAATACGATGGGATGTTGGTTTTTGATGACGCAAATGTTGACTTAATAAGGGAACCCTTTGTGTTCGGCATCGACACGATGCTGGATCGACTGACATCTGAAATTCCCCATGCTGAAAGTGGATTTACTTTGATCTTTTCGCCACAGCCTTTTCCGGGCTACTCAGCGGAACTCCAATGGAAACGAGAAGAGTATGAAGGCAACTGGTATTACTGTCCTCAGTTTCAAATTGAGGGATGGCTTTGCCCTGCGCTTTTCAAATACTTTGACGAAGCGCCTCAAAAGCTTTTTGCTAAAGCAGAAAAAAAGCGTTGATGTGTGATCGCCGCGATCACAGAAGAGACACCGTCACTGGGACCTACGACAGCTACCAACAGAACTGATCCTTCGACAAGCTCAGGATGACGGAGCAATATTTATAGCGTGCTCCCTGAACTCGTCACCTCCATCCCCGGCCCACGTTCGCGCGAACTGGCGACGGAATTGCGCGCGCATGAGTCACGGAACATCACCTACGTCTCGCCGGGATTCCCTGTCTTCTGGGAGCGAGCGCACGGGGCGAATGTCTGGGACGTCGATGGGAACCGGTTCCTCGATCTGACCAGCGGTTTCGGCGTGGCCAGCCTCGGCTATACGCCAGAAAAAGTCGTGACCGCTGCGCAGGACCAACTCACGCGCCTCTACCACGCAATGGGCGACGTCCATCCCAGTGCCGAAAAAGCGGTTCTCTGCCGACGCTTGTCGCAACTCACTTTCGAAAAATGGAACCTCGGCGCGGGCAAAGTCATCCTCACCAACTCCGGCAGCGAAGCCGTCGAGGCCGCACTGAAAACGGCGTGGATGGCCACGAAAAAACGAGGCGTCCTCGCCTTCTCCGGCAGCTATCACGGGCTCGGCTATGGCGCGCTCACCGTCACCGGCCGTCACCTCTTTCGCAATCCCTTTTCCGCGCAACTGGCCGACTTCGCCACCTTCCTTCCCTTCCCCGATTGCCAGCACTGCCCCTTCGGCGCGATTCCCCGTGAGCCCGATACGTGCTGGCCCGATTGCCTCAACACATTCCTCCGCCGCGTCGAGCGCATCCTCGCCATGGGCACCATCGGGGCCATTTTGGTCGAGCCGGTGCAGGGCCGCGGCGGTGAAGTCTCCCCGCCCGACTGGTTCCTTCCGCTGCTCCGCTCGCTCGCCGATCAATTCGGCGTGCTCCTGATTTTCGACGAAATCTATACCGGCTTCCACCGCACCGGACGCCGCTTCGCCTGCGATCATTGGGATGTCCAACCCGATCTCATCTGCCTCGGCAAGGCGCTGACCAGCGGCTTTCCCCTCGCCGCGTGTGTTGGCACCGCCAAGGTCATGGACGATGCGTGGCCCGAATCGACCGGCGAAGCGTTGCACACCAGCACGTTTCTCGGCAACCCTCTCGGCTGCCGCATGGCGCTCGCGTCGCTCGATCTCCTCGAAGCCGAACCATGGAGCACACGCGTCGAAGCCCTAGGCCTCCGTTTCCACGCAGGCTTGCGCAAACTCAAGGAAACGTCCCTTCGCTGGGGCTGGATTCGCGGCCTGGGCCTGATGCGGGGCATTGAAATTCTCGATGCCAACGGCCAGCCCGATGCGACCAGCGCAGGTCAATTCGTCGAAGCGATGCTGGCACGCGGAATTATTGTTCTCAGCGGCGGCGGGGAGCAAAATGTCCTTTCGTTTACCCCTCCTTTTGTGATCAGCGAGGAAGAAATTGATTTTGCGTTGAATCAGCTTTCTTCGGCATCTGCGGCAATCGACGGAAGTTGATCCGTCGACGGCTTTGCACAAAAGTCTGATATTCGATTTAAAGGATCCGTCATCCCGAGCTTGTCGAGGGATCAGTTCCGTCTCGGCCTACACCAACTGAACTGATCCCTCGACAAGCTCGGGATGACGGAATTCTAAAAGATAAACTTTTTTAGCTCTCCCTGCTTGTTCTCTCCGCGTTCTTTTGCGGCCAAATTTTACGGCGCTTCGTAAACGCATTTGCCGCGATGATACGTCGCGAGCAAATAAGGGGTCTTTTCCGGCGAAAGCAGGCAGAAATCGGCCGAATTGCCCTCCTCCAGCCCGTGCTTGATCCCAAGCAATGACGCGGGGCGAGCTGAGAAGGCGGTCCAGACATCTTCCAGGAAAAAGCCTGTCATGCGCTCGGCCATGAAAACTCCGGCAAAAGGTGTGATTGTTGCCCCCGCCAGTCTCCCGGAGCCGGGAGCTCCGCCCGGATTCGGCAACCGAGCCGAACCGTCCGCACCCAACTCCGCCTCAATATCGCCCAGCGTGCATACCTTCTGCCCTCCTGCCGCCGCAGCCGACATCGCGTCGGTGGTGAGAAGAAGTCGCGAAGGACTGGCCTGATTCAAGAGACGCGCGAAGACATTAAAGGCGTGGGGCGGCACATGGATGCCATCGGGAATCAACGAGGCATACAAACCTGAGTGCGCCAGCGCATGCAGGAAGACATTCTCGAACTTGGGCGCGGGAGAAGGCGCGGCATTGCCGAGATGGGTCCAACCGACGGCACCAGCCTCGACTGCGGAACGCAACGCCTCCCCCATCGCCGACGAGTGCCCGATGAAAACACATATCTTTTTATCCACCGCCGCATGGATTGCGCGAAGGCTTGCCTCAAGATCAACTTCCGGCGCAATGGTGATGAGTTTAAGCAGCGAACCGACGATCCCGCCCCAATCATCCAGCAGCCGCACTTCGGGTTTTTGCATCCACTCGGGCCGATGCGCGCCCCGATAACCGGGATCGGGATTGAGCCACGGTCCCTCCATGTGAAAGCCGAGACAATTGCGGGGATCGCGATGAAGATGCCTCGTGAGGTCGGCCAGCAGTTGGTGATAACCCTCCTCCCGGTTCGTGATCAACGTGGCGAGAAAGCCGGTGCAGCCATGGGCGTAGAGCTGCTGCGTGGCGTGCTGCCAGGCATCGTCCGATTCGAGCTTGCGATTGAAATCGATGCCGCCAAAGCCGTTGATCTGGATGTCGATCAGGCCCGGCGCGATCCACGGTAAATCGAGAATACCATCGGACAGCGGCTTGAATTTTTTGAAAACAGGCCCATCTATCTGTACTTCGCAGATTTTTCCGGAAAGCGTACGTGCGGTGATTTTCATACTTCTACCTTCAAAGGTTCACGGGTGAAGAGAATGAGCAGTCCCCAGAGGACAGCTCCTACCAGCAAGACCGCCGGAAGAATGAGTACGCCCTTCTGCAGGCTGCCGGTGAAATCGGAAACGTTGCCCACAATTGCCGGCGACCGCCAGTCACCGAAGAGATGCGTGATGAACATGCACAAGGCCATTGCACTGGCCCGCAAATGAACCGGGACAATTTCAAACATTTCCGTGCAGATCGGCCCGACGGGAAGAAAAAGAAAGAACATGCTGATGCCCAGCCCAACGAGTGAGAGAGTAGAGCTACCAGTAATCAAGGCGATGAAACAGACCGGTGTCGCGAGAGCCATCGACGACGCCATCATCCAGACGTAGCCTGCGGGCGTCCGCTTCCGGAGTTGCGTCGCCAGATATCCGCCCAAAAGAGTGGCCACTAGACCGGTTCCCGCCAGCATTTCACCAAAAATAGTGGAGGAATAGCCCAGAGGCAATTGATGAATGCGGTTGAGAAAAGTAGGCCCCCAGATCGCAAAAGCACCCATGGCAAAGGTCTGCGCGGTGTAACCCCACACCAGTAAGTTATATCTCCGGTTGAGCAGCAAGCCGAAAACATCGGCCCAAGCCGCCTTCGGATGCTGGGAGACTTCCCGGTCGATTCCGTCCGCCTCACCTCGATTCGGTTCCCGTAGAAAAAGCAGACTCAGGGCCAGCACAACTCCCGGCAATCCTGCGAAAATGAACGCATGGCGCCAATCACCTTGTTGCGCGAACCAGCCGCCAAGGGTGAACCCGATCGCCGAACCCACCGGAATCGCCACATAAAAAAGGGTCAGGGCCGTATTGCGACGTGTCGCGGCAAAGAGGTCCGAAATCCAACTCGGCCCCATGGTGACAAAGCAGGCCTCACCGACTCCGACAAAAATCCGAACCACAAAAAGATGAACAAACCCATGCACAAAACCGCTGCCAGCGGTGGCCAGACTCCAGACCATGACGCCTCCCAGCATCAGGTATTTTCTTGGGAACCGATCGCCCAGATATCCAAAAATCGGCGCGGAGAGAAAATAACCCAGCATGAATGCCGAAGCCACCGAACCGGCAGACTCATCATCAAGCCGCAACTCTTTCTGCATGGGCTCCAGCACGGCGGACATGACGTACCGATCCAGGTAATTGAGCAGATTCAACGCCGAGAGAATCGCCAGGGTACTCCATGCTGCAGTCGCGCTAGGCGATGGACTGGACGATGGTGTGCGCATGCGAGGACGAGTGTGGGGCACCGACCACACGGGCGCAAGAAGGCAACGGGCTTTGCTGGCGTGGGCCCTTGCAAATTGCCGCGAAAAAGAGTCGCTTCCCCGGCGGCCTGCGCTATTTTCGGAACCTATGTTAGGTTCATGGACAGAAGCATTTATCTTTTCCTGGTACGTAATGATCCCACTGGTGCTCTGCAGCATCATCTCGTTGGCGATTATTTTAGAGCGCATGATCGTGTTGCGACATGCGCACGTCATCAAACCACAGCTCGCCCGGGCCATCCACGATCTACACTATGGCGGGAAAACCACCCTGGTCGAACAGCTCTCCGTGGATGAGAGCACAGCTCTCTCCCGCCTCGTTCGCGCCTGTTTGATGTACACCAGCTGGCCCAAGAATGAAAATTCCGATGCCGTCCAGGCCTATGCGCGCCGGGAAATCATCCGGCTTGAGCGTGGCATGGCGTTCCTTGAAGTCGTCACCGGCCTCGGCCCGCTCCTTGGCTTGATGGGCACGATTCTCGGGTTGATTCGCATCTTCAGTTCGGCCGGCAATGCCGCCGATCTCACGGCCCAGAGCGCCGAAATCGCCGGCGGTATCGCCGAGGCGATGTATTGCACCGTGGCAGGCATGCTCGTGGCCATTCCGGCGCTGATAGCCTCGACCCTGTTCGCCCGTCACATTGAGGCGCTCACGATCGACCTCGAAACTCTCTGTTCGGAACTTCTCGGCAAGCTTTACACCCAGGCCGAGACCACCGACACCGTCTAACGCTCCATGCTCTTTAAAAGGAAACCGCGCCGGTTGCCGGTCATCAACATCATTCCGTTGATCGACGTCCTCGTCGTCCTGCTCATCTTTTACATCGCCACCACGGTCTTCAAGAAGCCCGAACCCAAAATCACGATCAAGGTTCCCGATTCCACCCGGGCCAAGGAGACGCCGAACACGCCACCAGTGATCCTTTACGTCACCGACGAGAGCAAAATCTTTCTCGGCGATGCTCCGGTTGAGCCCGACCAGCTCGGCGATTTGCTCAAGAGTAAACTGGCCGCCGATCCCGAATTTAAAGTGGCGATGAAAGCCGATACCAAAGCGCCGTTTGGCGTCATCGTCAAAGTCATGGATGCTGCCCATTATGCCGGACTGGGAGATCTGCCCACTTTCATGAATACCGCCAAACCCGCGGGAGATTCAGGACCATGATTCGGGAAATAGTCCACTACGACGCCCCCATTCTCCGGGTCAAGGGCAAGGAAATCGGCACCATCACCCCGTCGATCAAAACCCTGATCGACGATCTTTTCGACACGATGCGCCACGCCCGCGGCGTCGGCCTGGCGGCGCAACAGATCGGCGAGGCCCTGCAAGTGGCGGTCATCGACATCACCGGCGTCAAGGAGCGCCCGAGCAAAATGTGGATCAAAGGAAAGCCAGTCGATCCGGAGGACCACATGCCGCTCATCCTGATCAACCCCATCCTCAAGCCCACCAAGACCAAAGTCACCAGCCACGAAGGCTGTCTGAGCTTTCCCGGCCTGACCCTCGATATCGCGCGGGCCCAGCGCGTCGCCGTCCGAACGCGCACCGTCGACGGCGACTGGTTTGAGTTCGACGCGGGCGGGTTGCTCGGCCGTGCCGTCCTCCACGAAGTCGACCACCTTCATGGGCGCCTCTACATCGATCACCTCAGCGCGGAGCAACGGCGGGAAATTAAGGAAGACCTCGAATACATTAAGCGCGGCGAACCGATTCCTGAGCCCGCCGAAGAATGAATCGATAATCCGCACGCAAACCGTACAGTAAATTGAGATCGGTTCTTAAGTCTTTGTCCGCACTGCCGATAAATTAATGTAATCCGCATGGGCCACGTCGAAAGCAAGAGCTACCAACTTCGGGTTCGCGTTACTGCCGAGGAACGCGACCTTCTGGAAAAATTGCGCACTGCGCGCAAGTCCGGGGAAACCATCTCCGACCTTGTCCGGGAAGCTATTTCGATCCTGGTCAAGAATGGCACTGCTGGAAAAAGCTCCCTACTCCGGCCCGACGTACAGGAACGGCTCGATCGTCTCGCTGAATTGCTGAAACGCGAACCGAATCAGGTGGAGGAAGCCTGTATCGAGGGCATTCTCGACCTGATCGATCACAAGTGCGAAGTCCCCCTCATCGTGATGGAAAGTCATCTTCATCAGAAATATCGCCGCCGCGGCGCGAAGGAGGAACCTCCCGAATGCCTGCCAGCTGAGTCTCTCCCACCACCGAGCTCGGACCTTCCCGCGATATAGTTTCGACTTAAACCAGTCAAGGTTTCAGACCTACCGTTGATAAACTACTCCCAGAATATCGCCGAAACGCGCGGATTTAACGGACCGAAACGCGACTCGCATTCCCGTCATAGTCGCGAACGGCTCCGACAAAACCTCCGGGCCACCTTTCAACCGGGGCACCCAGCAAATGCGGATTTCCTGTATCTGGTCTTTCGTCAAATATTTTGCGACAGACTTCGTATTTGGTGCGAACAGCTTCTGCGCTTTCGTCGCGAGAAAAGCGCGTGCCTCCGAAGGCAACGACCGCACCGGCCAGCGTGCGCCATCCCACGTCAGAGACAGGGCTATCACGCGGTCTTTCAGCTCTACCGGGCTTTTTCGCTTCCGGGATTTCATAAAATCAACATCGCGTCGCCGTAGCTGAAGAACCGGTACTTCAACCCGACCGCTTCCCGATACAGCTCCAACAACTTTTCCCGTCCGACCAACGCGCTCACCAGCATGAGCAGAGTCGAATGAGGCAAATGAAAATTGGTCAACAGGGCGTCCACGCGTTTGAACTCGTAAGGTGGATGAATAAAAATCCGTGTCCTTCCCCGGTAGTGCCGCAGATGTGGCGCGGCCTCAAGGACACGCGCCGAAGTCGTGCCCACCGCTATCACGCGACCGGCCGCTTCGTACGCCGCCTCGAATCCCTCGGGAATTGAGTAGGCTTCCTCGTGCATCTCGTGGTCGGATAAAAACTCAGTCTTCACAGGTCGAAAGGTGCCAAGCCCCACATGAAGCGTGACGAAAGCGTGGGGAAAGCGGGCGAGCAGCTCGGGCGTAAAATGCAGCCCAGCAGTCGGCGCCGCAACCGATCCCACCTGCTGGGCATAGACGGTCTGGTACCGCTCAAAATCCTCCGACGTGTGCTCTGTCTCCCCCAGTACGCCGCGTCGCTTGCGGATGTAAGGAGGCAACGGCATTTCGCCGATGGCCTCAATGTTGAGTGGCGCGAAAAAACGCAGCACGCGTTCGCCTCCCGGAAGCGTCTTGAGAACTTCCGCTTCGATCTGCTTGCCGCCTTCCCTTGCGCGATCCGTAAAGAAAATCCGCATTCCAGGCCTGGCCCGGGCGCCGGGCTTGACCAGCGCGACCCAATGCTGCGGGCTGGTCTCCTCCAGCAGCAGTACTTCAAGCCGGCCATCGCTGGTCGTCAAGGCCGCGGGACGCACCTTGGAGTCGTTGAGCACGAGGAGATCGTCCGGCTGGAGATAATCGGGAAGATCGTAAAAATGACGATGCTCGACCCGGTCCGTCGCGCGATCATAAACGAGGAGGCGTGATTCCTCCCGTTTGGGTGTCGGATGAGTGGCGATCAATTCCGGCGGCAACTCATACTCATAATCGGAGATGCGGGCACCCGGCTGATTCCGGTCTGGAAAAGGTCGGGCCATTGCCGAATTCAGGAAATCTTCAGAGAGGGATAACGCGCACCCAACATTTTCCTCGAAGCGATAAAGGCGGCCTCGGACTTGTCGAGCAGGCCGGGATATTCGACCGCCGCGTAGTCCCCTTTTTCAACATGCAGAAGAATCGCGCCAACCTCGATGAAGCCAAAATTAAGCAGGCAGCCTCTGAGCTGATGCGCAAGCGAGCCGATTTCTTTTCGTTCCGTTTCGATTTTCTTCGCTCTCAAATCCTTAAACTGCACCTCGGCGCTATCAACCAGCTCCCGAACGATCTCCGCCATGTCATCGGCAACCTGACTGGGATCGTCACCCAACAGGGACGCGGCTTGAGACCAGTCAAATTCAGGTTCCTTGGTCTCGCTCATGGTAAAAAATATGCGGGGATTGACCGTTCAAAAGGGAATATCGTCGTCGCTTGGTGGTGGAGGCACATCCTCAGAAACCGTGGGCGAAGACCGGGACGCGTCTCCGGAAGCCGAAGACGAACGCTGCTCTCCTCCGCTGTAATTGCCCCCCGAACGGCCGCCGCCGCCGCCGGGAGCTGAGCCGAGAAATTGGACGCGATCGGCGCGCACCTTGAGCTTGCTTCGCTTCTGGCCGTCCTGCTCCCACTGGTCAAGCCGGAGCTGGCCTTCCACAAAAACCGGGCGTCCCTTGGTCAGGTATTGCTTACACGTCTCCGCCTGACGTCCCCAGACCTCGATATCGACATAGGTGACCGTCTCCTTGATCGTGCCGTCCTGCGCCTTGTAACTGTCATTGATGGCGATGGACAAGTCTCCCACGGCATTGCCCTTTGGCGTATACTTCACCTCGGGATCCCGGGTCAGGTTTCCCATGAGGAGAACTTTATTCAGGCTGGCAGCCATGGGCTTACAGTCGCGGCCTTAAGCAGCAACTGCCTCCTGCTTGAGATAGAATTGGCGATACACCACTTCATTCAGGGCCAGCTTCGAGCGCAGGGGCTCGACTTTGTCAGGCGCGAGGCTGAATTGGACATTCACATAAAATCCGCTGTCAAGATCACCCGCCATGCGTTCAAAGCGCTTGCGGTCCATCTTCTGCGTTCCATTGATCTTGCCGCCAAAACCTTCGATTTCTTTTTCGATGGCTTCGATGGCTTCCTTGAGACCCTCATCCTTGCCTTGGATGTTCAGGATAAATAGGCCGTCGTAGTTATTCATTTTTTACTCCTTCTAATCAGTCGTCTTGGTTTGATTCGATGGCATTTAAGCCGTTGAACCGATTCATCGCTACCGCAATTCCCTCGCTCTGGCAACATTCAATCGCCAGCCGAGCCGTACGGACCATCCGCACCAGCGCCTCTTCTTCCTCAGGCTGGAAACGTGAGAGCACCCAGCGTTCCAACGCCCAGCCCGGAGGCACTGCATCCACCCCGCACCTTAGCCGGGCATAACCGGTGGTGCCGAGATGACTTTCGATGGACTTCAGTCCGTTATGTCCACCGGCAGACCCTTCCGGCCTTAGCCGGATCTGGCCCATCGGTAGCGCGACATCGTCCACCACCACCAGCAGATCTGCAACCGTCAATTTCAACCACTCGAGCCAGGAGGCGACCGCTTTGCCGCTTTCGTTCATGTACGTCATCGGTTTTACCAGTCGCTCCCCCGTTGCCAAGGTTGCGGCTTTTGAATGCCGGGCCGACTCATCGCGAAAAGGTTCGCTCTCTTCATCCGCCCAAGCATCCAACACCATAAACCCAACATTGTGCCGGGTAAAGAGATAGGCCCCACCGGGATTGCCGAGTCCAACGACAAGTTTGTAATGCGGCGATGACACGGTTTCCCGCGGGATCATCCGCTCTACTTCTTACCTTCGGTCTTGGCCGGAGCCTTGGCGTCAGCTTTTCCACCCTTGGCATCCGGAGCGGCGGCATCACCCTCCACTTTCTTTTCCTTGATGACTTCAGGCTGGACAACTTCCGCGGATGGCGTCGCCACAACTTCTTCCTTCGGCGCAAAGACGCTGAAAACGGGCAATTCGGGAGGATTGGTCGCGGTGACATTCGCGGGCAATTTGAGTTCGCGGACGTGGACCGAGTGACCGATCGTCAGCTCACTGACATCCACGGTGATCATTTCCGGCAGGTCGCGCGGCAGACAGGCGACACGGATGGTGCGCAGCATCGTTTCGAGCAGACCGCCGCCATTCTTGACGCCGATCGGTTCACCGACACTCGTAACGGGTACTTCGGCGTGGAGAACTTCGTCCTGGTCGATTTCGTGAAGATCGATGTGAATGATGTAGTCTTCGAGCGGATGATGCTGCACATCAACGAGAAGGGCCAGATGCTGGTCGACCTTCTTGCCGGACGGATCAGTCAACTCGACATCGACGAGAACGTTCTCGCTGGTGGAGGCGTGAAGCATCGCCTTCAACTTCTTGGCATCGATGTCAATCGGGCGGGAGCGGATGGTTTTATCCTTGGCCTTGCCGTAAAGGACACCGGGGACGCGGCCTGAGGTGCGCACGGCCTTCAGGGCGGTGCGACCGATTCCGGCGCGTTGAGATACTTGGAGAGATACAGTCTTGGCCATAAAACGAGGAAATTCTGGGTTAAGTTGAGCCGAGCATTAAACCGCAGTGCCGCACTGGGGTCAAGAGGTAATTATAGCATCATTTTGCTTCGCCAAGACCACCTGCTCCACATATATATTACGGTTTCTTGAGGGTTAGGCCCAGTTATTGCGGGTAGCGCACAGGCCCGAAATTTCAGCTTTAATCTCGATCCGAATCCATCCAAAACATGAAGCCCGCACTGCAAGTCAAGTTCTGGGGAACGCGCGGTTCACTCGCCAAACCTGGACGAAACATGGAGCGCTATGGCGGCAATACCTCCTGTGTCCAGGTGATTTCTTCCAACGGCACGTTGGTGGTCATCGATTGCGGCACCGGTGCGCATGACCTTGGCCGAACCCTGCTGGCAGAAGCCAAGGGGCCGCTCAAGGGCAATATTCTGATCAGTCATACCCACTGGGACCACATCCAGGGCTTTCCCTTTTTTACCCCTCTTTTTGTACCCGGCGGCAATTGGGACATCTACGGACCTTCGGGCTTGGGCCGATCCCTGCGTGACACGCTATCGGGCCAGATGGAGCATACTTACTTCCCGGTCACACTCGATCAAATGGGCGCCAACATCTTTTTTCATGATCTCGTCGAGGGTCATTTTGAGATCGATGACATCCATATCACCGCGCGCTACCTGAACCATCCAACGCTTACTCTCGGTTATAAGCTGGAAGTCGGCGGCGCGAGTGTAATCTATGCCTGCGATCACGAGCCTCATTCGCGGCAGCTCGGACAGGACGGTCCGCTACATGAGCTCGACCAACTGCACTGTGACTTCCTCTCGGGCGCCGACCTGGTCATTCACGATGCCCACTTCACGGATAAGGAATATGTCGCCCATAAAGGCTGGGGGCATAGTCCGGTGGAGTATGTGTGCGAGCTTGGCTACAGGGCTGGTGTCAAGCAGCTCGCCTTTACGCATCACGACCCGTTAAGAACTGATCAGGCCATCGATCAGATCGTCGAAGCCGCCCGGAGCGACCTGAAAGCGAAGGCTTCTCCCATGCACGTCTTCGCCGCCGCCGAGGGTATGGCGATCGACCTAAATTCCCCGGCTTTCACGATCACCGAATCTCATGACGGCAGCCACTCCGCCACCCGGACATCCCCAGCCTTATACGACCCTTCGGTACTCATAGGCATATCTGAGCCGAAATGGTCGCAGGTTCTGGCCGAGGCAGCGCGAGCAGAAGGCATCCGAACCGTCCATGCCACCAATACCGCATCCGCTTTGCAATCGGCGAAATCCACTCCACCGGGGTTGATTCTTTTGGAAGACCAACCGAAGGGAATCGATGGTCTCGCCATCTGCCGGGATTTGCGCTCGTCCCGCGACCCGCGCCTGGTAGACGTGCCCATCGTCATGGTGTCGGACCGCGAAAAGATCAGTGAGGGCATCGACGCCGGAGTCACCCGCTGGTTGATTTCCCCTTTCTCCACCCAGTACGCCAAAGCCGTCATCCACGCCTGTCTCTTACGATCCAATCTTCGTTGGAAGCGCGCGGCACTGCCGCCGGACGAAAAAGAACGCCTGTCCGCCCTCGGCAAGCTTTCGCTGCTCGACACTGCACCCGAAGAACGGTTCGACCGCATTACGCGTCTTGCCGTCGCCATCGGCGATGTCCCCATCGCCTCGGTCACGCTGGTGGACCAGAACCGGCAGTGGTTCAAGTCCTGTGTAGGGTTGGGTAATTCGGAAAATTCGCGCGAGCTTTCCTTCTGCGCCCACGCGATCCTGGGCCGCTCACCCTTGATCGTTCCTGACACGCTTCGCGACGATCGCTTTGCCGACAATCCGCTCGTCACGGGCGACCCGCGCATTCGCTTCTACGCCGGGTTCCCCATCGTTTACAACGGGGGCAGTTGTGTTGGTACGCTCTGCCTGATCGATACCCGTCCGCGCCATTTTCCCGCCTCGATTCTTCAGCGGTTTGAGGATCTCGCCAGCCTGGTGCAGCAGGAATTGAACGTCAGTCCGAAAAATGGAAATCCATAAAATCGAAGGTTACCGACGCCGCCTTAATACCTGAGAGGCTAACGCAAAGGAATGGAGTCGAGCCTGGTGGTCGTGAAAATGGCCTGCGAGCATAAGTTCGTCGGGTTTCGTTTCTTCAAGGATCTCCGTCAGTTTGTTCGCCACTGTCTCAGGGGACCCGACAGCGGAATAAGCAAGAGCGTGTCTGATCTGGGCCAACTCAAACTCGGCAGCGTATTCAGTGATCTCATCGATAGGCCCAGGCACCGGGCCGGGCGTTCCCCGTCGAAGATTGATGAAAGCCTGCTGGACAGAAGTGAACTGACGCCGGGCTTCCTTGTCGGTGTCGGCCGCAAAGACATTCACGGCGATCATCGTATAGGGATGATCCAGTTGTCGGGACGGTTTGAATTTGCGTCGATATAACTCCAATGCCTCCAAAAGATCACCTGGAGCGAAATGCGAAGCAAAGGCAAAGGGCAGTCCCAACAAGGCGGCTAGTTGTGCGCTGAAAAGGCTGGAACCGAGAAGCCAGATGGGAACTTGCAAGCCTGTGCCCGGAACAGCCTGAATCCTTTGTCCCGGGTGGAGCGGTTCCAGGTAGGCTTGAAGTTCCTGCACATCCTCGGGGAAATGATCGGCACTGGCCATGGGATCGCGGCGCAACGCCCGTGCGGTGGCGGGATCCGTGCCGGGGGCACGCCCCAATCCGAGGTCAATGCGGTTGGGATAGAGCGAGGCGAGGGTTCCGAATTGCTCGGCGATCACCAGCGGAGAGTGATTGGGCAGCATCACGCCACCCGACCCGACACGGATGGTGGTCGTTCCGCCCGCGACATAGCCGATCACGACAGCCGTGGCGGCGCTGGCGATGCCGGTCATGTTGTGATGCTCGGCCAGCCAGTAACGGTGGTAACCCCAGCGTTCCGCGTGTTGAGCCAAATCGAGGGAGTGGCTCAACGCGTCGGCAGCGGTCGCTCCTTGGGCGATGGGAGAAAGATCGAGAATGGAAAAGGGAATCACGGCGGATTTTCTGAAGCTACTATACACTGAATACGACGTCTTGCATGGCCCCTTAGGTTCGCTGGGCCATGTTTATATGGTAGGTTAAGCCTACTCAGGAGAACCCCTCATGCTTTATACTGTCGTCGTTATTTTAATTATTTTGTGGTTGCTGGGTCTGGTCACCCATATTGCCGGCTCGCTCATTCACTTGCTTCTGGTCATCGCCCTCGTGGTTTTGATTTTCAACTTCATCTCCGGGCGGAAACGCTAATTAAGCGTCACGGATTTTCTTGTGCATGGCGAAACGGCGTAATTGAACGCCCCGACGCTCAACAAGCTCCTCGGCGTCTACTTGAAACCCGTGATTTTCGAAGAAGGGCCGGGCGGCAAGACTCGCCTCGGTGAAGATTTTCGCGACCTGCGCTGTACGCAAGGCTGACTCTACTTGGAGATAAAGTCGTGTAGCAACACCGCGCCTTGCGAAGGCGGGATGGGTAAACAGAAGGTCGAGGTGGCCGTCGTCCTCATAGGAGGCAAACCCCGCGATAATGTCATTCTGCTCGGCAATGACGGTGTGGAGGGCCTCAAGTCGTCGCTCCCAGCCTGCGATGTCCGGGGCCGTGGGTGCCCAAGCCGATAGCTGCTCGGCCGTGTAAAAGGGTGCGGCCAGTGAGTGGATGGAAGACCCGAAAACTTCGACAACACGTAACAAGTCCGTCGGAGCATAGGGCCGCAAGTTCATGACGAGAGCTTGAATGAAAAGGAAGGGAAGGAGCCAGCCCCTTTTCCGAAATCACCCCATCTTCGGCAAACCAGCGAAGAATTTCTTGGCGGCGTTTTCACCGCGTAAATCTTCCGTCGTCTTGTGCAAGACCCAGTGCTCGACCAAGTCCCGCACCGCGCCGGGAGCAAGCGGAAGCTGCGGCGCCAGTGACTCGAGCTCGAGGATTTTTGCGTTGGTAAAGAGCTCGAAGTTCGCACCGCGATCCGGATATGGAACCAAAGGATCGTAGGTCAGGTGCTTCGCAAAAACGTAATCCCCGTTTTGATAAGCGACCCAGCCGGTGGCGAACTTGAGGCCGATCTTGGTCGCGCGCATTTCCGGGTGCTGCGCCACGCGGAGGAACTGTTCGCTGAACATGTAACGACGGTCGGTGATGTCGGTGTAGGACCAGAGAATCAGCTCCCGATTGGGCAGGAAATCTTCCGGGCAGGTCTGGCGGCCCTCGGGAAATTCGGAGGGATGAAAGTCGAGGCACGGCTGCGGAATCACCGCAGTTCCGCCCGGGGCCATGACCGACAATGCCCACGGCGTGATGTCAAGCGGCTTCGGACCGATATTGAGCAGCCGATGCGTTACGCGGACGACTTCGTTTTCCAGCAGGTCGATCTGCATCGTCTTGTGCATCCCGAAGTCCTGGCTCGGCGGCTGGATGATTTCGACGGCATTCTCACCGAGCTTTTTCCAGGTGACCGGCCCGTTGTCCAATTCATAGGAATGGGCCGCCTCGGGAGCGGTCCAGAAACGGTGACCGCCGCGAAGCATCCATTCCTTCTCGCCTGATTGACCGAGCTGTTCCGGCACTTCGGCAAAGACGTTCCGGGCCTCGTGACCGGCATAGCGAATGATGCGCGGCCCGACGTCGAGCGTGACAATGAGTTCCGTCGTGGGACTTTGGAGACGCAAATTGCGCTTCCAACCGGCGTAGGGAATTTCCTGGATCATAAAGGCGGCGTAGGGACGAGAGTCGCGAGAAGCGGTTCGTAATAGTCGCGGTAGATATTGGCCGGGTCAAATGTCTGCCGGCATTGGCGCTGTTGACGAAACGTCGGCTGAGCTTCAAGCCACTTCATCGCCTCGGGGAGTTTCGCCATGTCATCGAGCAGGAACGTCGCCTCGCCACCCAGCACGCGAAAGGCGGGAATGTCCTGACACCAGACCGGCAACCGGTAGAGCGCAGCCTCCAGGACCGGCAGGCCGAAGCCCTCCTGCTTCGAGGGAAACAGAAGGCAATCCGACAGGAGATAAAGATCGCGCATGGTATCGTCCTGGATTTCAAAAAAATCGCTGACA
>Ga0207011_1007_pt1 | contig 41814 bp, 33 predicted proteins | sample Alteio_BWMinCont_79_FD_153466 | JGI IMG/M metagenome (GOLD analysis project Ga0207011, IMG submission 153466) | Enriched cells from forest soil in Barre Woods Harvard Forest LTER site, Petersham, Massachusetts, United States -... | ecosystem: Environmental > Terrestrial > Soil > Temperate forest >...
TGCCTTATCCACTTTTGGTTTTTGCCGGCGTTTTGCCGTGGCAGTTTTTTGCGGCTTCCCTCACCGGGGCCAGTCAGAGCCTCGTGGGCAACGCCAACTTGATCTCAAAAGTTTATTTTCCACGGCTGATCATTCCCGCCAGTGCGGTGGTGCAGGCCCTGGTCGATTTTCTGATCTCGTTTCTACTTATGGTTGCCACGATGGTCTGGTATCACTACGCGCCGACATGGCGGGTGCTGCTGCTGCCGATCTTTGTCCTCATTGCCTTTGTCACGGCACTGGGGCCGGGACTGCTTATCACGGCGCTTAACGTGAAATATCGCGACTTCCGGTACATTATTCCGTTCATCGTCCAATTCGGCCTTTATGTCTCGCCGGTCGGTTACTCGAGCTCAGTTGTCCCTGAGAAATGGCGGCTGCTCTACTCGCTCAACCCGATGGTGGGCGTGATTGATGGGTTTCGCTGGGCGCTGCTTGGCGGCCAGAACGGGATAGATCAGCAAGGTTTTATCCTGTCGCTCGGGGTGACGGCCCTTCTCCTTTGGATGGGCATTGCCTATTTTCGTAAGATGGAGCGGACCTTTGCAGACGTAATTTAGAATCCATGAGCGATAACGTCATCCAGGTCGAGAATCTATCTAAAAAATATATTCTGCGGCATCAGGCGAGTGGTCGTTCCCGCTACGTGGCCCTGCGCGATGTCATGGCTGATAAAGTGAGGTCGCTTTTTCGGCGAAAGAACGACTCGTTTGCCGATCACGAGGAATTTTGGGCGCTCCGGGACGTTTCCTTTTCCGTCCAGCGCGGTGATAGCATCGGCATCATCGGGCGTAACGGTGCGGGCAAATCGACCCTGCTCAAAATTCTAAGCCGCATCACCGATCCCAGTTCGGGGCGCATTGAGATCAACGGGCGTGTCGCCAGTCTCTTGGAGGTAGGCACCGGCTTTCATCCCGAGCTGACCGGGCGGGAAAACATCTATCTTAACGGCGCCATCCTCGGCATGAAGCGGGCGGAGATCAAAAAGAAATTTGACGAGATTGTTGCCTTCGCCGAAGTGGAAAAGTTTCTCGACACTCCGGTCAAACACTTTTCCAGTGGGATGTATGTGCGCCTGGCCTTTTCCGTTGCCGCCCATCTCGAATCCGAGATTCTCATTGTCGACGAAGTCCTGGCTGTGGGCGATGTCCAGTTCCAAAGGAAATGTTTTGGCAAGATGGAAAATCTCAGCGGCAGGGAAGGGCGAACCGTGCTTTTTGTCAGCCATAACATGGATTTGATCACGAAGCTTTGCAGCAAGGCTCTCTTGCTGGATGCGGGCCGGTCGGGGGCTCTTGATACGGTCGAAAAAGTGACCAACGATTATCTGGGGCAGGTCAATTCGGTGGCCGGAAGGTTTGAGGCGAAGGATCCCAAGAGGGCTTTGCGCTGGGCACAGGTCGACCAGGCGGCGCTGCTAAAAGAGCAACTGATTATCAGGATTGGTTTTCGCTTTTCGGCGAAACTAAGAGAACCCACTTTTGGTGTCGTGATTTTTACCGAGGGAGGCAGCCCGATTTTTGGATCGAATTCGATGTACCACCCTCCTAAGGACAAGATCGATGATCGGTTGGAAGGTGAAATCGAGGTTGTTTTTGATCACCTTCCGCTCTGGTCCGGAAGTTACATGAGTTCCATCTGGCTGGCCGATGGCTGGACGAAAATCGACCGTGAAGAACCCGCTCTTATCTTTGAATTTATTTCCCCGAACGCGCCGTTGAACGCGCCGCACCCAAGGTACATTGGCCCTGTCCATTTGATTGGTGATTGGAGGCAGGCATCATGAGCCAATTGCTCCAAGAAACGGGCAAGAACTTTCCCCCCCGGGGAACGGGTTGTCATGGCCTTTATCGATAAAAAGTGATGCCAAGGATATCAGTTATCATTTGCACGCATGATCCGCGCGAGGATTATCTTCAACGGACGCTCGAGGCTTTGCGGGCGCAAACCTTGCCCATGGACCAGTGGGAATTGCTTCTCATCGACAATGCCTCAAAAACACCGGTTTCCAAAGGCTTTGACCTTTCGTGGCAGCCGCAGGGAAAAACCTCGCGAGAAGAAAAGCTCGGCAAAATGCATGCATGGCGAAAAGGCATGCTTGAAGCTCAGGGAGACATCCTGGTTTTTGTCGATGACGATAATGTGCTGGACTCAGACTATCTCGATCAAGCGCTCCAAGTTGCCGGTCAATTTCCGTTTATCGGAGCATGGGGGGCAAGTGTGGTGCCGGTCTTTGAGTCAAAACCGGAACCTTGGATGAGCGACCAGTTGTGGCGATTGTCCGTTGAAGAAGTGAAGGAGGACGTCTGGAGCAATTTGCGGGGAGGATTTGAGACCAAGCCGCTTGGGGCCGGAATGTGCGTTCGCCGGGAGGTGGGCATACGCTATCTTGAGTGGTGCGACACGAATGAAATGAGCAATGTTCTGGACCGAAAAGGAAAGGGTGATTCAATTACAGGCTACGGGGACATGAATTTGGCCCAGTGCGCGATCGATATCGGTTTGGGCACGGGTAAATTTGCCCGCCTTCACCTGACCCATCTCATCCCGTCTTCACGGCTGACCCTGGATTATTTCGTCCGGCACGCCGAGGGAGACGCCGAGTCTTTGGTCATGTATTGCGCAATCAGAAAAATACCCTTGCCAGAGTCGAGACAAACTTTTCTTCAAACTATCAAATGGAAAATCTATAAGATGGTTTCCCGAAAACCATGGGAACACATGAAAATCCACGAAGCTTATCGGCGCGGTTTACGCAAGGGCTTTGAAAAGTTGAAAGCTTACCGAGGAGAGGTCTCTTAACCTATTCAAAGGCGTAGTTTTGAAGGTATATCAATCCACTTTTTGACATGAAATCAGTATCAGCACATGAATCGGATCCTTTACTACAGGGCCGCGGGGTCTATGTGCTTGCGAATGATAAGGTGATTGAGTGGTTTCAAGCTTTTATCCGGAGTTTCCGGAAGACTAATCCGACGTTGCCATTGACGGTAATTCCTTTTGACAATCATATTTCCCGCTTGTCTAGGCTCCGGCAGGAGTTTCATTTCGACTTCCTGGACGAAGTGGAGTGTGCTCCTTGCGACAGTCTATGCGATAAAGTCGGAGCAAATTCGATGGCCCGGGGAAGTTTTCGTAAGTTCGTGGCTTTCACTGGAAAATATCGCGAATTTCTTTATTTGGACGCCGATACCGTCACGCTCATGCCGATGGCTCCTATGTTCGATATTTTTTCCAGTAGTTCGGCGCAATTCGTCTACTTCGATACAGCGATGGACATGTGCTATAAAGATGATCTGGCGGCGATGATGGTCGTGGAATATGGATCGCCCGCATTCAACACCGGTGTATTTTTTTCTCGTCTCGGTGTGCTGACCGCAGATCAAATCCTTGCCGCGGCTGAGAAAGCGCAAACAGTCTGTAGTGGTTTTGCCAAGGGTTTAGGTGAACAGCCTTTTCTCAATTATGTGACCGATGTTTGCCGGATAAAATCCCGAGCCATGTGCTCATTGGCTCCTGAATTCGCCGATAAGGTATGGGCACGACAAACATTCTCCTATGACTGGAGAAAGAAAATGGCGACTGATAGCCGGGGAAGGATAATGCCATTCATCCATTGGCCCGGTTGCGAGTATCCTACTATGGTAAGGGCAGGAATCTTTTTGCGCCATCGCCTTGACGGGCTTTCATTTCCTGCGCGTGTCGGGTACTCGATCGGCTTTTATCTACATCGCTGGCGAATGGCTTTCTCGAGGGAAAAAGCCCTTTGGGGCAGCAGATTCTACAAATTTTTTACGAGCTGGAAGTGGAGGAAATATTACCTTTGTAAATTGATGGGGATTGAAACCAGCAAGCCATGGCTGCTCGATTCGTCATCGATTCAGCCTATATTGCCGGCCAAAATCTCTCATGACGTAAAAGACTCATTATCTCCGCTTCAAGACCGCGGCGTTTACACGCTTGCGAATGATCATGCGATCGAGTGGTTTCAGGCTTTTATCAGGAGCTTTCGAAAAACCAACCCGACGGTGCCGTTGACGGTGATTCCCTTTGATGAGCATATGTCTCAAATTTATGCGCTCCGCGCCGAGTTTGACTTTGAGATCATGGACGAATCGAAGTGCCGTCATTTCGACGTCCTGGCTGAAAAAACCGGAGCCCGCAAGTCCAGGGCGGGCAACTTCCGAAAATACGCCTGTTTCTCCGGGAATTATCGTGAATTCCTCTACCTTGACGCGGACATCGTCACCCTAATGCCGGTGGATGAATTGCTCGACGCCTTCTCCAGCGGTTCGGCGCAGCTTGCTTTCCTGGACACTTCTTCTGACTGGTGTTACTCCGAAAGTCTGGCCGCTATAATGATCGCCGAATATAATTCGCCAATGTATAACGCCGGAGCCTTTATTTCGTATCACGGGGTTATTTCAGAGGTCGAGATAGATGCCGCTGCTGAAAAGGCGACGGCTATTTGCGAAGGATTCGTTACGCGTGGCGACCAACCATTTATGAATTATGTTACGGATATTTATCGATTAAGAGTGGAGCCGCTCTGTGAGATGGCCCCGGGAATTGCTGATAAAATATGGGCTCGTCAGAATTGTTCCTACGATGGGAACACCGGACTGGCGAAGAATAGCGAAGGGAAAGCTATTCCTTTTATCCATTGGGCCGGCTGCGCATATCCTACCATGGTAAGGCCCGATATTTTCCTGCGATATCGTCTTGAAGGAATATCGCTAGCTACGCGCTTCGTATACTTAGCCGGCTTCTATTTCACTCGAAGCCGAGCCGCGCTCCTGAAGACGAAAGGTCTCTGGACCCGCAGAATGGAAAAATTTTTCGAGAGCGGGACATGGAGAAAATACTATCTTTGCAAATTGATCGGAATCAAAATCAAGCTGCCGTAAGAATCGGCTGTGACCGAAAAGACGAAAAGCCATGCCATCGCTAATCAAACGAGCATTCCGAAAATTGCTTACGCCTGTGCTTTGGGGCTACACCTCCGCGGAATATCAAAGCGCAAGCCTCACCTTCTCTCAGTTTGGTGAGGATGTATTGATGCGGTATATCTTTAAAGCTGATTATCGAGGGTTTTACGTAGATGTCGGAGCATTTCATCCCATGTCATTTTCCAACACGTACGAGCTTTATCGAAAAGGATGGAGAGGAATCGCAATCGATCCGAATCCCGACTGTGGAGTGCTTTTTACAAGGTTTCGCCCAGAAGATACATTCATTCAATCTGCGGTCGGAACCGATAGCGGGTTGGTGGAAATGGCGATGTTCAAGCAAGCAACTTTTAATTGTACATCAGATCAAATTGATAAAGTTCCGGAAAATGTTCGACGGCACACGCGTTTGCTACAGATAACGATACGGCCTCTCTCAGAAATTCTTGATTCCAAAGGCATAACCAAGGTGGATCTCTTGAGTGTTGACTGCGAAGGCAGTGATCTTAAGGTGCTCCGCTCGAATGATTGGGCTCGCTGGAAGCCATCCGTGGTCTGCGTCGAGGACCACGAAGATGACTGGCTCCAATCTGAGACTGCCCAATATTTAAATTCCCTGGGCTACCGTCTCAGATACAGAAGCGGTCTCTCGTCCATCTACATTCTCCACGCACAACTTACGACCCTAATGTCGGGATCTGTAAAATCGAGAGGGTGCAGTGGTACGGTCGCCTGAGCTGAACGCTCAACAGACAAGTTGGTTAAGACCATCCGTTAGCCGATTGTGATCGCTAGTTAATGGAGGAAAGCGATCCCGTCAGGCCACGCTGGGGAAGCCCCGAGGGCAACCGGGGAAAAGGAGCGTTCGTTTTAACCGTATCCCGCCGTTCGATTCGATCAAGGTGAACCATAATGATCGCGACACCTGTCATGCCGACAAAGGCGTCGCTAAAACTCCCGAAAAGGAAAAAATATCCCAAGATCCCTCCGGTCAAAGCGCAAAAAAACCAGACCTTGATCGGGAAAAGCGGCGATTGCATATCCGCATTTCGCCCGAACACAAAACGACTCGAAAGCCAAATCATGCCAAAGTTCAACATGAGATAGGCTATGGAGCCAATGATTCCCACGGCGTCATAGAGGCTGATCCAGCCGACATGAAAGTTTTTGCTATCAATAAATCCCTTAATAGAAAAATATCCGACGTCAAAAATGCCTGGCATTTCTGCCATGGCGTTATCAGCTTCACTTTTGCTCGGGTCTATTGCGAAGCCGTTTCCCACCAAGGGGCTTTTATAGAAATATTCCAGCATATAAACCCGTACCATCTCGTCGCGAAATTTATTTGAAGAATCAGCGTCTCTCTCCGCTTGCTCGTCCCATTTCCCGGGCAGAAATGACAGGGTTCGTTGCATCCCCACGGGCAACTCCCATCCATCCGGATGATCGTTCTGTATCAGGACGAGGCCAAGCGGGATGAGCACCAGGAGCGGGACCGCAAAGAGTAGGCGCCATCTGCTATAGCATACGGTTGCTAGCACGGTAGTCAGGACGAAACCCGCCAGGCCGCTGCGGTATCCTCCGATCAATGTGCCGGACAGACATAATAGAGATAGAATGGGCAGAATCCACCGTTGGGGACGCCACCAAGTCGAAATGGGGTAATAGCACATTATGACCGATTGCAAATTCCCTCCAACACTCAAAAGGCCGCCGGCGCGCTCAACCTGGTCTTGATCGCCTCCGATGGATTCCATGTATGCGTCCATATTGATGTTGCCTGAGACGTAATAGACATAAGGGGCCAGGCCAGGAAAGTAGCTCGTCAGGATAAATGGCGCGCTCCCGAGACAGGTCAAGCCAAAGCAATACCAAGGGAGACGACTTATGAATGTAATTGACGGAGTGGGAATATTAATTCCGCACACGTAGGCCGCAACGGCCATGAGTATCAGTAAGCCGGGGCGCGCACCTACCTCCGAACTGCCGAAGATATGCAGCCCAACGTCATGATCGTGATAGAGCACGATTACGGTGATAATTAATATGGGGAAAGTAAGATAAAGCGGTCCGATATCCAGCGGCTTTCTTTTAAGAGCAACGTAATGAATAATATAGTAAAAAATTGTTACTAGATTGAACACCTCGAGCGGGGTAAAGCCGAACGGCAAAAAATTGAGCTTTCCGTGGAAGTACGCGCCAAGCAATGGCAAAGCCATCACCCTGTCTTTTACAACGAAAAAGATAAGAAATAGGAAAACGAGGCAGGCAAAGGTAAGAAGGGCGACTTGATTATATTCAAACGTCATGATGATGAGGTAGGGCCCAAGAATCATGCCTCCGATGAGGATCAAGCCGTTGATGATATTGCGCTCACTAAGCATGCGTTTTAATAAAAACGTCAAATGAGTTGACGATTGTACATTTTACCTCGATTGGACATTTCATCAAGCGGGAATTGACTCGATTTAGCTCTGTTGAGAGGTATCCTCAAGGGGGCATCGCGCACTGCCTCTAAGATATTTTCTGGTATGGAGTGAGCCAGTCAGATAATACTTCCGAATGAGTAAAGAGGTTGAATTCTCAATCGTCATGCCGTGTTTAAATGAGAGTGAAACTCTTGAAGGCTGCATCTTGAAGGCTCAAATGGGGCTAAAGAGGGCGAACGTTCGCGGGGAAATTATCGTGGCCGATAATGGAAGCACGGATGGCTCTCAGCGAATCGCAATCTCTTTGGGGGCGCGAGTCGTCGATGTTCCCAGAAAGGGTTATGGCAGCGCGCTGCGTGCGGGTATCGAAAGCGCGCAGGCGGACTGGATTATTATGGGAGATTCCGACGGCAGCTACGATTGGTCGGATCTAGTTTCCTTTGTCTCGAAATTGCGAGAGGGCTATGATCTGGTCATGGGGTGTCGACTGCCCTCCGGCGGCGGAACAATTGCGCCTGGAGCGATGCCCTGGCTCAATCGCTGGCTGGGGAATCCAGTGCTTTCCTCCATCGGGAGAACGCTTTTCCAGATACCGACCACGGATTTTCATTGTGGTTTGCGCGCCTTTTCCAAGAAGGCCTACGAGAAAATGGAACTGAGAACATATGGGATGGAGTTTGCGACGGAAATGGTGGTCAAGGCGGCCTTGAAGGGCCAGCGCATCACGGAGGTGCCGATCACTCTTTACAAAGACGGGAGGTCACGTCCACCGCATTTGCGAAGATGGCGCGATGGATGGAGGCATTTGAGGTTCATGTTGCTTTTCTCTCCTCGCTGGCTCTTTTTCTACCCCGGCTCGATCGTCCTTGGCGTCGGATTCTTTCTTTTCGCCCCCTTGTCGATAGGCCCTGTTTGGCTGGGACAGCTCAAGCTAATCAATGGCACGCTTTGCGTTGCCGGCATGATGATTAATATAGGGTTGCAACTTCTATGTTTTGGTCTTTTAGGAAAGGCGCATTCTGTCTCCAAGGGGTTGCTTCCGGAAAATCCCAGCTGGGGCAGGTGGGTTGGGCTTTTCAGTCTTGAAAAAGGCATCGTCGTGGGGCTAATGCCAATTTTGATTGGCATAGGCATATTACTAGAGGCCATTTTTACCTGGAAAGCGTCGGGCTGGGGGACACTCGACACAGATCAAAATTTGAGGACGATCATTACCGCGGCCACGTTTGTAGGAGTCGGCACACAAATCATTTTTACCAGCTTCCTGATGAGCCTCCTTGAGTTAAAAACCGATCGAGAGATTTAATTGAAAATGGACCGGCTTGAAGTCGGAATTCGTGGGACCGTCCCGCCCCATTTAGCTTGAAAAACATAAGTGCTGAATTAGCATTCGTCGACAATGGCGCTTTTGTCAGATCGAGCCGGTCGTGCGGGAGAAGTCAGAAAGGCCGTAGGTTGGGTTGCGCCTTGGATATTACTCTCTACCTGGTGCACGCTCTCGGGTTGGATATTGTCTCTGCTGGGAGCGCTCAATGAGTTCGGATATGGAATATCCTTTCTGTTGTTTCTCGTCGGAATCTGGTTGTGTCGCGAGTGGTTGGGACTTTCAGATTTAAAACTCTCCCCATTTAGGATTCGTCCGCTTTATTCGCGGTTCTGGTTGCCTAAAGCATGGCTTTTGCTTGCTACCCTGGTCTTTATCGGGGGACTTATTTATCACCCGAGCAATTATGACTACCTGGCCTACCGTTTCCCTCGGCTTCTGCACTGGGTTTGGGAACAAAGATGGCACTGGATCTATACGTCGAACAGTCGAATGAACTTGATGGGGCCGGATTTTGAGTGGTTGATGGCTCCGATTTTTATTTTTTTCAAGACGGATCGGCTTTTCTTTTTGATCAATATAATTTCATTCCTGATTCTACCGGGACTGGTTTATTCCGTCCTTTGTCAGGTGGGGATTAGTAAGAGAATGAGCTGGTGGTGGATGTGGGTGCTCCCCTGTGGCTATTGTTATGTCCTGCAGGCTGCCAGTCTTTCCAATGACTTGCTTGCCGCAGTCTATACGCTTTCCGCTTTTCATTTTATTCTCAAAACAAACAAACAAGAGGCGTCTTCCTCCACTAATTTCCTTTATTCCTGCCTTTCCATAGCGCTAGCAACCGGCTCCAAAGCCTCAAATATTCCTCTGGCGCTGCCCTGGCTGATTGCGGTTTTCATACAACGATCCAGCGTCATGAAGATCAAGCCCATTGTCCTGGCAGGAATTCTTCTTGTCTCCGGCGGTGTTTCCGCCCTGCCTACGCTGCTTTTGAATATCTCTTATACGGGGGCATACTCCGGAGATCCCAACCATGAGACCCAATTGGAGTTGTCCGATCCGATCGGCGGCTTGGTCGGAAATTCCATCCTTCTTGCGATCGATAATCTCAGGCCTCCAATATGGCCTGCCCAGGTGCCCTTGAATGTTGTTTTGCCTCAATCTGTCATAGATTACCTGATGCATGCCTATCCGCGCATTAGCTATAAGAAGTTTGCGGTCGACGAAATCCAGATGGAGGAATCGGGTGGAATCGGTGTAGGCATCATGGCCTGCTTTTTTTTGATGATGGGGCTGAGGTGGTGGGCCGGTGTTGGGCACACAAATCTGGTGGTTAAACCGAAAACTAAATTTCTACCCATACTGATTGGAGCATGGATCGCCGTGCTTGTTCTGATGGCCAAGCTGGGTAACGAAGGCATGGCAAGGATGTTAACTCCCTATTATCCCCTGTTGATTGCCGGAGTGCTTATTGGGGCTTCCCTTGACGGCACGGTCATTCGATTTTTGATCTGCAGATTATTTGCTGGATTTGCCATATTTATTGCGCTCCTTTTGGTCATTATCAGTCCGGCGCGGCCTTTATATCCGACCGCGTGGGCGGCCTATGTTTTGGAGAAGATCTCTCCTTCCCGCGTTGCGCGATTCGAACGCGTTTATGACGTCTATCACTCTCGCTATGATGCCATGAAAGATTTGCGCATCCTCCTTCCGGATACGGAAAAGTCGGTTGGTTATATTCAAACCGGGGACAACCCGGAAGCCTCGCTATGGCGTCCCTATGGCTCAAGACAAATCATAGATGTTTTGCCGAGCCAATCGCTCGATCAATTAAAAGCCAATCACATTCACCTGGTTGTCGCGGGCCAGTATGCCCTCGATTATACATACAAAGTGCCGCTGGATGAGTTGTTAAAAAAGTGGTCTGCGACGGTAGTGGCGGAGAGGGGATTGGATGTCCGAGCGTCCACGGGCCCGGAGACGTGGTATATAATCGCGCTTCCCTAGAGGAGCATTCCGAATAGCGAACGCTTCTCTTGGTAGGCCGCGGTTGCACTTCTTGGGAAACTTTCTATTCTCAAAGGCCATGAGAGTCTTGGTCTTTGCCCACGTCCCTCCGCCTTTTCACGGGCAAAGCTATATGGTCCAGGTTATGTTGGAAAACTTGGGAAAGGCCGACTCCAAGAATGAGGTGCCGCTAGAGCTCTTTCATGTCAATGCCCGGTTATCTGATGGAATCGACGATGTTGGAGTCTGGCGAGTAGGCAAAATTTTTCTGCTGGCCGGATATGTTCTTCAAGCTTGGTGGATGCGTTGGAGGTACTCTCTTGATGCCATCTATTACGTACCCGCCCCTCCGGCCAAGCGTGGACCTCTTTACCGCGACTGGGCGGTGCTTTTCCTGGTTGCGCCGTTTTTTAAAATCACGATTCTTCACTGGCATGCCGTTGGCCTGGGGCAATGGGTCGAGGAAGGAGAGTCGTCGGGAGTACTTCGATGTCTTGAAGCTCGAATTACGCGCCGTCTTTTTCGCGGGCACGATTTATCCTGCGTGTTGAATGAATGGGGGCGACACGATATCGAGATTTTTTATCCCCAACAAGTCGTCGTGGTGGCCAATGGCATTCCCGATCCCTGCTCCGATTATGTTTCCACCGTGCTGCCGCAACGACTGCAGCGTGCGCGCGAACGTTCGCTTTGCCGGGGCGGGGCGCCCGCATGCTTCCAACTCCTCTATCTGGCGCATGTCACTCGAAGCAAAGGGATCTTCGATACCATTGAGGCCGTCTCCCGCGCTAACGCCCGACTGGAAAAGGAGCAAAGGGGATGGCGCATTCGCCTGACCGTCGCCGGTGCTTTTTTAAACCGGGAGGAAGAGAGTGCTTTTCGGGAGCGCATTGTCCAGGACGATCTGCGGCTGAAGGGGCAGGAAGAAGAAGCCGGCGCGGTCATTTATGCGGGCTATGCCAGTCCTGAAGAGAAGGATCGATTGTTGAGGGATTCCGACGCCTTATGCTTTGCCAGCTTTTTTCCGAACGAAGGACAGCCCGTTTCTGTCATCGAGGCGCTGGCGTACGGTATGCCTGTGCTGCTATCGCGCTGGCGGGCCCTGCCGGAAATGATTCCTCCTTCGCTGGCGTATCTGGCCGATCCGGTTGATCCTGCATCGATCGCGGAAACGCTGTTGCGTCTGGAAGGAGAAATGCGTTTCGAGGAATATCGGAAGTACTATCTGGATCATTACTCGCTTGCGACCCACTGCGCGCGCCTGCGGGAAGCCTTCCTGTCTGTGGTCCCGGCTTGAATCGAGTTGAAACCGATCCGCCTCAAGGGGCCTTGACCGCCAGTGCGCTTACCACGCGCTCAGCCACTTCGCTCCAATCGTGTCGGGCCAGTAATTTGTCCGCCCAAAGTTGCAGTTGATCGGGTGAAATCTTTAGGGCCTGGCGGAGCGCTGTAGCGAAACTCTCGTAACTGGCGTTATCAAAGGAATAGCCGCAATCACCCATCACTTCGCGTGTCACAGGAAGGCTGGAGTAAACAGGACACGCCCCGGCCAGTGCGGCTTCGACCGGCGGACGGCCGAAGCCCTCATAACCGGAAAAGAACAGGACGACGCGCGCGCGCGACATCAGCGCTCGGAATTCCGCCTCGGGCAGGGTCGCGTGGCGCCGCCAATTAGGGTGAGCAGGCAGTTCCATTTTTTTCGGATAAGAACCTATCCAGTGAATCTCTTCGGCAAACGAGTTTTCGCGCCACCATCGATCCAAGAAGTTTACCGCTTGCTGCGTAAGTTTGTGGGGAAACCGATTGGCCAGCATGACGATATCGCGGCGCTCCATGGCCGGTTTTGCGGCTGGGCGGTCGAAACCCTCACCGCAGCAGACCATCCGTGGAGGTCGCCAGCTCTTTTCCCGGGTCACCCGTGTGATCTCACTGAGAGAAAATTCCGTGGGCGTGAAAATGACATCCGATTGTTGGATCGAGGCGTGGAAAGCGGCGCGGAAGTAAGCCGCCTCAAATCCTGGGATGGTGCCGGGATAATGGCGGTCATAGTAGTCCGGCATGGCATCGTGCACGAAGGTGGCAAGCCGCACCGGACAACGGCGGGAAAAAGAGGCGAAGCCTTTGGGAAGAAAAAGCCATTCGCTGCTGATGCGCTGGGCGGCCGAATAGGCCGCAAATTGATCCCACCAGATTCGGCCCGGGCCGCGGCCTGCCGCATGGTCATGGTGCTCTATCTTTACTTTGTTGATAGGGGCAAGCCGTTCGTCCATGGAATGATTCGAGAGCACGGTCAAAGGCCCGCATTCCGTCCGTTGGGCAAGCGCCTGAAGAAGACCGACCGAGACGTTGAGAATGCCGATGGATTTGGTGCGGGCGAAGGACTGATCCGCAAGCGAATAGGTGATCGAAATTTTTCCTGCAGGTGGTTCCATGAGAGTTGGCCGCCTGCTCGACAAACGGCTTGCCAGATTAATCGTACAATTCGCGTGGCCGTAGTAAAGCACGCCAATAAGTGGTCATGGGAACTGAGAAGCACAGGGCAAAAGCCTTCCTCCTAAGCTTGCATTCGTTGGGTCAACCACTAAAATAGTCTATGATTCAAATCGAGGGACGGCTCACGCGCCGCTGGCTGCTTCCCTTGGCAACCGCCGCGGTTTTCGTCCTGACGCTTCTTTACGTCATCCCCTATGCGACAGGCTATGAAAGTACCAAATTGCCCCTGGGCATTTTACTCTGGAGAGTTTGCATGGCCGGGCAGAATTCCCGCGTCACCCTTGATTTCAGTTATTGTCTATTTGTGCCCGTTATCGTCGCTTATCTGATTTTTCTCCGCAAGGAACAGATCGCCCGCCAACCCATTCAGGGAAGCGATGCCGGGCTCGGTTTGATCGGATTTGGGCTAGTGCTCTATTGGCTTGGCCTGCGCGCAGAGATGCAGGTGATCGGCTATGCCGCGATGCAGATTATTTTGGCGGGCGTGATTCTCTGGCTTTGGGGATGGAGCGTCTTCCGAAAAATCCTATTTCCCTGGGCGTTTTTTGCCTTTTTCTGGCCATTGCCTTTTCTGGACTCCACGGTGGCTTTCCCGTTGCGCAAGATCATGGTTCATCTCGCCTATGATATCCTGCAAGTCATCGGAATTTCTTCCATCCAAAACGGCACGGCGCTGCTCTCGGCTCCCAATCCGATTGCCGGACTGCAGTTGGGCGAACGATTCCGGATCGATATTGCCGATCCTTGCAGCGGTATCCGTTCGCTTCTGGCTTTGCTCATGATCTCCGCACTTTACGCCTATCTTATGCTCCCCAGGCTCTGGCAGCAGTGGATCATCTTTCTCAGCGCCATTCCTCTTACCATCGTCGGAAACCTTGCCCGAGTGCTGATACTCATCGCGGGAAGTATTTTTTTTGGAACTTCATTTGCCATTGGGACGCTGGAGAATCCTTCCTGGTTTCATGAGTGCGCCGGTTTCGCGGTTTACGGAGTTGCGCTCGGTCTTGAGTTTACCCTGGGCTATCTTTTGACCATAAATTGGAACAGGAAGAAGACACCGGCGGACAACATGCCCTTGGCGGCGCCTCCATCGGGACGGAGAGCGTGATCAGCCCATCATTTTCTATATGCCGGTAGCTGAACCTCCCACGCTTAGCGCTCAGGCGCCAATATCTCCCGCTTCGACTCGAGACAGCGTCGTTCCCTTCTGGCGTTGTGGGGTGCTTCTTTTGCTGACTTTGGGCATGTTAATCGCGGAATGGCTTAATCCCTCAGTGAGCATTCCCCAACGATCCGGCGTGGTCATGGCGTTGCCTGACGTCGTCAAACTTCAGGTGCCGGATCACTCACTGGATCAATTTTACGGTTCGACGGCGCCGGTTACGGAAGGAGAACTGGGCACTCTACCCGCAGATACAAAGATCGTTCGCAAGCAGTACGATGATTTTAGGGGCCACAATCAGATTTTGTTCACCGTACTCTTGAGTGGCTCTGGACAGAACAGCATTCATCGCGCAGAGGTCTGCCTGCCTGGTCAGGGGTGGACCGTGGTGGGCCAGGGCGATGTGCCGATATCGCTGGCGTCCGGCCATAACCTTGTGGTCCGGGATCTCGCCATCCAACGCGATAACATTGGCCCGGACAACGAACATCGAACGCTCCATGCCGATTTTATGTATTGGTTTGTCGGGGAAAATATGACCACTGCGTCGCAATTCATGCGTGTTTTCTTGAGCAGTTGGGACCGCATCTTTTACAATCGCGCGCATCGCTGGGCTTATGTCATGGCCATGTCTCCCGTGACGGATTCCATCCGCCCCGACGGCTTGAATGCAGCGGAGACCCAGACGATGCTGACCGATTTTATCCGGCAGGTGGTTCCTGCTTTTCAGAAAAGCGAGATGCCGGATCGAACTGACCGGTAATGTTCACCACGGGTGCGCCTGGAAAGAATGATCTCGTTGACCCCAAATTTCGTTGGGCTTACGATTTTCCACGATTCACCCCATGACATCGCCAGTTGAAGCGTGCCGAATTTCCGTCCTGATCCGGACTTTTAACTCTAAAAAAACACTCGGTCGTGTACTTTCCGGACTCAAACTTGAGAAGGACGAGGAATACATCGTCGTTGATTCCGGCTCCACGGACTCCACTCTATCCATCGCTGCTGCGCACGGGGCCCGGATCATCCATGCGGAAGGCCCCTTCAATTACAGTAAATCACTCAACCTTGGTTTCCGTGCCGCGCGTAATCCCTGGGTGCACGTTATCAGCTCCCACTCCCTCCCGGTCGTACCTGATCTGCTTGCGGTATTTCGCTCGGCGGCACGTGAGTTCCCCGCTAATGTCGTCGTTGGGTATGGCCCCAATTCCCTCAATGGGCGCAGTCCCGGCAAGGATGAGGGAATCCACTATTTTAACCGGGAAAATATCGAGATCATCCATCATGTATGCGGAAACGGAAACACCCTTTATCGCCGGAGCGCATGGAAAGAGATTCCCTTTGATGAAGGTATTCGGACCGGGGAAGATAAAGCGTGGCTGGCTGAAATTCTGAACAAGGGGTATGAGGTCGCTTTTGTTCACGGCGCGCGCACCCTCAATCTCAGCCAGTATTCGCTGCGCTACATGTTTATGAAGGGCTATTCGGATTGCCGGGCGCTGCCGCATGAACCGACATCGATCTTCGGTTTGGCTCTGGGGCTCGGCTCCCTGACCAAACGTTTTCTTCAGGGAGGGATGCCGGTGGGAAATTGGATCCGGTATGGCGCTCACATTGTCGGCCAGTATTTTGGTTCCCACCAAAGTCAGGACAACACCCCTGGAAAATAGGAATGAACCTGGGGCTCAAAGAAAAATCGATCTGGCTGGGAAGCTGCGGTGGATGGCATCTCCCGCAAACCGCCCGGGCTCTGCTGCGAAGGAATGCTTTGGCCGGTCTGTGGATCACCAACAAAAATTCCTCCCATCTGCCGCCGGAGCTTTTCCGCCGGTGCTGGCCCTTTCATCTGGCGATGAAACCGTTCTATCACTGGGCTCCGCAAATTTGGGAGGAACATCTCTTCTACGCTCTTTTCCCAATATGGCGTTCCTGGTTGCTCGCGCAAACGTGGCCGGAAGCCGAGGTGATCCAGGCCATCGCGGGCTATGCGACCGAACCCTTCGACCATGCGGACAAAACCGGCGCACTTCGGGTCGTCGATTGCCCGAACAGCCATCCGCGCACCTATCAGGCGCATTGGCAGCAGGAGTGCGATATCTGGTGTCCGGGTGAGAAAATCCCGGTTCCCAACTGGATGCTCACGAGAATGAAGCGCGAGATGGAACGGGCGGACGTGGTGCTTTGCCCCTCCCTGTTTGTTCGCGACACGATGGTGCAAAACGGGATTCCGGCGGAAAAATGCTTCGTCAATCCCTTCGGAGTGGACACGCGACAGTTCAAGCCGAGAACGCAGGTACCGACGAAACCAAAATATATTTCCGTTGGCACCATCTGCTTGCGAAAAGGATTTCAGTATCTCTTTCAAGCATTCGCACTGGTAAAAAAGGAGATCCCGGAAGCCGAACTGCTTGTCGTCGGCGATTACAAAATCGATTTCAGGATGCAACGGTCCCAATGGGAGGGCAGCTTTACCCACATTCCCTTTGCTACGCATCAGGTGCTCTCCGAACTTCTCGCGACCTGCTCGGCCTTTGTCTTTCCTTCCGTGGAGGAAGGCTTGGCCCGGGTCATCTCGGAAGCGATGGCCAGCGGCCTGCCGATCATCGCTTCGTACGAGAGCGGCGCCACGACCCTCATTCGCGACGGCGTGGAGGGAATTATTGTGCCGCCGCGAGAACCCGCTCGCATCGCGGAAGCCATGGTTCGTCTTGGCCGGGATCCCAGCCTAAACGCCGACATGGGCCGCGCCGCGTATGAATCCGGCGCGCGCAATAACTCCTGGCAGGACTACGGCGACCGTCTTGTTGCGGAATACGGCAGGCGATTGTCACCAGCAAAGTAATTTCCAATCGTCACGCCGTGTCATTTTGGATTTCCCTTCTTCTCAGGCGCGGAATTTACGCGCAAGCTCAAGTGCAATCCGCATGAAGGTTCTCTTTGATCATTCGTGGCCCTTCGCCCTGGCCCATGGCGGCTTTCAAGTGCAAATCGAACAGTCCAAAGCCGCGCTGGAACGTCGTGGTATTGAAGTTGATCATGTCTGCTGGTGGGATGATCGGCAATCCGGTGATCTCATTCATCATTTTGGTGCCCCCCCTCTTTCCTACCTGCAAGCGGCCCAGGAAAAGGGCATGCCGGTGGTCGTCACCCACCTTTTCACCGCGACCTGCAATCGAACGCCGTTCCAGCTCCGGGTTCAGGGTGCGATCACGCGCGGGCTTTTGGCCTTGCCCGGATGGGGTATGATCAGGAATCAATTGAACTGGCTGAGCTTCCGGGCGGCGGACCGAATGATCGTTGGGCTTAAGGCGGAACAGCGCGTACTTCAGACCGTATTCGGCTTGTCTGACGACCGGATCGCGATTGTGCCGCTGGGACTCAACCAAGCTTTTTTGGACGCTGGTACGCCTGCCCGATCCGCGACACATCTCATCACGACAGGCACCATCACGGACCGTAAGAGATCCGTCGACTTGGCGCTCATGGCGCGGGAAGCAGAGGTGCCCATTTTGTTCGTCGGCAAGCCCTACAGTTTGAGAGATCCCTACTGGAAGAAATTTGCCGGCTTGATTGACGGCCGGTTCGTTCTGCACCGGGAGCATGTGACTGATTTAGCGGAAATGATCACCCTGCTGCAGGCCAGCCGTGGCTTCGTGCTTTTCAGCCGGCACGAAAACTGGTGCCTTTCCGCCCACGAAGCCGCCGCCTGCGGCCTTCCCCTGCTTGTGCCCGACCAACCATGGTCGCGTGAGTGCTTCGGCGAGCAGGCCAGTTATCTGGACGCCAGCGGGCCGGGGCAAAATTCGACCAGGCTTCGGTCGTTTTATGATAAATGCCCCAGTCAGCCCGCGCCTGCCCTACGGCTCTTTTCTTGGGATGAGGTCGCTGAACAGCTCGAAGCGTGTTATCGCTCGGTAGGATCAGGATTGGATGCGATCAGTTTTGAGAAGGGATAACTTCTCGATAAATTTCGAGGTGCCGCTTCGCGATCATTTCGGGATGAAACCGGGTCAACGCATCCTTGTGTGCGTATGCCGCCAGGCTGCGGGATGAATCGGCCAGCAGTTCCCGGGTGACTGCGGCCATGGCCGGCCCATCCAGCGGGTCGAATAGGATACCTGTTACCTTATCCTGCACCAAATCCGGGACTCCACCGACTCGCGCTGCGGCGACCGGAACTCCCGCGGCCATCGCTTCCAAAACCACCATCGGGCAATTGTCCTCAAGGGAAGGAAGGATCAGGCCCGTGGCTTCGTTCAGATATTTTTTGAGTCCTTCGCGATCCGTGAAGCCTTCGTATCGACACCAGGGCCGCGCCTCCACGAGTTCAAAAAATTCTCGTCCATACGGATGGGTTCTTTCCGCTATGCCCAAAAAAATCAGTTCAAAAGTTCCCGCAGGATGGAGAGCGTCCAACGCACGCATCAAGGCATTCTGGTTTTTTCGCAGGCCCACATTGCCGATGCAAAGAATCCGGGGTGGCCTGGCCGGCTGATTTTGAATCGCAAAAAAAGAGCCATCGACCGCATTGGGAACGAGCCATGTTTTTTGGGCCAGAGACTTCACCTCTTGCTGCGTATAGGTACTGATGCAAACAATCCCATTTGTGCGTGGTAAAGTGAGCGCCTCCAGGCGCGCAGCCAGCCAGTAGAAGCTGAAGGGGCGCGCCTGATTGACTCGGGCCACAGACCGCATATTGCCGTGTATGGTCAGAACGTTGGGAAATCCTGAAAAGACCGCACTCAGCGCGCATTCCCGCTCTGTTCCCTGGCCATGAACCAAATCTGGTTGGATTTCCCGGATTTTGCGGCGCATCGCGCGGATACAGCCCTGGTAGCCGGTACGCATCCAACCGATTTTTGGAACGTGCAGACTGTGGAAAAAAATGTTTTCCGCAATCTGGGCCGGAGACTTCATTGGTCTTTGGGTGCAGGTCACCACATGAACTTCCAGCTCGGGTAAGCGGGACATTCCCTGCAGCAGGGCCGTTGGCGCAGTGCCGAACCAAGGAGTCTCGCTTTCGTATTGGCGGAACGGCTCACGATTATCGGTAACCAGAAAAGCAATCTTCATGAGCGAGAGGACAATCCGTGTGGAATGCGGGGCGAGACGAAGCTCAACCGGATAAAAAGGTATCGCGTCCCCGATAGAGCGTCACTCAGATTTTCCCGCTATGAGTTCGGTTGAACTGGGGTCGATTTGCCTTGCGCTCAGGCTCTTCAACTGTATACCACTGTGGCCTATATAGAATCCATGGAAATACCTACACCATGACGAAACCGATTGAGCTTGCCGTGGTGATGCCCATTTACAATGAGGAGACCAATCTCGAAACAGTCGTGATGGAATGGTTGAACGAATTCAACCGGCTCGGAATATCCTTTGTACTGCTGGCGATCAACGATGGCTCTCGAGACGGTACCGCAGAGGCCCTGCAGAAGCTCGCCAAGCGTTATCCAGACCAGGTGATTCCGGTTAACAAACAAAACGCAGGTCATGGCCAGGCTTGCCGTACGGGCTATTCACTTGCGATCGCGCAAGACTCAATCTGGACGTTTCAAATCGATTCCGATGGACAATGCGATTCCCGCTTCTTCTCCTCGTTTTGGGAAGGACGCGAAGAAGCAGACTGCATTTTTGGGCGACGCGCGACGCGCGACGATGGGATTTCCCGCAGTATTCTTTCGGGAGTGTGTCGATTTGCGACCTCTCTTCTCAGTGGGATGGATCTTGGAGACGCCAATGTGCCCTACAGGCTTATGCGAACATCTGCCTTAAAAGCGGCGTTGCCTAAAATTCCTGACGATTTCAATATGCAAAACGTTGCGCTGACGGTGGCATTAAAACGCGATCCGCATCTCCGTTGGAAATATGTTTCCATTCACTTTCGAAATCGACAGGGTGGCACCAATAGCATAAATCTCCGAAATATCGCCGGCATGGGATTGGAGCTATTGACCAATCTCCACAAGATCAGCCGGTGAGACCGCTTTCCTCCCGCCTATGTTCGATCTAAAGTAAAGCCCGTGACAGGCAAGGAAGTTTCAATAGTTTCGCTCCTGGGAACCCCTCTGGTCATTACGGATTATCAGGGACTTTTCGGGGCTTTGTCCGATTGGGCGCGACGACCAGGACCGACGGCGGCAGAGTTTTGCAACACACAGATAGTAGCCATGCGCCGCACTGACCCGGGTTTTATGACGGCAACCTCGTCCTACGACTATTTTATCCCAGACGGCATGCCGCTCATCTGGTGCTTGGGGGCGATGGGCGTTCGCCTTCGGGATCGGGTCTACGGCCCGACATTCATGCGTTACACCATGACTCATGAAAAGGAAATGAAGCACTATTTCTTAGGTGGAAATGAAATTACATCCCGGAAGTTGATCGAGAAGGCGCGAATCCTCAGTGACGGTCGCTTCCAGATCGTTGGGGCCAATTACCGCTACTCCGGTCCTGCTGACAGCGATGCCGTCGTGGATGAAATCAACCGGCTTTCACCTGACATTGTTTGGATTGGACTGGGCACGCCTAAGCAACAGCGGTGGATTCACGACAACAAGCACCGCATCGCTCGCGGAGTGCTCCTTACCGTGGGCTTTGCTTTTGATGTCAATGCGGGAACCAAGCTGGACGCTCCGATGTGGATGCAGCGCCTTGGCCTTACCTGGCTCTTCCGGTTGTGGTGTGAACCTCGCCGCCTCTTCGGTCGGTATCTCAAATACAATAGTTGGTTTGTCTTTTTTTGCCTGTTGGACTTGTTTCGCTATTTTACGAAACGTGCGAAGTAGACTACTTATTTGTAGCCCTTGGCCAACCCTAGTGGGATCATATACATGAAAACCATGAACGGTATGACTTCATACCAATCGCGTGTTTCGCTCATGATGGCAAATAAGGCCAGAGCCGTCAAAAACGCCATTAAGAGCAGCCCTACTTTAAGGGCCTGCTCCCAGGATACGAATTTATAGCGCGCAAATCGGACATAGAGATAAACCAGTATGATAAGCAAGGAGTAAAGCATCAGGCTGGGCAACATGAGGTCTTCAAAATTTTTCTTTAGCATGACGGCCTCTCCAAGGGAGAGATGGGTCACGTTGGAATCTCTCTCATGATTTTCGACTCTGATAAGGTATGATCGGATGAATTGCGTCCAGGCGATGCCCGATGCGAGCAACGCTACCCCGATTCCCGCCTTAAGAATATTAAGGCGCTTCCCACCCAGGCCAAAGGAAACGAGCCCGTCGATAATTAACCATAATGCCATCAGTTGTGCTGCTTCTCGATTCAATAATTCTACGATAAATAGCAGGATAAAGCCCCATAAAGGCATGCCAAAAAAGACGGCATACGCGAAAAGAAACATGGTATTAAAATCGATCAGATCGAAGTCAAAGAGAACGTTAAACGGATGAACGGCCACCAATCCTGCGGCATTGAGCAGTACCAGCGCATAGACCGCGTGTATATTTTCAATGAGGCGTCGAAAAATGAGAAATGGGATGAGATTTGAGAAAAAGAGCATTCCCACGGCGAAAATCCAGTGGCATTTTGCAAATGGCAATCCCGTTATTTTGGTCGCAGTCAGGACAAGATAGGGACCTAGGATTCTGCTCTGCCACACTTTCGTTCCAGGATCGCCGTTAAGGAGCGATTGACCATACCGTGCAGCCACAGGCTCCAATGTGAACATTGAAATCAAGCGAGCTTCAAAAAACGAAAGTACCGCCAGGCACAGCAACCAAATAATCCAGCATCGCCATGTGTTCGATACTTTCGAAGATGCATTCATTGGCGTCAAATTACCGTGTCGCACGTTGCAACGTCAACTGAGCGTATTTTCAGGATGGAGGAGGATGGCGCTCAATAACACGTGATGCCGAAATAGCAATCTGGCCGAGGATTTGAGGCTAGGTCTTGCTGACGACTTCTGTGCCGAATTGTTTTTCCGTCCAATTGGCCAGACGCACAAAAGGCAAGCCCAGGAGCAAATAAATGGCGGCAACAATGATTCCGAGCCCGAGATAATCAAAATAGGTCTGCGCCAACTGACTATAAACCTTGGTCAGCTCCACCATGGTGATGACCGAGACGAGCGATGAATCCTTCAGGAGCGAGATGAAATCGTTCGTCACCGGCGGGATGACCATGCGAAATGCCTGCGGCACGATTACATAGCGAAGGGCATCGCGCTTTCTCATGCCCAAGGCCTTCGCCGCCTCCATCTGGCCACGGGATACGGCGGTCAGTCCGGCGCGATAGTTTTCCGCTTCATAGGCGGCGTAATTCAGGCCCAGGCCGATCACGGCGGCGACGAACGGCGACAACTTGATTCCGAGATTCGGCAGCCCGTAAAAAATGATGAAAAGTTGAATCAGCAGCGGCGTGCCTCGGACCACTTCAACGTAAATCGCGGCCAGCCACGCGACCGGTGGAGGCCCATACATGCGCAAGAGGGCCACGATCATCCCCAGTCCAACGGCGACCACCATCGAGACCACCGAGAGCCACAGCGTGACAAGCGCTCCCTGGCCGAGCAGCGGGAGAAATCCAACGTAGCGCCACAATTTATCGACCCAGGTGAGATGCGCCTCCTGCTGCGTCACCCAGCGATCATAAGCCGGCGCCGGTCCGTCGTTCTCCACCGGTTGGTCCGTCTCTTTGGCGATGAGCGGATTCCATAACTTCCATTCGCTGAGGATGCGGCGCAATTCGCCGTCCTTGATCATCGCATCCAGGCCCGCATTGATCTCATTGCGTAACGTGACATCACGCGTTCGCATCGCGCCGCCGTAGTTGATGCGGCCAATCAGATCGCCCACCAATTTCAGCTTCGGATTGACTCCCGCGTAATAAACCGCCACCGGCGCATCGACCAGCGCACCGTCCAGCCGGCCGTTGACGATGTCGTTGAAGGCGTTGACTTCGTCGTCGTAAGAAACCACCTTGATGTCCCGTTGCCCACGCAAAATCAGCGTTGCGGTCGATTCTTTGAGGCAGCCGATCGACTTGCCTTTGCAATCATCCAGCGTCGTAATGGATTCGTTATATCTCCCCACCACCAGTTGCGTTCCGGTGACAAAATAAGGGCGCGTGAACGCTACGACCGCTTCATGGTCCGGCGTGATTTCCTGGCCGCCCAGCGCGACGGAATAGTCATCGCGGCTTAAACCGGGAATCAGTCCGCTCCATTCATTCTGCACAAACACCGCCTTGCGGTCCATGTGCTCGGCTAGCGAATTCATCAAGTCGACTTCAAAGCCGATGATTTTCGACGGATCGGATGGATCGCCGTATTCATAAGGCGCGCCACCCTGCGCGTCTCCCGCCCAGCGAAGCGTTTGTTCATCGTCTGCTGCGCGAAGCGGCTGATATCCGACGGAGGAAATCAAAAGAACCCCCAGAACGACTCCCGCGACAAGTAAGAGCGACTTTTTCATAGGCGCGCTCACATGAATTTCTGAAGAAACTTGCGGGTTCGCTCGTCCTTGGGGTGAACGAAAATTTCATCTTCATCGGAGGTTTCGATGATCTCGCCCTTTTCCATGTAGACGATGTAGTCCGAGGCGTCCTTGGCGAAACGGATTTCATGGGTGACGACAATTTGCGTCATCCCTTCCGCGTCGAGGTCACGCATCACCTTCAGCACCTCATCGACCAGTTGCGGATCGAGTGCCGATGTTGGCTCATCGTACAGCATTACCTTCGGCGACAGCGCCAGGGCCCGGGCGATTGCCGCGCGTTGTTGTTGCCCGCCCGACATCCGGGCCGGATAGCGATCGGCAAAATCGGCGAGGCCGACTTTCTCCAGCAGCCGGCGCGCGTTCGCCTCAGCCTTTTCCACCGGTTCGTGATTCACTACTCTCGGGGCCAGCATCACATTTTCCAGGATCGTCTTGTGTGGAAATAAATTGAAACCCTGAAACACCATCCCCACTCGGCTCCGGATGACATGTGCCTGTCGCTCAAACGTGGATTCCGTTTGTGGTGCTGAGCTGGAACGATGCATGGTGTTCCCGGCGATCGTCACCTTGCCCTCGTCCATCGTTTCCAGGCCGTTAAGACAGCGCAGAAAAGTCGATTTACCGCAGCCCGAAGGGCCAATGATGGAAATGAGCTCTCCTTCCAACATGCTAAAATCAAGACCCTTGAGCACCGTCACCGGTCCGAATTTTTTGACCAGACCCTTGACTTCGACAATGGGATGCTCCGGCTCCGCCATGCCGCGAACGTATCAGTGGGGCAAAGGAGGGCGATATTTTCCTTTGTTACATTCCTGTGTCGAAGCGGATAAATCGTCCGATCGAGGGAACGCGGGATTTAAGCCGGGACCGGGAGCTTGGGCACAAAGGCATAGGTAGGATCCTGCTGTTGCCTATGCATAATGGGCAAGATTTCACTCCAGGTCGCCCAAAGCCCGTGATGAGCGGGCGGTAAATCATGCTCGATCGCCTTGCGGAGGCGAGGAAGGTTGTAAAAGGGGACCGCTGGGAACATGTGATGTTCCACATGGTATTGCATGTTCCAATGGATGAACGCAATCAGCGGACCACACGTATAGGTCCGACAGCAAAGGCGGAAATCAGGGACGTTTGGAGAAAGGCCGATGTGCTCGGGAATCCAGCACAAGTTCACCAACCAATGGGCGTAATGGCAGCCAAAGGTGAAGATTACGATCAGAAACCAATGGCCCGTGGCGATAAAGACGGAAGCCAAAAGCAGGTGACCAAGCAGTACGATCCGGGCCCATCGGCGCCGGTCCCGGCGAAGCTCCTCCTTTGTCTTGGGCAGGATTCTCTGCGTCCACTCGCGGCTGAACATCAGGGGATAGGTGCTATCGCTGAAGGCTACGGCGCCCCACGAGCGAATCAGCCGGAAAGGGGTCATCGGATCGAAGGTGAAATTCGTGAGAACGAATTTAACGCAGTACCAATCGAGTCCCTGAGGCAGGACCACCTCGCCATCGTAATCGGTATGAACAGTGGCCTGGTGGTGTCTGACGTGGCTCAGTCGGTAAGCGACCGGATCAAACCAGGCGATAAAGCCGAAGATGGCGAGGAAAAAATCGTTCCAGAACTGGGTCTTGAACGGCGTCTTGTGGCAAAGCTCGTGTCCCGCAATACCGCCCAGAAAAGCGGAAAAAGTCCCGTGCAGGAACAAGGCCAGCAGCAGCACGGGAATCGTCCAAGGCCAGTTGTCTCTGTGAACGTTTAAAAACGCAAGATAGGCGAGTGTGGCCGTGACGACGAAGAGCATCAGCTGGGGGATGACTTGGGCGAAGGCACGGGCATCGTTCCTGCGCATGAGCTCGCTCATGACCGCCTTGTCGACGGGCGTCCTGTACCAATTGATTCGAATCTGCTCGCTCATGACACTCTCGGTGCCGGATTCAGTTGTGACGCTCATCGCTGGAGTGGTGAAAGTTTAGAAAAGAAGAAAAGACGTGTTTGACTACTTCTAGACGATATGGCTTTTTTTAAGATTAGACCATGGACGAATAAATCAAATACCTGTACGATCTTGATATGCAGGATTTAGGCCTGACGATTCCCTCGGGCGGTCGGACTATTTGCCGGGCGGGGGAGTGGGGCGGTAAAAACGCACACCATCGCGACGCAAAGATTTACTTTCCGATCAGCGGCCAGGGCTGGGTGATGATCAACGGGAATCTTACCCGGTTGAAAGCCGGACAGCTTTATCTCGTTCCGCCCTATGTCAATCAGACCTATGGAACGTCCTCGGAAGTTATCATTGAGTGGGTTCATTTTCGACTCCAATCGTCTCTGCTCGATATGCGGCTGGGATCGATTTTGACTGTCCGTCGCTTCGGCAAAGCGTTCACGGCGCGATGGGCCCCGGTCTGTCATTTGATCGATCGATTTATGAGGGACCGTTCCCCCTCGGATGGTTTTCGGATCCAAGCCATGGTGATGGAGCTGGTCGGCATAACCCTGAAGAGTCTCTCGCCGGAGAGTTCCCGAATCAGCATTGCTCGTGAGAGGCTCGCGCCCGCACTTCAGTATCTCGATGTTCAGGCGATCAAGCACCCTTCGCTAAGCGATGCTGCCCGCACCGTCAATCTCAGCTGCGAGCATTTCCATCGCCTGTTTCAGGATATCTTTCACACCACGCCTCATCAATATGCGCTGGCGCGCCGTATGGCCTTGGCGAAAAACCTTCTTGCCGAGGGGGAACTTTCCGTGAAGGAAGTGGCGGAGCGATGTGGCTATGCTGATGCGTTTTATTTCTCTCGCGTCTTTCGCCGCTATTTCGGCGCGAGCCCGGGGCGAGTCCGCCGCGGACTCTCGATTATCGGGCCGCAACCTTGAGGGTAATCGACCTCGCAGTTGGAGAAAAGGGGCAGGCTATCTTTTCAGTCAGGTCGATTACACCCTTTTCCTTGCCCTCTTCACTTCAATCCAATAACTTGCGAAGAAATCCTTCCATGAAGAACGGACTCCATTGCTCCCTTTATTCTTATGAAACCATTTGTTGAGCGCTTAAGCGGGATGATTTTTTCAAACTAAAGACTTATGTTCAGACAAAAGGAAATGTTGGATCGTCTTGAACGGATTGAAGCCATTCTCGCGGATCAGAGGGAGTTTTTGCAGAGAAATTTTTCTCATCTTCATTTGCTGCACGATAGGAAACGTGATGAGGTCGTTGCTTATGTTCTAAACAATAGGACGGATATTAACACGGAAGACACCCTGCCTGTACTTATTAATGGGTGCCTGGTCATCATCCCAACATACCTGCTGAAATTTATTATTCATTGCCGCCAGCCCGTCAACTCTCCCCTCCTTTGTTTTGACATTGAAACACCTCACTTTGAGTGGATAAGAAATCACACCGTGCCGGATGAGATCGTATTCGATGTGGGGGCGAATATAGGACTGTTCACGGTTGCGATGTCAACGTGGGTCAACCGAGGCGGGATGGTTTATGCGTTCGAGCCGGGCCGAAAGATTTACGGTGATCTCAAGGCGCTCGTTGCTGTGAATAAATGTAAGAACGTGGTCATAAACAACATGGCAGTCGGTTCAAGTAAGGGCTCCGTTCGTTTCAATGAACTGCAGAGCAACGATGTTTCGAGGGAGGCAAGTCATGTCATTCAAAGTGGAAATTCCAGTGAACAAGGATACGAAGTTGAGATCATCGATCTCGATTCGTTTTGTCAGGAGCAGCAACTGAAACCAAGTTTAATTAAGATTGATGTCGAAGGATTTGAGCTTCACGTCATCAAGGGCATGAAAAAAATCTTGGAAACCATGAGTCCCAAGCTGGTCATAGAAATTCACGGTTCAGTCGTGGAGAATCAAGAATTAATCGAACTCCGACAAATACTGGATAACCATTCGTATACTATAACGGAATTGCCCAAGACTTGGGCATGCACAAAAAAGACCTAAACGCCGGCAACCGGACCTTAAGTTTAGCGAGCTAACCCAAACAAAAATCAGGCTCGCTTTCCAGGCTGAGAAGACTAAACAGAAATCATATGTTTGCAATTGTCTCAAAAAAGGTCCTTGCCGAAGTTCGGGAGGAGACGATCAAGAGCGTGAAGGAGGAGATCCTTCCTCCCTTTGGTGAAGCCGTCAAGACGGCCATGAGGGCCGAATACACAGTCATGCCCCGTTTTGGTTTTCATCAGCCACTTGATTATGATCAGGTCACTTTGCCTGCCCAGTTCGATCCCGTCATTAAAAGCGACCTGTCTTCCCTATTGCTTCCTGGCGGGAAAGATCGATTTGGTTACAGTCCGGACGATGATGAAAATTATTTGCGATGGGGGAGGCAGGATCACGATCTGGTTATATCCGCGATCGAGAAGTGGCGTGGAAAAATAGGAGGAGTTAGTATCTTGGATTTTGGATGTTCATCCGGGCGAGTGCTACGCCATTTTGAAGAGGAGCGTTTGGTTGCCGGATGGCAGCTTTATGGGTGCGATATTCAAGCTCGGGCTGTGGAATGGATGAGAAGGTATTTGCCGCAACATTTCAATGTAATTACATCGTCAACGCTCCCACACTTGCCTTACGAAGATAAGACCTTCGATGTGATTTATGGATTTTCTGTCTTCACTCACGTCAAATATCAATGGGACGCGTGGCTAATGGAATTGCGTCGAATTTTGAAACCGGGAGGCCTGCTCATTCAGACTATTCATGCGGAAACCGCATGGAGTTTCTATCACAATCAAAAGCATGAATCATGGGTGCGGGAAAGCCAATGTCCGCGAGTTTATGACACTCCCGAAATGGATGTGGATTATCTATATTACGGGGATGCTTGCGTAAGCCAGGTTTTTTGGAAAAAGGATATCGCTGTCGATTTTTGGGGAAGATACTTTAAGGTATTGGAATTCGCTCCTCCTCCAAAACACTCCTTTCAGGATTGGATTATTTGCCAGAAAAGTTGAGTCTCTAGCTCCGGGACGCGGGAGAATCTGCACGACAAGAGCAAATGCTTGCTCAAGCCCTGTATCAGCATGTTTGTCTGAAGAAGTCGTCCGACACGTCGAATTAAAAAATGCTTTCCAGTCCCAACAATTTAAAGTTAACTTACAATCCACGCCTTCGGTTGGACTTTAACTGATGTTTCATGGCTGCTTCATTTATCGGACTTATTGACATAGGAAAATACTACCATGCCACTCAAGGTTCTATTAATTATCTCGGACTTATATAGGTCCATAGGAGGCGGCCAGACTGTTTATACCAAGATTATAGAAAACACGCCTGAGGTGGATTTTTTTTATTTTATAAGTGAAGAACCGGTAGGCGCACCCAGGCCCCGAAATGCAAAAGGAATCCCCATAGAGGATAAAAGCCGGGGGAAAATTATAGTGACGAGCCCTCCCATCTTTCCGGGGTATATAAGATCTTCTTTGGAACATGCTGATTTGTATGCGAGGTCCGTGGCGGGACAATCCTTCGACATCGTCGATGTTCCTGATTTTATCACCCTCGGCAGCATGCTGAAAAGCGCATTCAATCACCATCGGGTCTCGGTCAAGCGCATTGTTCTGGCCATGCATGGAAACATTTCGGACTCAATGAGACTGAACTGGCATGCGAATGAAGACGCGACGATGGAAGTAAGGGCGCTCGAAAAGGCGCAGTTTGAAAATGCAGAGGCCATCTATGCTATTTCTCCCAAATATATCAAGGATTGGCAGCGTCAAATTAATCGCCCGATTCATTTTGTTGATCCGGCCGCCTTTGTTGAAGTAAAAAAAGGCCCTGCCGCCGGGCGACACTTAAAGTCATCCAAGCCGAGTTTGTATTGTATTGGGCGCACCGAGCGACGTAAAGGAAACGACCTGTTTATCGAGATGGTCAGATGGATCAAGCCTGACTTGTATGATCGCGCGCTTCATATTGGCGACGAGGTCTCCCTGAATAATGGCGGCGGCAGCTTTTCCCATTTAAAATCAATGGGGGCCATGCGGAAACAGGTGGTGGAAATGAAGCCTTCCTATAAATGGGCCGAGCTCAAGGCCTTATTTGAGGAGAGGTCGATCGTCGTGGTGCCGACCCGATATGATACACTTAATCTCGTGGCATTGGAGGCGGTATTGAACGGATGCCCTCTGGTAATTTCGTCGGAGGCGGGTGCGTGTGACTATCTGGATACTTATCTGCCGGAGGTGCCTTACATCAAGCTGGATTTGAAGGATTTTTACGGCTCGTTAGATAAGATCGAGGACCTGCTTGCCCATTATGATGAATATCGTGAAAGACTTGAGACAGCCCTGCAAAAGGCCACGCTTTTGGATATTGCTCCGCCGAATTTCCGCGTGTTATACGAAAAGATTCTAAGCGAAGAGCCAGCTGGAGACGCAAATAAGCAGAAGCCGATACAATACGAGAGGGCCACCAACCGGCGAAAATCGTATCTGGAAGGTTTGGATTTGAGGGCCCGGCTTAAACTTGAAAACAGGTTGAAACCGGGTGATATCCACAAACTGCGCCGAAAGGGACAACTCAAGAATGAGCACCTTTGCAACTGCTGGGCCGATGCCAAATGGCTGCGTGAACGTTATATCCATCTGTCAAATCACGAAGAGGATTCGCCTAAGCGCGCCAAGGAAAAGCTCAAGGCTGTTTACGATAATACTCACAATCCATTGTTCCGATGCAATTATTGGCTGGAGCTGGCCCGGATCGAACGCAGTTTGGGGAATGAACTTGTCGCAGCGACTTACGAGCTGCGATCGATCCGTTTGATGGGATCAGATTCAACCGGCGTACTGCCCAAAGCCATCAGGACGCTGAATGAGAAGGGCTTTCAAAACGTGGCCGAAGCGGCGACGGCTCTCTATGAGGTTCCGGAAAAATCAAACGAGAGGGTTTATGAATTCCTGAAAAAGTCCTATCAGAGAAACTTGGTCAAGGTCATGCCACCGGCGGAAAAGGTGGAGGATCATCGATCGGGAACCCCCAAGGTCTCCGTCATTGTCTCTCTTTATAACGCGGCATCCAAGTTGAATTTTTTTCTAACCTGCCTCAATCGGCAGACGCTTTCCCGTTTACGGGGACAAGTAGAAGTTATCCTGGTGGATAGCGGCTCGCCAGACCGCGAATATGAGGTCATTAAGGAGTTTGTTTCCAAAACTCCCCTGAATATGCTTTACGTTCGGTCAGCGACAAGGGAAACCATCCAGGCCGCTTGGAATCGCGGCATCGCCTTGGCAAAAGGTGAGTATCTCGTATTTCTTGGTGCGGATGAAACGCTCTACCCGGAAGCATTGGAAGTCTTGGCTCGAGAGTTGGACGAGAATCCTTCGTTGGACTGGATAATGGGAAACAGCCTGATCACAGAGGTAGATAAGCACGGTCTATTGGTTCGCGACGTGATGGCTTACACCCGTGACGGAGCTTCCAAGAGCAACGTCTATTTGGAAACCTGTTACCTTTCATGGGTTGGCGGCATGTACCGCAAGTCGATTCATGAGCGGTTTGGCTACTATGACGAATCCTTTCGCGCGGCGGGCGACACGGAATTTAAAAATAGAATTCTGTCTCATCTTAACGTCAAATTCATCCCGCAAATGCTGGGGTTATTTCTGAACTATCCTGAAGAGCGAACCACCCAAAGTCCAAACGCAGAAATTGAAGATCTACGAGCATGGTACATTCACCGTACGCCCGCCGGCGTGCGCTATATTTTTGACGACCGACCAATCGCAGAGACGGAGGAATTGTTTTTTAAGGCTCTCGGCGATCGCAAGTCATTCTGCCTACACCTGAGCTCGGATATCGAGCTGGCATCCTATCTTGCGGATTACCTTCTCAGCAGAAAATCGCGCCTGGCCTCGGAGGAAGTTTCCCTCGAACTGCGTGAGTACCTGAAAACGCTGCGGAGCCTGGAATATATGGAGTATTCCATGGAGTGGCCGGAAATTTGTGCCCTGATGCTGAAGGTGGAACGCGATACGCAGCGCATTCAGGAATGCCTGGAGCGCAATTATCTAAAGCTTGGCGCGAAGCCGGACGTTCATATTTTCAACGACAACCGCTACGAGCAGCATTCCTATCTCTGGAAGACCGTTTGATTTTGTTGCCAGTTGGAACAACGCTAAATGAGGTTCGATCGGTAATGCTTCCTTTTCAGAAGCAGTGTTCTTAAGGGGCGCTCGTAGGCATAATGCAATAGTATGCTTAAAGCTATGGCGCTAAAGACCGCTATGAGCAAAAGCTCCCAACCCACGATTACTTTCCCCAGCAAATCCTGCACGATCCGAAACCACATATGATGGATGAGATACAGGGCGTAGGACGCCTCACCAAGAATCACCGGCAATGGCTGCGCCAAAGCTTTTGATACAAGTCCTTGCTGTTTTGCAAAAATGACTATGGTCAGGGCAAAAACAAGGCCCAGTGAGGGAAGGAGAAACTGCTCGGAGATGGCTGCTTTTTCGCGCACGACAACCAAGAGAAGGACGATGGCCAGGCCCTCGAAAAGGGTGGCGACCCGTAAAGAAGGCAATTTCTTAAACACTTCGTAGGCCAGAATGCCGATCATAAATTCTGAAATGCGCGCAATGGGATTAAAAAAAAAGAAATCGGGAACGGCTTCATTAATGGCCTGTAGAGCCGTGGTTGATAAGTTCAAGCCGACGAGAAAGTAAATAAAAAGCAAAAGACCCAAAACCTTCGGATCACGCAAAAACGGGAAAAGCAGGTAAAAAAACATCTCGACCGAAATGGTCCATGAAACGGCGTTATATCCCAGGTTATACAGCGGGCCGGAGAAGAAAGCCTGGATTAGCAATATATTTGCGATACCACTGTTGAGCTTGTCCTGAAGCGTATTACCCCAAGCAGAAAAGAAAAAAAAGCACCAAATAATAAAAGTCAAAGCATGCAACGGATAAATTCGAGATAATCTCTTATAAATAAATTCCGAATACTTTGGGGGGGGCTTCTCGCTTGTAAACATGCGAGAGAATGAATCCACTCAGGACAAAGAAGAAAGATACGCCCAATGCGCCGTCACTCAAGATCGGCTGAGTCGATGCGGACGGTAGAACGTACGGAATATGAAAAAGCAACACGGCCAAAGCGGCCATAAATCTCAGCCCTGTAAGACTATCCAGTTGTTTAGGATTTAAGTTTTCGGTCATGTGTGTCCGAATGGTTTACGTATGCGCAAGGATTCTCACGTTAGCCTCAGTGATTAGATGTTCTACTTGGTAGTGCTGAAGCGGTACTTTTTAACTGCGGGATTGTCGTAGAAAATCAATCCTCTCGATGATCTCCCCCGATCCTTGTGAAATGTCCATCGCGTTACGTTGCAGCAAGGAAGGAGCCTGTTTGCGGAACGACAGAACTTCAGGATACCTGAGTAGTTCGCTGAAGATCTGTAGATAGGCAGCTCCGCTTTCCGCGACCAGTTCTGGATCTCGTTGGTTACTGATTAAATCAGGCCCGTCGTCCGTCATTCGGGAAAGGTTGCCGCTCGACCGACGTGGCGTCAAGGTAGCACTGGTCCAGCGCTACACCGAAACGATTGCTCTGCTAAGGAAACAAACTCTTGACCGCAAGATACGCGAACATGCATATCGGGGCTACCTGGGCTGCAATCCGTCAATATAACGTAGCCTCGTTCATGTTGATCATGCCCATTTTCTTGCTCTCCTTCCCTCAATCCAATAACTTTCAAAAGATTTGTCTGCGAAAATGAGACGCCATTGAAGCCCCTCTCTTGTAATCCCAATGAGAATTTCCTTCATAATTCCAACCTATAACACACTGGAATTGACGAAAAAGTGTTTGGACAGCCTGATTGCAACAGTGGATATGCAAGATTATGAAGTCATTATAATCGACGACTGTAGTACAGATGGAACTCGCGAATATTTGTCTAAACTGCCGCCTGTATTTAGACCCATCTTGAACTCAAATAATCAAGGTTATGGTAAGAACTGCAATCAAGCGGCACAAATTGCGCAGGGAGAATTGCTTTGTTTGTGCAATAGCGACCTGGTCTTTTTATCCGACTGGCTTCCTCCCATGATTAATGCGCTGCTAACTCGGGAAAGCCCGGCATTCATTGGCAATATGCAGCGCAGTGTCAGTACTGGGCGCATCGATCATCTCGGGGTTAGATTTCTTTCAGACGGTCGACCGGTCCATATTGCTTGGGACAGGGGCTATGCACCTATCAGAAAATATCTAAAGGTTTCCGCCGTTACTGCCGCCTGCTGCCTGATTCGAAAAGATCTATTTCTCAAGTTTAACGGCTTTAGTGATCAATTTAGAAACGGCTTTGAAGACACCGATTTATGTCTCCGCTTACTTGAGGGTGGGTACCATCACTATGTTGCAACCCGGAGCACGGTATTGCACCACGTATCAGCTTCTCCTGGGCGCAAAGATTTTGAGGATAAGAATTTAAAGCATTTTTTGGAGTTATGGAAAGAGAAGGCCATGAAAATCTCGAAACACGACGAAATGAAGTGGAAACTTTTCGAAAATCTCTTGGAATACCCTCCAGCGCTTCGCATTATTTTGTATCCTATCGTTCGGTTGTTCCTGCGATTTTTTCATTTCAATAGGTAAGTCTCATAAACGTCCAAGTTCCATTCCAAGCGCTCCAGTCACAGGGGCGATTTCAAGCTTTCTTCCTCTCATCTACGTAGGGTATTTGATAGGCTCGGCAGTTTACGCCATCAAAGCTCCAGGCTTTCATTCCGTTTAAATTAGCGTCAGCCGGTAGTGTGATCGTCCATTTGAGAGGTGTATCTCCGGAACATTTTGCTTTTTCACCCGCAGTCTCGTCGTAACCGACCGGGTAAGCGATTCCGATGATGCTATCCTGATTTTGACTGTCGGGGAGGGTAATAAGGATGAGATCCGCGCAGCGATGTGCCTTCGAGAGAAAAGCCCATCCCGCGAGGCTATGCCCCGTCGAATCTTCCGGAGTCGGCCCGAAACTCCCGGACAATGGTTCAGGCGCCGAATGCTCGACCAAAGGCGCAATGTGCGAATCGGCCAGAATCTCTTGTGGATAGCCTAGCGCGGTGCGCTCGTCAAAAAAGTGCTTTAACATGGGGAAGTTGGGATAGGCCCAACCCGACTGAGTGAGCAAAGGCGCAGCCGAAGGCAAATTGATAAAAACCAGGGCAGCTTTGGTTCGAGTTTGGTTCTGGCTGATATCGCGCCACCGGGACAGGGCTTTTGTCGCCGTCCACATATAGAACCCAAGGCAGAGAACAGGTAATGCGACAAATGAGACGTAAAGGAATTGACGGAAACGTTTCGCTTTCAAGTCATGAACGAAAACGGAAAAGAGACACGCTCCTGTAAAAAGAAGACCGATTGGTACGAGGCTGGACAAAATCACGTAGCGAGACGAAAGCGCCTGAGCCAGTCCAAAGCCCATTCTGCCGATTGAAGTGATTATCGCGGTAAATAGGCCGTAGTGTACCAGCGTCAGCCACGGTAGCGTCCGATTCAGAATCCGCGATTCACGCCGGTGCCAGAAAAGCAATGCCAGGCAGGCCACATATAAGCAGACAAATAAAGCACCGAAAATAGTGCATGCCCAAGTCGCCAGGTCATCGGAGGAGGTGCCGCTATCCGCAAGAGGAGCGCCGACGTAAAGCAGAAAGTAATTAAGGGCATCCCACGGCTCGGTCAGGATGGTGGACGTGCTCGGATGCCCGCTGGGTTTGACGTAGCTGTGGAGATAGAGAAACAGACAGAGACCAAATCCCAAAAAATGGACGAGTAAGCCCTGCCATCGAAACTGAAGCTTTCCCCCGGGAAAGATGAGGAGTGGAGTCAGCACAATCCATGTTGTAAAACCGGATGCAATCGTAAAGGTGTTAATGGTCGACCACCAAGCGGCCCAAAAAAATTGCCACGCCCCCCGGCTTGCCGAGACCGACCAGGCACCTGCTATAACGCAAAGACCCGGCAGGAGAAATCCGATCTGAAAGCCCCACAACCAATCCTCCCAAGCGAGAACATTAAAAAGCAAGATGTTGGCGCCGGTAAGCAAAAGGAGTCCCTTCATGCCCGACCAGCCCGTATATCGTGACAAACGCCACAAGCAGAGCGAACTAAGACAAGCCAGTGTCCAGCTGATCCAAAGCTCAGCCCAGTCTGTGTTGGGCGCAAAAATTGTCGCAGAGATAAGAAGCAGACGCGGGAAAAAAAGCCTATGCTCATTATGTTGAGCAAACAGATCCTGAATCGTCAGTGAATGCTGTTGAACAAGATGAAATAAATCGTATTCTTCCCACTGATCCCAATAGGGGAGATTGCCGCCGTAAATATAGATAAGAATAGCGACGACGATCGCTGGAACTATAACTAAAAGGGAAGCTGCACTGCGTATCATAGGTTGAGGCTGTCTGAAAAGTCGACGCGCGTCACGCTGACTTTTCGGACGGCTGCAAAGGACTTGCCTCGCCGCCCGTCAGACCTCCTTCGTTTGTTACCATTTGGGCGTTCGAGCTTACCAAACGGATCAAAGCGTGATCCTGCTTTTTTTCCGAATCCATTGGATCGGCTTAGTGCTTTTGTTTAACCCTCCGCCAGGGAAAATGAGCCCGGGAATCTTTAGCAATGCTAAAGTCTGACCTATCAATCGTGAGATGGGGATTATAAGCCGGATCATGCTCGATCCATTTGGCCCAACGTTTTTTCAGGTAATTCGCCTCTCGGGAAAAAACCTCAAGTTGCTCCGGGCTGGTATTATAACCTCGTGATTTCGATTCATGATGAAGGAGCTCCGCGAAGGGTGTCCAGACAATGTCATAACCTGCCTCCCGGAGGCGCAAACAAAGATCCACATCGTTATACTGGACGGGCAGGTCTGTTTCGTTAAAGCCACCAACCTTTGCAAAACATTCTCTCTTGACCGCCAGGCACGCGGCAGTAACCGCGGAAAGATTTTGACACAGAACGTTGCGGCCAAAATATTGCATCTGCCCGCGAGGTGTTTCGCAAAATTGATGGGCGGCCAAACCTCCCAGTCCGACAATGACCCCGCCGTGCTGCAAGGTTTTGTTCGGATACCAGAGCCGGGCACCCACCGCACCGACATTGCGCTGAAGCAACTGCCCGACCATTTCAATCATCCAGCTCTCATGCAATATCTCGATGTCATTATTTAAAAACAAAAGAATTTCGCCTGTAGTCTGCCGGACAGCTTCATTATTGATCCTGCTGTAGGAGAATTTTCCGGGAACATCGACGACACGGCAATGAGGCTTTGCGGCAAAGTCACGCAGCCACGACTTTGAAGCTTCCTCTTCGCTGTCATTATTTATGATTACTGTCTCCAAATTGTCGTATTGGGTAATGCCTTGGAGCGTCTCTACGCAGGTTTGGGTGAGATGCACTTTGTCCCGCATCGGAATAAGAACTGAAACTCGCGGAGCCGGCGTCGGCACCCGATAGACGACCCGGTGGAGGTCCGAATTCTCCAGACACCTCTCCACATGGCCGTCGATATTCTCTCGGTCGAGATGATCCTGCATGGCCCGGCGCGCTGCGGCGATGGCATAGTTTTTCACGTCCATGCCGCGAGCGACGCTTCCTGGAAGGGCTCTCCAGTGATAAAGGATGTGCGGAATATGTCGAATTTGGTCCGGTTTTACCTTTTCGACACAACGCCAAAGCAAATCATAATCCTGGGAACCTTCATATCGCTCACGAAAGGCACCTGCATCACGAACGAGATCGGATCGATAAACCCCGAGATGATTAAAGAAATTATGCCCAGTCAGCAAAGCCGGATTCCAGTCCGGTTTAAAATAAGGATTAAACCGTTTGCCTTCGGTCGTAATTTTATCCTCATCCGTATAGATTAATTTGGCGTCAGGATACTCATTAATCTCTCGTGCAACGCAATAAAGGGCATGCTCTGCCAACTCATCATCATGGTCGAGAAGGGCCATCCATTCACCCCGGGCAATTTCGAAAGCACTATTGGAAGCAGCCGATATATGCCCATTTTTCGTGCGAAAGATGACCTTAATTCTCGAGTCGAGCTTCGAGTAGGCTTGCAAGGTCTCAATAACGTCCGGATGGGTTGAAGCGTCATCGGCAATGCATAATTCCCAGTATGGATAGAGCTGCTTGCGCGCGGACTCAATGGCTAGTTTTAAGAACTCTACCGGAGGGTTATAAACCGGCATGACGATTGAAAATACCGGCTTGCTCGCCAGCAGCTTGGATTGCTCTCGTATCCACTCACGTTCCGGATCAGTCAACCTGTCATGTTTTAATATCCACTTCTGATATCCATCCGGATCGCCATGGAAGTAAATATCAAGACGCTCAAAAAGTGAGGAAAACAGATTCATCTGCCACGGCTTGAATTGTTCTTAACTCGGACAAATATCATACGGCCTTCAGGATGGAATGTAAATAATGGGCATAGGAGGAGGAGCCATGCAATTGCGCCTGCGCTTGCAGTTGCTCTCGGGAGATCCACTTCCGTTCGTACGCGATTTCTTCCAGGCAGGCGATTTTCAAGCCCTGACGATGTTGGATGACTTGGACGAATTCAGCCGCTTCCAGAAGAGAATCGTGCGTTCCGGTGTCCAGCCATGCTGTGCCGCGGCTGAGCAACTGGACTTGGAGAGTACCCTTTTCGAGGTAGCAACGATTGAGGTCGGTTATTTCGAACTCGCCCCGGGCAGAGGGCTTAAGTTGGCTGGCGTAGGAGACGGCTTTTTCGTCGTAGAAATAGAGGCCTGGGATGGCATAGGCCGATTTCGGGTGGGCGGGTTTTTCTTCCAGGGAAATAATGCGGCCCTTTTCGTCTAATTCCACGACACCGTAAGCTGAAGGATTGGCGACTTGATAACCGAAAATGGTGGCGCCGGACTTTTGCCGGACGGCTTGTTCCAAGCTGGAAGTGAGATCCGCACCGTAAAAAAGATTGTCGCCCAAAATTAGGCAGGACGGGCTCTCACCAACAAATTCAGCCCCGATTTGATAGGCTTGGGCAAGGCCCTTGGGCTGCGGTTGCACCGCGTACTGGATCATCAGGCCGAAACTCGAGCCGTCTTTGAGGAGAAATTGAAAGAGCGGGAGATCGTGGGGCGTAGTGATGATGAGAATGTCCCGTATTCCAGCCAGCATCAAGATGGACAGCGGATAATAAATCATCGGCTTGTCATAGACGGGCATGAGTTGTTTGCTCACCGCCAGAGTCAGCGGGTAGAGCCGGGTGCCGGAGCCGCCCGCCAGGATAATGCCTTTGTGTTTCATGTCCGTGGGGTCGAGGTTGGCGCCAGGCCAAGGCGGTCACGTTGATATTTTTTGGCCGCAATTTCCGCGCACCAGTCGCGATGGGCCAAGTACCAGGCGATAGTCGCGCGTAGGCCCGAGGCAAAGTTCTCCCGGGGCTGCCAGCCGAGTTCCTGTTTGATCTTCTGGCAATTAACGGCGTAGCGGCGATCGTGTCCGGGGCGGTCAGTCACGAACGTGATCAATTCCTCGTAACGGCCTTGCGCCCTCGGTTGGAGCTCATCGAGCACGGAGCAGAGTTGGCGCACCAGGTCAAGATTGCGAATTTCATTCAAGCCGCCGATGACGTAAACTTCCCCCGGACGCCCTTCCTCCAGGATCAACTTTATTGCGCGGCAATGATCGGCCACGTAAAGCCAGTCACGGATTTGGCCGCCGTCGCCGTAAACCGGCATCGGCTTTCCCTCCAGACCGTTTAGCATCATCAAAGGGATGAGCTTTTCTGGAAATTGATAGGGCCCGTAATTGTTGGTGCAATTGCTGATAATAGTTGGAAATCCATAGGTGTGATAGTAGGCGCGTGCCAGATGGTCGCTGCCGGCTTTCGAGGCGGCGTAGGGGCTGTTCGGTGCATAGGCCGTTTCCTCGGTAAACGCCGCGTCCTGCTCCCCGAGGGTGCCGAAGACTTCATCGGTGGAGACGTGCACAAACCGGAAAATTGATTTTTGCGTGGAGTCCAAACGGGTCCAATAGCAGCGCGCGGCATCCAGTAGCCGCTGGGTGCCGAGTACGTTGGTTTGAATGAATATCTCCGGCGAGTCGATGGATCGATCGACGTGACTCTCCGCCGCAAAATGGATCACCCCCGTGATTTGATGCTGCTCCAGGAGCGACGACACCAATTCAGTATCGCCAATGTCTCCTGGCACAAAATTGAATGCGGGATTTCCCTGGAGTTCGGCCAGATTGCCTGGATTGCCCGCATAAGTCAGCTTGTCCAGGCACACCATTAAATCGACCGGTCTCGCTCCTGCAGAGACGTCCAGCAAATGCTGACGAATAAAATTGGAGCCAATAAACCCTGCCCCGCCCGTGACCAAAAGTCGATGCGCCGTGCCTTCCATCACGCCTCCTCCCAGCGAGCCAGCGCCTGCTCCACCGCCTCATGCACCTCGGTCATTTTGACGCCAGAATTCATCAATTTGCCACTATCCAGCACGCAGTTGGAACGCGGCGTCTTGGCCGCCAGCTTCATAAATTCCTCCTCATCGACAAAAAAGGAGAATTTCTTTCCCTTCGCCTCCAACCGACGTCCAAGTGTTGATTTTTTGATCAACTCGACTACCTCGTGGGTCGTAATCGCGCCCGGATTGGTCACATTGTAAACGCCAAAGGGCAGCCGTCGTGACCAACACTCCCAAGAGGCCCGGACAAATTCGTCCAACTGCGACAGGGAGTTGCGTGCCTCCAACAGCCGCGCATAAGTAATCAGCTTCGTCAGGAAATTGCGCGGATTATCGACTTGATTAAACGGGATGCGTAGCCGCCAAAGATAACATTGCGGCGCATCCCGCAAAATTTCCTCCCCCAACGCCTTCGTTCCGCTGTAAAAGCTGCAATTGTTTTGCCGAAAACTAAAATTAGGGGCGTCTTCCTCACGAAACCCCGAACCATCCGGACGGCTCCCCGTAAAAATACACCCCGACGACACATGGCCCCAGGGCACTTTGGTCTGCGTGCACACTTCCTCCACGATCCCCGGGAAAACCGCATTGCCCTCCAAACAATCCACCTTGTGAATTTCGCACGCATCCACGTTCGGTTTACCTGTATAGCCAGCCGCATTGATGATGAACTCGGGCTGTGTCTCCTCTACCAAACGCAGCAAACCGTCCCGCTTCAGATAATCACTCTTCCGCCGATCTCCCACTTGGTAGCTGATCCCCCGGTTGGCAAAAAGTCGTTGGTAGGCTTGTCCAACGTAACCGGATGCTCCCAGGACCAAAATCATAGTTTTTTTTCTAAAGGAAAGAGGAGCAGCTAATCGTGCCACTTCGATTAGTTAATTATCGGGCCGTATAAAAATAGGTCTTGCTGCCACTGCAACGAGATAAGCATATCAAGAATAATGGATGGAAATCCACAGCCTTAGCAATCAAATTCATGGCTAGTCGAGTGCCCGGGGCCGAGCTTCGCGCAACATTTGAAGATGTCATAGTTGAGACCGATGGGGACTTTTAGCTTGATTTCTGCATCAGCCTTGTAAGGCTCCTAGCTTTTGATGAAGTGCATCCCAACAAGGTATGGCGAGCTTGCCGTACCACCTGGTCGCGACCTGATAGTTGATCATCTTCTCAGGTGCGGGGAATGGGGCTGGGACGAGGTTCATTTTTTAGCGGCAATTCTGCCCGCAGGAGCAAAGGTTCTTGATGGCGGTGCTTTTTTGGGGGCGTTCGGCCTTGGGGTCGCCATGCTCTGCCGGCTCGATTTGGTCTGCTTTGTGGAAGCGAATCCAATGATCGCAGATCTCTTGCGGGAAAATGTACGGAAGAACCTGAAGACCCAGGGGGTGGTCGTAGAAGCAATGCTGGTGGGGCGTGATGGGGCTCCAATGCACGTTATCCCAGATCAACCGGCTTCAAGCTCAATTGCCGGAGATCCAAACCTGGACACGGTGAGTCCCATCAAATCGACC
>Ga0207011_1008_pt1 | contig 41638 bp, 33 predicted proteins | sample Alteio_BWMinCont_79_FD_153466 | JGI IMG/M metagenome (GOLD analysis project Ga0207011, IMG submission 153466) | Enriched cells from forest soil in Barre Woods Harvard Forest LTER site, Petersham, Massachusetts, United States -... | ecosystem: Environmental > Terrestrial > Soil > Temperate forest >...
CCTTGTGCATCAGCGCAATCGCTTCGCCCTCGGTGAATTTGCCCCACCAACCGGTTGAAATCGTCCAAAGGCCAAAACCGATTTCCGAGACACGGATATCGGTCTCGGGTAATGTGCGAAATTTCATGCCTCCAGTTTACGGCACCGCAGGACTACCGCCAATCGTGATTTCTTTGATCGAACCATTTTTGTCGAAGTCGGTGCCAAATGAAAGCGTCGCCGTCAGGTTCGCCTTATCGACTCCCGGCACTGAAATCGTAGGCGGTGAACTGTAGCCCGAGCCAGAATTCGTGATCGTAATCGCGGTGACTACGCCGTTAGTCACGGTGGCAATCGCGATCGCGTCCTCATGACGCCAGAGTTCACCTGAGTCCCGTCGGTAACGGTAATAATTTGAGACCTCGTTGAGCCGGTCGTCCGTGACGCCATAGGAGCTGAGACCTTCCATCAGGACCTGCTTGTTTTTTCGTACCTGGTCGGGATCCGGCTGTTGTCCGGGCCCGGCTGGTTTGACGCCGGTGAAGACTTTGCGGAAAACCTCGGGCGGCACATTCAGGGCCGAGGCGATCAAGATAACGGGGCGTCCCTTGTCCACTCCCACGGTTTCGTGACCGCCGGTAAACGTTACGGCCACCTGAGATTCGCCCGTCGTTGCCGGGGCGCTCGGGCTGGTCGATGACTGGGCCAAGACTAAGGCGGGAAAAGCGAGGATGGCAAAGAGGGATAATTTCATAGGGAGTGGTTACAGGTTAGGACACCACCCTCTCGAACGGGTTACAACTATTTATTGTTAAGCCTTCACGCCATCGACTCGAAAGCCGAGCGTCTCCAGCAACGCACAAACTTCGGCGCAGCGATCTCCTTGGAGTACGATTTCTTGGCGATCAAACGAGCCTCCGCAGCCGAGCTTGCCTTTGAGCTCACGGGCCAGATCGCCGATCATCACGGCGTTGGCTCCCGGGAGCTCGGCAAAACCGTAAACGACCACGACGATTTTGCCGCCGCGGTCCTTCGTCTCTCGCCGCAGGATGAGTCGTCCCCGCGAGTTTTTGGGAATGGCAGGTTTGATCGCCTTGGGCGCTTTGCCGGCTTCCGACGCCGGCGGAGCTTTTTTCACTTCCGGCTCAGGAGCCGGGGCCAGATTTTTCAGCGCGTCGAGGCCATCCAATTGAGCGAACGGATTGAACTGCAGCGGCGCGGCCGGACGCGAGACGTCGACTTTCTGGCGAGATTCCTTGGGACGGCTCATAAGTGCGGCCAGCTGGATTCTATCGCAGGCAACTCTACGCGATGTAAGTGCCAAACGCCTTGCGACGCTCGGCGATTTCGCCCTCGGTCAATTTTTGAATGCGGCGGAGACTGAAATCCTCGCAGCAGTACGAGGCAACGAGCGTACCCTGAATGACCGCCTCCTTCAGATTGGCGAACGAGGTGTCGTCGGTGCGTGCGAGATGACCGATGAAGCCCCCGGCAAAGCAATCTCCCGCGCCGGTCGGATCGGCAATCGTTTCGAGGGGAAAAGCTCCGGTGCTAAAAAATTCGCCATTCTTGCCGAAGAGCAGGCAGCCATGCTCGCCCTTCTTCACCGCCACATAACGCGGGCCCATCTGGGCGATTTTTTTACCGGCGCGGATGATGCTGTCATCTTCGATCAACTGCGTCGCCTCGCTGTCGTTGAGGATGAGCATGTCGACCTCCTTGAGCAGATCGAGCAGGTCGGGACGTGCCATGCCGATCCAGAGATCCATCGTGTCGGCGACCACGAATTTCGGTTTCTTGATCTGCTTGCAGACCATGCGCTGCAGCGAAGGCGCGATATTGCCCAGCAAAACATATGGCGTATCCCGATAAGATTCGGGCAGTTTCGGCTCAAATTTATCGAACACGTTCAGTGCCACCGAAAGCGTGCGGCGATTGTTCATGTTCACCTCGTACTCGCCCGACCAGCAGAAGGTCTGGCCCTCGGCGACTTCGAGCCCGGCGAGGTCAATCCCACGGTCAGCGAAGAGCTGCTTGTGCTGCGGCGGAAAATCGTTGCCGACGACGCCGACGAGATTGACCGGACCGAAAAAGCTCGCAGCCACCGCGGCGTACGAAGCAGAACCGCCGAGCAATTGATGGTGCTCCTGCGTGGGAGTCTTAATGTGATCGAGCGCAATGGAACCGACAACGAGTACGGGCATAAGTTTATTTAAAGTGTGTCATCCTGAGCATGTCGAAGGATCTCTCATTATTCCATCTTTTTCCCGCTTCCCTCCTTGCTCCCAAGTTGTACTTGGGAGCGCAAGTGCTCCCCCGCAACTTCGCTGCTTCAGTCAGACGAAGCACAGCTTCGCCGACAAGGACGTTCCCATGTGCAACTTGGGAACGAGGGAAGAAGCAGAGGGGAAAGTTTCGCGCGGAGGACTGAAAAGGGGGAGCAAAGGACTGAGGGAATTTCTTCTTCCATCCGCTGCCTTTACTCTTCAGTCCTCTTCAGTCCTCTTCAGTCCTCGGTGCGAAACCTTCAGTTGTTCCCACACGCGGGCGCAGTAAGCGGGAATGTCTTTGCTCTGCAATAGAGCCGAAACAATCACCACGCGTTTTGCTCCAGCGGAGAGAACCTCGGGCAAAGTCTGCTCATTAATCCCACCGATGCAAAATTGGGGGACACGAACCGCAGCTCGAACCTGCCCAATCAAAGCGGGACCGACCGGGACGTAATCGGGCTTGGTCGGCGTGGCGTAAATCGGCCCGACGCCGATATAGTCCGCGCCTTCCTTCTCCGCCGCGATGGCCTGCTCGAGGCTGTGGGTCGATTTTCCCACCAGCGCACCGGCTCCCGCTTGTCGACGCGCCTCCGCCACGGAGAGGTCGTCCTGGCCGACGTGAATGCCATCCGCGCCCATGTCGGGCACCAGTTCAGGATGGTCGTTGAGAATGAAAATGCATGCCTGCTCGCCCTCCGAAGGAATGAGCTTCCGCATGATTTTCCCCAGTTCAGCTATTTTTTCCAGCGGGAGTTTTTTTGCCCGAAGCTGAATCAAATCGACACCACCGAGGACGAGTTGCCCGGTGATATACGGTATGCGATCCAGTTCAACATAGCCCGTATCGACGATGGCGTAGAGGCGAGCTTGGGCGAGAGCCTGTCGGAGATGGTCAGGTTTGGACATGACCCACAAACTTTAACATCCGTCATCCCGAGCTTGTCGAGGGATCAGTTCCGTGTATTTGTCCAAAAAAGGCAGGCAGAACTGATCCTTCGACAAGCTCAGGATGACGGACTTGGAGAGAAGAAATTCCGTAATTCCGTCAAAAACTCAGCTTACTCCTCCCGCGGAGGCAAAATAGATTGCCGCTGCTTGAGGAAGCCCTCGACGAAATGGGTGCTGTAGCGGCCCCGGCGGAAATCGGGGTCCTTCAAAATGGCCTGGCCAATGGGCACGGTGGTCTTGATACCGTGAATGACAAACTCGTCCAGCGCGCGCGACATCCGGTCCATCGCCGTGGCGCGGTCACTGCCGAAGGCGATCAGTTTGCCGATCATCGAATCGTAATGCGGCGGCACGGTGTACCCGGCATAGACGTGCGAATCCCAGCGGATTCCATGGCCACCCGGGGCGTAGAAAAGATCGATCTTCCCCGGACATGGCCGGAAATCGTTGAAGGGGTCTTCGGCATTGATGCGAAACTCGATGGCGTGTTTTTGCGGCTGGAGATCGTCGAAATCCTTGCTCAGCTTGTCTCCAAACGCGATGCGGATTTGCTCCTTCACCAGATCGACGCCATAGACCTCCTCGGTCACCGGATGCTCGACCTGGATGCGGGTGTTCATCTCCATGAAGTAGAAATTCTGCTTCTCATCAACCAGGAACTCGAGCGTCCCGGCGTTCTCGTAGTCAACCGCATGGGCCAGCTTGATCGCGGCGCGCCCCATCGCCTTGCGCGTCGCGGGTGTGATGAAGGGCGACGGCGCCTCCTCGAGCAGCTTCTGGTTGCGACGCTGGATGGAGCAATCGCGCTCGCCGACGTGAACGATTTTCCCGTATTTGTCGGCCAGGATTTGAAATTCGACATGGTGCGGATGCTCGATCAGCTTTTCGAGATAAAGCGCCCCGTTGTTGAAGGCCTTCTCGGCTTCCATCCGGGCAGCGTTGAAGCCCTGGACCAGGCTGACATCATTGTGTGCCTGCCTCATGCCGCGACCGCCTCCACCCGCCACGGCCTTGATCATCACCGGGTAACCGATCTGCTTGGCGACCTTGAGGGCTTCCTGGTCGCTTTCGAGGATGCCATTACTACCGGGCGTGATGGGGACGCCAGCCTTGCGGGCAGTTTCACGCGCGACCGCTTTGTCGCCCATGGCGCGAATGGAAGCCGGCTTAGGGCCGATAAACTTGATATTACAATGCTCACAAACCTCGGCAAAATGAGCGTTCTCGGCCAAAAATCCGTATCCAGGGTGAATGGCATCGACATCGCCGATTTCTGCTGCGCTGATAATGCGATCTATCCTAAGATAGCTCTCCTGACTGGAAGCTTTACCGATACAGATAGCTTCATCGGCCAGTTGGACGTGGAGAGAATCGACATCGGCTTCTGAATAGACAGCGAGGGTCTTAATCCCCAGCTCCTTGCAAGCGCGAATAATGCGAAGGGCGATTTCGCCGCGATTGGCGATAAGTATCTTATCAAACATGGAAAGAAAAAGAGCGCTTAAAAGGAACGCAATTAGATCGGACGGACAGAAAAGAGAGGCTTGCCGAATTCGACCGGTTTACCATTTTGAGCCAGTACTTCAACGATAATGCCCCGGGTTTCGGCCTTAATTTCATTCATAACCTTCATGGCCTCGATAATGCAAACGACGGTGTCCTCGTTCACTTCTTGACCCGCCTCGACATAAGGAGGTGAATCCGGCGAAGGTGAGCGATAGAAGGTTCCAACCATCGGCGAGACAATTTGTGCGGCGGCCGATTCGGCGGTCGCGGGTACAGCAGCCACTGGCGCGGCGGGTGGTGCGGCAGATATCGGAGCAGACGGAGCAGGATGATGGCTAACGTGCACCTGAGGTACTGCTACGGGAGCGCTCGAAGTAATCCACTCTCCAGAGGGACCGCGCTTGACCCGAAGTTTGAAATCCCCCTTTTCCAGTTCAAATTCGGAGAGACCGTTTCGCGTCATCAGGTCGATGACGGCTTTAATTTCCTTGAGATCCATAGGCTTTGTGACGATTGAGTGAAAATCGTGAGAAGCTTTTTTTAGGCAGCTAAAACCGTGAGGTCAAAGAAAATCAACTTTAACAATAAAGTTTAGGGTCAATCTTGGGGTAGTGCCCTAATTTTTGGATCTTGGTGTTATTCCTGCGCCTAGCTCGACGTGGTTAGGTCCGTAGTCTACCAGCAATCCGTTAGGCTTGGTGAGGTCAAGTTGTATCTTTTCTATAGATACCAAATTCCCCGGAGTGTATTGCCATAGCCCAGCTATACAAACTCCAGCAACAGCGTATACCTTCTTCGTAAAATTGACTTTTTCTGGGGTAAGATAGTCCAACCTAAATTGAAGAAATTGGCGAGAAGTACCGGAGTTAAACAACTGCTCCACAGCGTCACCTTGTTTAAGAGTTACAGAGTCATCATCGACGCCTTGCCGATGTCCGTTGACCCAAGTCGCATCGCTCTCCCATAAAATAAGATACAGTCCATTGTTCTCATAACTCCCCATTGTAGCCAGTTCGTAGAATTTTTCATTGGGATCGTCCGCTAAAGAAGAAGAACTGGTTGAGCTAATGAGAGCCGAGAGAATTAAAACTAACTCTAATCTCATGTCATCCCTCATCTGCTTTTTTAACCTCATCCCAAGCGGCGTCCAGCTCTTCCATGGTACAGTCCTTCATGGCTTTACCAGAGGCGTTGATTCGCTCCTCAACCTCGCGGAAGCGGCGAGCAAATTTATCATTGGCCCCGGTCAGCAGCTCTTCCGCATCGAGTTTGAGATGGCGGGTGAGGTTAACAATTGAAAAGAGAAGATCACCCAGCTCCTCGGCGGTTTTGTCACCGGCCACGAATTTCGCTTCGTCGGCGGCGGCAAAAGCCAGTTCGGCCTCAATTTCGGCGGTTACCTCGCCCAACTCTTCCCGCACCTTGGCGAGCGAGCCGCGGGGATCGGGCCAATCGAAGCCGACATTTCGGGCCTTCTTTTGCAGGGCTTCCGCGCGCATCAGGGCGGGCAGCACGCGCGGTACCCCATCGAGTGCACTGGTGCGTTCCGGTTTTTCGGCTTTCTTCAGCTCGTGCCAGAGCGAGACCACGCTGCCCGCATCGGCCACTTTCGCCTCTCCGAAGACATGCGGATGCCGCCGGACCAGCTTGTCGGCGATTCCCGTGGCCACATCGGCGAAAGTGAAATCCCCGGCTTCGTGCGCAATTTGGGCCAGAAAGACGATATGCAGGAGCAGATCGCCGAGTTCCTCGGTCAGATGCTCAGGAGAGCCGGAATCGATGGCCTCAATGACCTCATAGCACTCCTCGAGCATTTGAGGCTTGAGCGTGGCCGGAGTCTGCTCGCGATCCCATGGACAGCCATCAGGGGCCCGGAGACGCGCCATCAGCTCAAGGAGGCGATCCATCGCTTGGGCGTCTTTGCTCATGGAATCCTCACCAATTGGATCCGGTGCGGATCGTCTGTGCCCAGGTTGTAGAAAGTGGCGGTATGAACGTAGTTGGCCGCTTTGCCGATGGGATCAATACGTCCATCCTTGTCGGAAGCGCGCCATTGCTCCATACGCTTGAGAACCAGGGAGTCGATGGCCACCGGATCGCGACTGACATAGAGCGCTCCGATGGATTTTGTGAATTGCGGATCGAAATGAGGGCCCCCGGCATACTGCGAAACGAGCGCGTCAAGGATATGAATGACCACCTTGCGTCGGATCACATCATTGCTCAAAATTTCACAAATGGCCGGATCCCCGTAAGCCGGGTCACCGACAAAGCGCCGGTTATTGTCCACACTTGCCAGTGCCAGGCTGCCGAGGCAGCCATCGATGCCGATGGCGGAATTGTCCGTCAAAACCGGCACATTGATGATCTTGGTGCAAAAAGTGGTCTCGAGCCGGGCGTAGTGCGACCGGTCGCTCGTCTGCGGAGCGTCGCCACCCGCGGTCAGCGCATCATCGTCAGCAGGCGCCTTGGCGACCATGACATCGTCACCAAACGCCTTATTCTTAACCGCGGCGTTTGCGGCCTCGGAAAGCTCGTCGTCATGACGCACGAATTCGGAATCCCCCCAGATCAGAGTACCCATCATCAACCCCTTATAGACCACATCCGGGTCGTAGCCGGTGCCGGGAAATACGGAAGTGATCCAGGCACCGGGTGCGGTGACGGGCGTCGGCGCATAGCCCGCGCTGCGCATATCGGCGGCGTCCTTGTCCCAGATAATGATCTTGGAAGGATCAACTCCTGCGGCCTGAAGGCCATCGCAGATGGCTTGGATGAGGGGACGGTGCGTCGAGAGCAATGGGCCGCCTGTCGTGGTAATCTTGATTCCGACGACGTCCTTCGGCGTAATACCAAGGCGTGCCCAAGCCGTGCCGAGATCGGACGCGCTCGTCAGCTTGAGCAAAGATCGGTTGAGCATCTCCCGGACTTCATCGCCATCAACGGCAAAGCGCTGCACCACGCCAGGATTCTCGGTCCAGATGACCGGCGAGAGCTGCGGTGGTGCAGGTGCGGGGGCGGTTTGGGCCCGAACCACGCCGGTCAATACCGGGGAAATGGCCATCAGACCTGCAACCAGGACTATTATCCCTCGACTCTTCATCAACTCCCAAACTTACTCAGCCTCAAGGCGCGATGCACCACAATTGCGCGGCATGGCCAAGGATCGGCAGGCAATCACCGCTTGATCTCCAGTAGCGGGCGGCGCAGAAAGACGCCGGCATTATCCGTTCCGTCTAGCCGACAGTCTTCGTATTGATAGGTCGGCGCGAGTTGAGTCTTAAGCTTGGCGACCAAGTCGTCCGGAATTTTGTCACCAGGCCAGATCACAACCGCGTCAATGGCATTGGCCGTAAGAAAGCCGAGCGGGTCCAGACACTTCCCGGCATAAAAATCATTATTGAGCTGGGTCCTTACACCGCTTTCGCCCGCATGACCAAAGTGTTCTTCAGAGAAATACCAGGCGATATAGCAGCGATTGCCCGAGTAAACCACCACGGCAGGGCTTTCATAGAAATTGAATTCGCAGTGCCCTGCCAGCACCGTGGCGTCACGTAGTTGTGACAAAACTTGCAGCATCCGCGCTTTGCGGGGATCTGCCAGAAGATATCCGTCTCCCTGAAGATTGAAAGTGCCGTAATTCCAGGGCGCCCAACGCCATAAATTGTGCAGCCGGCCGGAGAGAGAAACGAGCGCGCAACCCAAAATTATGACCGTCAGCAGCCGTCCGATCGTCTTGCCGTAGGCGATCGCGAGAGGAAAGAAACAGGCCAACCCCGCGCCATAGACCGCGCCCCACATCTTTTCGTAGGTATTATAGCGGTCGTTTTCGAGATTGAAAAATTCGATACCCAGAAGGAATAGCGGGATGATCGCATGGATCCATCGAGCCCCAACCGGCAATCGCCTCCAACAAAAGCAGAGCGTCAGCCATAAAACAATGATCGGCCAAAATTGGATAACGAATTCCCAAAAGGGTGTGCGCCACTCCGGAGGATTCCAGGTTAGCGACGCGCCTTGAGGCGCCGTCGTGAGATCGGAGAACGTTGGCCAAAGCGCGATCAGTCCCAACCCGATGCCGTATGCGACCAGCCGTCCATCGACCGGACGACGCCCGATCGTCAGGGCCAGGGCTACCGCACCAATGCAGAGAATTCCGTCGATCAGGACCAGCCATAATGTCGTGATCACGACGAGCGGTGGAATCAGGATCGCACAAATCCACGGGATATTGGACCTCTCGCGACGGAGCAGTTCAATCGTCACAAAAGCGGAAAAGAGGGTGAAAAAATGACCCGAGGAATTGGCATGGTATTCATCGCGCCAGCTCCAGAAGCCGGAAACTTGAAGCTCACGGCGGATAGGCACGCCGGAGTCATCCGCGGGAAAGTGACCGGTATCATAACCGAGAAGGTGCCAGAGCGGATTTCCATCGTGCCGGACATATCCACCGCTGAGATTATTCGCCAGCCAATCGCCCGGGTCTTTCATGGTGAGATAGATATAGGCAGAACTGCCGGTGAACGCCGCCTCAACCAGGAAGACCATCACCACCGACACCCACGCCTTCCCGCCGCTAAGTCTAAAGGCGACGGCCGCCGCCGCGAAGGCAGTCAGGGCGGAGAGAAGCGCATGAGATGCATTGACAGCAGTCCCTCCATCCACATTGAGGAGACGTTTCACCACCGACGCGGCGTAATGCTGAAAACTGTAATACCACCGATAATCCATGGTTGGCAGCCAGTTGTCGGTGGGAGGAATTTTTTCCCCATGGCAATAGTTGAGTACCACACTCAGATCCGTGAGCCCGTCCGACGTCGGCGAAATGTCGGGATTGAGACAGCGCACGCCAAAAGTGAAGGCAAAGGCCAGTAGAAATACCGCGGTGGGCACCCGCAGACCTTCCCAGGAATATCCGCCTCGAAAGACAACAAAGAGGAGCCCGGTCAGAGTTATCGGCAACAGCCAAAGCAGCGAGGGAAGCGCCAGAAAATGCTCGATGAAGTTCAGCAGCATGGGCAACGCAAGCGACGGAAGAAGAAAGCCGAACCAGGGCGACTCCCTCGGAAAGTAGCGTCGGAACAGAACGGCGCCGCCCACCACATGAAAGGACAGGATCAGCCAAAGAAAAAGATCGCGAACGAGGGCCATGCGGTGGTGTTAGTGAATTACGGGAAATCGTGATGAGGGCTCGACGCTGGAAGACGAAGCCAGGTTGCGAACGAGAGACCGGCGAAGGAAAACTCCTGCGTTGTCGTTACCGTCGAGCCGACAATCGACGTACCGAAAATCAGAAGCAATTTGCTGCTTGATTGTCTCCAACCTCGCATCGGATATCTTGTCCTGGGGCCAGATGAGCACGGCACTGACGTTATTGTCGTCCAGAAAGCCAAGCGGATCCGGCAGCGCTCCACTATAGAAATCATTGTTCAGCTTGTTCCGGTATTCAGCTTCTCCTCCATGGCCACAAATTTGTTCCGAATAGTACCAGGCGATATAACACCGATTTTCCGTGAAGACTGCAATGGCCGGCGCCTCACAGTAAGCCCAGTTGGTCTTGCCCGCGAGAACGGTGAGGCCCCGGTACGGTTCGAGTACTTGCAGCATCCTCGCCTTCTGCGGGTCTCCCCTCAGGTAGCCGTCGCCCTGGGTGTGCATGAAGTCATTCTTCCAGTCCACCCACTGTGAGTAGTTGTCGATCCAGCAATAAAGTGAAATCGAGGCAGTCAGCACAAATGCCAGGCTCAAGGCACGGAACGCCAGGCCTTTTTCAACGAGAACCATTGGCACAAGGGTAACCAGACCCGCGCTATAGATCGCACCCCACATTTTTTCCGTTGTATTCCAAGGCGACTCCACCACGTTAAAGAGTTCGACGCCGATGAAAAGAATCGCAATGGCCGCATGGAACCAACGACCGACAAAATTGAGACGGTGCCAGACAAAGCAGAGGAGAAACCAAGGCGCATAAATCGGCCACCACTGAATCGTAAACACCCAGAAAGGCGTGTGCCATTCCTTGGGATTCCAACCAAACGACTGTCCGTCCGACCAACTTGTGAAGGCGAATAGCGTGGGCCAGAGAAGCACCAACGCAGTCAGGCTGCCATACAGGACAACCCGCATGTCTTGCGGTCGATGCCCTGCCCACCACGCCACGGCGATTCCTGAGGCGCACAAAAATCCGACCACAAATAAAAACCAGGCCGCGGTGATCACCGTCAGGAAGGGAAGAATGAGCAGAAAGATCCAAGGCCAGTTGGAGCGGTCCCGACAAAAGATGGCAAAGGTCGCCAAGATCGCCCCGAGCGTCAGGTAGTGTCCTGCCAGAGTGGGATGAAATTCATCCAACCATATCCATATCCCGGGCGCAAAGAGCTTCAGAGCCTGGTGATAAGGATCGCTCTTAAGAAACCAGACAAATGGGTTTTGGGCCGGATTATCCCACTGATCACTCATGTTGACCGAGAGCCAGACATTGGGATAGGGCCGCATGAATAGGTCGATGAAAACCGAGCTTCCGGTAAAAGTGGCAAGCATGAAAAAAAGCATCAGGAGCGTAACCCAGACTTTTCGGCCGCTGGCGTAATAGGCCACGCCGCACCCGGCCAGAAAAACCCAGGAGCAGAGCAAGCTGAACGAAAAATAATAAGCGGTTCCCAGATCGAGGAAGAAGAGGCGCTTGATCGCCGATGCTCCATACATCTGGAACATGTAATACCACTGGTGATTATAGGGCGGCATCCAGCTATCTGTTTGCGGAAGAACATCCCCGAGACAAAAATCGAGAATGCGGTTGAGATCGGCAAGAGCCTCGGAATTCGTGCCAATGTCCGGATGCATCGACTTGATCCCGAGCACGAAGGCGTACGACCCAAGAAAAACCCCGGTAGGCAGTCGCAACCCATTCCATGAGTTACTGGGCTGGATCAACACCCAAGCCAGCCCAAGAGTCGTGAATGGCAGGAGCCACACCAGGGAAGGGACTGCCACGAAATGCTCGATAAAGTTCAAGCCGATGATAAAAACCAACGGACCGACGAAGTAACCCAGCCAGGGACACTCGCGCGGAAAAAGGCGCCGGAACAAGACTGCGGCGCCCACGATGTGCATCGAGATCAGGGCCCAGAGTAAAAAGACTCGCAACAGCAACATCCAGCTAAGGGATTACTCCTGCGGATAGTTTAAATCAAGCCTAGGGCGTGTCTTCAAAATGGGACGCCGTCGCCACCAACAGCCTTGAGCAGACAGGCGGGACGTTCTAACGTGCGGCATGTCCAGCGCGCGACTCATCGACGGCAAAGCCATCTCGGCTCAAATCCACTCTGAAACCCAGGCCCGCACCCTCGCCTTGCGCGAGAAACAAGGCGTCATTCCCGGCATCACTTTCGTGCGGGTCGGCGAGGACCCGGCTTCGCAGGCCTATGTGCGCATGAAGGGAAAGAAGGCCGGAGAACTGGGGATTCACTCCGACACGGTCGTGCTGGCTGAAACGACGTCTCAGGCGGATTTGCTGGAGTTAATCAAGAAGCTCAACGCTGATCCCAAGGTGCATGGCATCCTCGTCCAGGCCCCATTGCCGAAGCATATCAAGGAGGACGAGATTTTCAGCGCGATCGATTTCCGCAGGGATGTCGATGGCTTTCACCCGGTCAATGTCGGCAAGCTGCTGCTCGGCCAGAACCCGCTCTTCAAGCCCTGCACGCCCGCAGGCGTCCACGAGCTCCTTATCCGCACCGGCGTCCAGCTGAGCGGAGCGGAAGTCGTGATTCTCGGGCGCGGCAACATCGTCGGCAAGCCGATGGCAGCGATTCTAATGCAAAAGGACAAGCATGCCGATGCGACGGTGACTGTCCTCCATTCGCGGAGCAAGAATATCGCGGAGCATTGCCGCCGCGCCGACATCATCATCGCGGCGATGGGGCAGGCGCTTTTCGTCAAGGCCAATATGGTCAAGCCGGGCGCCGTGGTCATCGACGTGGGAGTCAATCGGATCGACGATTCTCAAGCCAAGAATGGCTATCGGCTCGTGGGCGATGTCGATTTCGCGCCCGTAAGCCAGGTCGCAGGCGCGATCACGCCCAACCCGGGCGGGGTCGGCCCGATGACGATCGCGATGCTGCTGAGCAATACCGTCCGCGCAGCAGAAATGGCGCGCCCGTAGCCACGCTCCTACGAGCGCGGCCACGGCACACGATTAACTCGTAACCGCTTCAGCGTCGGGAGCGCGCAGCTTCGGGAGAAGATCGAGGGATTCGTCCTTTTCCGGAGCGATCAGCGGCTCGCCGACCTGCTCGCCCAACTCGACCAACTTCAACGAGCGGTGCGCGTTGAAACCGGTTCCGGCGGGGATGAGGTGTCCCATGATGACGTTTTCCTTGAAGCCGCGGAGCTTGTCCACCTTGCCCAACGTGGCCGCATCGGTCAGGACACGCGTGGTGTCCTGGAAGCTGGCCGCGGAGATGAAGCTTTCCGTCTCGAGCGAAGCCTTGGTGATGCCGAGAAGGACCGGGGTCGCTTCCGCAGGCTTGCCGCCCTTGGCCTCGATCTGCCGGTTCTCTTCTTCGAACGCAAGGCGGTCGATCTGTTCGCCCCAGAGGAAGCTGGTGTCGCCCGGCTCGGTGATCTTCACCTTGCGGAGCATCTGGCGGACGATGATCTCGATGTGCTTGTCGTTGATTTCGACGCCCTGGAGGCGGTAAACCTCCTGGACTTCGTTGACGAGATATTCCTGGAGATCCTGCGGTCCGCAAACCTCGAGGACTTCGTGCGGTACGACGGGGCCTTCGGTGAGCTGCTGTCCCTTCTTGACCACGTCGCCCTTGTAGACGATGAGGTGCTTCGAGAGCGGGATGAGATGCTCCTCTTCCGTGCCGGTGGAGGGCTCGCGGATGATAAGCTTCTTCTTGCCGCGGACATTGCCGGCGACCTCGACGACGCCGTCGATCTTCGCGATTTCAGCTGCGTCCTTCGGACGGCGGGCTTCGAAAAGCTCGGCGACACGCGGCAGACCGCCGGTGATGTCCTTGGTCTTGGCGACCTTACGGGGAGTCTTGGCGAGACGCTGTCCGGCCTGGACCTTGACGTCCTGCTTCACTTCGATGTGCGCGCCGGCGGGAATGCTATAGGAGGCGATGACTTCCTTGTGCTCGTCGATGATGACGATCTGGGGATGGAGATCTTCCTTGTGCTCGATGATGACCGTGCCGACCTGCTTGGTCGCTTCGTCCATTTCGCGCTTCATGGTGACACCCTCGATGATGTCGCGGAATTCGACCTTGCCGGCCTTTTCCGTGAGAATCGAGACGTTGTACGGATCCCACTGCACGAAGGTTTCACCCTTCTTCACATGGCCGCCATCCGGCACGGAAATGACCGAGCCGATGACCACGGTATAGCGTTCGAGTTCACGTCCGTCCTCGGCATGAATGGCGATGGAGCCGTTCTTGTTCAGGACGATGTGACTGTTATCGAGCGCTTTGACGGTGCGGAGGTCGGTGTACTGAACCGTACCTTCGTTCTTCGCCTTGATCTGGGGCTGCTTGAAGACCTGCGAGGCCGTTCCACCGACGTGGAAGGTACGCATGGTGAGCTGGGTGCCGGGCTCGCCGATGGATTGCGCGGCGATGACGCCGACCGCTTCGCCCAGCTTGGCCAGGACGTTGGAGGCAAGCGAAATGCCGTAGCACTTCGAGCAGACGCCGCGACGCGTTTCGCAGGTCAGCACCGAACGAATCTTCACCCGTTCCGTACCGATGCGATCAATCGTCGCCGCCTTGACTTCGTCGATCACTTCGCCGGATTCGACAATCGTCTTGCGGGTGACCGGATCCTTGATGTCTTCGCAGGAAACACGGCCCACGATGCGCTCGACGAGCTTCACGATTTCGTCCTCGCCCTCCATGATCGACTTGACCCAGATGCCATTGACGGTGCCGCAATCCTCCTCGTTGATGATGACATCCTGCGCCACGTCGTGGAGCTTGCGGGTCATGTAGCCGGAATCGGCCGTTTTGAGCGCGGTATCGGCCAGACCCTTGCGGGCGCCGTGCGTCGAGATGAAGTATTCCTGGACGGTGAGACCTTCGCGGAAGTTGGAAACGATGGGGCGCTCGATGATTTCACCGGAGGGACGGGCCATGAGACCACGCATACCGGCGAGCTGACGCACCTGGTTCTTGTTACCGCGGGCGCCGGAATCGGCCATGACGAAAACGGGATTGAATTCATGACGGCCATGATTGTGCTCCAGCGTTCGCATCATCATGCCGGAGATTTCATCATTGGCCTGGGTCCAGACGTCGACGATCTTGTTGTAACGTTCACCGTCGGTGATGGCGCCGGAACGATACTGCTTTTCAACCACGCCGATCGAGTTGTAGGAATTGGTGATCACCTTGGCCTTGTCGGCCGGGATGATCATGTCATCGATGCCGATGGAGACGCCCGACTTGGTCGCTTCGGCAAAGCTGAGTTCCTTCATGCGATCGAGCGCGTCGACCGTGGGCTGGTGGCCGCAAATCTGGTAGCAGCGCAGGATGATCTCGCCGAGATTGTTCTTCTTGGCGGTCTTGTTGTAAAAACCAATGCCCTTGGGCCAGATGGTGTTGAACAGAACGCGACCGGCGGTCGTTTCGATCAGCTTTTTTTCCGCATCGCCGAAGATGGTCTTGTGACCGAAATCGGGATTGCTCAGGAGAATGGCCTGGTGGGTGGCAACAATCCCTTCCTGATGGGCGAAGAGAACTTCGTCCGTATCGGCAAAGATGATGAGGCGCTTCTTTTCGTTCGGCTTCTCGAGCTTTTCCATCTTCTCCTTGCGGGAAGGCTGGGTGAGATAGTAGCAGCCGAGCGTGATGTCCTGATTGAGCGTCGTGATCGGCTTGCCGCTGGAGGGCGAGAAGATGTTCTGCGGCGCCATCATGAGGAGGCGCGCTTCGAGCTGCGCTTCCGCCGAGAGCGGAACGTGAACGGCCATTTGGTCACCGTCGAAGTCCGCGTTGTAAGCGGTACAGACGAGCGGGTGAACGCGGATGGCTTCGCCTTCAATGAGGACAGGCTCAAACGCCTGGATCGAAAGACGGTGCAGCGTGGGGGCGCGATTGAGGAGCACGGGATGGCCCTTGGTGACTTCCTCGAGGATGTCCCAGACGACCGATTCCTGGCGCTCGATCATTTTTTTGGCGGAGCGCACGGTGTGCACGTGGCCGAGCTCTTTCAAGCGGCGGATGATGAACGGCTCGAACAGGACGAGCGCCATTTTCTTGGGCAGACCGCACTGGTTAAGCTTGAGCTCAGGCCCGATAACGATGACGGAGCGGCCGGAGTAATCGACGCGCTTGCCGAGCAAATTCATGCGGAAACGTCCGCTCTTGCCCTTGAGCATGTCGGAAAGAGACTTGAGCGGGCGGTTACCGGCGCCGGTGACCGCGCGGCCATGGCGGCCGTTGTCATAAAGCGCATCAACGGCTTCCTGCAGCATCCGCTTTTCGTTGCGGATGATGACGTCGGGCGTCTTGAGCTGGAGCAGGTTGCGGAGACGGTTGTTGCGGTTGATGACGCGGCGATAGAGATCATTCAGATCGGAGGTCGCGAAACGGCCACCTTCGAGCGGCACAAGCGGTCGCAGGTCGGGCGGGATGACAGGCAGCACTTCGAGGATCATCCATTCCGGACGGGTCTTCGAGGAGATGAAGCCCTGGACGAGCTTGAGGCGCTTGGCCACTTTTTTGCGGGTCTGCTTGCTCTTGGTATTGCCGAGCGCTTCGGTCAATTCCTTGGCGGTGTTGGCCAGATCGATACCGGAAAGGACCATGCGGATCGCTTCGGCACCCATTTTGGCGTTGAAGGTGTCGCCGTACTGTTCCTGGGCTTCGCGATATTCGGTCTCGCTCAAAAGCTGGCGGGGCAGAAGCGGGGCCTTGCCCGGATCGACCACGAGGTAATCCTCATAATAGATGACGCGCTCGAGCTGGCGGGCGGTCATGTCCATGATCAAACCGAGACGGCTGGGCATGCACTTGAAGAACCAGATGTGCGACACCGGCACGGCGAGCTCGATGTGTCCCATGCGCTCGCGACGGACGCGGGCGAGCGTGACTTCCACGCCGCAACGATCGCAGATGACGCCCTTGTACTTGATCCGTTTGTATTTTCCGCAGGCGCACTCCCAGTCCTTGGTCGGACCGAAAATACGCTCGCAAAAGAGACCGCCCTTTTCCGGCTTGAAGGTACGATAGTTGATCGTTTCCGGGTTCTTGACTTCGCCTTTGCTCCAGGAACGGATGATATCGGGCGAGGCGACGGTGATGCCGACCTGGTCGAAACCGACCGTGCTGCCAAGACCGAGCATTTCGCGGGCTGACTCTTTAGTTGCTGTCATAGATGTGAGATGAGTTGTGTCGTTACTGATACTTTAAGCTGCTTCAAGGACGCCCTTGCCCCGGGCGTTTTCCGGTTCCACTTCAGGATGTTGGGCCGTGCGCTGGCCGACTTTGACGTCGAGGCCGAGACTCTGCATTTCCTTGATGAGAACGTTGAACGATTCGGGCGTGCCGGCTTCGAGCGAGTTGTCGCCTTTGACGATTGACTCGTAGATGCGGGTACGTCCGGGAACGTCGTCGGACTTGACCGTGAGGAGTTCCTGCAGCGTGTAGGCCGCGCCGTAGGCTTCCATGGCCCAGACTTCCATTTCGCCGAAGCGCTGGCCGCCGTACTGCGCCTTGCCGCCCAATGGCTGCTGGGTGACGAGCGAGTAGGGCCCAACCGCACGGGCATGAATCTTGTCGGCGACCAAGTGGCCGAGCTTGAGCATGTAAATCTGCCCCACGACGACGCGCTGGTCGAAGCGTTCCCCGGTGCGCCCATCACAGAGGTAGCTTTTGCCGTCCTCGTCGAGATGGGCTTCCTTGAGATAACCGCGAATTTGCGACTCCTTGATGCCGTCGAACACGGGCGTCGCGACCTTGAATCCGAGGGCCTTGGCGGCGATGCCGAGATGGGTTTCGAGCACCTGCCCGACGTTCATGCGCGAAGGCACGCCGAGCGGATTGAGCACGATTTCCACCGGGGTTCCGTCCGGCAGGAAGGGCATGTCCTCTTCAGGCACAATCTTGGCGACGACGCCCTTGTTTCCGTGGCGTCCGGCCATTTTGTCACCGACCGAGAGCTTGCGCTTCGAGGCGACGAAGACCTTGACCTGCTTGACGATGCCGGGATCAATGTCATCACCGGATTCCACGCGATCCATTTCAACTTCACGCTCGTTCTTCAACTGCTCGAATTTGCTTTCGAACGAGCTGATGATTTCGCGGATCTTGATCCGGATCGGGCTGGGATCGATTTCGATATGATCGTAAACCGAGGCGAGCTTGCGCAGGAGCGTCTTGGTGATCTTGCGATTGGCCGGGATGATGATTTCGCCGGTCTCCGCGTTGACCACGTCGAGCGGGATCTTTTCGTTGAGAAGGATGTTCGAGAGCGCCTGGGTGAGTTCTTCCGTCAGCGCGGCTTCGCGCTCGGCAAACTTGTCCACGATCGCTTTCGACTGACGCTTGGCTTCGGTCGGGGTGAGCTTCTGGCGCGCGGCCTTGGCGTTGCCCGACGTGACCTTGATATCCATGACGATGCCGTAGGTACCGGAGGGAACGGTAAGGGACGAGTCCTTCACGTCCGCCGCCTTTTCGCCGAAGATGGCGCGCAGGAGGCGCTCTTCGGGAGCCAGTTCGGTTTCGCTCTTCGGAGTGATCTTGCCAACGAGGATGTCGCCGGGCTTCACTTCTGCGCCAATGCGAACCACGCCGTCGGGGCCGAGATTGCGCAGGGCTTCATCGCCGACATTCGGAATGTCCCGCGTGATTTCTTCCGGCCCGAGCTTGGTGTCGCGGGCGCTGATCTCGAATTCCTCGATGTGGATCGAAGTGTAGATGTCTTCCTTGACGATCTTCTCGGAAATCAGGATGGCGTCCTCGAAGTTGTAACCGTTCCACGGCATGAACGCGACGAGCACGTTGCGGCCGAGGGCGAGTTCACCATGATCGGTGCAGGGACCATCCGCGATGACCTGGCCCTTGTGAATCTTCTGGCCCTTCTTGATCAACGGCTTCTGGTTCATGCAGGTACCGGCGTTGGAACGCATGTACTTGCGGAGCTCATAAATGTAGATGCCCTCTTCGGGATCGTGCTTGAGCTTCTTTTTGCCTTCGGGCATTTCGCCGTCGGCGGTAACGATGATGAAGTTTCCGGTAACGGAGGCGACCTTGCCGTTGCCTTCCGCGACGATGACGGCGCGGGAGTCGCGAGCGACCTTGCCCTCCATGCCGGTACCAACGAGCGGGGCTTCCGTCTTGATCAGCGGTACACCCTGGCGTTGCATGTTCGAGCCCATGAGCGCGCGATTCGCATCGTCATGTTCAAGGAACGGAATCAGGCTGGCGGCCACGGAGACGAGCTGCTTGAGCGAGACGTCCATGTAGCTGACCCGCTCCGGTTCGACTTCAAGGAAGTCGCCCTTGTAGCGCACCGAGATTTTCGCATCAGAAAATTTACCATGACTGTCGTAAGGCGCGTTGGCCTGGGCGACGATGTAGTTTTCTTCCTGATCGGCGGTGAGGTAATCGACCTGGTCGGTGACCTTGCCGTTGACGACCTTGCGATACGGGGTCTCGATGAAGCCGAACTCGTTGATGCGCGAGAAGCAGGACATCGACGAGATCAGGCCGATGTTCGGGCCTTCCGGCGTCTCGATCGGGCAGATGCGTCCGTAGTGGGAGGGATGAACGTCGCGGACTTCGAAGCCGGCGCGATCGCGGGAGAGACCACCTGGCCCGAGCGCGGAGAGGCGGCGCTTGTGCGTCAACTCGGCGAGCGGGTTGGTCTGGTCCATGAACTGCGAAAGCTGGCTGCGTCCGAAGAAATCGCGAATCACGGCGGAGAGCGCCTTCGGGTTGATGAGCTTCTGCGGCGTCATGCCTTCGGTGTTCACGTCAAAAAGCGTCATGCGCTCCTTGACGAGACGTTCCGTGCGGGAGAGACCGGTGCGGCACTGGTTGGCGAGAAGTTCGCCCACGGTGCGGACGCGGCGGCTGCCGAGGTGATCGATGTCGTCGGTGCTCCCCTCGCCCCGGCGCAGATTGATGACATACTGCGTGGCGGCGACAATGTCTTCGTTGGTGATGACACGCGTGTCGAGACCAACGTCGATGGTGAGCTTCTGGTTGATCTTATAGCGGCCAACGCGACCGATGTCGTAGCGCTTCGGATCGAAGAAGAGGCGCTTGAGCAGGGCCTTGGCGTTGGTCACGGTTGGCGGATCACCGGGACGGAGGCGGCGATAAATGTCCTTGAGCGCCTCTTCGGTGTCGTGGGTGGGATCCTTCTTGAGACACTTGATGATCGTGTCGTCGTCCTTGATGTCGATGACCTTGACCGTCTTGATCTGGAGGTCGATAAGCTGACGGATGACCGCCTGGGTCAACGGCTCAAAGGCGCGGGCGACCACGACATCGGCGTTGGCCGTGTCGCGGATTTCCGCGATGAGGACCTTGGTGCCGATGGTCTCGTCGTCGAGATCGGGCTTCAGGCGCAGATCAGAGATGGTGTAGAAAAGCTTGATAATTTCCTCGTCCGTCGAGTAACCGAGGGCGCGCAGGAAGGTGGTGACGAGGAACTTCCGGCGGCGTTTGCGGCGATCCAGGTGGACGTAGAGCAAATCGCTGGTGTCGTACATGACTTCAAGCCACGAACCGCGATCCGGAATGATGCGGTAGGAGAAAAGTTCCTTGCCGTTGGCGTGGATGCTGGACTCGAAACAGATGCCAGGCGAGCGGTGAAGCTGGCTGACGACAACGCGTTCGGCGCCGTTGATGATGAAGGTGCCCTGCGGCGCCATGAGAGGCAGTTCGCCCATGTACACGCGCTCTTCCTTGACGTTCTTGTCCTCGCGGAGGCGGAACGTGACGTAAAGCGGCGCGGCGAAGGTCTGGCTTTCGCGCTGGCACTCAAGCGGGCTGAGCTTGGGCTCACCGATCTCGTAGTCGCCGAACTCGAGCTTGATCTTTTCGTCGTAGCTTTCGATGGGGAAAACTTCCGAGAAGACGGCCTGGAGGCCTTCGTTCTTGCGCTTTGATACGGGAACGTCCTTCTGGAGAAAATCGGCGTAGGAGTTGAGCTGAACTTCGATCAAGTTGGGCGTCTCGATGGCCTCGGCCAGGCGGCCGAAGTTGACGCGCTGCCCGGTTGTGCGGGCCAGGGCGATGGGGTCGTCCGTGCTGTGAAACTTGATCTGCTCGCCGTTAATGGATGCCATGAATGTCTGCCTTTCCTTGCTGATCGAATTGTCGAAATGTAGGGCCCGGAACCGTCACTATCCTGATAAGGCTGCCGCCCACCGCCGGACCGCGGCGGGCAGCACCTTTAAACTTTTGCGCTTACTTGATCTCAGCCTTGGCGCCAGCCGCCTCGAGCTTCTTCTTGATCTCTTCGGCTTCTTCCTTGGTCGCGCCTTCGCGGACCGTCTTCGGGGCGCCTTCAACCAGAGCCTTGGCTTCCGCCAGGCCGAGGCCGGGGACGGCCGCGCGGACTTCCTTGATGACGCCGATCTTGTTCGCGCCGACTTCCTTGAGGATGACATCAAACGCGGTCTTCGCCTCTGCCGCCGGAGCCGCCCCTGCGCCACCCGCTGCGGGTGCTGCTGCCGCTGCGACCGGGGCCGCTGCGCTGACGCCGAGCTTCGTTTCGAGAAGCTTCACGAGTTCTGAGGTCTCCAGCAGGGTCAACCCGCTGATGTCGTTCACCAATGTATCTAAGTTTGCCATAATATATTCACTTTCTTCACTGAGTCCACCTAGTGCCGTGCACCCGCACCGCAATTAACTCCGAAGGGCTTCAGAGCTAGATGGGCTGTCTTTTTTGCCCTATGCAACCCGGCGTTTCCACCGGATCAAATTTATTTCGTTTCGGTCGATGCCTCCGTTGCAGGCGTTGCCGCCGCTACCGGTTCAACTGCGACATCAGGCTTCGCAACAGGAGCTGCTTCAGCCACTTCCGGCTTGGCCGCCGCAGGCTCAGCTGCGGCTGCTGCCCTTGCCACTGGAGCGGCTTCGGCCACTTCGGACTTGGCCTTGACCGGCTCGGCGGCAGGCTTCGCAGGTGTGACGGGCACGCCGTTGTCGACGTAAGCCTTGAGCACCTGCGCAATCTGCGAGGCTGGCGTATTGATCAGGCGGACCAGCGTGGAAGCCGGCGCCATGAGCAAGCCGAGGAGCTTGGCCTGGAGGACTTCCTTCGACGGCAGGTCAGCCAGGGCGGTGATCTGCGCGACGTCGAGGACGGCCCGATCAAGAATACCCACCTTGAGCTGCGGCTTCTTGAACTCGGCGGTGAAGTTCTTCAGGACTTTCGCGGCGGCGCTGACGTCGCTGTCACCGAGAATCACGGCGGACTGCCCGTGCAGGTAGGTCTCCAGATCGGGAAGATTGGAGCCCTGCAGGGCGCGGCGGAGCAGCGTGTTCTTGACGACGCGAAACTCGGCCTTGGCGGCGGAAAGGCGGTTGCGCAGCTCGTTGAACTGCGGCACCTGCATTCCGGTGTAATCGGTGAGGAGGACGTACGGCGTTTTATCGACGCGGGCCTTGATCTCGTTAATGACTAAATTTTTCTCTGGTCTCATGGAAGTAAGCGGTAGGTAAATTACGAGGTGAGGAACGGCCCGATGTCGATGCGGATGCCGGGCGAGAACGTGGACGAGAGCGTCACCGTCTCAATGAACCGGCCCTTGGCGGTGGCGGGGCGGCTGCGCACAACGGCCTCGATCACGGCGCGGCCGTTCTTCTCGATATCTTCCGTCGCGAAAGAGAACTTGCCGCAGGGAACGTGAAGGTTGGCGGCCTTGTCGAGCTTGAACTCAACGCGACCGGCCTTGCATTCCTTGACCGCTTTGGCGGTATCGTCGGTGACGGTCCCGGTCTTGGGATTCGGCATCAAACCACGCGGCCCGAGAACGCGACCCAGCTTGCGGACTTCAGCCATGGCTTCAGGGGTCGCAACGGCGACGTCGAAATCCTGGAAGCCCTCGGTGACCTTCTTGATCAGGTCTTCAAAACCAACAAATTCCGCACCGGCGCCCTTGGCGGCTTCGGCCGCGGCCCCCTTGGCGAAGACCAAGACGCGGACGTTCTTGCCCGAACCTGCGGGAAGCGCAACCGTGCCGCGAACCATCTGGTCGCTCTGTTTCGGGTCAACGCCGAGTTTGAAGGCGAGATCGATCGTCTGGTCGCCTTTGGTGGCGGGGACCTGTTTGAGAAGCTTCACCGCTTCGGCCCACGTATAGACCTTGCTTTTGTCCACCAGCTTGGCGGCGGCTTCGTATCGTTTGCTGCGTTTCTGTGCCATTTTATTTATTTCTTGTGGTGCTGGCGGGCTGACGCCCTCCCACTGGGTTTGTCTATCGGTTGTTAAATTTTAGAATTAATCGACGATCTCAATGCCGGCCTGGCGCGCGGTTCCGGCGATGACGCGGAAAGCCGCTTCGTCGCTCTTGGCGTTCAAGTCCTTGCGTTTGATTTTGACGATGTCCATAACCTGTTTCTTGGTGACCTTGCCGACCTTGGTCCGGTTCGGTTCCTTGGAGCCACTGGCGATATTGGCCGCCTTTTTGAGCAGCACCGCCGCCGGAGGCGACTTGGTGATGAACGAGAAAGTCTTGTCTTTGTAGACGGTGATGACGACGGGGAGGATGTTGCCCGAGTCCTTCTGGGTGGCCGCGTTGAATTCCTTGCAGAAGGCCATGATGTTGACGCCCTGCTGACCAAGGGCGGGGCCGACCGGGGGAGCGGGGTTAGCCGCGCCGGCGGGAATCTGCAAACGGATGATGCCTGTGACTTCTTTTGCCATAAATGTGTTCTATTAAGTTTTATCGACCTGCCAGTATTCGAGTTCGAGGGAAGTGGAGCGGCCGAACATGTTGACGGAGACTTTGAGTTTGCCGCGTTCCATATCGACGCCCTCGATGATCCCTTCCTGATTCTGGAACGGACCGTCGCCGACCTTGACCTTGTCACCGACGTTGAAGGCAACCTTGGGCAGGACCTTTTCCTCGCGCTCCCGCATCTGGCCGAGCATGGTCTCGACTTCGCTGGCACGGATGGGCTGGGGATTATCGCCGTCAGCAAAGCCGATGACGCCGTTGGTTTCGCGGACGAAATACCACGTGCGCTCGACGAGCTTCTTCTCGTCATCCCGCAGGAACATGTTGATGTAGACGTAGCCGGGATGGAGCTTGCGTTCCGACTCGATTTTCTTGCCGCGCTTCACTTCGGAGACGCGCTCGGTGGGGATGACGACCTCGCGGATGAGATCGCCCATCTCCTCGGTCTTGGCGCGGCGCTCGAGGCTTTCCTTCACCTTCTTTTCCTGGCCGGAAAGAACGTGGAGGGCATACCACTGCGGTGGCAACTCCGGTGAGGGGGTTGTCTCGGTCTCGGATGTGATTTCAGTGACTTCGGACATAAATTATTTCATGAGCGCCGTGCCAGTGAGGGCACCGACGACATGGCTCAGAAGAAAGTCCCACGCGGTCACATATCCGGCCAAAAGGACGACGGAGATGATGACCACGACGGTGGATTCAATGAGTTCCTTGTATCGTTTAAAACCGGTCTGGTTGGGGTCCCAAGGCCAGCTGCATTTGTCGAGCTCGACCTTGACCTCGCCGACGAACTTGAAAATCGGTTCCCGGAAGAAGAGGAGCAGGAAGACCAGCAGGACACCGAGCGCAGTCCAAGCCCCCGCCAGGAACCAGGCGGCGACCGAAGCTCCGACGGCCAGGGCGATGATAATTTCTTTGCGGGTTTTCATGTCTGCATTCAGTTCGTCCAGGGCAGGAGGGACTCGAACCCCCAACCCTCGGTTTTGGAGACCGGTACTCTACCAATTGAGCTACTGCCCTCTACTCTGGACGATTAAAGTTTGTTTTTGTTATTTTGACGCCGAAACCGCCGAACCCGCGGAGGCCATTTTAGCCCTCCGAGATCCGACGGTTTGGCGCGATTCTTTCTGCTGGATTACGCGATAATTTCAGTGACGCGACCCGCGCCGACCGTCTTGCCGCCTTCGCGGATGGCGAAGCGGATCTGCTTCTCCATGGCGATGGGCTGGATCAGTTCAACTTCGATTTCAACATTGTCTCCGGGCATGACCATTTCGACGCCTTCTTTAAGCTTCACATTTCCGGTCACGTCCGTGGTGCGGAAAAAGAACTGAGGGCGATAGCCGTTGAAGAAAGGAGTGTGACGTCCGCCTTCTTCCTTGCTCAGGACGTAGATCTGTCCCTTGAACTTGGTGTGGGGCTTGATGGAACCGGGCTTGGCCAGGACCTGGCCGCGCTCGACGTCCTCCTTCTTGATACCGCGGAGAAGAACGCCGACGTTTTCACCGGCTTCGGCGGTATCGAGGAGCTTCTTGAACATTTCGATGTCGGTGACGGTGGTCTTGGTCGTGTCCTTGAGGCCCACGATTTCGACTTCTTCCATCTTCTTGAGGACGCCACGTTCGACACGACCGGTGGCGACAGTGCCGCGACCTTCGATGTTGAACACGTCTTCAACCGGCATGAGGAACGGAAGATCCTTCGGACGTTCCGGGATCGGGATGTAGGCGTCGACCGCATCCATGAGATTCATGATTTCCTTCTCGTAGACGGCGTCGCCTTCGAGCGCCTTGAGGGCGGAACCCTTGACGATGGGAATCTTGTCGCCGGGGAATTCGTACTGGGTGAGGAGTTCGCGGACTTCGAGCTCGACGAGCTCGAGGAGTTCCTTGTCATCAACCATGTCGACCTTGTTCAGGAAGACAACCAGGGCGGGAACGCCGACCTGGCGGGCGAGCAGGATGTGCTCGCGGGTTTGAGGCATGGGACCATCTGCCGCGCTGACGACGAGGATCGCTCCGTCCATCTGCGCCGCACCGGTGATCATGTTCTTGATGTAGTCCGCGTGACCGGGACAGTCGACATGCGCGTAGTGGCGCTTGTCGGTCTGGTATTCGATGTGCGTGGTGTTGATCGTAATACCGCGCTCTTTTTCTTCGGGAGAGTTATCGATTTCCGCGTAGCCCTTGGCAGTCGCGAGACCTTTTTTGGCCAAAGTGTTGGTGATGGCCGCCGTGAGAGTGGTCTTACCGTGATCGACGTGGCCGATCGTGCCGATGTTCACGTGCGGTTTACTGCGATTGAATGCTTCCTTAGCCATGTGTCTTTACTCCTGAGTTCTTTGCTTATTTCGGCCATCCTCGCCCGGCATTGCGCCCGGTTTAGTCAGCCCGTCGTGGTTAAATTCGTTCTTCTCCAAGTTCTCTTCTTGCCTCGCGCGCCGGTAAAGGGTAAGCCCATGACCGGGTTTGAACCGGTGACCTCATCCTTACCAAGGATGTGCTCTACCGACTGAGCTACATGGGCACTTGACGAATTACCGAGCAAGTGGCCGTGAAGCCAACCCGGCCCCTATCCTGTACCTATCCCTGCGATAAAGGCAAAAAGTCCACGCTCGAATTTAAAACTTGCGCCCTAAATTCAAGAGTGGCCTCGATCTTGCTTGAGCATGCGGCAAATTGGCGTCGATGTCAAAAGTTTTTTTTGAAAATCACACGGAAGCTTGTTCAACCCTCCCAGCATTTTCGATTCATTGAGAAAATATCTCCTATATGAAGGCAGGTCAATGACTTATCGATTAGACTTTAGCCGGGATGTGCGTAACTATAATCACCGATGGATACCTCGATCTTGCAACTTTTCGCTGCGCATGAAATTCTGGCGCAGATTGCCCGCAAACAATTGACGGGCTGCTTCAAGGTTTTCACGCCGGTGGAGTCGTCGGAGGTTTATTTCAAGAATGGCGAGGTTGTGGCCGCCGTCAAAGGCAAGCTCGGTGGCGAAGAGGCGTTGCAACAGATTTTGAACTGGAAGGAAGCCCTTTTCCTTTGGAAGCCCAATAACACCGCCCCGGCGACGCTCAAGCCCATACAAATCAAGATCGAGGATTTTCTCTCCAGGCAGACAGCCTCGCCTGAACCGGTCTCGAAACCTGCCCCCGCAGCCAAAGCGGCCACTCCGCCCTCGTCCGGCGACAGCACGCACAGCCATGCCACGACAAAATCATTCACCGCAACCGGTGAAACCCGGTCGAGTCTTGATGAAAAGTTGCTGCAAAAGCATCAACTGGTCCTCGTTTCCCTGGATAGTCCAACGCAGAAATTCAAGATCGTGCAGGTGAAAAGCATCGTCGGTCGCAACCCGGGGAGCGATATCCCGATTCCTGATGCCTCCGTTTCACGCCAGCATTGCCTGCTCCAAATCATGGATCGCGGATTACATGTGAAGGACCTGAACACGGTCAACGGCACCAAAGTCAATGGCGTTGTCACGAAGGAAGGCTACGTCAATGTCGGCGACAAGCTGACGGTCGGGCATCTGCGCTTCACGCTGGAGCGGGCCTAGCCGACAACTGAGTCTATCCTTCGCTGTTGGAACCAGTGCATGGAAATCAGCAGCGCCAGAAGACAGGGCACGATCACGGGACGACCATGAACAATCGGTATGGGCGTGTCAAAAAGAAGCCCCAACAAAGTGTTAAGGTCATGCAAATTGCAGAGAGTTTGTAACAAAGGCGGCAATCTTTATTATTTCAAGCTCGAGTCGGACGCGAAGGGACTCTCGTCCCTACCTTGACAACGAGAAGCCGGGACGGATTGCGCAAAAGTTCCCGTGGCGAGGAAGCGGGCAATCTGGGCGGTGGCGCGCTTGGAGAAGAGGAGCCCGAAATGGTTGACCCGGTAGGTGACGTGACCGCGAATGCCCTGAAGCTGCGTTTCTTCGAGAAGGACGACGCCGTCGCTCGGAGTCGGCAGGCTTGAAAAAATGGCACCGATTCCGATTGGGTAGGTGCCGGCCACGATACCAAAATCGCGCTTTCCGCGCCAGACTGGATGGGGCGGATCATCAATGTGATTGCGAACACTCTGGCCTATGAGAATGGGGCCGAGATGCGGATGCATCCGGCGGATGCGGTGGCCCACCCAGCAATCGAGCAGGGGCGAACCTATGGCAATAAGACGCCCCGGGCGCGGATCGGGACTTTGCTCAAAAACCTGCCGGATGAGCACCCCGCCCATGCTGTGGCCTACGACGTGAATAATGTCACCCTCGGTTTTCCGGATATATTCCGCCAACCGGTTTACGTTGTGATCCAGGCTCCGCATCATGGAGCGATAGTGAAAGAGACGCGTCCGATAACCGAGCTGCGCGAGGCGGAGACGAAGCAGAAACATTTCGAAGCCATCGACCACCGCACCATGGACCATGACGATGGTCGCGCGCGCCGAAGCAGGAGGTTTCCACTCCGGGTTTAACCAAGGTTCGACCATGACCGAAGGTAGGGACTGTCTAAAAAACAGGCAAGGGTCATGGACTCGCTAGAAACAATAACCCGTCGCTCCGGAGGTCGAGGTCTGCCTTGGATCAGCGATTGTCATAGGTGGACCTGCACGATAAGATGCCTGGCATGGGACGGATTGACGACTCCATTCAACATATCGCCCTGATCGAGGATGGAACCGAGCGGATCTTCCAAATGGCGGGCCTGGTCTCGACGCTCTTTAAAATTCGCGGCGTGGTTTTGATTGTGACCGGCCAGCTCGCATTCGACATTTATGCCAACGCGACCTCGAACCGGCCGACTTTGGAGCTGGCGTTTTTTTCCGGACAACCTGCGCCCCGGACCGTCTTGGACGTCATGCGGGGACAGCTTCACGGCCAGGGATCGATGGGCGAATGGCAGGTAGCCGGAATTCCCATCCGGTTTCAGGGTCAGCCCTCCGTCACCCATCCGGAACTTTGTCGCGACTTCACGACGGAACACGGCGTGGTCAAGCTCCTGCCCGCCGAAGAAATCACGGCCGAATATATTCTTTCTTCAGTCTATCCCGAGGCGGATGAGGAGTGTCAAACCCGCGCGCGGCTCCTTCTCATCAACGGATTAATGGAGGCCTTCCAGATGGATTGGGCGGTCCTGCAGAACCTTTGCCATCATCCGGATTACCGAGTCGGGGAGGAATTGGCCAAGATGCGCGCGGCAGCCAAGAAGGACGTTGATACGGTGGGATCCTTGCCGAATCAAGTCGGGCAGTAGAGCCGGAACTGCACTGCCGTTACTCAATCAGCGGCCCCCCATCAATGCGAATTCTTGTAACGGGTTGAGGCGCCGCGTGCCGCCATGACTTCGGGATACGCGCGGTCAGGTGAGGCATAGGTATTTCCCCCAAGATCGCGGCCGCGGGCGAGATAGGCCTGATGCGCGCCCTTGAAATCAATAAATTTTACGGCGGTGGAGGTGAAGCGAAGCGTCCAACCACAGCGGCGCAGGGTCGAGGTGTTCGGCTCTGAACCGTGCTGGATCCGCGCATTATGGAGCGAGCATTGGTTGGGCTGAAGCTCGATATAGACACGTTTGTCGTCATCTCGATGTTCCTGGATGATCTCGTTGCCAAAGACATTCTTCGCCGGATCGACCGCGCTGTAATCGGAAAAGCCTTTCTGCCCGGTACGGTGGGTGGTGGGAATGACCATCATGCAGCCATTTTCCTTGAGCGAGGGATCGAGCGCCAGCCAGACGGTGACGACCTCCATCGGATCAATCTGGCTTTTCCAGTAAGCCGAGTCTTCGTGCCACGGGACGCGCCGGCCGTTGCCCTTCGGCTTGCAGATAAAGTGGGTGGAGAAGAGAGCGAGGTCGGGCCCGAGGATCGGCTCAACCAAGTCGAGAACGGCGTCATCGAGCGCCCACTCGAACAGCTCCGGGTGCATGAAATGGGGCACATCCATCGTCTCTGGACGCTCCTCGGGGGGTAAGTCGGCAAGGATTTTCTCAAAGCAGGCCTTGAGGCGGTTAAACTTTTCCACTGGCAGCACGGGCTGGTTATAAATGAGATAGCCTTCGCGACGATAGGCTTCGACTTGATCGGGAGTGAGACGCGGTTGGGCAAGAATGGTGGTCATGTGATGAAGGCTAGATGATTTTATAAGGTATTTCTTCCCGTTCTGTGACAATTTATTATGCTACCGTGATTTTATGGAAACCTTGCTTTGGAGCAAAATCGCCGGGAAAGCGGCGTTTCATGCCGCCCGCGACACGAAAACACGGTCGAAGCCGCTCCGCTATCACGGCCACGATTTTGCCGAGCTTTTTTGGATCGATGCCGGACAGGGAATCCATCGAATCAATGGAGCATCGCTACCGCTTCGTCCCGGGAGCCTCGTCTTCATGCGCCCGTCCGATTGCCACGGGATTGATCTCGAAGATCAGGGCGAACTAAAGCTGACCAATATCGCCTTCCCCCGCGAAGCCCTCGACGATCTGGGCGCCCGTTATTTTTCCGGACGCGCTTTCTGGCACGAGGAACCCTATCCGGTCATGCAACAAATAGAGCCGGGGCAACTGCAACGCCTCAACCGTTGGGCGGACGATCTTTCCCAGTCACCACGGGAACGACTTTATCTGGATCGATTTCTTTTGAATGTCCTCACTGAATCAAGTCCGGGCCGGAGTGATGCTCCTCTGGGGAATCTCCCGGACTGGCTCGCGCAGGCGTGTCGTGCCATCCAGAAACGCGAAAATTTTACCGAGGGTGTTGAACGCTTTCTCCGCCTGTGCGGACGGAGCCGGGAGCATGTCGCGCGAACCGTGCGTCGCCATCTGGGAATGACGCCCACCGCTTACGTCAACGATATCCGCATTGCCTACGCGAAGCGACAGCTTGAGATGGGGGACCAGAGCATCCTCGATATCGCGCTTGATTGCGGGATCGAGAATCTGAGTCACTTCTACAGCCTTTTCCGCGGTCAGACCGGAATGACGCCGAGAGCTTATCGGCTATCACATCATCGGCCGGTTTGAAGACCAATAAGAAAAAATGACAGGTCAGTTGGGTATATTCGCCTGACTTTTTCGAGTTAAAGATGGTGACTTGCTTGACTCAATTTTCGCGGCTGATAGCCTGAACCTCCCGACCCAATTACTCAAATCTCGTCTTTCGTTATGTCCAAAAAATCCAAAAAAAAGCTCAAGAAAAAAGAACGTCTTTCCCTCGCCAAAACTGACACCTCCTCCCGGAAGACGACCAAACCCACGAAGAAAAAAGCGGTGAAACTGGCCGCTGATCGCAACGGCCACGCGGTGGCCAAGGCCAAAAAGGGCCGTCTGGTTTATTTCTTTGGCGACGGCCGCAGTGACGGCGACGGCAAGATGAAGCCGCTGCTCGGCGGCAAGGGGGCGAATCTCGCGGAAATGACCCGCATTGGCCTGCCCGTACCTCCCGGCTTCACCATCACCACCGAGGTCTGCACCTGGTTCAACCAGCACGGCAAGACCCTCCCCAAGGAAATCGACTCACAGATCAACGACGCCATTGCGCGGATCGAAAAAATCCTGGGCAAGGGCTTCGGCAGCGTCTCCAACCCGCTTCTTTTTGCTGTCCGCTCAGGCGCCCGCGACTCCATGCCGGGCATGATGGATACCATTCTTAATCTCGGGCTGAATGACGAAACGGTGCAGGGTCTCATCGCTGCGAGCGCCAACGAGCGTTTTGCCTACGATTGCTACCGCCGCTTTATCCAGATGTACGGCGATGTCGTCATGGGTGTCCAGAAGCGTCCCGGCGAGCATCACGAACCGTTTGAAGTCGTGATCAGCGCCCTCAAGGCCGAAGTTTTCCCAGGCCGCCACGATGTTTCCGATACGGAACTCGATGCCTCGTCCCTGAAGGAATTGGTCGAGCGCTTCAAGAACCTCGTCCGCGAGCGTACCGGCAGCGACTTTCCGAGTGATCCGCATGAGCAGTTGCGCGGAGCGATCGGCGCCGTTTTCGGCTCGTGGAACAACGAGCGTGCCTACGTATATCGCAACAAGTACAACATCCCTTACGAATGGGGAACCGCGGTCAACGTCCAGGCGATGGTCTTCGGCAACACCGGCGACGAAAGCTGCTCCGGCGTCGCGTTTACCCGCGACCCGGCCACCGGCGAAAAGGTTTTCTATGGTGAATACCTGATCAATGCGCAGGGTGAAGACGTCGTCGCCGGCGTGCGCACCCCCGATCCGGTCGCCACGCTCCAGGAAAAAATGCCCAAGGCGTATCGCGAACTCGAAGATGTCCGCGCCTCGCTCGAAAAGCATTTCCATGAAATGCAGGATTTCGAATTTACGGTCGAAAACGGCAAGCTCTTCATGCTCCAGACCCGCAACGGCAAACGGACCGGCGTCGCCGCCGTCCGCATCGCGGTGGAAATGGTGAAGGAAAAGCTGATCACCTGGCAGGACGCTGTCTCCCGCGTTCCCGCCGACCAGCTCAGCCAGTTGCTCACCCCGATCTTTGACCGTGACGCGATCAAGCACGCGGAAAAAATCGCCTCCGGCCTTCCGGCCGGTCCCGGCGCGGCCAGCGGACGCATCTTTTTCCACGCTAACGAGGCGGAAGCCGAGGCGACCAAGGGCAAAGTGCTTTTGGTCCGCGAGGAAACTTCGCCCGAAGACATCCGCGGGATGCTCGCCGCGGAAGGTATTCTCACCGCACGCGGCGGCGTCAGCTCCCATGCCGCGCTCGTGGCGCGTCAAATGGGCAAGGTCTGCGTCTGCGGCGCCAGCGCGTTGCATATCGACTATCATACCAACACGCTCACCGTCGGAGACCGCGTCTTTAACAAGGGCGATTACCTCTCGATCGACGGGACCAGCGGCGAAGTCTTCGCGGGCGAAGTCAAAACCGCCCCGTCAGAGATCGTCCAGGTGCTCATCGCCAAAACCCTCGATGGCAAGGAAAGCGCCACCTACGGCAATTTCGCCCAGTTGATGGGTTGGGCGGACAAACTCCGCCGCCTGCAGATCCGCACCAACGCGGACCAGCCGGATCAAGTCGCCAACGCGGTGGCTTTCGGCGCCCAGGGTGTCGGCCTCTGCCGGACGGAACACATGTTCTTTGAGGGCGACCGGATCGATGCGATGCGCGAGATGATTCTCGCCGACTCCAAGGAAGGCCGCGAGGCCGCCGTGGCCAAGCTTCTCCCGTATCAGCGGAGTGACTTCGCCGGAATTTTCCGCGCGCTCAATGGCCTGCCCGCGACGATTCGCTTCCTCGATCCTCCACTGCATGAATTCCTGCCCCAGACCCAGCACCAGCAGGAAGAGCTGGCCCAAAAGCTCGGCGTGCCCACTGAAAAGGTCACGCGCCGCGTCGCTGAGTTGCACGAGTTCAACCCCATGCTCGGTTTCCGCGGCTGCCGTCTCGGAATCGTTTATCCCGAGATTTCGGCGATGCAGGCCCGGGCGATTTTCGAGGCAGCCCTCGAGGTGCAAAAAGAAGGCATCAAGGTAAAGCCCGAGATCATGATCCCGCTCGTCGGGCTCCTGAAGGAACTCGAACTCCAGGTGCAATTGGTGCGACAGGTTGCCGCCGAGGTAAGCAAGCAGCACAACACGCGGCTGAATTACCTGGTTGGCACGATGATCGAAATCCCGCGCGCTTGCATTGTCGCCGACGAGATCGCCAAGGAAGCTGAGTTCTTCAGCTTCGGCACCAATGATCTCACCCAAACGGCGCTCGGCATGAGCCGCGACGACTCCGGATCGTTCCTGCCCGCCTATTCAAATCTCGAGATCATCAAGCAGAATCCGTTTGCCACCGTGGACAAGGACGGCGTCGGCGGCCTGATGAAGCTGGCGATCGAAGGCGGGCGCAAGACCCGGCCCGACATCAAGCTCGGCATCTGCGGCGAACATGGCGGCGATCCCGAATCCGTGAAGTTCTGCCACAAAATCGGTCTGACCTACGTCAGTTGCTCTCCCTTCCGCGTGCCCATAGCACGACTGGCGGCGGCACAGGCGGCATTGGCAGACCTGGCTGGGGCGGTTTGATCGGAAAAGGTGGGCCAAGTAAATTGCGACAGGGTCAAACCACCCCTGTCGCAGTTGGCAGTAAACGTTGGCAATAAATAAAGGTTGCATTGACTCTCCCGGCAGACATTCTCGCCTAGAGTAGTATTAATTCCTCTTATGTACGCAGACGACGGCGATTCAGGCATCAAAATTTACCTGCGCGAAATTGGACAGACTCCTCTGCTTACGCGTGAGGAGGAGGTCAAGCTTGCCCGTCGCATCAAGAAAGGCGACCAAGCGGCCCGCCAGCAAATGATCAAGGCCAACCTGCGCCTGGTCGTCAAAATCGCGCATGACTATTCCGCCTACGGCCTGCCGCTGCTCGATCTTATTTCCGAAGGCAACATTGGCCTGATGAAAGCGGTGGAACGCTTCGATCCCAAAAAGGGCGGCAAACTGAGCACCTATGCCGCGTGGTGGATCAAGCAATCGATCAAACGCGCGCTGGCCAACCAGAGCAAGACCATCCGGCTGCCGGTCCATCTCGTGGACAAAATTGCGCGCATGCGCCGCGTCGGAATGCAGCTGGCCGAGGAATTTGGCCGCGAGCCTACGGACGAGGAATTGGGCGAAGAGCTGGCGATGGCGCCCTCGAAGATCGCGCAATTGCGCACCGCCGCCATTCGTCCCGCCTCGCTCGACGCCACCGTCGGGCAGGAAGACGACGGGGCTTCCCTCGGCGATATGATCGGTGACGAAGCGGCCCATGATCCGTCCGATCTGCTCAGCGACAAAAATCTTCGCAAAGCGGTCATGGACTTGCTTCATGTCCTCGACGAGAGGGAACTGAAAATCATCACGATGCGGTTCGGTCTCGACGGAAAGAAAGAAATGACCCTGGAAGAAGTGGGAAGAAAATTTAAAGTCACACGCGAACGCATCCGCCAGCTGCAGAACATCGCGCTACGCAAAATCAAACGCGCGCTCGACAAACAGGACAAGCTGAAACCGGCATGAGCACCTCGTTCAAAAGTGCGATGGAACGGCTCAAGGGCAGTATTCGAGACGTGCCCGACTTCCCGAAGAAGGGAATCGTTTTCAAGGACATCACGCCGATTCTGACCAACGGCCAGCTGTTTCGGCTCGCGGTGACGATTTTTGCGGAGCGCTACCAGCGCAAGAGCGTGGAACGGATCGTGGCCATCGACGCGCGCGGCTTTATTTTCGGCGGGGCTCTGGCCCATTACCTGGGCATCGGGCTGACCCTCGTTCGCAAAAAGGGAAAGCTTCCCTACCAAAGCCACCAGACGGAGTACGCACTTGAATACGGCCAGGGCACGCTGGAGATGCACATCGACGGCGTGGAAAAGAACCAGCGCGTGGTCATCATCGATGATCTCCTGGCTACCGGCGGCACGGCGGAAGCGGCCGCGAAGCTGGTCGAGCAATCCGGGGCGGAAATTGTTGAGTTGGCCTTCCTGGTCGAACTGGGCTTTCTTAATGGCCGCGAACGGCTCGCCAAATACCCGGTCTTTAGCGCGATAACGTATTAGGCAACACGATCAAAGGGCACATTTCCTTTTGAAAAGTGTGTCATGAAATCAATTTGCTTTGACCGGAACTTCTGAAGGATTACTTTATCGACATGAGTTTGAAGTCGGAAGCCGCATTAAATCCCACCAGTCGCAGTCTGTACAGCCGGGCCAAGACGGCCGCCCAATCGAAAAATGTCGATTATGCCATCAACCTGATCCAGACCGCGCTTAAAGAAGAGCCTCTTTTCCTGGACGGTCGCCGTTATTTGCGCGTCCTGGAAATCCAAAAATACAAAGCACTGAGCAGCTTTAGCAAGCAGATGCTGAATGTAAAAATCCCTTCGGCAGTATTGAAGCTATCGAGCGCAGGCAAGAAAGAACCAGCGGAACAGATGGCGGTTGCCGAAGAGGTTCTCGAATTGGATCCTTTCAACCAAAAAGCCAATGTGCTGGTCGCAGATGCGGGCAGCACGCTGGGCTATCCGGAGTTCAAGGCTTTCGCCTATGAAACTCTGGCCGAGGGCCAGCCGACCAACAAAGCTTTTCTTAATACCCTGGCGCAAGCCTACATGGAAATGAAACAGGCGGAGAAGGCGGAGAAGACTTATGCCCGCATTCTTGAAATCGATCCTCGCGACGGCGATGCCTTGAGCGGCTTGAAAAATGCCAGCGCCGCCCATGCGTCCAAAAGTGGTGGATGGGAAACAGCGAGCGATTACCGGGGCGCCCTCAAGGACAAGGGGGAATCCGAGCAATTGGAGCAAAACGCCAAGGTGGTGAAATCCGCTGAAGGCATCGAGCAGCAGATTCAACTCAACTATCAAAAATGGCAGGCGGAGCCGAAAAATCCGCTTCACTCCAAGGCGATCGCCAGCCTCTACGTCCAGCGGAACGATTATGGCACGGCGGTGGTCTGGTACGAAGAAGCCTTCAAAGCGGGCGGCGGGATTGACTCGTCGCTGGAGAAGATGATCGGTGATCTTAAGCTGAAGAAGGTGGATCAGGAGATGCATCAATTGCGTGCCGCCATGGCTGAACTGACCGATCCGGAGCAGCAGGCACAGTATCAGGCAGCGCTTGCGGAAAAGGAAAAAGAGCTCAATGAGGTGCGGCTGCAGTTGGCGGAAGCACGAGTCAAAGCCCAACCGAACGAGGGCGAATACCGCTTTGACTTAGGTGAAGCCCTCTACAAGATCGGCCAGTACAAACGGGCCACGGAAGAACTGCAACAGTCGCTCAAGCAACCGAGCGTGCGCTATCAGGCGCTGAATCTCATGGGCCTCGGCTTCATGAAACGCGGCATGCTTGATTTCGCCGTGAAACAACTTTCCCTGGCTAAAAGTGAGTTGCCGGGCATGGAAGATATCAAGAAGGATATCGTCTACAATCTTGGCCTGGCCTATGAGGCGAGCAAGCAGCAAGAGAAGGCCCTCGACCAATTTAAGGAAATTTACGAAGTCGACATGAGCTACCGCGACGTCGCCCAGCGCGTGGAGGCTTCCTACGGTAACGGAGACCAGGCCGCCTAGTTTGAGGTCGGCTTGGCGGGAGAAGTCGGAGGTACCGAAGGAAGCGGGCGCGGTGGACTCGGCGGCTGGGTCAGCTTGGTTCCATGAGTCTTCGCAGCAGCGGCCGCCTTGGCCAGTTTCGTCTGATCAAAGGCCTCGATCGCCGCATGGACGTCGGCTTGTAACTTCGTCATGTCATCGATCTTGTCCCAGCGCTTGATTTCCCGACCATCCCCGCCAAAGAGAATACCGCGCAAATCGTCCGAATGTTCGGTCCAGCCCAGTTGCGGGCAGATCGTACCGGTAAAATCGGCGATGACGTGCGAGCTGTTGCGGGGATTGCTGGTGTTGCCATTTTTCAGGAAATAGGGTTTGAGGTCGACAGCCTCCTTGTCGAGGTTCGAGCGCATTTCCGCGTACACGATGGAAGGAGCCCAACCTGCGATGGAGTCGCGCAAGTCCACCACTACGATCAATTCAAAATCCGGCCTGCCGCGGAAAGGATATGTCGCCTGCCCAGCCGCACGGGCTGCGTCCTGGGAATCCTGATTGGTGCCGAGCAACAGAGTGATCATCCCCGGCCGATTAATAAGCACTGAGTGATTGTCGGCATCAACGGCCTTGAACTTGCGCACGGGGGGCAGCGCGGACGAAGCGGAAGCACTTATATTCGGCGCCGCAGCCGGAGCTTGAGCCGCTAGAGGCTGGATAAAGGCACACGGAAGCGCGACTGTCGCCAGCGCCGCAGTTATCACCTTAAGCAATCCTTTCATCGACCTTCTCCAAGACATACCCGCGTAGATACTCGGTTTCGGGCACGTTGACGAGAACGGGATGATCGGAACTTTGCCCAAGCCGCTGCCGCAAACGCAAGGTGACCCCCGTTTCCGCCGCAGCGCGCTGCAGCAACTCGCCCCAGTCCTCAGCCGAGACATGATGCGAACAGGAAAATGTCGCCAGGATTCCCCCGCGGGTGAGAAGCCGCAAGGCCCGCAGATGGAGTTCATGATAGCCACGCAGTGCCGAGGTTTTATTTTCCTTGGACTTGGTGAACGAGGGTGGATCGAGGACGATTAAATCAAAAGTTTCGCGATTTTGTTCATAACGGCGCACCAGATCGAATACGTTGGCCTGCAACCATTCGATCTCGAGGCCCTCGGCCTTAGCGGTGACTTCGGCATGACGAAGGGCCTCGACGGACTGGTCGATGGCGCGGCAGGAGACAGCACCCGCTTTCTGTGCACTCAAGGCAAAGGCCCCCTGATTGGTGAAGCAGTCGAGAACGCGCCGCCCCGGGGCATAGGCGGCAACGGCAGCATAATTCTCGGCCTGGTCGAGATAAAAGCCGGTCTTTTGTCCGGCCCAGAGATCGAGATCATACCCGATGCCAGCAATACTCACGCGAGTGGGCGCTTCGTACTTGCCGTAAAGAACATGGCGCTCCTGCGGCAAACCCTCGAGTTTCCGTACCGGGGCATCGTTACGGGCCAGGATAACGCGGCAACCTGTCTTTTGCCGGAGCAGATCGACAATGATTGATTCCCGGCGCGCCATCGCCAGGGTTAGGGTTTGCAAAACGATCACGTCGTCGTACCGATCCACAATGAGACCGGGTAGTTGATCGGATTCTGACCAGACGAGTCTTCGGGCAGTACCGCTCGTTGGAGAGGCTGAAAAATGTCGATAAGCCAGGGCGGCATCGAGTCGTTGCCCCAGGAAACGGGCATCCAGTGGAGTCGATTCAACGGAATAACGGCGGGCGACGATTTGGGAGCGGTGGTTGTAAAGAGCACTGCCCAGAAAATCGCCTTTCGGTGAGCGGATCTCAACCGTGCCGCCATCTTCGGTCTCACCCTCGATCCGATCAATTTCGCTGGCGAAAACCCATGGATGCCCCATGAGAATTCGGTGCCGTACGCCCTTATTGAGAAACAGCCGGGCAGGATGTATCATTTCAGTCTGTAAGTTCAAAAAAGTCCGCGCTTTGAAGGCTATCCTAGTTGGCCGTATTAACGCCATACTTGTCGGGCTAAATAATGCATATTATAAGCCTAGTATGCCGAGAATGCTGCGAACGTATTGTCAAGCGACATGCATGATCTGCATTTTGGTTTTTGCCCTGCAGGCACCCGCCCAACAATCGGTGCCCTCGGCGAGCTCAAGTGCGGATGCCTGGGTGAAATATGGAGTGGAAAGCGCCCAGAATGGCGACATGACTACGGCAATGTCATCTTTCGAAGCGGCGATCAAGGCAGATCCCAGATGGGTGGCCGCCTACGAGTGCCGAGGGCAAATTTATTTGCAGCAAAACAACCTGGATGCCGCCATGGCTGATTTTACCCAAGCCATCCAGATCGATCCCAAGTATGCGGAAGCGTATTATAATCGCGGCGTCATTAGCGCGGAAAAAGGCGACTTTGACGGAGCGCTTTCAGACTTCAACCGCACGATCGAGCTAAATTCCAAATACTCGCCCGCCTATTACAATCGAGGCCATGTTAAATACTTCAAGGCGGATCTGGATGGCGCGATCGCCGATCTCGATCAGGCGATAACGCTGAACCCAAGCTCCCCGTTTAGCTACTTTATCCGTGGGCTGGCACGGCTGGCCAAAGACGATCGGGAAGGCGCCACGACCGACTTTCAACAAAGCGCCACCAACGGCTATCCAAACGCAGCTTTGTGGCTTTGGATCGTCGAAACGGAAAACGGTGATCGGGGTGTGGCTCGAATCGATCTTTCAGATTTCTTGAGCAAACCCCAGCTATTCAAGCCCGATGACTGGCCCACGCAGATCGGAAATTTTCTGCTGGAGAAAATTACGCAGGATCAATTGATGGCCAAGGCCAAGGAAAATGTATCGAATCCGTATTCTACCAGCGAAGCGTGGTTTTACAGTGGAATGGCCAGGCATTTTGCCGGCGATACCAAAGGGGCTTTGGCGTGCTTTCAGCAGGCGATAGCCACCGGTTCCAAAGTTATCGAAATCTCGGTCGAGGCCCAGCGTGAAGTGACACTTCTCCAGCAACCCTAGGGTTTAATTTCGGGTAAAAGTCACGATTTTGGCGACTTTCCGAGGAGACGCCCTCGACTTATAGGCCCAAATGTCACAGTATCGCCACCCGTGAGCAAAATCGCGCACTCATGATGGAAATCCATATCCTGCTGGCAGGCGTCGAAATCGGTCCTTTTTCTGAAAATCAGGTGCGTCAGTATCTGGCGGACGGACTAGTCTCGCCCTCCGACCCGGCCCGCTATGCGGGGACTAAAAATTGGGAAGCGGTCGATATCATTCTGGCGCGATCCCGATCGGCAAGTATTACGATCCTCAACAAACCGAAGACGGCGGCGGAAACGCGCCCCGCTGCCCCAACCCGACCTTCTGTTCAGGCGAATTCTTCATCGGTTTCCGCTGCGCAAAAAATGAAGCGTAAACCCACGAAAATTGTTCTGCAGCCGATCCAACCGCTTACCCCCGCAACCCGGAAGCTGACCCCAATAGAGAAATCACCGGCGGCGGCCACCACCTTACGCCCTCAAGCGGCAGCCGCGCCGGCACCGGCAACTCAAGTTTCAGGTCCTACGCCCAAAAAGATGATCGCGGTCAAAGCCATTATGCCCGGGCGGCCGCCGCCTCTGTCCAAAGTTTCGCCAAAAACCGATGTTCCGAGCCTCCCTGCAGCGCCCGATCCGGAACCACTTCCCGCTGCACGACAGCCTCCCCCGCTGCCCAAAGGCACCAAGAGAACTGTTTCGAAAAAAACCTTTGGCCAGACGCAATCCGTGGTCGTCTACGCCGGCCTTGTCGTCGGGGTACTCATTTTACTCCCCATCTGTTCACTCTTTTTTATCAACTCCCCGCTCCACAAGGCGAAATCCGCAAGTGACCAGGGTTCGTCCGGAAACACCTCCGGTACGCCGACCGATAATGGCGGGACAGACGTTCAGGAAAATAATCCACAAACGGCTGATGATTACTGCAAACGGGGAGTGGCCCGGCAAGCAAAGGGTGATTTTGACGGGGCGATCGCCGACTACAGCCAGGCGATCACTCTCGAACCAAACAACGTTCAGGCTGTTTACCAGCGAGGTCTGGCGCGGGAGGCCAAAAGCGACTGGAACGGAGCACTGGCGGACTTTGATCAAGCTCTTAACCTTGATCCACGGCATGCCGAGACGTATAGCAACCGAGGCTTTGTCAAGCAGACCATGGGTGACCTCGACGGAGCCATCGCCGATTACACTCAAGCTCTTTTCATTAACCCGAACATCGCCCGCGTCTATTACAACCGGGGCCTGATCAAGGGACAGCGCGGTGATCTTGACGGCGCCCTCGCCGACTATAACCAAGCGTTGACCATCGATCCGAAGATCGCGCTGGTTTACTACAACCGGGGCCTGATCAAGGAGCAACGCGGAGATTTCGACGGCGCCATCGTTGACTTCAACCACACGCTGGATCTCGATCCGAATAACGCCGTGGCCTACTACAGCCGCGGCAATGCGAAAAATTCGGAAGGCAATGTCGATGGAGCCATCGCCGACTATACCCAGGCCCTGACCCTCAACTCGAAGCTTGCGGTTGCGTACGGCTACCGCGGTTCGGCCCGCCAATCCAAAGGCGACCTTAATGGGGCGCTCGACGATTATTCGCAGGCCCTGGCCATCAATCCCAAAATGGCCGCCATTTATTATAATCGGGGCTTGATCAAGGAACAGATGGGAGACCTGGATGGCGCCATCGCCGACAGCACGCAAGCACTGCAGTTAAATCCCAAAGATGCCCAGTCCTATTGCAATCGCGGACTGGCCAAGCTGGGCAAGGGCGACCTGGATGGAGCCCAGGCGGATTTGAACGCGTTCTGCCAACTCGCCCCCCAAAGCACCGACGCGGACTTTGCGCAGCTTTACCTGTGGTTGATTGCCACCAAGGAAAATCCCTCTGGAAATGCCGACCACAATCTTGCCGCGGCCTT
>Ga0207011_1010_pt1 | contig 39801 bp, 40 predicted proteins | sample Alteio_BWMinCont_79_FD_153466 | JGI IMG/M metagenome (GOLD analysis project Ga0207011, IMG submission 153466) | Enriched cells from forest soil in Barre Woods Harvard Forest LTER site, Petersham, Massachusetts, United States -... | ecosystem: Environmental > Terrestrial > Soil > Temperate forest >...
CGTCGCCCCCAGCCCCGCCAGCGTGCCCAACAGCGCAATCAGTCCCAGAACTTTCTGACTCTTCTCCTCATCCAGCAGTGGCTCAAGCACCATTACAATCATGCCAAAGATGGAGAGAACAATCTCGGGCAGAATGCGAACATACTCTGCCGTCTGTGGAAGTATTGGTGAGAAGCTAGGAGCAAAACGAGCGATCACCATCTCAGCCATCAGCGCGGCGGCCATCATTGTCCCACCATCCCGCTCGCCACTCGAGTTAACGGAGTGAGCGCCGCCTGAACCGCGGGATCAATCGCGCCCAGCCACACGATCGGAGCTACGCCCATCACCAGCGCCGCCGCCGCGCACGGCCAGATAGCGATCTTCTCGGACGCAGAAAGATCGCTCAGAGAATTATTCACTGCGTGTGTCACCTTGCCATAGAACACGCGCTGATACATCCACAGCAGGTACACCGCGCTCCAAATCACGCCGGTGGCGGCCAGTATCCCGTAAACCGCTTTGGCCTGGAAGGCCCCGCTCAGCACCAGAAATTCACCAATGAATCCGTTCAGCAAAGGCAGGCCCGCCGATGCCAGCACAATCGCAAGATACGTGGCGGCGTATACCGGCATGGGCGAGGCCAGGCCGCCAAACTCGCTGATCTCGTAGGTGTGCCGCCGTTCGTGCAAAATCCCCGCCAGCATGAATAAGCCGCCGGTCGAAATCCCGTGCGCCAACATCACGAACACCGCGCCGTTCAGCCCGGCCTGCGTAAAGCTGAAGATTCCAAGCACAACAAATCCCAGATGGCTGACCGACGAATATGCGATCAGCTTCTTCATATTCGGCTGCACCATCGCCACCAGCGCGCCATAGATGATTCCAATCAGAGCCAGCGTCATCACCCACCACGCGTTGTGCCGCGATTGCTCGGGGAAGAGGCCCAGGTTGAAGCGCAACAATCCGTAGGTACCCATCTTCAGCAGAACTCCGGCCAGCAGCACCGATCCAGCCGTGGGCGCCTCCACGTGCGCGTCCGGCAACCATGTATGAAAAGGAAACAGAGGAACCTTCACCGCAAACGCCAGGAAGAAGCCGAGGAAAAGCCATTGAGCGGCGGCAGGGAACTGCGGTACCGCGCCGCGCATGATCTGGTCACGAATCACGACAAAGTCAAAGCTACCGGTATGCGCATAAAGCCACAGGATCGCAGCCAGCATAAATACCGACCCGATCATGGTGTACATGAAAAATTTCACGGCCGCATAAACTTTGCGCTCGTGACCGAAAATTCCAATCAACAGCGCCATTGGGATCAGCGTGGCTTCCCAGAAGAAATAAAACAGGAAGAGGTCGAGCGAAGTGAACACGCCGATCAGCGCCGTCTCCAGAATGAGCAGGAGAATAAAAAATTCCTTCACCCGCTCGTGAATGGAAGTCCAGGAAATCAGTACGCACAGCGGCGTGAGAAACGTAGTCAGCACCACCAGCCACAGAGAGATGCCGTCCACTCCCATGTGGTAATGAATATTGGGCGTGGAAACCCACTGCCGGTCGATCTGGTACTGAAACTCAGTCTGCGAGCGCTGGAAATGAACCGGCAGGTGAAGCGACAGAATGAATGTGAGCAGCGAGATGACAAGAGCAAAAATCCGAATGTCGCGGTCGCGTCGGGGAAAAACCATCAACAGCAACCCGCCGGCCAGCGGCATGAACGTCACCAGGGTGAGAATGATGGAACTGAGGCCGTCAGGGTTCATCGCACTCCCGCCCAGATCATGACGGCAATCACCACTGCCGCGCCGGCAGCAATCCACCCCGCGTATGAGCGAATGTTTCCAGATTGCATGTGCCGAACTTCGTCGGAAACGTGCCGCGCCCCATCGCCCGCGTCATTCACCGCCGCGTCAATAATGTTTCGATCCACCCCTTGCCACAGAATTCGCGTCGAACCATCGATCAGCGGCTTCACAAAAACCGCCGCATACAATTCGTCGATGTAATACTTATGCACCACCGTCTGATAGAAGCCACCCAGCGAATCGGCAATCTTCTGCGGCAATTCAGGTCGCTTGCAGTAAAGCAGGTAGGCGAACCACCATCCCAACAACGCTACCGCCACCGACACACCCATAAGCAGTAACTCGGTCGTATGGCTCGCCGCCTCTGCAACCTCCGCCGCCCCAAACACCGGAGCCAGAAAATTCTCGAAGCGATTGCCAATGCCAACCAGTCCCCCCAGCAGCGACAACACCGCCAGGATCATCAGCGGTACCAGCATGACCATCGGGCTCTCGTGCGGCGAGCCGTGTCCGTGGCTGTCGTTGCGGTGTGAAGCGTGGCTGTGCGAAGCGGTGCCGTGTGGCCCGTGATCATGTTCGTCCACTTGCGCTCCGTGGTAGTCGCCGAAAAAAGTCATGTACAGCAGCCGGAACATATAAAAGGAAGTGATGAAGGCCGTTACCACGCCAATGCCCCAGTACACCGGGCTTACCTGGTAGGCCTTCCACAGAATTTCGTCTTTACTCCAGAAGCCCGCCAGCGGCGGAACCCCGGCGATGGCCAGCGTCGCAATCCCCATCGTAAGAAATGTCCACGGGATGAACGATTTGAGCCCGCCCATCCTCCGCATGTCCTGTTCTCCGCCCACCGCGTGAATCACCGATCCCGCACCCAGAAACAACAGACCCTTAAAAAACGCATGGGTCATCAGGTGAAAGATTCCCGCTGAAAATGCTCCGACCCCGCACGCCATAAACATGTAACCCAGCTGCGAGACGGTTGAATAGGCCAAAACGTTTTTGATATCGGTCTGCGCAATTCCAATCGTGGCCGCGAAAAATGCGGTCAGCGTTCCAATGATCGCAACCACGGTCAGCGCGATTGGCGCCCGCTCAAAGATCACGTGCGACCGCGAGACCATGTACACGCCCGCCGTCACCATGGTTGCTGCGTGGATCAACGCAGAAACTGGAGTCGGACCTTCCATCGCGTCGGGAAGCCAGATGTACAGGGGAATCTGCGCGGATTTTCCGCAAGCGCCCACCATCAGCAGAATTCCGATCGCCGTGAGCAGCCCCGCCCCGGCCGTCTCCGCCGCCAAAGGCGTCACGCTGTCGAATACCTGGGCAAAAGTCAACGATCCAAAATGCTTGATGAGCAAAAACAGCGCAATCAGAAATCCAAAATCGCCGATGCGATTGACGATGAACGCCTTCTTCCCCGCCGATGCCGCCGAATCTTTTGTGAACCAGAAACCAATCAGCAGATAAGACGCCAGCCCCACGCCTTCCCATCCGATAAACATCAGGAGATAGTTGTCTGCCAGCACCAGCGTCAGCATGAAAAACATGAACAGATTCAGATAGCTGAAAAAGCGGTAGTAACTGGGGTCGTCCCACATGTAGCCGACCGAGTAGATGTGAATCAGAAATCCCACTCCCGTGACCACCAGCAACATGACCAGCGAAAGTTGATCGAGATAGAAAGCAAAATCTGCGCTGAAGCTGCCGGAACGGATCCAGTGTGCCAGGAACTCATGGTAGGGAAGCGTTAACGACGAGAACCGCAACGCCACCAACAATGCCATCGCGAATGCTGCGCCGCTGAAAATCAAAGCGACAGCGGTAACCGCCTTGCGCGACGACTGTTTGCCCAGGAAACCATTCATCGCAGCTCCCGCCAGCGGCAGAAGCGGGATCAGCCAGAGATTGAGATTCGGGTTCATAGTTTCAGCAGGTTCACTTGATCCACGTTCAAAGTCTCGCGCGTGCGATATACAGAGATAATGATTGCCAGCCCCACCGCTGCTTCCGCTGCCGCCACCACCATCACAAAGAAAACGAATACCTGCCCCGATAGCGCGTGCCAGTGCGCAGCGAATGCCACGAACGAAAGATTCACGCCGTTCAGCATCAACTCGATCGACATGAAAATGGTGATGATGTTGCGCTTGATCAGAAAGCCGACCACGCCGCAGGCAAACAGAAATCCGCCGAGCAGCAGGTAATACGACAGCGGCACCATTAGTCCGCCTTCCTCGCCGTGGATGGCGGCTTGCTCGCCAGCACCACGGCACCCATGATGGCAATCAAAATCAGCACGGATGTAACTTCAAACGGCAACAAGAAATCGTGGAACAGAAGCTGCGCAATGTCCGTCGGATTCCCCGGGAATGCCCCTATCGCCACCGATTCTGTCCCAGAGTGCCGCACCACCACCCATGCCATCAGCACGCCGGCGATCAGCATTCCCGGCACACCAAACAAAACCGCCACGCGGCTGCCTTTCGTCTCTTCCTCTTCTCCGGCATTCAGCAACATGATCACAAAGACAAACAGCACCATGACTGCCCCGGCGTAAACGATAACCTGCACCGCGGCGACGAACTCCGCGCCCAGCAACAGATATTCGCCCGCCAGCGCGGCCATCACCGCAATCAGCGATAGCGCGCTGTTGATGGGATGCCGCTGCGCCAGCAGGTTCACTGCTCCGCCCACGCAAACCGCACCGAACGCCAAAAATAAGATGAGATGAAAACTCATAATAAGTACCCAGTTGCCAGTACCTAGTACCCAGTAGTGACCAGCGCCCGGTTTTCCTCGGTACTAGATACTTGGTACTAGGTACTGTTTCCTACCAGGCCACGGCAATTGCCGTCGCCACCAGATTCGCAATCGCCAGCGGCAGCAGAAACTTCCATCCGAAATCCATCAACTGATCGTAGCGGAAGCGTGGCAACGTGCCGCGCACCCAGATGTAAAGAAATAGAAAACAGAAAACCTTTGCCAAAAACCAGAACACCGGCAGCAGCGACTGCATCAGCGGAGGCCCAAACAGCGGCCCGTGCCATCCTCCAAAAAACAACAGCGTCGCCAGGCTAGCGACCGTGATCATGTTGGCGTATTCCGCCATGAAAAACATGGCAAACTTCATCGAACTGTATTCCGTGTGGTAACCCGCCACCAGTTCCGTTTCTGCCTCAGGCAGGTCAAAAGGAATACGATTCGTCTCGGCATACGCCGCCATCAAATAAATAAAGAAGCCAATGAACTGTCCGTGAAAAATATTCCACCGCGGAATAAATCCCAGAAACCGCCCACCCTGTGCATCCACGATCATTCGCAAGCTGAAACTGCTCGATTGAATCAGCACGCCCACCAGCGAAAGTCCAAGCGCAATTTCGTAGCTGACCATCTGAGCGCTGGCCCGCAACCCGCCGAGTAGCGAATACTTATTGTTCGACGACCATCCCGCCAGTGCCACTCCATACACGCCCATCGAGGTGACACCGAGGATCATCAACAACCCGATGTTGACGTCGGTAATTTGCAGCGGAATGTCATACCCAAAAAGCCTGATCGAATTGCCGAATGGAATCACCGAAATCGAGGTCAGGGCAAAGATCACGGCCATCATCGGCGCCGCCAGAAAAAGCGGCTTGTAGACGTGAGGCGGCGTGAGATCTTCTTTGAACAGAAACTTCAGCCCATCGGCGGCCGGTTGCAGCAACCCGAACGGGCCGACCCGCGAGGGCCCCCACCGGTTCTGCATGTGGCCCACGACTTTGCGTTCCAGCCATACCGTGTACGCGACTGCGGTCAGCAGCGCCACCAGGATGATGAGCGACTTGACCACCGACACGAGTATGAAAATTCCAATTGGCAATGGCACCGCTTCCTCTCCAACTGCCGCGATCAGTCGGCCGCGACCTCAGCGGGCTTGGCCTGATGACTCTCGCTTACCGAATTCAGTGTGCGTGAATATCGCCCCAGCGTCCCGGACCTGAAAAGATTATCGTTCGCCGGAGAAATGGATTCCGGCTTGTGCCCCACGCTCGCTCCTGCTTTGGCCAGGGACGTATGCTCGCTGTTGCCCGCCAGAAGGTTCGAGCGGGACACGTCATAGCCCGGAACCAGCCGCTGAATTTCATCCAGAATCGCCGTGGGATCAAACGGGCTCATCTTTGGCTCCAGACCCTGCGCCTCAAGCCAAACCGCATGACGATCCGCTTCGCCTGACTGTGCTCCCCGCGACTGCCCCATGTCAGCGTGCGTTCCGCCGCCGAAGGGCACCAGCTTGCGTACATCAAAACCCATTGCGTCGGCGATTCGTACCACCATTTCGAAATCAGATTTCGTGCCCGTCACTTCGCCGGCTTTCTTCACCAGTTGCACGTCGCCGCACGTGTTGGTGAACGTGCCCGACTTCTCGTAAGCATTCGCCGCGGGCAATACTACGTCGGCCAGCACCGCCGTCTCGGTTAGAAACATGTCTTGCACAACTACAAAACTTTTTGAGAACGCGAAAGGATCAATCTCCAACCGCCCCACCGGATTCGAACCGACGACATACAGCGCTTCCAACTTGCCAGCCTTTCCTGCTTCTACAATGCCCGGCAGATCAAGACCCGCAACCCGCGGCACTTCTCCCCACTCCGCATGAAATTCGCTGCTTCCCGTGACCGGGTGATATCCCGGCAGCAAATCGGGATACAGCCCCATATCGGCCGCGCCACGCGAATTCGCATAGTCGGCAAGACAAACAAACTTCGCTCCTGATATTGCTGAACCGAACTTCACCAACTGGGCAAGATCGTCGCCAAGAATTTCCGATCCGAAAACAATTACCAGATTCTGCTCGCCACGCAAGTTGTCGCGAAGGGCGATCCACGCTTCTTTGCTTGTCGATGCACTGACCACCGCTTCCGCAGCTGTGTCGTCCCCCGCAAGAAATGCCGCAACTTTTCCTTCCGCTCCCGGATTTATCTCCATGAAGCTCGTCGCCTGCCGCCGCAGCTTGATCGATTGCGAATTAATCACATACAGCCGCGCCCGGTGCAGCCGAACATTGTTGCGAATCTGCCAGGCCAGCAGAGGATGCTGCTCGGTAGGATCATTGCCAATCAGCAGAATCGCGGGGGCGGTGAACACGTCCGCCATGCTGGCCGTAGCACCCGCTTTGCCGCGCAGTGCCGATGCCAGGGCAGGGAAGTCCGCCGTGCGGTGATGATCGACGTTGTTCGTTTTCAACACGACGCGCGCAAATTTGGAAAGCAGATAAGCTTCTTCATTTGTGGTCCGCGTCGAGCCGATCACGCCAATCCTCGCTCCCCCATCCCGGCCGCGAATCTCGGCAAACGTCTTTCCGATTAGCGCAAACGCTTCTTCCCAGGTCGCGGGGGTCAGCCTGCCGTTCTGCCGAATCAACGGCCGCGTCAGCCGCTCTTCGTGATTCGCAAAATCAAAAGCGTAGCGGCCCTTTATGCACAGGAAATCCCCGTTCGTGCCGCTCTTGTCCCGGTTATCACCTCGCACAATTTCCATCCCGGTATCCGCGCGACGCACGCCCAGCGTGGTCTTGCAGCCATCGCCGCAGTGCGTACAAATCGTACCCACATGCTTCATCTCCCACGGACGCGTTTTGTAACGGTACGCGCCGGATGTCAGCGCGCCCACCGGACAGATGTCGATGCACATGCCGCACTCTTCGCACTCCAGATGATCTTCTTTATTGGGTGCGATGATCGAACTCACACCGCGGTTCTGCACGCCCAGCGCCCAAACGTCCATACCCTCGCCGCACACTCGCACGCAGCGATAGCAAAGAATGCAGCGCGGCCGGTCGAAAAACACCACCGGCGACCACTGCTGCTCATCCTTATGATTCTTCGCCTCCATGAATTTCGATTCGGCAGCGCCGTAGCTGAACGTCATGTCCTGCAGTTCGCACTCGCCGCCCGCATCGCATACCGGACAATCCAGCGGATGGTTCCCCAGCAGCAACTCCAGCATCGACTTGCGCGCCTGCTTGATCTCGTCGCTATCGCTGGTAACGATCATCCCTTCGCTGATCACGGTCGTGCACGCGGTCTGCAGCTTGGGCATTTTCTCGATCTTCACCAGGCACATCCGGCAAGCGCCCTGCAGCGACAAGTTGGGGTAATAACAAAACGAAGGCACCTCAATGCCCACCGTTTTGCAGGCCTCAATGAGCAACGTCCCGGCCGGAGCCGTGATTTTCTTGCCGTCAACTGTAAGTGTTACGGGTTGGGGTTTGTCCGTCATGAATGTCAACGCTAGACTCTAATTGTGCATACCTGTCCGGTACGCCGGGCTATTCTTGATCTCTTCAATCTGGAGCGCATGCCTTTGCGTGTGCGATCCCATCAGTAACAAGCACTCATAAGTACTAATGACGCCGACGACGGGGTGGGGGTGCTTGACTTCCGTCGCGCGCAAGTCTTCTTCAGTTTGTTCGACAAGACGAAGCGTGCGCTCACGCACTGCCTGGAAATGGGCGACCGCTTCAGCCAGCGTAGAAAATCGGCCAAGCGGCCGTGATTGAGCGGACGCATCAAACCGGGTGCTGCGATCAGTACCACTTCTTAGAATGCGATCATCGCGCTTCGGTCCTTCCGGATCTCGCGCCTGCTTTTCGCCAGTCACCAAAGCGAGCATAACTTCTTCCGCTACAGCTACGTGTTCTGCGCACTCGAGAACAGACCAACGGTTCTCGGCAGGGCGTAGGCGGCAGGCGGATTCACCCACCCCGTCTACGCTGCAAAGAAACGCGTCTCCTCCCTTGCGTAAAGCCTCCAGCAATCGGGCCTTGCCGGTCTCGGTAGCGCTCTTTGTGGCTGGAATCGTGCTCATGGTCAATGGGCCATCACTGGAACTTGCTGCGGTGAACCTTCCTTTTCATACGGGCACGGCCTGCCTTCTAAATGATCTTCAAATTCCTTGCGGAACTTTTTCACGAACGCAATCGTCGGCATCGCCGCCGCATCGCCCAACGGACAAAACGTCCGCCCCAGCATGTTTTCCGACAAATACTGCATGTTGTCGATGTCTTTCTTCACGCCGCCGCCGGAATGAAAGCGAACCAAAGTTTTCTTCAGCCAGTCGGTCCCTTCGCGGCATGGAATACACCATCCGCAACTCTCGTGCTGATAAAACTTCATCGTTCGCAAAGCAAATTTCACAATACACTGCGCATCGTCGATCACCACGACGCCGCCGGAACCCAGCATCGATCCCGCTTTCGCCACCGAATCGAAATCCATATTGATGTCGATTTCGTCAGCAGTCAGGCACGGCGTCGAAGATCCGCCGGGCACAACCGCTTTCAACGTGCGCCCATTCGGAATCCCGCCACCCACTTCATAAATCATTTTCTTCAGGCTGTAGCCCATGGGCAGTTCGTACACCCCGGGTTTCGCTACATTCCCGCTCAGGCAGAACAGCCGCGTCCCCCCGTTTTTCGGTGGACCAATCTTCGCGTACCATTCCGCCCCACCCAGCATGATGTGAGGAACGCTGGCCAAAGTCTCGGCGTTGTTGATCACTGTCGGTCCGCCCCACAGTCCGACAACGGCAGGGAACGGCGGCCGAATCCGCGGAATCCCGCGTTTACCCTCCAGCGATTCCATCAGCGCCGATTCTTCTCCCACTTCGTAAGCGCCCGCGCCCCCATGCCAGTAAATATCGAAATCTTTTCCGCTGCCAAAAATATTCTTGCCCAGAAAGCCTTTGGCATACGCATCGCGAATCGCCTTCTGCATAATCACTGACAGATAACGATACTCGCCGCGAATGTAGATATAGCCACTCTTCGCCCCCACCGCCAGCCCGCCGATCATCACGCCTTCGATCACCGCATGCGGATCATGCTCGAAAATCAGCCGGTCTTTGCAGGTGCCGGGTTCGCTCTCGTCGCCGTTGCACAATACATACTTCGGCCTCGCCGATTGCTTGGGAACGAACGACCACTTCATCCCAGTCGAGAACCCGGCGCCGCCGCGCCCGCGCAGTCCCGAATTCTTTACCTCATTAATGATGGCGTCCGCATCCATGGCCAGCGCCTTCCGCACGGCCTTGTAGCCGTCCAGTTCGAGATAACGGTCGATGTTGGTCGCCCCCTGGCCAAAACGCCGGGTCACGACCTTTACTTCATCGGGATGGGAAACTAAAGTTGCCATGAAAACTGAGTGATTTTGCGATTGAGTCATTGTGCGATTTTGAAATCGCACAATCACCCGATCACACAATCGCTAAATTCTTATTGCGTTCCCTTTTTTCGATAGTCATCCAGAATCTTGTCCATCTTTTCGGCACTCAGGTTCTCGTGAAAATCGTAGTTCACCTGCGCCGCCGGAGCCCAGCTGCACGCCCCAATGCACTCCACTTCTTCCAGCGTAAATAAACCGTCCGACGTTGTCCCTTTGTGTCCCACGCCCAATTTCCTCGCACAATGCTGCAGGATCTCTTCGCCTCCACGCACCAGGCAACTGATATTTGTGCAAACCTGCACGTTAAACTTTCCACGCGGCTTGGTCGTCAGCATCGAGTAGTAACTAATGACGTTGCGTACTTCGAGTTCCGTCAAATCCAAGCGTCCTGCAAGTTCCGCGATCACTTCATCCGACAAAAATCCAACTTCATCCTGCGCATAAAGCAGCGTAGGCACCAGCGCCGACCGCTTCGTCGGATAGTGCGGCACCATCTCCGCAAACCGCGCCTCGAATTCGTCAGAAAATCGCATCGATCCAAATCCTCTGTGAAACCCCGGGTCCCCTGTGTTAAAGGCTCTTGACGGTTCGCATTACCTGTCAATTTCTCCCAGCACAATGTCGATACTTCCAATCGCCGCCACCACATCAGCAATCAGCCCGCCCTCACACATCTTCGGCAGCGTCTGCAGGTTCGCCAAACAAGCCGCCCGCATGTGTACGCGATAAGGCTTCGCGGTCCCATCGCTGACCACGTAGTAGCCCATCTCCCCCCGCGGTGATTCCACCGCCTGATACACCTCGCCCGCTGGCACAGCAAAACCCTCAGTAATAATCTTGAAGTGATAGATGAGCGCTTCCATCTGCGTCTTCATCTTCTCGCGATCCGGTAGCACGATGCCGGGCGCATCCGCCTTGATCCGCCCCTCCGGCATTCCTTCCAGCGCTTGCCCCACAATGGCAATGGATTCGCGCAACTCCGCCACGCGGCACAGGTAACGCGCGAATACATCGCCTTCCTGCCTTACCGGAACCTTGAACTTGAAATTTTCGTAGCCCGAGTACGGCATGTCGCGCCGCAAATCGAGATCCACGCCGCTCCCCCGCAGCGTCGGACCACTCGCCCCCAGCGCAATCGCATCTTCCGCCGTCATCCGGGCAACGCCTTTAGTCCGCATCATCCAGATTGGATTTCCCGTCAGCAGATTTTCATACTCATCCACCTTCGACGGAAAAGTTTTTGCGAACTTACGCGCCCGGTCAAAGAAATCCAGCGGCGGCTCCAGCGCCAGCCCTCCAATCCGGAAGTACGAAGTCATCATGCGCTGTCCGCTGATTGCTTCAAACAGCTTCAATATTTCTTCGCGCTCCCGGAAGCAATACAGAAACACCGTCATCGCCCCGATGTCGAGCGCATGCGTTCCCAGCCATACCAGATGAGAATTGATGCGCGTCAACTCATTCATCAGCACGCGCATCCACTGCGCCTTTGGCGGAATCTCCAGCCCCAACAGCTTTTCCACGGCCAGCACATAACACAAATTGTTGGTCATGGGGCACAGGTAATCGATGCGGTCCGTCAGCGGCACCACCTGCTGATAAAATTTCGCCTCGCACGTCTTCTCGATCCCCGTGTGCAGAAAGCCGATGTCCGGCATGATCCGCACCACGGTCTCACCGTCGATCTCCAGCAGCACGCGCAGCACTCCATGGGTCGACGGATGCTGCGGCCCCATATTCAGGATCATGGTGCGATCTTGTCCGGGCTCCAGCACTGGTGTAGGTGTCAGATGCGCCATAAGGAAGCCTAGCGGTAGCCCTCCACCGGATAATCTTTGCGCAGGGGATGACCTTCCCAGTCTTCCGGCATCAGCAGTCGCCTTAAATAAGGATGACCGTTAAATCGAATCCCGAACAGATCGAAAACCTCGCGTTCAAAATAGTTTGCGCCGGGCCACAGCGAAGTCAGGGAATCGACCGCCAGGCTGGCACTATCGAGCCGCACTTTCACCCGCACCCGTTCCTTCTTCGAAATCGAAAGCAAATGGTAAATCACTTCAAATCTGGGCTCGGAGGGATACCAATCCACGCAGGTGATGTCGGAAAGAAAGTTGAAAGCGCACTCCGCATCGTCGCGCAACAGCGCGCAGGCCTCGCGGATGTTTGCCCGATCTACATAGATGGTCATCTCTTCGCGGTCGAACTTCACTCCCGTAACCGAGGCCGGGTTCCACGCCAGCAGTCGCGCCACCGCGGGATGCCCCTTCAGTTGCTCGATATCGGTGATAGCAGCCGCGATCGTCACTAGAATCCACCAACCAAACGGCATTGGAAAGGGCACGGCTTTAGCAGCGCCGTTAAACGCCCGAAAGACTTGGACTTTACCCCGTGAGGAAAACTAACGCTGCGGCACGCCGTCATCGGGTCTGTCCTCGCCGCGCGGCGTCCGGACCCCAATCCAGCACGCCTTTTTTCCAGACATAAAAAAAGCCCACCAGCACAATCCCAATATAGGCAAACATCTCCCACAAACCGAAATGCTTCAGATCGCGCAGAATGATCGCCCATGGATACAGGAAAACGGCCTCTACGTCGAACAAAATGAACAGCATAGCCACCAGATAAAACTGCACTGAAAAGCGCCCGCGGGCGTCGCCGATTGGCGCCATGCCGGATTCATACGGAGACATTTTGGCGCGCGTTGGTTTTCGCTGCCCGATCAGCCAGGAAAGGGAGATAATTGCAGTCGCAATGCCGCCCGCAAGCAGAATATGGATCAAAAATGGCAGGTACCGAGCGAAGTAATTGTCGGGCATAGGACAGGCTATATATAATTCGCGCCAAGTGCTGATTAAACATTCTAGATTAGGTGCTGGTGCGCGCGAGTGTCAAGAGAACGGGGAACAATTTGGCGATTGTGTGATCGCGCCATTGCGCAATTGTAAAGAATCAAAGAGTGTGGAGGTTTTTTCAATCGCCCCATGACTCAATCACCCAATCGCTCAATGAAGAATCCTCTATGATCTTTGGCTTCAACACCGACGTCAAACACGTTGACACCATCTACCACGTGCAAAGCGAAGCCCGCGAAAGCGAGAAATTGCTTCAGACTCAAGTGTTCGTCCGCGGAAGGTGCATCGGCAAGAAAGCGATTTCCTATGCCGCCTCGGCCGCCGAGGCCGGCTTTGGCGATCACCAAAAAGAGCAACTCCTGCGCGACCAACATCGCCTGGTGCTCGACTCGATTAAAGAAGGCAAGCTGGACGAAGTCTTGGACAAAGCAGAAGGCGAAGCCCTGGCCGCAATCAAGCAACTGGATGTGCACTGGGAGAACGCCGCTTCGGTCCACGCCAACCGCAGTTTGACCATGCACTTGCGCGTCACTGAAGGCGGAACTGCCGTGCCCAGCGCCCGCCTCACTTTTCGCTTTGCCCGCCCTGACGCTTCACCTTTCTATACCCAGGCCGTCACCGATGCCGGAGGCAATGCCCAAATCTCAGTCGAGGTCGATGAATCCGCTCTGCCCGATTCCTCCGTGATGGTGCAAGCCAACCACGAAGGCCGCACCGTAACCCGCAAATTCGCTTTACGCAAAGCCGAGTAGAGCTGCTGGCCCCGATAACCCTGTCATCCCGGGCCCCGACCACGTTGTCATCCCGAGTTTGCGAGGGATCTTGGTTTCCTTCAGCGTCACCACCGCTTCAACATTCACCGCAACGCAACGAAATCTTCTACAATTCATACGCACATGAATATTCTCATTAACGGAGAAGAACGCACCTTCGCCAATCCCGCGCAGCCCGCCCCATTCACCCTTACCACCCTGGTCGAGGCCCTGAACATGAAATCCGACCGCGTCGCCGTCGAACTCAACCGGGATATCGTCCCCCGCGACCGCTGGCCGCAAACCACACTCAAAGAGGGCGACCGCCTGGAAATAGTCCACTTCGTCGGCGGCGGCTCATCCCCCTCTCGTCGCTGAAAGGTTTGAAAAGTCTGAAATGTAAGCTCTGCAAGGGCGCGGCCTCAGCCGCGCCGCAAATCTTCCCTAAACTTTGTCATTCCCTAAACTTTTGTCATTCCGACCAAGCTTCCCCTTCCGAAGGAAGGGGAAGCGCCGCGAGGAATCTGGTGGTTCGCAGCAAAGCTTTACCGAAACCGTGGACCTGGAAATCCGCGAAACATTGTTGCCCAACCAAAAATTAAGGCCCTCTTGCGAGGGCCTTCGCACCTATGCGCGATGCCAAACCGCCTGCGCGATTACCGCTTTCTATTTGGATGCCGTCCCGCTCAGTCCAGCCACCGTTCGTCGTTTGGCATGTTCCTGCGTTTGTTTTCGAATGCTTTCCGCGCTCGGGAGATGTTTTGCATTGGCCGCCGACTTGACCGGACGCTTTGTCATCGTGAAGGCCTTGGTCGCATCGGCCAGCCGCACGTCTTCGAAGCTCTTGCGCTTGGCCATAATCCGGTAGTCAAACGCGATGCTGGAAGTACCGCCACCCAATTCTTTCACCACAAACGACGTGCCGGATTTCTCCGCAACATACAACCCTTTGCAGTCGCCATTGGGGGTGAGGAATACGTGATACTCCACCCCCGTGTTGATCGTCTGTCCGAAGACCGATTCGATGTTGACCACAGCCCGCCCTCCGCTCAACTGGCCGCTGCCCGCATCCTCGAACCACGCCTCGGGAGATTGGACGGCGTTCAAAGCGACCTTCCTTGCTCCGCCCTCGACTGGCGCAACCCCGCCAACGGCACCCGTGCAATGCAAGTTTCCACTCACATCGATTTCGCATGTGCCACTAAAGGAGCCGCCATATGTGATCAGAACCGTACTGCTGTCCGAGGAGGCGTCATTGTTCTGAAGATAGGCAGTTGAAAGTGGGCCGTTGTTATAGGCAAGCAGACTCCAGGCGTCGTCCGCCGTCGCGACAACGGCTGCACCACCCTGCACCCCCGTGTCGCCCCAAACCCCATTAGCTTGATCAATGTACTGCTCTCCGGTGAGGCTTGCTTGATCGGCTTGGCCGTACACTCCAACGCCATGAGTGCTGGCACTGTAGCCCCAGAAGCCAATGTCCTTCTGCGTCGTTCCGAACTCGAATGCGTAGGCTGCGACGGCACCATCGCTATCCGTATCGTTCTGCGAATAGGTCCCGCCGCTGGCGCCGTAGAAGTATCCGCCCTGGTAGTTTCCGGTGCCGGAAACGCCGAAAACTCCGGCGTTTTCGACGATCAGGCCCTCTCCCGCGGCACCAGGAGCCGAAATCTGGATTCCATATCCCCCAACCGGAACCGAAATGTTGATTCCATTCCCGGCACTATTTGTGATATTGAGCGCCGGATTGGCGCTGTTGGCGGCGTTGATCATCACCAGGTTGTTGATCGTGTTCTCGTTCAAGAACGTATTCGCCGCCCCCAGTTCCGGCACCAGCGCCGTGTTGATGCTTAGGCTGGTGCTGCCGCCCAGTGCTACCGCTCCCCCTCCGGTCAGCCCGGTGCCGGCGCTCACCGTCACCTTGGAATTCGCCAGCATCGCATTCGTCACACCCGCAGTGGGGATGCTCAAGGTTCCGCTGCCGGTGATGGGGCCGCCGGTCAGTCCGGCTCCGCTCGCCACGCTGGTCACCGTTCCCGTGCCCGCGTTCGAGCATGTCCACGCGCCACTGACGAATTGCAGAACCTGGTTGGCGGCACAAGTTTTCAGTCCCAGGTTCAGCGTGCCTTTCGTGCCCCCACCTGTGAGGCCGCTCCCGGTTGCGGTCGTGATGCCCGTAAGTGTTCCGGTGCCGGGAAATGTCTGCCCCGTGGCAAAAGTAAACAATCCTTTGTTGTTGAGCTTCAGTCCTGTCTCAGCTGGAGAAGCCGTTCCGGAGCCGAACAGCAGACTCAAAGTTCCTGAGGGAGTAGTGGTATCGTTGCCCAGGGGTTCCGCACGCCACTGAAATGTCTGACTCACGGCCGCAGCTGTGCCGCCGTTATAGGAAGACGCCACAAAATCCTGCGCCTGTGAGGTTCTGCCCACGCTCGCCGTTGCAGTACCGGTGGCGGGAAGAGTGAGCAGCCCTTCAAGGTTCGTTCCGCCTTTCACATCCAGCGTGGCGCCCGGCGCGCTGGTATTGATCCCAATTTTCACCGTGCTGCCCGTGCCGGATTGAAACACGGCTGAGTTGCCGATGTTGGATGTACTGGTCCATAGCGGGATGAAATCGACTGTCCCCGCGCCGGTCACTGTACCCGCAGGTGGTGGAACACTCGGCTCGGCGACCGACGCAGTGGTTAACGCGGAATCGGTCGGAGCTGTCCCCGGCGCCGCCAGCACGAAAGCTGACGGTGGAAATCCGCCGATCGTCGCCGCATCCCCGGCCTTCAAAGCATAAGGCACGCTCAACAGCAGCACGCGCGGTTGCTCAGTCTGTTCTTCAATCTGCACGCCCAGCCAGCGGGCTGCACCCGTGACGAATAAAGCCGTGGGAACTCCGGCAGGTTTGGTCACTCCCAGTTGCACCGAGTAGTGTCCCGTGGCGTCGAGTTGGACGTTGTTCTGGGTCTCGGTCCAGAGCGCTTCGCCACCTTGCGAGCCGCTGTAGAGCGAGAACGTGATGCTGACCACACCGCTCAGAGTGTTTCCCCGTTCGTCCGTGGCGACGTTAGAAAACTGGATCAACGCCGGCGGCACCTGGGCCACGGCTGGGACGCTGCTAGAAGTCTGAGCCGCCACGGAAAGAGCCAGCGACAGGAATCCAACTGCCACACAACCGATGCGTAGCTTCATGGGAATTGTTTCCTCGAGGAAATTTGAACCCCTAAGGTCCAGAGGACCCGAATGCTTAAGTGAAAAGCCGGTGCCGAGATCAGGTTCCGGGCGGCGGAGAAAGGGGGGACATGCCTAAAACCTGCCGGGAGATTATCCCCGGCGCTTACTGCCCTGTCAATCTGCAAGTACTTGCATAGCGCCGCCCAGCTTGGGAAGGCCATGCCTTCAGATTTTCTAAGCCCCTGCGCTGAGCGAAGCCAAAGGGATGTGCTAACTTGGCGAATCTGCGGTGGCTTCAGCCGCTGAGGTGTGCTCTCAGCCACGCCCGGAGTTTCGTCCGCGGCGCTGGGGCACTCTTCTAGTTACCCCTCCCGCGCGATTGTTGATTGACACCCGCCACTTCCTGTCTAAAATGTTTCAAACATTCAACTTGTAATTTGTTTCAAACATAATCATGCCAGACCGCTTTCCATCGCAAGAGGTGATCGCGCTAACCGGCGTCACCGCCCGCCAACTCCAGTGGTGGGACGAGCGGGGTGTGGTCCGGCCTGAGCGTCAAGGTCATCGCCGTCTCTACTCGCTCCAGAACGTCATGGAAATGGCGGTCATCTGCGAACTGCGCCGCAAAGGCTTCTCGCTCCAGGGAGTCCGCAAGGTCATGCGTTTCCTGCAACGCGAGTTCGGCAAAGGCCTGGGAGAAATTGTTGGACGAACCTCCGACGTGCACCTGTTGACCGACGGCAAGCATCTTTATTTGGAAACCTCGGCGCGGCAGATTGTCGACATTCTCAAGAATTCGAACCAGCCCATTTTGGGCATTTGCCTCAGCGATGCGGTTCGGCAGGTGCGCGCTGAGGTCGTCGCAAGGAAGGCGAGTACTTCCGTAATAGCGTCGGCAGAGCGCCGCCGTGCTAGAAAGGCTTCTTAGGCTACAACGTTTGAGTCCACAGGAGGAACACATGGTCGGCGAACTTGACATCTTGAATGAGTGGATTCCTGAACAGATGCAGCCCGGAACTGTCTTTGTGTTGGAAAATGCCGGCGAAGTCGGCGAGAAGGAAGATCCATACTGGGCTGTGCTGGCTTGCCCATCCTGCGGCATGCTGGGGCTGATCACGCGAAGGCAGATCAATGGCCTCGTTCCTGTCATTTGCGGATCGGAAAATTGTTCGGCGCAATTTTTTATTCGCGAAGCCGAAGTGGTCGTGCGCAAGCCGTTCTAGCCAGATATTTTGATTCCGTGAAACCCCGTGCCCTCCGTGTTAAAGGGTTTCGCGTTTTCCCACCCTGGTCCGTCCCAATTCCACTGGAACCTGATCGACAATCTCAATTCCAAATCCTTCCAGTGCCGCAACTTTCTTGGGACGATTCGTCAGCAACCGAATCCGCCGCAAATTCAGGTCGGAAAGAATCTGCGCGCCGATTCCGATTTCGCGCTGGGTTTGCCGCTCGTTGTCCAAAAGCGATGGCAGCTTGCGCCCACGATGAAAACTCAAAGCGCTGCGATCACCAACCTTTTCGATGGAAAAACCTTTCGACGTCTGATGCAGATAGATCAGCGCCCCGCGCCCTTCTTCCGCGATGCGCCGCAGTGAACCTTCCAAAGTGGCGTGGCACTCGCACCCGGTAGCGCCGAAAACGTCGCCCATCAGGCAGTGGGCGTGCATGCGCACCAGCACGGGCGCATCGCTTTTCTTTTCTTCATTCCCCACATCGCCTTTAATCAGTGCTACGTGCGACTCTCCGCCATCGATCTCGCTCTCGTAGGCGATCAGGCGAAACTCGCCGAAGCGCGTGTCGACCATCGCTTCGCCAACCCGGTGCACATAGCGTTCGTGCGCCATGCGGTAGCGGATCAGGTCGGCGACGGTCAGCATTTTCATCCCATGCTGCCGGCAGAATTCGATCAGGTCGGGCACGCGGGCCATGGTGCCGTCGTCCTTCATGATTTCGCAAATGATGCCCGCGGGAATCAGGCCTGCAAGCCGCGCCAGATCAACCGAAGCTTCGGTCTGTCCCGCGCGGACCAGCACTCCGCCCTTGCGAGCCCGAAGAGGGAAGACATGTCCAGGGCGCGCCAGGTCCGAAGCTTTGGTCGCGGGATCGATGGCCACCTGAATGGTGCGGGCGCGATCATAGGCGGAAATGCCGGTGGTCACGCCCACGCGCGCGTCAATCGCCTCGCAAAACGCCGTGCCGTATTGCGAAGTATTCTCGGCGCTCATGGGACCGATGCGCAGGTGGTCCAGCCGCTCTTCGGTCATGGTGAGGCAGACCAGCCCGCGTCCATACTTGGCCATGAAGTTGATGGCTTCGGGCGTAACCTTCTCGGCGGCCAGCGTGATGTCGCCTTCGTTCTCGCGGTCTTCGTCGTCGACCACGACAATCATGCGTCCGGCGCGAATCTCCTCGATCGCGGTGGGAACGTCGGCAAAGGCTTGCGAGCTCATGATGGTCACATTGTATCAAGTACCAGTCAGTTACTAAGTACCAAGTACCTAGTACCGAGTACCGCGTACCGAGTACCGCCGAAGTCATCCAGCGGCTTGTGGATTTCGGCTGTAAATATTTCTGCGACGGTAGAGCTTGCGATCACCTTCATGGGCTTTGCCGGAGGATTCGGGCGGGGAAATGTGGGATACCCCTACTCCACGCCTTGAAGTCGAATCATCGGGTTAGCACGAAAATGTCTGCAAAATTCGGATGTCAAAGAGCTTAGAGGTCAAAATACGTGAAGTAAAGGAGTTGCGCGCGAGTTTTGATCCCGCTCTGCTTAGTTAGCGGTACTGCCTGTGCTGGGGCAATGATGAAGTAGTTTTTGAGGAGGCGCAAGGTTAGATGTCACAAGGATGTTGCGGAAAATCGATAACGCATCATTTTTAATTTTGAGGATAGTCTTCTTCCGGCTCCGACCACATATAAGCTACAAAGGAAATCAGGGCAACCACACCGGAGACCGCCATCAGCGCCAATCCTGTATTCGTAAACGGAGAGAAAAAAACTGATACATTACCGCAAAATCGTGCCTGTTGACGTAAGTCCCGTGCAGCACGTAAAATAGTGCTGCACGCAATTGTGTGTCGATATGAAGACTAACATTACTCTGAAACTGGATGCCGAGCTTTTGCGCGAGGCCCGGATCCTGGCGGCCGAAGAAGATACTTCGATCAGCGCGCTGCTGGCGGCGAGGCTGGAGCAGATCGTGCGTGATCGCCGAACTTACCATCGGGCACGAAAGCGTGCCCTGGTGCGGCTGCGCGATGGGATGGACTTGGGATGGACTCCTGCATCGCGGGATGAGATTCACCAACGCTGACCACTTCGGCGGCCAAAGCCGTGAATGATCTTTGTGAGCTCAGTCGGCGATGCTGAAAGCCGCGCCTTTTCAAAGCGGAGCCCAGGGTTCGAGGCGATGATGGCTGACAAGTTTTTCGTGGATACTAACGTTCTGATCTACGCCCATGACCGCACCACGGGCGTTAAGCACGAGCGCGCTCGCGAGTTGGTTGAGAAATTGTGGGCAAGCGGACAGGGAGTCTTGAGCACGCAGGTGTTGCAGGAACTTTGCGTCAATCTGCGGCGTAAGGTTGCGCGCCCGCTGGGTGTGGAAGAAATCCGGCAGCTGGTTAGCGACTACATGAGTTGGGAGGTAGTGGTGAACAGCCCTGGGGCCGTGATCCGCGCCCTGGAGCTTGAGGTGCGGTATAAGACTTCCTTTTGGGATGCCCTCATTCTACAGGCAGCGGAACAGTCGGGAGCGGCGATCCTTTACTCCGAGGATTTGGCGGCGAAGCAGAGCTATGGGACTCTGAGGGTGGTGAATCCGTTGGCAGGATAGAAATGATGAAAGCGTACTTTACACTCCGATCATTGGTGGAACTGCTTCAAGTCAAATACAAAAGCAAGGTCAAAGGCAGCGGACAGGAGTGTCCGCTCCACACGGGCGGGGCTGCTGCCAAGAGAAAAAGCAGGTTCCTCCGGGCGCTTCCCCTTCCTACGGAAGGCGAAGCTTGGTCGGAATGACAAAGGTCGGAATGACAAAGGTCGGAATGACAAGGGTTTTATAGGAGTCGAGGTGCGCTCGACGGACAGCCGAGGGCGGCTGTCCCCACATATAGTTTCTGCTTTGGGCTTGCATGTCCTGATCTGGCGTTGTGCCGCTTTCCGATTTCCACAGCTTTATTTCCCGCGATGTTCACCTGACCTTGCCTCTCATTCCCAAATCGAAATACTGGAAGCAGGGCGAATTACAACGACAATCTTGAATCCCTGAAGGCGGCGGAGGCTCTTCGTTTTCGGAGCGCATCCGATGTCTTCGGGGTGAGAGTGTGAGGGAAAAATGGGTCTGGAAAATGTGAACCGGTGCCAGCATATAAAGATGAATGGCACCCAGTGCGGGTCTCCGGCGCTGCGGCGCAGGCGGCTGTGTTTTTTTCATGGGCGCTGCCACGAGCAGCGGGCGCGGATCGCGGCGAGCGAGTTTAAGCAGGCGCGGTTCGTGGTGCCGGTGCTGGAAGATGCTAATGCGGTGCAGATGGCGCTGATGCAGGTGATGCAACTGCTCAGCACCGGGCAGATGGACCACAAGACGGCGGGGCTGATGCTCTACGCGCTGCAAACCGCCAGCTGCAACCTGCGGAATACGAACTTCGAAGCCGATGAGGTCACGGATGTGGTGATCGACTGCGGTACGGTGAATGCAACCTGCATCGGAGGTCCGCAGTGGGTGGAAGAAGATTTTGAGGATGAGGCGGAGGAAACAGAGGATGAGGAGATGCAAGCGGCAGGTGCGGAGGAAGAGGAGGAGGTCACCGAGGAAGAGGGGATTGTAGAGGAAAAGAAGGGAAAAGTTCGGGCAGAGAAGGCGGTGGGACACGTCAGCCTGCTGGAGGCTCGGAAGCAGGTGCAGGGGCTTGCCCGGGATTGGGTGTTCGAGACGGGGGAGGCGGAGGCGGAGAGCAGGCCGGGATAGTTGAGGGTATCCGATCTACGCGGACAAAACCAAAAAGCAGGTCCCTCCACTGCGCTTCCCCTTCCTTCGGAAGGCGAAGCTTCGGTCGGGATGACAACGTTTTGGAACTGGGCCGGAGTGGCGAAGCTTCGGTCGGGATGACAAGGTTTTGGAACTGGGCCGGAGAGGCGAAGAGCAGGCCGGGATAGTTGGCGGTATTTGCTCTACACGGACAAAACCAAAAAGCAGGTCCCTCCACTGCGCTTCCCCTTCCTTCGGAAGGCGAAGCTTCGGTCGGGATGACAGGGTTTAAGAGCAGTCGCGCGGGAGGACAAAGCCCCCGCCCTGTCTCTCCGAAGAAGGGAGAGACAAGGACAGGGCAACTGGTTGGCGAGGAGCGGCAGGACCGCGCCGGCCCCCGTAGTTCGTCGTTTACGGCGTCCGGATAAATCCGTGTTCGGCGAAGGCGGAGTCGAAATAGATTCCGACTATGGTACCGCCGGGATTTATCCCTGAAGCATCACTGAAGACGGCGCCGGGAGGGTCAAACGAAGTAAAAGCGCCATTGCTCAAGAGAAAGGAGTGGCTGACGTTTGCGGCGTCGGTGTAGAGCCCCACGCTTTGCTGCTCGGGGTTGGCCGCTCCGGTAAACGTAAAAATGGAGCCGGGAAAATCGATGGTGGTGTAGGTCCCGTGGTAGAGCAGGTATCCGTGACCCGCTCCAGCGCTATCCGTGTAAGAGCCGACGACCGCGCCAGACGCGATGACGGTGCTGGCAGTGCTGCTGACGGCGCCGGGTGGATCGAAACTGGTGAACGCGCCTGACTTGGATACGAGAAAACTGTGGAAGGTGCCACTGGCGCAGGTAGCCACAAGGCAGGAAAATCCTGACATTTGTCCGGAGGGGTTGAGGCTGGTGAGTACAGTGCCGGCCGCGCCGGGGAAGTCGACCGTGGTGTAAGTGCTGCCGACCAGAATGAAACCGTGGCTGACGGAGCTGGCGTCGAGATAGCTGCCCACGATCGTCTGCTGCGGGCTGATCCAGTTGGGAGTGGTCGCGGTCGATCCGGGAGGATCGAACGACGTGAATACGCTTTTCGAGGTTAAGGTGAAGCCATGAGTGACGCCAGATGTGTCGGTCCAACTACCGACGCTGGTGCCTTGCGGGTTGGGTCCGCCGTTGAGAGTGGTGGCAATCGCGCCGGGGAAGTCAATCGTGGTATAGACCTGCGCCGACGAGATTGACAATGTCGCAAACGCAACACTGATCGTACAAGCTGCCAGGAAGCGGAATACTTTGGACATCGGACTATCCTCCAGTGGGTTTGAAATTGCAGACCGAAGATGCCGAAGAATGCCAGGCCGCCCGATTTCTCAATGCGCCGTGAAAACTTGCGCGCGACGTTGGTTAGGTGGGGTGTCGGTTGCCGACTGGGAAGACGGGAAGAATTCTACACCCGCTTGTCTGCCGGGGGACAAGGATTTTGTGGGGAGTGGAAACAGGGCGCAAGAGAGCGTTTATCCCGCAAGCTCTTTTTCCGCGCCGCGGAACAGGGCGCGGAGGGCGCGGATTACTGCGCGGGCCAGCAGGATGACGATGGCGACCAGAGCGAGGGCGATGGCGCCGGCGGCGTAGGGGTGACGGGTGGCGAGCCAGGTTAGGGAAATGGCGAGAGCGTCCTCGGCGAGGCTGAGGGAGATGTTGGAGAAGGGCTCGGGGGATGGGGTGACGGCGGCGCGGACGGCGGTTTTGCCGGAGTGGGCGGCGAGCGCGATGACGGCTCCCAGAAGCGTGGCCAGCAGCTGCTCGGCGGGAGTGAGTTGGGCGGTGGCGCGGTAGGCCAGCAGGGCGGCGACAGGGATGAGGACGAAGGTGTGGAGCGCGCTCCAGATCAGGTCGAAGGCGGGGATCTTATCGGCGAAGAATTCGATGGCGAACAGCGTAGTGCTGGCGGCGATGATGGGCCAGCTTTCCAGGAGTTGCAGGGCTGGCGGGAGTGGAAGGTGTCCGAAGCGGGCGAGCAGGCCGAGGGCGGCGACGGTGGCGTAGACGTTGATGCCTGCGGCGAAGGCGACCGCGGCCAGCAGGGCGAAGAGTTCGGGAAGCGGGATTTGCAGCCAGTTGGGCAGGATGAGGCCTCGGGGGCTAGAGCTAGTTCATGATAGGCCAGAAATCGCCGCGCCGGAAAGCAGGTTCCTCCGCTTCGGTCGGAATGATAGAGGGTTTTTTTATCACGCGGTTTTCAGAAATGGCAGAGCTTTCAAAAGTTTTGCTGGAAAGCAAAAGGGTCGCTTTTCAGCGACCCTGCAAAATGATCTTAAAGCTGCGCTTACAGAGTGGATTCGATTTCGAAGCCCCAGGCTTCGAGGAGAGGCTCGGGAATGTACTTTGAGTTTTTGTTGCGGCGAGCCCACTCGCGCAGACGGGTAGAGCGGAGATACTGGTCCGGGGTGAGTTTGTACTCACGCACGACCTGTTCAAACTCCGTGATGGTAGGGACAATTGGGCCAATGGGCTCAGGTTTGCCCCAGTTCGGATTTCCGCGACGCTTTGCCATGCAACTTGCCTTTCCTATAACGGGGGAATGAACGCAAAAACCGCTCTATCTATTTGATTCTCCGGGCTGTCTGAGGATGCACTGAAAGATGCAGGCGACTCCGGACGACTGCAATTCCGCACGGCGCCTTGATCCCAGAATTCGATTGGAGACTCAGTAGCTTAGGGCAGTTTTTCTAGAAAGTCAATGGAAATCTGCCCTCGTCACTTGAGTTAAGCACTTCTAACTAATTGGATCGATTGTGGTTAGGCTGGTGTGAGGGGAGAAAACGCGGTTTTGAGTTCGGGACCAAGGGTGAGGATGAAGGCTGGTAAAAAGGTCTCGACCCAAGGGCTTTCTTATTTCTTTTCTATGCTTTCGCCTTTCTTTTCCGCGCCGCCTACCATGAAGGCCTTCACCACAATCCCATTTGGCTGCACGCCCACCGGAATCATGGTTAACAGCGAATACTCGGTTGGCTCCAGCTTTCGCGGGGTGCGTTTCTGAATCACGGTCACATCGCCGGCCTGCGTATCCAGCACCAGAAGATAATTCTGATCCTGCGAAAGCGCCAGCCCGTCCGGACGGCTGCCCACGGCGACCGTGGCGATCCTTCTGCCCAAGTCAATGTCATACACGGCAACGCTGTCGGAGCCAAAGTTGCTGGCATACAGCCGCGAATTATCGCGAGTCACCACTCCGTGGGTGGGATGTTGCCCAATCACCGTGCTGCTGCCGACTTCGTTGTTTCCAGTCTCGATGATGGAAATGCTGTCCGAATCGAAATCGCACACAATCAATTCGCCGCCATCGGGCTTCAGGGCCAGACTTACGGGGGTTCGTCCGACATCCATCAGCGCGAGAACGCGATCGCTATTCAAATCGCCGGACTTCTTGCTGCTTTCGAGTGCGATGGACGCGACCTGCGACGATCCCGAACAGGCCACAAACGCCTTGCTCGAATCCGGCATGATTGCGATGTCCTCCGGCTGCTGGCATACGGGGAGTGTAGCCCGCAGCCGCAGCGACTTGGCATCGATCAGCGAAACGGTATTGTCGCCGCGGTTGGAAACCACTACGGTCGCGCCATCGGGGGAGACCCGCGCCAGTCCTGGGCCAGCGCCCACGCGTACATTGCCCAGCACAACCCGCTTCTCGAGATCGATGATCGAGACATTTGCCGAGCCCGAGTTCGCCACGTATGCGCGTTTGCCATCTTGGGCAACGTCGATAAAATATGGCCTTCCGTAAACGCCAATGGTGGCCACCACAGCATTCTTCTCGGCATTAATTACGCTTACGTTATTCGAGCCGGTATTGACCACGTAAATTTCGTTCTTCTTGCTATTGGCCGCGATTCCAGTCGGCTCGAGGCCTACGGGAATAGTTTTCGCCGGTTCAAACGTCCGCAGATCGATTACGCTGACCGTATTACTCTTGCCATTGGTGACGTATGCGTACTCGCGATATGCTGGCCCGTAGTTGGGCAGATCCCGCTCGCGGAAATACCACCAACCAACACCACCCAGCACAGGAATCAGAACAATGATGATGAGGAGTTTTCGCAAGATTGGTGCTTTCCGGAAGAAATAAGATTACCAGAGAGAATTCGGTCGAACCGGAGTCTAGTGTGGATCGCCTATTGCGCGGACGATTGCGCTTTCGAAGATTCGGCCTTAGGTTCGCCGACTTTTGATTCGCTGACCTTCGATTCGCCAGGCTTGGATTCGCTGACCTTGGATCCGTTCATCAATGCTGTTACTGCATCGCTGGAGAGTTGGATATCGCCGTCCAGCACCATGCTTAGCTTGCCTGTGCCCGTGCCTTGAAATTGCGCGTGATGAAGCGTTACGGAACCCTGCGCGGCAGCGGGAAGTATTGTTTTGTAGTCCGAAGCTTGACGCAGGCTGGAGAGAACGGCTTCCCCGATCTTGTCGCGAAGCGTATCCCCAAGAGAACCCGAGCGCAGCAACTCGCCGACCAATCCTTCCGCATTGACCCGGCCCAGTTTCGCATCGATTCGCAACCTGCCATCGTCTGCAATAGCTGGCGTCAACCTGACCTCGACCATGCCGTTGCCCTCTGCCATTTCGTTAAGCGTGCTCTTGCCGAAGCAGGCCCAGCGCTCAAAGTGCAATTGCACAACCACCAGGCTCGCGGGTTCTGATGGGGTGAAAGCGGCGGTCTGAATCGAGATTTGCTCGCCGCACGCATCTGCTTTGTCGAGCTGGCCGCGCAAGATTTCAGTAATGTCTTGCTGTAAGTCCGACAGATCCTCGCTCAGCTCAAGTTTGAATGTGTTGCTTTCTGGCGCACTCCGGGAAATAACTCCAGATGTGGTGATCGCAACGGTTTGATCGGCGAGCTGAACCGAGTTTTTTACGGGCGGAAAGTGGAACGAGGTATTCTGCCGGTTGCTCGGATCGCCAATGCTCATCTCCTCACCGAGATCGAGCTGCTGGTTATGGAAGCTCGTGAGCGTGCTATCGAGGCTCTTCGCGCTACCCGCGATCTGCGGACCCGGTGCTTTCGTCGCCTCAAATTGTTCATCCAGCGCTTTGGCCTGCTGCGCCAGGTCGGAATCCGTTTTCGTCAGCTTCTTAACCAATTCTTTCAGCCCGGATTTCTGCCGATCGGAGAGTCCGTCGAGAAACTTTTTGTTCTGAGTGCGCGCTGTTTCGAGCGCCTGTCCAAAAGCCTTATCGCGGCCGGCGAGTTCGGGCGCGTTGTTCTGCCCGGCAGCCTCTTCCAGAAGCGCTTGCAAATCCGCGCTCGCGACCGCGGTGCTCTTCACCATCAAGTTGTAGGCGATGATTTGCTGGCTGGTCGCTTGTACGGCCAGGGCTGCGTGAAAATTCTTTAAGTCATCCTTCACGTCGAGACCGGTAGCTCTGCCGCCTCCGCTCAAGCCGCCTCCGCCCGCAGTGCCGCCACCGACGTGCCCGCCGCCGGCGCCGCGCTGCGCCAGCATTGCACAGGGACACGCCAGCAGCATCGCTGCCAGAGCGACAGTCCTTACATCAGAAATACTTCTGCCCTTGCACGACATGACGCGGAAATCTCCTGCCAAACGGCTCGCTCAACACGCAGCGAGAATCCTAGCTTGGCTCAGGTCCGAAAAAAACGCCACAAACTTTACAGTTCTTTGCACAACAGGATTTAAGCCCTAAGGAACCGACTCTGGTCGCGCGCAAAAGCGAAGGTAAGGCTATCCAGGAATTATTCTGGCTCGATGACTTTCAACCCAGGCACTCGATCAAAATGTCGTGCGTTGAACGTTGCTACCGGGCAGTCGCGCTCCAGGGCCGTGGCAGCCACGATCAGGTCATAAAAGCCCATCATTTTGCCGGAAGCCTCCAAAGCCGCCCAAAGCCGAGCGTGTTCAATAGCCGTAGTCTCGGTGTAGGGAACTATGGGCAACGCTTCGAAAATCATTTGGAGATAAGCTTCGCGCCTGGGCTTATAGGTGCTGGTCGCGCGTTCTACACCATGCCACAGCTCTGCGACCGTAATAGCGGCTATTTGAGGTCCCTTATCAGCCTGCATCTCAAGCCATGCGGGGAGATCAAACAGCCCTCGCTCGCCACGGATGACGACATCGGCGTCGATAATGAGTGCCATTAGCTTGTGATCGTCTTCATCGCCACTTGTCAACCGGCGGCTTCAGGATTCGGCGAGCCGCACGCAGATCGTGGTTCCAGGCCTTCGCTTCCTCCGGGGAGAGTTCGAACTCACGCAGGGCGGCGGCCAGCTTCCGCACTGAACCGGCCTTCTTCCTCTCCGGAACCAGCCGCGCGACCGGGGTGCCATTCTTGAGCAGGACGAAGGTTACGTTCTGATAACGCACGCGGTTCACGCAGTCGGCAAAATTACGGGCCGCGTCGGTGACCGAGATCGATGTTTTCTTCATAAAATCAGATTATCAGATTATACACAATAAGTGAAGGAACGATTGTTTCATCACAGATCCAGATTCCGATAAAACCAAATTTGTACGGCCAGTGTCGGGAGCATCAATAGCAATGAGGTGGCCTGCTTTCGTCGGTCGTAGTTAGCGAAGTCAACAACCGCGTACACAAGTGTGATGAGTAGCAGTGGAGGAAGAACGACCGTAAAGAGGACATAAGCGCCAGCAGCCCTGAACACAAAACCCAACAACAGCGCCGCCAGACATAACGCCAGATCGAGACAGGAAAGAATCAGTGAGCCAGCCGTTTTTGTGGACATCTTCGTGGTAAAGGGTCTCCGAGTGGCGTCTCCCTAACCCGGATAAAACTAAGTCTTGCTGACTCCCACTGTCTCCCGAACCCCAATCCCCGGCACGGTCCTACCCACCACCGCGGCAATCTGGCGCACCTGTTTCATCAACTCATCAAACTGATCCGGGAACAGCGACTGCGGACCATCCGACATGGCTTCATCAGGCTTGTTATGCACTTCCACCATGAGTCCATCGGCGCCCACCGCTACGGCCGCGCGTGATAGCGGAGTAACTTTATTTCGCTTGCCGGTGCCATGGCTGGGATCGACAAAAATCGGCAGATGGCTTAAGCGTTGCACGGCCGGCACCAGGCTGAGGTCAAGCGTGTTGCGGGTGTGATCGGCGAAGGTGCGCACGCCGCGCTCGCACAGCGCCACGTTGTAATTGCCTTCGCTCAAAATGTATTCCGCCGCCATCAGGAACTCTTCCAGCGTGGCCGACATGCCACGCTTCAGCAGTACCGGCTTCTTGGCCCGGCCGGCGCGCTTCAGCAGCGAAAAATTCTGCATGTTGCGAGCTCCGATCTGGATCATATCCGCATACTCCTCCACCAGATCGAGAGATTCGTTATCTATGGCTTCCGTAATAATCTTCATGCCATACTGCTGCCGAATCTCCGCCATGATGCGCAGCCCTTCCTCACCCAATCCTTGAAAAGAATAAGGAGAAGTGCGCGGCTTGTAGGCTCCGCCCCGAAAAAACTGCGCGCCCGCGCGATGCACACGCTCAGCCACGGCGAAGGCCTGCTCGCGGCTCTCGATGGCGCATGGCCCGGCTACAATCGCCAATCCGGTGCCACCGATTGTGGCCTCGGTCCCGGCAAAACGTATGACCGTGTTGTCCTCTTTAAGATCGCGGCTCACCAGCTTGTAGGGCTTGGAAACTTTAATTACTTCCTGCACGCCCGCCATTTCTTCCAGCGTGCCCTGTTCCACTTCGCCCTTGTTTCCGGTGACGCCGATCGCGGTGCGCTGCGCCCCTGGCATGGCATGCGCGCGGTAGCCCAGCTTCTCGATTTTTTCGCAGACGCTACGCACCTGCTCTTCGGTGGCGTGCGCCTTCATGACGACTAACATAGATCGATCCTATCTCTGTCTCTGTCTCTACCTGGTTTGGGAGCCGCTTGTGTTGTCGGGGTAGAGGAGAACTCGCCTGGTTTCTCCTCACCACGGTATCCAGCAAGCATCAAGTCTACCTTTGCCTACTCCTGCACCGCAAACGCAGCAGTTGGTTCCTGCGGCGGTGCCGGCCACTACACACTGCTCGTGTGACCCGTCACACCCGCAAGTGTGACCACCATCACTGCCTACCACACGGGCCCAAAACTAGAGTGGTAGCAGTCCACCAGGAGGACCAATCATGAGCATTCCTAAAACCATGCAAGCAGCAGTCGTGGAAGAATTCGGCAAGCCCCTCGTCATTCAAGAAGTTCCCGTGCCCACTCCGGGTCCCGGGCAGGCCCTTGTAGAAATTATCGCCACCGGTGTGTGTCACACGGATTTGCACGCCGCGGAAGGCGACTGGCCGGTCAAACCAGTTCCGCCATTCATTCCCGGCCACGAAGGCGCGGGCGTAGTAGCCGCGCTGGGCGCCGGAGTCACCCATCTAAAAGTTGGAGACCGCGTTGGAATCGCGTGGCTGCACAGCGCCTGCGGACATTGCGAATTTTGTTTGTCAGGCTGGGAGACTCTGTGTCTTCAACAACAGAACTCGGGGTACTCAGTGAACGGAAGCTTTGCGCAGTACGCTCTGGGTCAGGCCGACTATCTGGGACGAATCCCGGAGAATCTTTCCTTTGTGGACGCCGCCCCTATTCTCTGCGCTGGCGTTACTACTTATAAAGGACTGAAACAAACCGATGCGCGGCCCGGCGAGTGGGTTGTGATCTCCGGCGCCGGAGGCCTGGGCCACGTTGCCATTCAATATGCCAAGGCCATGGGTCTGCATGTCGCGGCCGTCGACCTGGGTCCGGAAAAGATGGCTCTTGCCCGGAAGCTGGGCGCCGACATTACCATCGATGCCAAGATCCAGGACCCGGCCAAGGAGATTCAAAAACAGATTGGCGGAGCCCATGGAGTTCTGGTGACGGCGGTCTCAACCGTGGCCTTCAAGCAGGCGATCGGCATGTTGCGCCGCGGGGGCACTTGCGTGCTTAACGGTCTTCCTGCGGGAGAGTTTCCGGTTTCTATTTTCGAGGTGGTTTTGAACGGCTACACCGTGCGGGGGTCGATTGTGGGCACACGCCTTGATCTCGAGGAATCCCTTGCCTTCGCCGCCGAAGGCAAAGTAAAGGCAACCATCGAGACGCTTCCGCTTGACTCCATCAACGACGTATTCGAACGGATGAAGAATGGAAAAATCAACGGCCGCGTCGTCCTGGGAATCGGTCAAGCCGCTGCCCGCGATTCATTTACTCCGGCGCTCAGAGGCGTTAAGCACTGAGAGGTGCTTGAAGACGAGAAGACACGCCGCGGTCAGCAATGACCGCGGCTTCTCATTTCTGCTGGTGTCACTCAGCTTTGTGCATCCGCTCCCGCGCGCCGGCATCCAATATTGCGGTTTCAAAATTATTTCCGGAGCCCTCCCCGATGAAAGCAGCAGTGGTCCCCTCCGTTAACGGCAAGTGGGAAGTGAAACAATGGGAAACCCCCAAAGCCGGTCCCAATCAAGTTGTGATGAAGATCCACGCCAGCGGTCTGTGCTACACCGATGTTCACCTGACCCACGGCCTGTTCCCGCTGCAATTTCCCCGCGTACTCGGGCACGAACCGGTGGGCGAAATTGTTGAAGTCGGTCCCGGCGTGACATCCCGCAAAGTGGGCCAACGCGTGGGCGTGGGTTGGGTGCAAAAAGGAGACGGCACCTGCGAGTGGTGCCTGCGCGGCAAAAAAGAATTGTGCCAGAACCCCAGTTCGACGGGCATCACGCTGCAGGGCAGCCACGCCGAATACATGCTGGCCTACGCCGACGCGACTATGCCCCTGCCTGACGCGATCAGCTACGAGCAGGCTGCGCCGATTTTCTGCGCTGGTTATACCGTGTGGAGCGGCCTTCGCCTCGCCGATCCTAAGCCGCATGAGCGGGTCGCTGTGGTCGGAATTGGCGGACTCGGGCATCTCGCGCTGCAGTATTCGAGAGCCTCCGGCTTTGAAACGATTGCCGTGACCAAGAGTAAAGATAAAGAAAAAATGATTCGCGACATGGGAGCGGACGAAATTGTCGAGAGCGGCGAGAAGTTGCTGGCTGCGGGTGGCGCCGACGTTCTGCTCGCCACGTCCAATTCCTGGTCGGCCACTGCCGAAGCCGCCAAAGGCATGCGCCCTGATGGCCGCATCATTCTGATGGGAGTAGGCAACGAGGCCCTGAACTACACTCCCGAGCTGATGTTCAAGCGCGTCCGCCTCATCGGCTCCTCGCAAAACGGGCCCGAATATCTCTACGAGGCCCTCGACATCGCGGCTAAAGGCAAAATAAAAGTTGTGGAAGAAATCTATAAGCTCGACGACATCGGCAAAGCATATGACCGCGTTGCGGAAGGCAAAGTACGCTTTCGCGCCGTGATCACGATGAATTAAGGGTTCCAAAACGAACCGGCGGGCAGAGACGTAGCTTGCTACGTCTCTGCCCGCAGCGCTCAGACACGAGATAATGGCAATGGCTGCCGGTGCCATGACTCTCTACCAAATACCGCATCGAACCTGCTTGGCATCGTCCTTCCCACCCTTTGTGGCATCCTATGCCCATGCGTACAAATGTCTGGCGCCGTGTTGTCCTGTCTTCGATGTTGATGCTCTTCGCTGCGCTTTCCAATCCGTTGCTCGACGCGATGCCTCAATCCACCGAAGCGCCCGAGAGCCACTCCGTCGAGTTCGCGGTGAAGAATGTGATGTATCACTACACCGAGCCCGTGGCCGTGCACATTGCTCATCTTCAGGGATACCTCACTCCTACCAAAGCCGGGGCCACCGTGGTCTTCGACGACAAAAATTCATTCACCCTGGTTCTCAGCTCCGCCGAAATTTCAATCAGCTGCAACGCGCTCGCGCGAGTGCTGAACGAGAATGTTTTCTCCGCCTCGGACGCTCCCATCAAAAATCTGAGCATTGAAAGCGCAAACAATCAGCTCATCATCAGAGGCAATCTCCCGCAGAAAGGGAACGTCACGTTTGAAACCATAGGAAACGTATCCGCGGATTCAGACGGCCGCATCCGTCTCCACGCCGACCACATCAAAGCCGCACATCTGCCGGTGAAAGGCTTGCTGGATTTGCTTGGCCTTGATCTGCCGCGCCTGATCGACGTGCACAAGATTCACGGCATCGCTGTGGATAAAGACGACATCGTCCTCGACCCGGAACAGATTCTTCCGCCGCCGCACATTCAGGGGAAGGTGACATCGGTTCGAATCCAGGGCAATGACATCGTGCAGATATTCGGCACGCCGCAGCCTTCGAACTTCGCCGCCAAGCAAGCGGGCAACTACATGGCCTTCCGCCACAGCGACATGCGCTTCGGCAAACTCACCATGCACGACGCCGATCTCATCATGATCGATATGGACCCGCGCGACCCCTTCGATTTTTACATTGAACACTACCAAGAGCAGCTGGTAGGCGGCTACACGAAGAGCACGCTGCAGTACGGCCTTCGCGCCTACACCCGCGACTACAACAAACTGAAGAATCACCCCGCCGCCAAGTCCTCTCAGGCGTCTGCGCAATAAGTTTTTAGAAGACAACCATATGTGTTAAACTTGTTTAACAAATGCTCGGCATCCGCCTCGAACCCGAACTCGAAGAAAAGCTGGAGTCTCTCGCCAAAGAGACCGGCCGCAGCAAGAGCTATTACGCTCGCGAAGCCATTCGGCAATATCTGGAAGACCGCGAGGACTACCTGAAGGGCATTGCTGCCTTAGAGCGCCGCGAACCTACTATCACTCTGAAAGAGCTGGAGCGGCGTCTTGGCTTGGCGGATTGAAATCACCCGCACCGCCGAAAAGCAAATCACCAAGCTCGACCGCGGGGCCCAGAAATCAATCCAACAGTTTCTGCGGGAGCGCCTTCGATCTGCGACTGACCCTCGCCAATGGGGCAAGGCTCTACAAGGCGAGAAGCGCGGCCTGTGGCGCTATCGAGTCGGCGACTATCGCCTCATTTGCGACATCCAGGACGAAAGGATCACCATCCTCGTACTTGAACTGGGTCACCGGAAGGACGTGTATCGATGAAGGCTACCTCCAAACCGTCGTAGAGGTGCAGGTTGCTACATCGCCTGGCAGGTGGCAAGTCTCTAGAGAAGCGCTACATGCCTCCCCGCCGACACGGTTTTGCCCGGTCATTGTAAAATCTAAGGTTTACCCACGACCTCTGATCTGCTTATGCCGTCTCAAGACAAAATGCAGGAAGAACTCCCAACCTCCGATCGTCCCAACGACGAGCGCTACGATGCCCAGCGCGTAGAAACGAAATGGTTCAGCCGCTGGCAAAACGATGCGCAGCTGTACGCCGCAGACCGCGACTCGATCAAAAAGAAATTCTACGTACTCGAAATGTTGCCTTACCCCTCTGGCGCGCTGCACATGGGACACGTGCGCAACTACGCTATCGGCGACGCGCTCGCGCGCTACATGTGGATGAACGATTACAACGTGCTTCACCCCATGGGCTGGGATTCCTTCGGCTTACCCGCGGAAAATGCGGCGATCCAGAACAACACACCGCCGCGCGAGTGGACCCTGAGCAACATCGCCAAAATGAAAGCGCAGATGAAGCGCCTCGGCTTTGCCTACGACTGGTCGCGCGAAGTCACCACCTGCCTGCCCGATTACTACCGCTGGAACCAGTGGTTCTTCCTCAAGTTCTATGAGAAGGGATTGGCCTATCGCAAAAAAAGCCGAGTCAACTGGTGTCCGAAATGCGCGACCGTCCTGGCCAACGAGCAGGTCGTTGACGGCTGCTGCTGGCGCCACGAAGGCACGCTGGTTGAGCAGCGCGAGCTTGAGCAGTGGTTCCTGCGCATCACGAAATATGCCGACGAATTACTGCGCGATCTCGACAAGCTCGCGGGCTGGCCCGAAAAAGTTCGCACCATGCAGCGCAACTGGATTGGCCGCAGCGAAGGCACGCTCGTCGATTTCAAACTCGACGGCCCTTCAGGCCCAGCGGGTTCGACTATCAGCGCATTCACCACGCGTGTCGATACTATTTTTGGCGCGACTTCGGTGCAACTGGCCCCGCAGCATCCGCTCATCGCCGATCTCAGCGCGGCCAATGGCGAGCTTCGCGCCAAAGTGGATGAACTCATCGCCGAGCAGCGCAAAGCCAGAGAGGTGGGCGACATCGGGGAGATCGAGAAGCATGGCGTCTTCACCGGACGCTACGCCATTAATCCGTTTAACCAAGAAAAGGTTCCGATCTGGGTGGCGAACTACATCCTCATGGATTACGGCACTGGCGCGATCATGAGCGTGCCCGCGCACGATGAGCGCGATTACGAGTTTGCCAAGAAATATAAACTCGAAATCCGTCTGGTGATTCTTCCCATCGCCGACGATCCGGAAGAAACCGTGGCCGAGCCGCCGCTGCCCTACGTAGGACACGACGGCATGCTGATCAACTCCGGGCCGTACGGCGGGCTCGAATGCGCCGAAGCAATTAAAAAGATGTCCGCATTCGCCGAGCAAAACGGTTTTGGCAAAGCCACGGTCACCTATCGCTTGAAAGATTGGGGAATCTCGCGCCAGCGTTATTGGGGCACGCCCATCCCGATGCTTTACTGCGAAAAAGACGGCATCGTTGCCGTGCCGGAAAAAGATTTGCCCGTAATCTTGCCGGAGGCCATCAAGATTGCGAATGCCGTCGGCTCCCCGCTCGGCAGTGTGCCGGAGTTCGTCAACACAACCTGCCCCAAGTGCGGCGGTCCCGCGCGCCGGGAAACCGATACCATGGACACTTTCGTCGACTCTTCCTGGTATTTCTACCGCTACACTGACGCGCACAACGAGCGCGCTCCGTTCGACCCAAAGATCGCGCAATACTGGTTTCCGATCGATCAGTACATTGGCGGCGTGGAGCACGCCATCCTGCACCTTATCTATTCGCGCTTCTGGACCAAGTTCATGCGTGATCTGGGATTGATCAAGAACGATGAACCGGTGGCTCGTCTTTTCACGCAGGGAATGGTGACCTACCAGGGCTCAGCCATGTCGAAGAGCCGCGGGAATGTGGTTTCGCCCGATGAAATGGTTGCCCGGTTCGGCGCCGACAGCGCGCGCCTTTACGTGTTGTTTGCGGGTCCGCCTGATCGTGACATTGACTGGCAGGATTCCGGCATTGAAGGCATCCGGAAATTTCTGGCCCGCATTTACCGCTTCGTAGTTCGAAATGCCGGTGCTGGCGCGAATGCGTCCGTAGAGACGGTGGTGGCGGCGTCTCTCTCGCCAGGAGCACGTGCTATCCAGCGTAAACTTCACCAGACGATCAAGCGCGTCACCGACGACTTCCAGGGCAGATGGCACTTCAACACTTGTATCTCGGCCATCATGGAACTCGTAAATACTCTTTATGCCTATGAGGAGAGTGCAGGGATGGGGCGGTCGTCCTCGCCCGCCGCAGCCGAACGCGAAAGCAATGCGGAGATTCCGCCCGCCCTTCTCGCCGAAGTGCAGCGCAGCCTGGTTCTGCTGCTCGCTCCCTTCGCCCCTTATCTTGCTCATGAACTCTGGGAGATGCTCGGCCAAAAAGACAATCTGCTCAAAGCCTCATGGCCGAAATACGACGCCGCGCTGGCCAAAGAAGAAGAGCTGGAAATCCCCGTGCAGATCAACGGGAAGCTTCGCGGCCGCATCGTTGTGCCGGCAGACGCGACGGAGGAATTTGTTCTTGAGCGCGCGCTGGCTGACGAAAAAGTTAGGGCGGCCATTGGCGGAAAGCAGATCGTCAAGAAGATTTATGTCGCCAGCAAGCTGGTGAATATCGTGGTGAAGTGAAAACGTGGAGAAAAAAAGCGGGCCCATAATTATGGACCCGTTGCGTGAAAGGTTTTTCAGCCTGACTTACTCTCCGCTCAACACCAGAGCTTCTGAACGGTTGTTGAAATCAATCTCGTCCACTGTTTTGGTGTTGTTCTCAAGCGTCTTCGTGGTGACCGCGTCGTAGGGGGAAGGCTGCTGCAGGGCTTTGATTGTTCCCGCTGCCGTGGCGACAGTCTTTCCGTTTTGCAGGATATCAACCTTCACATCATTGGCTGCGCCAGTCCACTGGGCCTTGTAGCGGCCAGGTTGGAGCTCGGTTGAACCAATTCGCACGGTGTCAAACAGCGTGAAGTTTCCAGAATGATTATCCTTGGCGAACGCGCTCACTGAGAGGACGAGCGTTAAGATGGCGAAAGCGCCAAAATATTGTACAGACTTCATTTTATTTCTCCTTACTCTCACAGATGCGCGCCATCATCTTAGGTTGCAGATATCGTGCCGGATATGTGTAAAGTTTTTTGAGCGAAATGGACGTTATAACCCGGTGCGCCGCCCAGGTCTTGCAACTGGCGCGGTTTCGCCTGCGGTATTCTAATCAGGAGTAAGTTGAATGTCGCTCGCATCTCCAACGATCGAAGGCTTTCGCGCAGCGTTTCGCCGTCCATCGCTCACATTCGCCGAGATGGCCTGGCGCTGGACAGTTGGAGGAGCCGCGTGGACATTATTTCTTTTTCTGGTTGTCGAATATCTCGACACGCTTCCGGTCACCCACGGCGATGTAACCCTGCTGCGCACTCGACAACCTGTGCTCATCGGAAGAGCGATCGCCCACATTTTTCGCGGCAGCCTGAATCGCGCCGTGCTGGCGAGTCTGCTGGCGGCCCTGGCGCTCACTCTGTTATGGATCATCGCCGCATCCTTCGGCCGCGCCGTCACGGTTCGCGCCCTCTTTGACTATTTCCGTAGAGACGTTGCTGGCAATGTGCCGACGTCCAACATTCCGAGTGCCGGAAGCCAAGGGCTAGTTGTAAGTGAAGACGCCGCCAGCTCGGCCTCTACAGAAATTCAGGTTTCGTTGCCGCTGTCCCGGCGAGTTATCCGCGCCCTGATTGCGCTGAACTTTTTGCGGATCACCGTAGCTCTGGCCTCCATTTTCGCTTTTGTAGGCGCGGCAATTCTAGCGGGCTTCGCCTCGCCCGCGGCTAAGCCTCGGCCAGGGATGGCGTTCATTCTTTTTTTGCCGTTCGCCGCCTTGATCTGCACCGTGTGGCCGGCGCTGAACTGGCTACTCTCGATCGCATCCATATTCGCGATTCGCGATGGGGATGACGCCTTGGATGCGATGAGATCGGCTGTGACTTTTTCCCGCGAGCGCTCAGGATCAGTGTTTGCCGTGAGCACCTGGAATGGGTTTGCTCACCTGATCGCCATCAGTGTCGCAGGAACGGCCGTTTCTGTGCCCTTGGCGTTCGTGCAGATTGTTCCGGGCCGCCTTATCCTCGCCGCCATCGCTCTCCTGATGCTGGCCTATTTCGCCATCGTCGACTGGCTGTATCTTGCGCGCCTAGCCGGATACGTGTGCATCGCAGAGACGCCAGATGTGCTGCCGACACCCGCATCGTTGGCCATCGCTCCGCCTGCAGGCAACGGTGTGCTGCCGCAGAGCGCGATCGATCGCGACGAACCAATCCTCAGCGACCTGCCAAATCTGGTCGTAGAGACGTAGCTCGCTACGTCTTACGAGCAGCGGATAATCACCCTTTACAGCAGCCACCCGATTTGAGAAACTCATCAGTGGAAACCCAATCCAGACGCACCCGCCCTCCGCGAAAACAGTCTCCCCAGAATCAGTCTCCACTGAGCCAGTCTTCCCAGAATCAATCTTCAATGAATCAGTCTTCAATGAATCAGTCCATCGTCATCCTCGACTTTGGCGCGCAGTATACGCAGCTGATCGCCCGCCGCATCCGCGAGCAGAATGTTTTCAGCGTCGTGCTGCCCTGCACGGCTTCTCTGGCCGAGGTGAAGAAGTGCGCGCCGGTGGGTATTGTGCTCTCGGGAGCTCCGTGGTCGGTCTACGACAAAGACGCGCCGCCAGCCGATGCGCGGCTGTTTGAACTCGGGCTACCGGTTCTCGGCCTCTGCTACGGACTGCAATTCATGGTGCACACGCTTGGCGGCAAAGTGCGCCCGGCGGAGAAGCGCGAGTACGGCCACGCCGAAATCGAGATTGTCGCGGAATCAAAACTGTTTCAAGGACTGGCCAAGCGCCAGCCGGTCTGGATGTCCCATGGAGACGAGGCGCTGGAATTGCCTCCTGGATTTGAGCTGACCGCGAAGACAGCGCATGCGGTTGCCGGCATTCAGAACGTCGCGAAAAGCTGGTACGCGGTGCAGTTCCATCCCGAAGTTCACCACACGCGTAACGGCACCGAGATGCTGCGCAACTTCATTTTTGAGATCTGCGGGGCCAAGCCTACGTGGACGCCGCAGCACTTCATCGACTCGACCATTGAGCAGGTCAAGCGGCAAGTGGGCGCCGGCCGCGCCATCTGCGCGCTCTCTGGCGGGGTCGATTCGTCGGTTGCGGCGGTTCTGGTTGATCGCGCTCTGCGTGATCAGAAAGGCAAGTCCCGCCTGACCTGCATCTTTGTGAACAACGGCGTGCTCCGGAAGAACGAATTCGAGAAAGTCCAGAAGACCCTCCGCGACAAGCTGGGCCTGCATCTGGATGCGGTCGACGCCACCGACCGCTTCCTGGGCAAACTCAAAGGCGTAAGCGATCCTGAAAAGAAACGCAAAATCATCGGCAACGAATTCATCAAAGTGTTCGAGAGGGAAGCGCGCCGCATCGAGAAAGGCGAAGGCAAGGTCAAGTGGCTGGTGCAGGGAACTCTTTATCCTGACGTGATTGAGTCACGCTCGGTGCGCGGTCCGTCGCAGGTCATCAAGTCGCATCACAACGTGGGCGGCCTGCCGGACAAAATGAATCTCAAGCTGATCGAGCCGCTGAAAGACCTGTTCAAGGACGAAGTCCGCAAGATCGGCCGTGACCTCGGCATGCCGGAGGAAATTCTGCAGCGCCAGCCTTTTCCCGGGCCAGGCCTCGCGGTGCGAGTGCTCGGGGAAGTTACTCCTGAACGCCTGGCGATACTGCGCGAATGCGATGACGTCGTGGTGAGTGAAATTAAAAATGCCGGGCTCTACACCAAAGTCTGGCAATCGTTCGCCGTGCTGCTGCCGGTAATGTCCGTGGGAGTGATGGGCGATATGCGCACCTACGCCTACACCTGCGCCATACGCGCCGTCAGTTCCGAGGACGGCATGAC
>Ga0207011_1009_pt1 | contig 38087 bp, 41 predicted proteins | sample Alteio_BWMinCont_79_FD_153466 | JGI IMG/M metagenome (GOLD analysis project Ga0207011, IMG submission 153466) | Enriched cells from forest soil in Barre Woods Harvard Forest LTER site, Petersham, Massachusetts, United States -... | ecosystem: Environmental > Terrestrial > Soil > Temperate forest >...
GTCCGAAATCCCATTCGCAAAAGATCCACCGTCTGGAGATTCGCGAGCTGATCTGAGACGCCTGAGGCAAGAGTTTGGCTCGCTGCAGGGTTCGGAGGAGCAGATGGGGCTTCGTGCTTAGGCAGGGGAGAAGTACATTCCGGACAAGGCGGTCAGGTTCCCTAACAATACTTAGTGACTAGCTACGGAGATTTTACGGCTTCGCCGAGGCGATCCGGCCACTGTCGTATAAGATCGAGTTGGGCTGTCATGTAAACTTGCATCTATGCCGACAGTCGAGGATTACGCGAGTTTAGGTCCGTTTACTTTGGATGAGCTGGTAGACGCCACAAATTCGATCTTGCGAGAGAAACCGAGTTTGGCCATTCAAGCGCGCACTGTGCGGTATTACATCTCGTTCGGTCTCTTGCCGCCTCCGAGCGGGGGGCCTAAACACGCAAGATACGGCAGCGAACATCTGCGAAGACTAGTCTCCATTCGCCGGTGGATCGATGGCGGTTTGAGCTTGGAACAGGCCGCTCAGCGCATCGCACTGGGAGAGCATGGTGGGGAATCTCACACTGTTCAGCGTCGCTCTAACCTGGAAGTTCGTGAGGCCCGCCATGAGTTTCGTGCGAGTGACCTACCCAAGTCCTGGCCAATGGTCCACCGCATTCCACTGACCTCACACTCGGTCATCGAGATTGACGCCAATGCCGAAATCGAAGTAGAACTGAAGAAGGCTGCCGATGCCCTCAAAACCGTGCTTAAAACATTTAATCGCACTTCTTGACAGCCACTGTCGTTTACTGATGTATAATTCCTCCATTGGGTGGCGGACTGACGCGCAGTCCGCTCTGGAGGGACTAGATGAATCGACAAAATACAAAAATGCCGAGCCTTGACGCGGTGGTAACGGCACACCGCGCAAATGAGCAGAGCCTGATATTGGTGAATCTGACGGCTGGCGAACCGGTGACTCAGGCAAGACGCAAGCCCTTAGAGGTGGCCCTTGTGATCGATCGCAGCGGCTCGATGCAAGGTCAGAAGCTCATGATCGCGAAAACTGCGGTGGCAAATTTCATTCGCTCGCTTGATCCCGAGGATCGTGTGGCGCTGATCGTCTACGACGACGAGATCGAACTTGTCCGGGGATTGGCGGCGCCCTCTGACGCTTTGGTCAGTGCAGTCGAGCGGATCGAGCCAGGCGGCAGGACCAATCTGTTCGGAGGCTGGCTAATGGGCGCCAAGGCGGTCGGCAGGGGTGGACGAGTGGTGCTCCTATCCGACGGCCTCGCCAACGTCGGACGATGTGTGGACGCTGCAAGTATTTCATCTCACGCAGCCCAATCGTACGAGCGCTACGGAGTAACCACTACCTCCATCGGGGTGGGTTCGGATTACGACGAAGGATTAATGGCAGGAATGGCTCGACGAGGCGGGGGCGCGCACTATTTTGCGAGTACGGCCGAAGCGATCTCGGACGCCTTTAGTCAAGAGCGCTACTCAGCGGGATCGGTCTTCCTTTCGGGCTTGAGCCTGCGGTGCAATGGGCGAACAGAGCAGCTTGGTCACTTTTGGAGTGGGGAAACCAAAGGAACGGTCTTCGAGGTTGGCGACCTCGCGGGGCTACGAATCTCTGTGCGGTATATGGAAGAGTCCACAGGCATCACTCATACCGAGGAGATCCACACGCCAGGTGAATTCGGTTACTCCGAGGAAGTAAAGCTGGAATATCTTCTTCAGCGGGCCAGTGAGGCCGAGGGCGAAATGCTTCAAGTCCGCGATCCCGAGTCGGCGAAAGAGATGAAGATTCGTTTGCGGTCGATTGTGCTTGAGCTCCTGGAACACCCCAAGAGCGACGAGCCAGGGGTGTCCCTCGTTATCGATAGGCTGAAGGCTTCGGTTCGACGTCTCGAAGCCCTCGAGCAGGACTTCGATGACCGAAAGGCAACGATGCACCGGAAGCGAAGCATGCAAGCCAGCTACAACATTCGTGAGCGAGCCAAGGCCTACTCGTCCTTTGAAGACGATCGCGCTTTTGTGGTGATGAATGCCATGACAGCCCGGGAGACAAGAAGTTCATCGAGCAAACTCACAATCAGCAAGGAGGCGCTGTTGCTGGCGCCGCTCGAAGAATGGATCCGCTGGGAGGCGATGCCCCTGGAAACCGCCGACGACCATGTCATCGTCGCTTTTGAAGATCCGCGTCGAGGCTTTATGATTTCTGAGATCGAGAAGCGGATCCAGCGAAGGGTCGCCCCCGTTTTTGCCGGAGTTCGCGCAGACGAAATCGTTCGTCGATTAAAGGAGGCATAGGCAAGTACTCACATAGGCTCAACCTGCCGCATCCGCGTGATACAATCGGTGATCCACATAGACAAGTCTGCCATGCGCTTGATGATCTCTTTTGTCTTCCTGCTTCTTGCCTCGACATACTGCGTCGCCGCCCTTCCCGGGGATGGGCGGGGTTTGGTTTCGCGGCGAACCAATGCTCAATTGGGTCCGCAGTTCCCTGGTCCGGTCTCGGATTACAATGGGTTCGACAGGCACGATTTCACGGTAGATGGGTTGAATGCCATCGTCGTGTCGCCGAAATCGGCGGATCGAAAATTGCACTTACCTTGGATTTGGAGAGCCGAGTTCTTCGATCACAGGCCCGAACTCGATCTTGCCCTGCTGAAGATCGGATTTCATTTGGCTTATATCGATGTGGGAAACACCTTCGGCGCACCGTCGGCGATGAAGCATTGGGACGCGTTTTACGAGGTGCTCACCAAGAAATACGGGCTGTCACGCAAACCAACTCTTGAAGGATTGTCCCGTGGCGGACTGTATATCTACAATTGGGCGGCAAAGCATTCGCGTGACGTTTCCGTCCTGTACGGCGACAATCCTGTGTGCGACTTCAAAAGCTGGCCTGGCGGAAAGGGCGTCGGTCCGGGTAGCCCTGATGATTGGAAGAAACTGCAAAACGACTATGGTTTTCACTCCGAGGCGGAAGCGCTGGCATTCAAAGGAAACCCGATCGACAATCTCGAGCCGCTAGCCAGAGCCCATGTCCCGATCATCCACTGCGCCGCCGACGCCGACGAGGCTGTGCCATATGAAGAGAACACAGTCGTGCTCAAAGCTCGCTATGAGAAGCTCGGCGGCCATATCGAAGTGATCGTAAAACACGGCTTCAAGCACCACCCCCACGGCCTGGACGACCCCACACCCCTCGTCGATTTCATCCTTGCGCACACCCAATAAGAGGGCAACTCAAGCTCTTTTAGGAGACCAACTCGAACCGACGCGCGGACGGGTTCGGAGCCATTTGACGGTCTCGGCGGAGCTTTAGCAGCGCACCTCTGAGTTGCTTGTGGGCGCGATGAAGCCGCGACCGTACGGTGCCAACCGGCCTTTCAATCATCTCGGCAATGTCGTTGTAGGGTATGCCTTCGATATCAGCTAGCGACACCAAGATCCTTTGCTGGGGGGTGAGTTGATCCAACGCCTGCTGCATTTCTTCGCTGAGAATGCCTTCCATGAGCTTCTGTTCTGGGTCCGGCGCTCGGTCGGGCGTGTCAAAGTAATCGTCGATCTCCCAGTCTCCATTTATTAATGGAGCATCGTAGGAAACGGCGTGTACACGACGGCGCCGCGTTCTGGCTAGGTCCAGGAAAAGTCGGGTTACAATTCGAAGCACCCAACTCTGAAACGGGTGAACGCCATCATATTGATGAAAGGAGCGATAGGCGCGGCAGAAAGTTTCCTGAGTCAAGTCTTCGGCATCGGGCCGGCTTCCAGTGAGCCGATAGGCCAAATTGTAGACTCGTTTATAGGACTGCCTTGCCATCTCCTCAAATCGAATCTGTTCCGTTTCATTGACAGGCGAGTTGTTAGTCATGTTCTTCGTCCCGAAGACTTTCGGCCATCGGCAGACATATAACACTGGAGGTTGTCGACTTATTCCGTGGTTGCCGCTCTCTGCCCGGGCCCCCTCGTCGCGACTACATACCCAGACATCGGGTATGTAACCGAACGTTTGCGTCGCGCTTCGATCCAGAAAAAAGAGAACCTTGGCTGGAATAAGCCGAGCATCCCGCGTGTTATTCATCTGCCGACGGTCGCCACCGTCGCATCGGAGATTGAATAATGCAAGACGAAAACGAAATTCAGCTAGACGACGACGCGATTGACAGACGCGGATTCCTAAAGTGCATGGCCTGGGCAGGATCTGGCCTCATATTCACGGTCAACGGCGGTGTCCTCAATTCCCACAGCCTCACGGACCTTCTCAAAGGCGGACGCGAAAGCGCAGCAGCGCGGGCGATGGCGGCATCGAGCTTCAACTTCGTCCAGATTAGCGATAGCCACATCGGATTTAGCAAGGACGCAAACAAGGACGTGATCGGCACGCTACAGGCGGCGGTTAACCAAATCAATTCGACGGGTGCGAAGCCGGATCTTTTGCTTCACACGGGCGACTTGAGCCACCTTTCAAAGCCGGAAGAGTTCGACGCAATGGACCAAGTGCTGAAGAGTGTCAACACTAGCCAAAGGTTCTTTGTCCCTGGCGAGCACGACGTTCTAACCGACAACGGGAAAACTTACTTCGAGCGGTATGGCAAACAGAGCAAGGCGGGCGGCTGGTACAGCTTCGACCACAAGGGCGTACACTTCATCGGCCTTGTAAACGTTCTTAACCTCAAAGCCGGCGGCTTAGGCAACCTGGGGGACGAGCAATTGGCTTGGCTCGCACAAGATGTGAAGGGTCTTTCGTCGAGTACTCCTATTGTAGTGTTTGCTCACGTTCCCCTTTGGAGCGTCTATCCAGAATGGGGGTGGGGAACGGCAGACGGCGGCCGCGCACTGAGTCTGCTTCAACGATTCGGTTCTGTCTCTGTCCTCAATGGACACATTCACCAAACCGTTCAGAAAATCGAGGGCAATATGACGTTCCACACGGCGATGTCGACTGCCTTTCCTCAGCCAAAGCCGGGGTCGGCGCCCTCTCCCGGTCCGATGAAGGTCCCTGCCGAACAACTTCGGTCGATGCTCGGATTGACGAGCGTCAGCTACGTTCAGGGCAAGCATGGCCTCGCCATCATAGACTCCACCCTGGGGATGGCGCAGTCTGCCGGGCAATCTACGGCGGTGAACATCGATAACTTCAGTTTCACCCCGGTAGCGCTGACAGTCGAAAAGGGAACCCACGTCGTCTGGACCAATCGGGACGACATTCCGCACACTGTCGTCGACACCCATGGGCGATTCAAGTCGAAGGTTTTGGACACGGACGACAAATGGGAATATGTGTTCACCGAGAGCGGAACTTTCGACTACTTCTGCTCAATTCACCCCCACATGACAGGAAAGGTCATTGCACACTGAAGTGCTTGAGCTCGACAAGGAGGGTGGAAGCGCCGCTTCCGGTACGTGCGAAGAGTGGCTGACCCATGCAATGGCGGAAAGCTTTTGGCCGACGATGGCTTACTTTAATCCAACGTTGACTAGAATGCAGCTTGCCGTGCTCCCATGCTCACGGCAATGTTCTGATTGCCAACTCAAGGCTTGCGCGCTTCAGTCCAGGGAGGGGAATTCGGAGCGGTCGCCGCTTCCTTTAGGGGTCGTCTAAAGGAATGCATTAGGTAGAGCTCTGGGCTTTCTTCGATGATGAGCCAGAAACTCGGGAGGCATTCTTGTGATAACATCGCTCAGGAATCGGGATTCCTTGAGTACATCAAACGAAACCAAGTTTGAGAAAATTGTGCTGCGGCATCTCGATGCCGCGTACAATCTGGCGCGTTGGCTCTTAGGCAACGACCAGGATGCGGAGGATATTGTCCAAGACGCCTCCATTCGGGCGCTTGATTCGTTAGATCGGTTTGAAGGGTTAGATGGCAAGGCCTGGTTCCTGACCATAGTTCGGAACGCGAGCCTGAACCTCATCCGACAACGGAAATCCAACCGAATGGTTGAGCTAGACACTGAGGACATCATTCCCGACGGTCGCAACCCGAGCCCGGAGGAACTGGTGATTCGAGTTTGGCAAAAAGATGCAGTCACATCGGCGATGAGCGCTCTGCCCCCTGCATACCTGGAGTTGATAGTCCTGCGTGAACTTGAAGATATGTCGTACAAACAAATCGCAGAAGTTGTAGGGATACCTCTTGGGACTGTTATGTCTCGACTCTCGCGCGCCCGTCAATTCCTTCAACTTAGCCTTGTGGCGGCAGACGCCACGGGGGCCTTATGAACTGTTACCAAGCTCGAACGCTTCTTGGAGCGTATCTCGATGGAGAGATCGTCGACTTGGCCGTTGTAAGGGAAATCGAAGTTCACCTGGCTGAAGGACGATCGTGCGCAGAGGACGAGAAAGCCCTAAGGGCCCTTATCGCGGCGGTACGCGAAAAGGCAGCGTACTACAAAGCGCCTGACACCTTGGAAGCCCGCATCAAGGCCCGCGCTCGCGAAACCGGCCACTGAAAGCGGCTTAATCGACGGCCTCGTTGCTATTTCTTTAAAGTTCGGATATAGGCAATAAGAGATTTGATGTCCTGAGTTTTCAGCTTTGACTTGAACGCAGGCATTTCGCCCTTGAAGCCAGTTAGAACTATCGAAGTAATCGTCGCATTACTAAGCTTCAATCCATGCAAGTTCGGGCCCTCGCCGCCCTGCCCCTTCGAGCCATGGCAAGCTGAACAGTTGTTCACAAACAGACTTCGACCTAAAACGGCCGGGGAATCCGGTCCTTTTTTCTGACTCGATTTCACCTGAGCCGTATTGCCAATCATCGGCATCGCGGCGACGGCAACTAGAAGAAATGAACACAAGCCGCCGGGCAGGAATCTGGGAAGAGCTTTGTTGGTGGACGTTTTCACACCGTTTCAACACATGGGAATAGCAAGTTATTCCCTGACATTCTTGGACGTCGCTTTAATACCGGGAATAAACAGGAAGTTCACTGTGTTCTAAGCCCGTCTCGGGCTAGTCCCCCCATTTGCACATGAACACGATAACCAGCGCTGCGTTAGGCATCGCTTTCTTGATCCTCGGTTTTGCCGCCACCTTCCTCATGTACTACCTATGGGGATTCCCGTTCGACAAAGTGACGAGAACGAGCGCTGCGCCAAAGAGGCTCATGCGCCTCCACCGGGTCATTGGCTATCTATACGGCGCCGTATACGTCGTGATGATGAGCCAAATGGTGCCGCGAATGTGGCAGTACCAGGTTGAGCTGCCGGCTCGGACAGTGGCCCATCTTCTTCTCGGAGTCTTTATTGGCATCATTCTCGTTATCAAGATCAGCATCATGAGGTTCTTCCGGCACCTCGAGGAATGGATGCCTTACCTCGGCACGATCATGCTCGTCAGCACAGTGCTTCTTCTCGCCCTGTCGATGCCTAATGCACTTCACGAACAAGCTTCATCGATCGATGCATTTAGTAACGAAAACAGACTTCGGGTAGCAGCCCTCTTGCCACAGGCGCACCTGCCCGTCGAAGCACCGCTGGCAGATCTCTCGGAAGTTGTATCGTTACAGCGCGGAAGGGCTGTTCTGACCGAGAAGTGCGTACGATGCCACGACCTGAGAACAGTCCTCCAGAAGACACGAACGCCAGACGACTGGTACGCGACGATCAAGCGAATGGCAGAAAAGCCCGCTGTATTCGCTCCGATCACACCCGGTGAGCAATTCCGCGTTACCGCCTACTTGGTGGCGATCACACCGGAAATCCAAAAATCGAATTCAGAGATCCGAAAGCGAGGCGTACCTTCGCCGAAGGAGCCGGTGGTAATTAACCTCGCCACGGCAAAAGTGGCCTTTGAGCAGACTTGCGCACAGTGCCACGCTCTATCGGAGGTAAAAAAAGCTCCGCCTGCCACACCGGAAGCGGTCGACAAATTGCTGGCAAGGATGCAATCGAACGGTATGCATGCATCAAGCTCCGACTTGAGCTCGATCTCCTTCTATCTAAGGAACACCTATGCCAGGAATCACTAGCGCCCCTGAAGAAGGTGTTGGAGTCAAGTCGGGCTCCGATCAATTCCAGGAATCCTCATCGTTAACGTTGCGCCGTGATCCGGATTGTTCTCCGCCCAAAGCTTTCCGTCGTGTGCCTCAACAATCGAGAGGGAGACGGCAAGCCCAATCCCCATTCCCTTTTCCTTGGTAGTCACAAAAGCGTCAAAGATTTTTTCGAGATCCGTGACTCCGGGGCCGTTATCGACAATCTGAACGGCAACCTCATTCGCTTCAACAGCAAACGCCCTGATCAGGATCCGCGGTTCGCGACTTTCGCCACCCATCGCTTCAATTGCGTTGGAGATCAAATTCAGAAGCACTTCATGGATCTGAATCGGATCAACTGAGATGTGAGGTAGGTCATCCTCAAAGATGCATTCAATGGGGATTCGCGGTTTACTTTGATCCTCGCGGATCAGACGAATGGCTTCACCTACGAGTTCTGAAAGGCTTGCTTCCCTCCTCTTGAGGGACTCTCGCCCAAATAGACCCTTGATCCGGTGGATGGTCTCGCCGGCGGCCTTGGCGTCACGCACAATCCTTTCGATACAAGACGTGGCCTCTACAAGGTTTGGGGGTTCAGCATACAACCAGCGTTGGCTCGCTTGTGCATTTGCGAGCACCGAAGTCAAAGGCTGATTCAACTCGTGAGCGATCGAAGCGGATAGTTCCGCGACCATAGCGATCCGCGAAGCCTTGTTTAGCTTCTGACGGGTCTCCCTTAGGTGATCTTCTGCGCTTTTTCGGTCGTTAATGTCGACGAGAAGCCCGTACCACTGAATAATTCTGCCCTCCGTATCCCGCAGGGGTTCGCCCCTGGCGTGGTGCCAGCGGTACTCGCCGTCCTGGCGTCTTAACCGGTGGACGTCTTCGAAGGAAATTCCGGCTTGTAAAGCCTTCGAGAATTTCTGAGCCACTCCTTCAACGTCGTCTGGATGAACAATTGACTTCCATCCGAAGTCGCAAAATTCTTCAAACGACATTCCGCAGTATTCCTGCAAGCGGCGATTTATGTGCGTGGGTTCTCCTGAAGGCATCGTTGACCAAAGCATGGACGGGACAGTATCGATGATTCCCAAAAGCTCGTCTTCACGCATCTGAAGTGCGTTCTCTGCTTCCTTAAGGGCGCTGATGTCGGTGTGGATGCCGTACCAGCTTACGATCTGACCATCGACGTTCCGAATCGGAATGGCTCGCACAAGGTGCGAGTGGTAGTTTCCGTCGTTCCCGAGAATTCGATAGATGTCTTCGTATGGAATTCCAAGACCTACTGACCGAACCCAACGATCCATAACACCGGTGACCTCGGCGGGATTGATCCTTGACATCAAGTCGAATGTTTCTGTCGTCTCCCAGGGCTTACCGATAGCTTCGATCATCGTGCGATTCCATCGATCGATGCGACCATTTGAGTCAGCCCGCCAAATCATGGCAGGCATCGCGTCCACGAGTCGCCGAAGTTGCTCCTCTTCCTGACGAACGGACTTCTCCGCTGAGACGATCGTGTGTGCATCGACCATGAGTCCGTGCAATGCAACGACAGCTCCGGAATCATCTTTGATCGTGGTGATGCGAGATTGAAACCAGCGATACTGTCCATCCTTACCTTTTAGGCGGTGGACATGTTCGGGCCACTGGCCGCCATTAACCAGTATCTCCCAGCGTCGCGTCACTACCTCGCGATCATCCGGGTGAATGAGATCGATCCAGCCGGTTCCAGGCGGCAGCTCCCCAGAAGTCATTCCCAGATATTCTTCTGTGTATTTATTCGTTAACGTGATGCTCCCGTCGGGAAGCGCCTTCCAGAGAAAGCCGGGAAATCTTTCTTCAATTAAGTTTAACTGTGTAAGCTGGTCTCGAACCGCCTCGCGAGCATTGGCATCGTCGGACCTTTCTTCCGGAATGAGAATGCTAAACGCCCGGATCAAATGTCCGGCAATCGGCACGGCTCCCACGTCCGCTCGCGATTCGTCGATGGCAATCCGCAGTGCTCCAATTGAGGTCATGGCCAACATGCGGTGAGCCAGGGAGCGGTCTGGTTCAGGCCAAATCTTACATAGAGCCTTGAAGAGATTTTCTTCCATGCGGACAAAGCTCGCGTGCCTGCGCGCTAGCAAAGACGCGGGGGAGTTCAGGAGGCGGTCGATCTCTGCCACCCTCTTGGTATCGAAGCGCGAGGCTAAGGCAACCAGGCAATGTCGAACCGCATCAAGAGGTTCCCGGCCCGGTTTTTCATCGAACAACGTCGATTGCAAGGAATCGGTAAAGGCCTCCTCAAAGCCTGCTACTAGAAGATCCTCCTTAGTGGGGATCCTGCGGAGCGTCCCAGCCCTCGTTTGTTTCCGGCCCATGGAAGCTTTCTTTGACTTAGTGGCCATAGGATAAGCCCGACAACTTGAAGGTGAAGGGTTGGTTGTCTTTCACCTAGTGTAACGCAACGACCTCTCGCCGAAAGGCCAACTACCAGCTTTATGTAATTACATCGGGCGCATTCCCCCTCTTAGAATCCTAGGTGTTGAAAGCGCGATGCGATTTCATCGCAGAGGAATCAGATGAAAGCACTTGTATTGAATGCGTTAGGTCGGGGCTTCGATCTTGAGGACATTGAAATCGCTGCCCCGTTGGGCCGCGAGGTCCTTGTCGATGTAAAAGCATCCGGTCTATGTCACACCGACCTTTTGTTCGCCACCCACGACTTCGTTCCTACCCCAGCCGTTCTTGGTCACGAGGTTGCTGGGATCGTGGCTGAGGTTGGACCAGAAGTTACCCAGCTTGTGGTCGGAGATCACGTGGTGGGTTCTCTCGCACAGGTATGCGGCGCCTGTGATCGATGTCTTTCAGGCCGCCCATTCCAGTGTAGACATCCGGAATCTACGCTCAGGTCCGCTACCGAAGCTCCGAGGTTGAGCCGCCAGGGTGAACCGTTGTTCCAGGGCTTCGGTCTGGGTGGCTTTGCCGAGCAGGCTCTTGTCCATGAGAACCAGCTCTCCATCGTTCCCAAAGAGCTTCCCTTCGCACAGGCTGCCCTCCTGGGTTGTGGCGTGGTGACAGGGGCGGGCGCGGTCTTGAACACGGCTAACGTCGCCGCAGGCGATACGGTAGTGATCTTCGGTGCTGGAGGCGTCGGCCTTAATGCGGTCAGCGGCGCCAGGATAGCCGGGGCATCGAAAGTGGTCGTCATCGACATCCAAGCGAAGAGGCTCGAACAGGCCAAGCGATTTGGGGCCACCGATGTTATCGACTCAACGGAGAAGGACTCCGTGGAAGCGATTCACGACCTATTGCCGAATGGAGCCGACCACGTGTTTGATTTCGTGGGGCTGAAGGCGGTTGCCGAGCAGGGACTCGCCATGCTGGGCGTGGGCGGCGGACTTTACCTTGTCGGAGTAGCGCGACCCGATATCGATGTCAGCGTGAACATCGTCGGCGCGATCGGTGGGCAGAAGCACGTACATGGCGTGAACTACGGCTCAACTAACGTCAAACGGGACATTCCAACGTACTCAGGACTTTACCTCCAGGGCCGGATGAACCTGGATGACCTGGTGTCCAGAGAGATCTCACTCGCCGACGTGAACGAAGGATATGAGGCCCTTAAAGAGGAGGCGCTGACGCGAGTCGTGGTCACGTCGTTCTAGTCACAGATTCTAAGTGGGCTGCTAAAAAACATGAATGAGAAAACTGTACTAATCACCGGTTCGTCGAAGGGATTTGGCCATGCTATCGCCAAGTTTTTCGCCCAGAGGAGCTGGAACGTTGTGGCCAGCATGAGAGACATCTCAGCCGCTGAAGACCTGACTGGATGCGACAACGTTCTCATTAGTCGCCTGGACGTGACCGAACCAGCCAGTATCGACCAAACGATCACTTCCGCCGTTAAGCGCTTTGGCAAGCTTGACGTGGTTGTGAATAACGCCGGCTACGGACAGTACGGAGTATTCGAAACGATCTCTCCAGCGAGCGTTCAGCGTAATTTTGAAGTGAACGTGTTCGGGGTGATGAATGTTATCCGCGCTATCACGCCGATTTTCCGCATGCAGGGGGAGGGACTCATCATTAACGTCAGTTCTGCGGGCGGCTTGGTTGGTCTTCCCTCTCTATCCATTTACATTTCGACCAAGTTCGCGCTTGAAGGCTTCAGCGAGTCTTTGTGCTACGAACTAGCATCCCAAAACATCGCCGTGAAGATCGTCGAGCCCGGCGGTGGCGACACAGCCTTCCACGCACAGGCATCGAAGTTCAACACCGGAGACGGAGGAATCAAGAGCTATGGCCCCTTCCTTGATCGGGCCAACGCGGTGCTAGCCACGCTCGCTCAGCGTATGACCACTCCGGAGCACATAGCCGCGGTCATCTTCGGCGCTGCTACCGATGGCACAAAGAAGTTGCGATATTTCGCAGGCGACGACGTGCGGCACCTAGTCGAGGCGCGCCGCACCATGGACGACGAAGCTTACGAGCAGTATATGCGGGGCCAGTTTTCTTGAAGGAGCACTTGAAAAGACTATGAAAACAATCACTACACACTACATCGACGGACAGGCCGTTGAATCCCACGGCCGCGAGGTCATGGACATTATCAAGCCGACCAATGGCAAGGTAATCGCCCGGGTAACCTTGGGCGACGAGGAAGACACCAAACGCGCCATCGCCGCAGCCAGAGGCGCGTTCGCTACGTTCGGTCGCACAACGAAGGATGAGCGCGCGGCCTACTTACGGCAACTGAACGAAGCTGTGATGGCGCGTATCGACGACTTGACCGCCGCGATGGTCGAGGAATACGGCGGCGTCGTACAGTTCGCTCGGCCCATCGTGGAGTCGGGGGCTAACGCATTTCTTGCGTCCGCGGAAGCCCTCGAAGAATTGCCACTCACGCGCAGTTGGGGAAAGACGACGGTCACGCTGGAACCGGTTGGTGTCGCCGGACTCATTACCGCTTGGAATGCAAACGCGCTGTTCATTTGCCTTAAGCTTGCCTCGGCCATCGGGGCCGGGTGTACGGTGGTGATCAAACCTAGCGAGCTTAGTTCGCTCCAGACGCAGGTGATGATCGAGTGTCTTATCGCCGCAAAACTTCCGAAGGGCGTTTGCAACGTCGTCATCGGTCGCGGCGAAACAGTCGGGGCCGAACTTGTGCGTAATCCAGACGTCGACAAGATCTCGTTTACAGGATCGGTGGGCGTGGGTAAAGGGATCATGCGCGATGGCGCCACGACCATGAAGCGTGTCACGCTCGAACTCGGTGGCAAGTCACCAACGATCCTGCTCGATGATGCCGACCTCGACCAGGCGATTCCGGCGGCCCTGGTCTTAGCATTCATGAACAGCGGGCAAGCCTGCGCCGCTGGGACACGCCTCATCGTTCCAAGGAATCGGCTCGATGAGATAAAGCGACACATACGCGACACCATGAACGCTTTCACCGTCGGGGATCCAGCCAATCCCAAGACCGCTATTGGACCGATGGTGTCGGAGAAGCAGTACGAACGAGTTGAGTCCTATATCCGCAAGGGCATTGAAGAAGGTGCCGAGGTGTTGGTAGGCGGGGAGGGGCATCCAGAAGGTTTCGAATCGGGTTTCTTCGTGAAGCCCACCGTATTCGTGGGTGTGAGAAACGATATGACCATCGCCCAAGAGGAGATTTTTGGGCCGGTCCTATGCGTGATCGCATACGACTCGGAGGACGAGGCGATCCGGATCGCCAACGACTCTAAATATGGCCTCCATGCGGCCGTCCTCGGGACAGATCTCCAACGCGCACGTCGGGTGGCTTCACAAATACGATCCGGACGGGTTGTCATCAATCAGATGACGGACGATCCGAAGGCGCCCTGGGGAGGATTCAAATATTCGGGCTATGGGCGCGAATACGGCCGCTACGGCATCGAGGCGTTCCTCGAAACCAGAGCCATCCTCGAGTGACAGCGGGGTACCTGCCCCGCTTTGAAAACCAAATCAACGCTTAGTAAGGAGATTGACATGAGCACAGATACATCCATTCAACCGACGAGAGTAACATTTCCTAACCAGTTCACGGTGATGGCCGGAAATCTATTTACCCCTCCAGCCATCGAGAAAGGGAAACGATATCCCGCACTGGTCGTTGTGCATCCATTTGGTGGCGTCAAAGAGCAGACTTCCGGGCTCTACGCGAGCAAAATGGCAGAGAAAGGCTATGTAACGCTGGCCTATGACGCTAGTCACCAAGGCGAAAGCGGCGGATACCCGCGCGACACCGAAAACCCAGCAGAGCGCATGGAGGACATCCGCTGTGCTATCGACTATTTAACCACCCTTCCCATGGTGGATGAGGACCGAATAGGACTTCTAGGGATTTGCGCAGGAGGGGGATACTCTCTAGCGGTCGCTGCCACAGAAATGCGTGCTAAGGCCATCGCCGTGGTTAGTCTTTGGGATCTTGGCATGATGGCGAGAGAGGGATTTCCTGTGCCGTATGATGCAACCAGCATGCTCGTGGAGATCGGGAAACAACGAACCAGGGAGGCTCGTGGCGAGACTATCCGACGCGACGCAAGTTTCCTAGAAGAGAAGCCAAACAACTTGCCTCTGATAATCGAGGAATCCTATGACTATTACAGAACTCCAAGAGCTCAGTGTCCTGATTCTCGGAGTGTATTCATCTTCACAGATTTCGCGCGGATTATGGATTTCAACTACTATTGGCAGATCGAACGCATAGCGCCACGACCGATTCTGTTCGTGGTTGGGACGGAAGCGGCAACGCTTTTCATGAGCAAGGCGGGTTATGAAAAGGCGGCGGAGCCAAAGGAATGGTTTGAAGTTCCGGGAGCGACACATCATCGATTATATGACGGTGATGCCGCCACCGGAACGGTTGTGCCTAAACTTGAGGGCTTCTTCGGGAATCACTTGTAGCGCCACATATGCACCGGCCCATTTTAAGTTTCTTAACCCGCAATAAGCAAGGCTGTTTCAAATGGCGATAGCGCTCACCCTGGCGGCCCTTGAGGCCATATATCATCCACGATTCAGAATGTTTTCGACTAAGAGAAATCATGCAATGAGTAAACACACAATAATTTCACCAGAGGAAGCAGCGGACCGTCTGTCAATTCGGGAACTCGTCGAGGAGTACGCACATTGTGCTGATCGTCGCAAGGCTGAAGATCAGATGGCCCTCTTCACCGAGGACACCCACTTTGTAGTGTACATGAACGCTAAGGATCCGACACCTTCGCAGGAACTGCATTCTCGGCAGGCGCTCGCGCCGGTGTTTGCAGATTTGAACCAGTACCATGCCACCACCCACTTCGTCGGCCAGAGCACGATCTTTACACTGACAAGTGACCGGGCAACCGGGGAAGCTTACTGCCTGGCGCACCACGTGACGGCCGATGGCGACAATCGTAGATTGATGTTGGCATCGCTTCGCTACTACGACACCTTCGTGAAAATCGACGGTTCGTGGCTGTTTTCAGAACGGCTGCTCTACGTCGATTGGGTGGATGAGCGCAGCTTGCCCTGACCAAGATTGATCGCAGGTTCATGTGGCCCCATGGAAGACATGCTGACAAGGAAGCTGGCAGGTTCCTTGCCTGTGTTTGTTGGGAACATACATCACGCCTTAAACTCGTGGCCTTGGTGCTCGCGAGTTGAGGCAGAACGGTAGGTAGGTGTGAAAAGTGAACGAGCGTTGGATCTGTATTGAGACCGGCATAAGAACCGTGAACGGCAAGTGCTTTCGCTCATATGTCGCGGAGGACCGCTTGGGATTCAGGGTGAAGGTTAACGGCTCGATCCCATTGTTGGACCTGCCAGAACATAAGGAGGAAGTAACGATGAAAACAAATCGCCTTCTGCTAGTTGAAGACTCGGACGATGACGCATCTCTGTTTTTGAGGACGGTAAATCGAAGTGGCCTCGCCGTAGTTGTGAGCCGAGCGCGGAATATCCCAGAGGCTCGGCGTCTACTGTTAGAGGCGACACCATCTCTGGTTACGCTCGATTGCAATCTTTTGGGCGCAACTGGGCTGGAATTCTTGCGTGAGATGCGAGCAAATGCCGCGTTCTGCCGCATTCCTGTGGTCATGATGTCCGGGACTGATTCGGATTTCGACGTGGGATTGGCGTACTCAATAGGAGCGAATAGCTTTCTGCGAAAGCCACCGTCATTTGAGTCGTATTCCCGCTCGATTCAGCTTCTGCTCGACTACTGGTTCGGCATTCACTGTTCGTCGTTGCCCGCGCGATGTGCCCCGGCATCCGTATGGGTAGGATAGCGCTTCAAATGCGACGAATTTTGCATCTTGCGGATTGACTTGTAGCGGCCTTAGGGCCCTAGATTCGGAATTGAGAATGTGATCAAAATGAAGGTTATCTACCGTACTCCGACAATTACTTCTCTAGGCGGTCGCGATGGGAATGTCCGAAGCGAGGACGGCATCCTCGATTTGCAACTTGCGCCGCCGACACAGATGGGAGGTCCGGGCGGCAAGCTTAATCCGGAACAACTCTTCGCGGCTGGCTATGCAGCGTGCTTTCACAGCGCGTTGAAGCGGGTGGCCGCCGATAAGAAGGTCCCCATTGGTAAATCGATCGTCGAAGCTCACGTCGGCATTGGACCAAACGACGATGGCGTTGGATATTCGTTGGCCGTCGAGCTACATGCGATTTTGCCGGGAGCGAATACAGAGCAGGCAGCGGAAGTGGTTAAAGCAGCCCATCAAATCTGCCCCTACTCAAACGCAACCAGAAACAACATCGACGTCACGTTATCCATCACGCCAGCGGACGGTATCGTCCGTACCGTAGCATGAGTAGCGCCCAAGTGCGACGGGAGCCGGATGTCATCTACATTGTCGATGACGATCCAGTCGTGCGTGACGCTCTTTCGTCGCTACTCAGAGCGAACGGCAAGACAGTCCAGATATTCTCGTCTGGAGACGAGTTTCTAGCTTTCCAACGGAAGGACAGCGCTGCCTGCCTAGTACTCGATATGAAGATGCCTGGAGCCAGCGGATTGGAAGTTCAGACAATCGTTTCCAGCCGAGAGTCGATCCCGATCATTTTCCTTACGGGAAGGGCAGATGTTCCTTCGACGGTTAGGGCTATGAAGAGCGGCGCATTCGACTTCCTTACTAAACCGGTTGATGAGACGGTGCTTCTAACCGCAGTCGAGAGCGCACTTGAGAGAGATCGCTTTGCCAGGCGCCTTGCCGTCGAACAATTGGACCTACTAAATCGCTACAGGTTGCTGACACCGCGTGAAAGGCAGGTACTGGCACTGTTGGTCGAAGGTCATTTGAACAAACAGGTCGCTGCAAAGCTTGGAATAACCGAGTACACCGTTCAAATACACCGAGGAAACATCATGCGCAAGATGCAAGCGGAGTCATTCGCCACCCTGGTAGGTATGGCCGGTCGGCTCGAAACTCCTACTTAATGATTGTCGCTTCAGGAGATCAATGCAACGAAATCCGTTCGGCCAAGCGGTGACGGTGCCCCAAAAGACTAGAAGCGATTTCCTATTCAACCCTGATGTGCTCGGAACCGGCGCCATGAAGCTTGAAATGAACCACCTTGCCATTCTTCCACTCAACGTCGACCGTAGGTCCGCCCTGCACCCTGAGGCCGGTCACTGAGCCCGAAGACCAAGTTTTGGGGATCGCGGGAAGCAACGACACCGTTCCCGCCCTGCTTTGAACGAGCATCTCTGCGATAGCGGCCACACCGCCAAAGTTGGCATCGATTTGGAAGGGCGGGCCCGCGTTCAACAGGTTTGGGTATGTGCCTCCGCCGCTGTCGTAACGCATCGATGTGTCCGACACGGGATTAAATAGGGCCTTCAAGAGCTTCCAGCAATGCTCTCCCTCATGCAGCCTGGCCCAAAGGCACGCCCGCCATGCGTAGGTCCAGCCGACGCTGTCGTCGCCGCGGCGTTCAAGTGAGGCTCGCGCCGCGCGAGCGAGATCGGGAGTTTCATCGAGTGTGATCTGGCTTGACGGATACAGGGCGTATAGGTGCGAGGTGTGCCGGTGATGGACCTCTTGTTCTTCGTAGTCTTGGAGCCACTCTTGAAGCTGGCCGTGTTTGCCTATCTGCAGAGGGGGCAGCTTTTCCCGCTGAGCGATTAGGTGAGTGCGGAAGTCCGTGTCCTTTCCTAGAATCTCGGAAGCAGCGATGACATTCGTAAACAGTTCCCGAGCGATTTCGATATCCATGGTCGGTCCCATGCATACCGAGAGGGCTCTTCCCGACTTGGGATCGAAATAGGCATTCTCCGGAGAATTGGATGGAGCCGTCACGAGCCATCCGTGGCTAGGCTCTTCTATCAACGTTTCCGACAGAAACTGCGCGGCGCCCTTGAGCGTTGGGTACACGGAAGCGAGATACGCCTTGTCGTGCGTGAAGGCATAATGATTCCAAAGGTGCTCGCATAGCCAGGCGCCGCACGTGGGAGCGGATCCCCACGTCGCTCCTTCACCGGGAGAAGTAAAGTGCCAAGGGTTGGTTATTGGATGCGCAAGCCATCCGTTCGCGTTATAGTAGCTTTTCGCGGTTTTTTCGCCACTCGGAACCATTCCTTGGACAAGGTTTACAAGCGGCATCGCGCAGTCAGAGAGATTGGTTGTCTCCACCGGCCAGTAGTTCATCTCGACATTGATATCGAGGTGAAAATCGCCCGTCCAAGGTGTCTCGATCTCTTCTGCCCAAATCCCTTGCAGGTTATTAGGCAGCGGGCTATCTGGCCGTGAGCCGCTGATGAGAAGGTAACGGCCAAAGTTGAAGTAAAGCGCCGCAAGTGAAGGATCGTCCTCCCCCTTTGAGGTCGCCACCAGCCGCTCCGAGGTAGGAAGGTGAGCAGACGGTCCCTCAGGAAGTCTCAGCCGGACTCGGCGGAAGAACTTCCGGTAGTTGCGAACGTGCTCCCGAAGGAGCCTATCGAAATCCACTAGTACCGCATTGTCCACCCATTTCCGCGTGCTTTCTACGTAGGAGCGATCAAACATACTGGTGCCGGCGGTGAAATAGATGGTCGCTTCGTTTGCACCGGCCACATGGATTCCATGCTCGTCCGTCGTCAACGAACCTCCTCTGGCCACCACTCGCAGGCGGCCCTGAAACTTCACGCCATCGACGCCGGCTTGTCCGCTATCTAAAGCGCCCTCAAGGATAAAGTCGCCATGCTCGATCTTTGCCTTCGCTCGCTCCTTCCTCTGCAGAAAGGCGGAGAACGTGAGGCCGCCAGGTTTGTTCGTAGCGAATCGATAGACGAAAACATTTCTCGGCGCAGACGCAAACGCTTGCCGTTCATACCGATAGCCGCCGGCTTTGTAATCGATAGTTGTAACCGCCCGATCAAGGTCTAGCACCCGGCGGTAATCCGAAATTTCCGCGTTCGGAGACTCGATGACGAGGTCGCCGAAAGTCTGATACCTGCCGTAGGCGGCTCCGCCGCTCCCCGGGCCCTTGCAGACGAAGGACTTTTGCACTAGATCTTGCGCCAGTGCATTATCACCATCACGGAGGAGCTTGCGAATCTCCGGCAAGGTTTTGTATGCGTCAGGAATATCGGCGTCCTGTCGCGAGCCCGACCACATCGTAGACTCATTTAGGACAACCCGCTCATGATCCGGGATGCCAAAAACCATGGCGCCGATTCTCCCATTGCCGAGTACAGAAGACGCCATAAAGTTCGATGCAGGGCGATCGGACCAGACATCGGTAGCCGGGTTCGAAATGTGCATAGTTTGCGAAATGAGGAAGGACGAAGAGATCAGTAGGGATATGCACATACAGTCAGAGAACCTATTCTAAGGATTGATCCACGTAAGCAGTGAAATGGTATGAAGCGCATGGCCGCCCACCACAGACAAGGGCTTCACAACTCACTTAGCTCTAATTCTGTGAGATAAAGAGCCACCGAGTCGCTGATAGCTTGGTCAAAAACCTATACTTTCTTGCTATCGGTCAACAAGCTAGTCTTGGAACTTGGTATACCCGCCCGGTCAATTTCTTAAAACCGAAGCCAAGGAGTTGGGACCGAATGATCTGTATGACGTTTGATTCAAGTGTGTGCTTAGCTGTTCTTTTGAGCCTCGCAGCCGGAAGTGCGAGATCTCCCGCCGCGCCGAGGTCGGACTATAGGTTACAAGCTCGGTACGGACTCGACGACATGGGAAACAACGGAGAAAGTTCGGCGGGACCGCTCATTTTGGATGTCCTAAATCAAGGGTAGCGGTCTAGTGGATCGCGGCAAAGCCGGCATAAGTGGGCCCTACGATATCATCGTCAGTCCCAACGAGCAAAGTTTCGTCGCTTGCTACACCTCTCGCCTAGGCGACAAGGAGACCTTCAAGGTCGAAGCCTACGATGCCGGGACTTGCAAAAAAAAACTTTGGGAGAGACTAGGCATAGGTATCAAGTTTCTGTCGAATGGCCAATTGGCTGTTGAGGACGGCGACACCGTTGATTTTGTCGACATCACTTCGGGTGCGCCAAAACGAACGATCCACCTTGAGGGATTTCGATACAAGAATGGCTAAGCCGCGGTTTATCCTGAACTGCCGTTGAACTGGGACTGGTCCAGGGGTTGTGATTTTATGGCCCGAACCATCAACTCCGGAAAGTGTTCGGGCGTACAGGCAAACGCGGGGATATCGAGCGATGCAAGGTAAGCGGCGTTCTTGGCGTCGAACATTGGGCGGCCCTCGTCGCTGAGAGCGAGAAGGCAGATCAGGTTCACGCCTGATAGCTTGATCTCGGCGGCTCGCTTGAGGAACCGATCGTTGTCTCCGCCTTCCAGAAGGTCGCTGATGAGGAGAAGTATCGTATCGCTCGGCGAGCGTACGAGCGACTGGCAGTATCGAAGCGCCTGCTCAATATCGGTCCCCCCGCCCAACTGCACGCTGAACAGCAAGTCGACGGGGTCCGACAGCAGGTCGGTCAAGTCCACCACCGATGTGTCGAAACACACGACATTTGTCTTGAGGGCCTTGATCGAAGCGAGCGTCGCTCCGAAAACGCCCGCATACACGATCGACGATGCCATCGAGCCACTCTGGTCGAGGCACAAAATGACGTTCTTCAGCGATTGCCCTCGCCTGCCGTAACCAACCAACGTTTCCGGAATCACTGTTCCGAACTCTTCCTGATAGTGGCGCAGGTTTGCCTTGATCGTCGAGTTCCAGTCGATCTCCCGTAACTTCGGACGTCGGTTCCGGACGGATCGAGCGAGACTACCGGAAACCGCTTGGCGCAGCGGGCTCGCGAGCCGTTTCTCAAGATCCTCCACGACGACGCGTACGACTTGTCGAGCTGTATCGCGTGTTTTTGCCGGCAAAACGCGGCTCAGCGAGAGCAGTGTCGCCACAAGATGGACGTCCGGCTGAACGGCCTGCAGGCTTTCCGGCTCCAGGAGCATGCTCCTCAAATTGAGCCTGTCCATCGCGTCCTTTTGCATCACCTGCACAACCGATTGGGGGAAGTAGGTCCGAATGTCGCCAAGCCAGCGGGACACATTCGGGGCAGATGGACCAAGCCCGCCCTTTCGTTGCTGATCGTATAAAGCCTCCAACGCCGAATCTTTGGCGAGGTCGATGTTTCCGAGACCGTATCCGGTGCCATCGCATTCTCCGCCGCCCAGCACCATGCGCCATCTTCGAAGTCGCTCGTTCTCACTCATGAGACATCCCTAATAGCCGGCGAATGATCGGAAGTACCCGCGCCGCCCTTTCCTCGTCGAAATCGCCTGCGTGAATGTGGAGAGCGGCATGCCCGGCAACCCGTTCGCCGATCTGCCGCCGTTCCGCCTTCGAGAAAAGCGCGAACGACCGGCGAATCAACGGCAAGACCTCGTCGAATATGGATCCGTCGATCTGCACCAGCCACTCGTCCACAGCTCGAAAGAGGCTCTCCTGGTGAAGCAGGATCGCACCGGGACCGTCGAGCAGGCCCTCCACAAACGCAGCAGTCTCTTTCGTTTCGGCGCCCGACGACACCGCCTGACGCAGTCGCAAGCTCAAGTAGCTACCGTCGACTTCGCCAAAGTCGAACCGCAACCGTTCCGCTTTGCCGGCGAGAAACGGGTGACCTCCTAGCAAAGTCGAAATTGCGGCGAGGGCGCCGGCCCATTGAGCCCGCTTCTCCGAATCGTCAAACAGTCCGACGACGGTGTTGACTGCGTCTAGCCGCTTGCCCATTGCATGGGCCGAATCGTCGTCTAGCGAAATGCATGCCCCAGGCAGTCCCACGCACAGCCGGATGAAGATTGCATCGAGGACGGCAATCACTTGATCGGCATCCGTTCGCCGTACGGTTCCGTAGCGAACGGTCGCAGCTAGCGGAGGAAGGGCATCCGCCAGCCCGGCAACGTCCGTGTGGGTCGCCGCGATTGCCTCAAGTTTTGCGATCACAGGCGGGATCGCATCGGGAAGATCCGCGGTCAGAACCCGCTCGACAAGCGTTGCGATCTGGGCTAAATCAGTCGCGTCCTTCGCCTTGTCGATGACACAGTTCGAGGCAGCGGCAAGAACCGTGTTGCCAAATATGCTCGCTTCGATCAGCGAAATCGTCAGTTCCGGTGCCCACCGAATGCGCCAATGCTCATGGAACGTGCCTTTCTTCCCGCCAACCTGCTCTTGAGAGCCCCATGGGACGCCGAAGAGGTTCAGCCGATGAAGGAGCAGACTCCTCTGAAGGTCGATCTCGCCGCGCAGATCCAATTCGAGCTTTCGATCGGTCCCGTCGACGGTCAATCTCAGCCGCTTTTGTAACGCGGCCAAATCGGACTGCAGTGGTATCTGCGGGACGCTCTCCGGCACCGCACCCATCCGATCACCCACGATGAGGCGTCGGTTGATGAGGCTCCATATCGCTTCATCGCGAATCAGCACCGAAGCGGCCGACTCGCCAAGTTCCTTGAGCCCCGGACGTGGCCTGCCTCGCAAAGAGGCGAGCGCGTCCGCGAGTCTTACCGCTTCGATGACGGATGCCGGCGAAGCGTCAAGGTCCTCTTCTCGCATGAGTCGGGCTACGGAGAGAAGCCAAGCCGTCGGCACATCGGCAGGAGGCGTTCTGAACACAAGGTCAAAGTAAGCGGGTGACGTTGCGCCGGCGCCATAGCCCGATTCGTAGGTTAGTCGGTCGAAGGTCCAAGGGACAACGGTCCCCTTGACCTTGAGTTTGGGCAGACCCTTCAGGATCGCGTTATCCGATTTCTCTGGCGGCAGCGATCGTAAAGCCGGCACATGCCATGCCCCGCAGACGACGGCGATTCGCTCAAACCCTTCCGCCAATGCCTCGCGAATGGTTCGCCGCATGTGCGCCTCGCGCAGCGCTTCCTCTTCGGCCCGCGATATCGGCTTTCTGCCGTCGGGCTCTTCGGGTTCGCCTTCGTCATCTCCCGGCTCACCGCCTGCCTCGGATTCTCGAAGCGCCACCATCAGGGATTCGATGCCGGCGAATAGATCGCATGGGTCGGACCGCCGCTCAACCAAGTGCTCCCACCATTCCTCGACGGTATCGAAACCTGAAGCCACAGCCGCATGATCCAAAACGTCGGATCGGCGCCCGCCTGGTTCTGAATACGCAAGCGCAGTGCTTGCGGGAAGGTCCATGAACCGGATCGGGCAGTAGTTGCGGCTTGCCCATCGGAACGACTGTAGCTCGGGCGAGAACTCGGCCAATGGGTAGAACAACGCCCACCGGGGCCTGTCGACTGCATAGAACAGCATGGCGAGAGGAGTGACGGCGCCCTCTCCGAGCAGATGGGGAACGACTTCCGCCGCCTCAACCGGACCTTCAACGATGACGAGTTGAGGGCGCCACTCGTCCAGTGCTGCCACCAGCGACCGGGCAGAACCCGGACCGTGATGCCGTATGCCAAACAGCCGGACTCGATCGCCTACTGGAGTTCTCTGCATGCCCGGTATAGGTCTTTCCAGCCGTCGCGTTCCTTGACAACGACCTCCAAATACTCCTTCCAAACCAAGCTGTCCTGGGTCGCGTCCCTTACGACGGCTGAGGTCAAGCTGCTCGCAATGTCGGAAGCACGGAGTTTGCCATCGCCGAAGTGGGCCGCCATCGCCAACCCGTTGTTAACCACGGATATTGCCTCCGCCGTGCTCAGGGTGCCGGAGGGGATCTTCAGCTTCGACTTTCGGTCCAAGGTCATTCCCTCTCTCAGCTCCCGGAAAACCGTAACGATTCGCTGGATGTCCTGCAGGGCGGGTGGTTCTGCCGGCAGTTCCAAAGCGCGACCGATCGCTTCGGATCGTTGACGGACAATCTCGGTCTCTTCCTCGATGGTTTCCGGTAACGGAAGGTGTACGGAGTTGAACCGGCGCCTCAACGCCGAGGAGAGATCGTTCACGCCCCGGTCTCGGTCGTTGGCGGTTGCGATGACGTTAAACCCCTTGCTCGCCTGCACCTCGTCGTTCAACTCCGGGATCGGCAGGGTCTTCTCCGAGAGGACGGTAATGAGCGCGTCTTGAACATCGGAAGGGATGCGGGTCAGTTCTTCAACCCGGGCGATCTTTCCGTGTTCCATAGCCCGCATGATCGGCGATGGTACGAGGGCTGACCTCGACGGACCCTCGGCCAAGAGCTTCGCATAGTTCCAGCCGTACCTCAGGGTCTCCTCGCTGGTTCCCGAGGTTCCTTGGATCAGCAAAGTCGAGTCACCCGATGTCGCTGCCGCCAAGTGTTCGGAGAGCCAGGTTTTTGCGGTTCCCGGAACTCCCAAGAGCAGAAGCGCACGATCGGTGGCAAGGGTCGCAACCGCGATTTCGATGATCGTCCGCTTGCCGATGTACTTCGGACTGACGACGAAACCATTGGGCAGCGTGCAGCCGAACACGTAATCGGTAACGGCCCACGGAGACAGCTTCCAATTGGGTGGACGCGGACGAGTATCGGACTTGGCTAGCTCCGCCAATTCAAGATGGAATGCCTGTTCGGCGTGCGCACGCAATACGGTTTGGCTCATTTTTAACTCAGGGATCGAGGCTTTCTAGAATTTGTTTTCGAAGGTCGAGGGACCGATACCAGCGCTCGCGCTTGGTGTCGGCAGGGTTGTCCCACGGATCTCGTAACAAGGAAAGGACAGATAGATCGAGGCAGTGCGCCAATTCATCGTCGACAGCGGCGAATTGTTGCTTGACCGATTCCACAACTAGTTTTGAGAATTCTGGCGAGAACCGATTCGGTCGCATCGGGATGTACTCGGTCGTTTTCAGCCGAGTTCGATAGACCGCTTCAAATACTGAATCGGATGCCAACGGCGCCAAGACTCGAGTCGCCGGGCGGTCGTTGAGAGCGTCGAAGTGCTGAAAGAGCGCATCGACCCATCGCTGATCCCAAGAAACCGATGTTGCAGCCTGTTGCCAGCCGCCAATAACCGCGCCAGAGTATTCCGTTTTCTGCGCCAACTCGATCAATTCAGCCGGGGAAAGCCCGGTCTCTTGCTCCCAAAAGGACGGTCGAGTCATTCTCAGCAAGTCAAACAACGCGTGTGCCTGCACCCCAAACGAGTCGCGCGGAGCGGTTCGGGGAAGCCCCGCCGGCAATTCTTCCGCCGGTCGAGCGTCTATGGCGAGCCTCCTGGACAGAAACTTCCGCTCGACTCGTATTCGGTCCTTAGCAAACGCACGTATCTCGCCTGAGAACCTGCTCCCTTCCAGGTTTGCCAAGCACTTTGCCGCCGCCTCGCGCACCTCTTTTCGCCGATCGGTAAGCGCCTTGGTGAGAATTCCTTCGTCGGATGGCAAGAGGGATGCTCCTAGACCTTCGATACCTCCTGCCCTCTGCATCCAATCCAACTCGGCCCAATCGGATTGGAGCATCGCCCGCAGTTCGGCAGGGTCAAGCAGAGCTTCGGGCACACCGATGTCTAATTGCAACGATTCCGCCAACCATTTCCCTCTCGTGCCCAGAATCGGAACCAGTTCCATTCGGTTCTTCGGCGTCCACTCGATTAGTTTCACCAAGGCGGCGGGAGGCGCAACCATGCCTTTCCTAGCTGCTGCCTGTGCCCACTCCAGCACTACGTCTCGTAACCCCAGATCGATTGCCGCCGTCAACGCCCCCTCGGATCGGCTTGCGATACGTTGCTCTTCAGGTGAAGCAGATGCGAGGGGTTTGACCGAAGTGGTGGCGCATGCTCCCGCGCGTCGCATCAGGTCAAGCGCCCCCGCGTCGGTGATGGCGGCCTTTTCGCCTGTTACACTCTTCATTTCACCCAAGTAACCCGATGCGACGTAGGGGGCCCTTCGGACACCCATCTGCAAGGTCGCGGCCAAGTCTGTAAAGGCCTTCATAACGGTAGATAGCCCCAATCGCCCCAAGAGCCAAGGGGTCGAAAAACCGTTCCATCGAACTCACCGAACAACTCGAAAGGATTATTTCCGGACCGCGCCAGAAGCTCCCAGAGATTGCCGGCCCGAATCGGCATCGAGGCGCCATCATGATCGATCGCCCACCATCCGGAGTCCGTTTGCCCGAGTCGAGCCTGACTCAAACATACGGGGATTTGTTCTATCCACGGATGCCCCGATAGGGCGGCAGCGAGGTCTTCAAGCGAGTTTGACCACTTGCCACCAGGAAGAGGCTCAAACTTTGCCGGCGTGACATCGCCGACCTGGGCGCGTAGAGGCCATGCCGATGGATAAAACTCCAGTTCACCAATAAAGGAAAGACCCGGTGTAAGCCGCAGGTCCGGCGGTTGCCCTGCGACTGAAAACGCGAGGTGCATCCCCCATCGCCCCGATGAACGGCTGCGGAGCCAGGTTCGTATGGTCGTGACTCGGTCCTCCGTTTCGGTTGTCTGCCCAAGTGCATCCCAAACGTCCGCGATCCGATCGCCGTCGAGTTCTTCCCGTCGAATCGGAATACCGAGAGTCGACCGGACATCTGCCCTCAACTCTGCCGGAAGGGTGTCGATACGACGCGATCCCTCGATCAGGAGCGCGATGCTCCCGATCTCACCCGCCACTGTCAAACCCCAATCGGCGCCGACCCCAATCTTTGCCCCAATTCGCTTGAGACGCCGGGCAATCCCGGGAGCTTGCGCATCCACCATGCGAGCCGCCATCTGATTCCAGCTTCGAGTGGAGTGGGACGAGAGTAATCCTTGTCCGGCGACATCCAGGAGAAACGCTTCGCATTCGTCCAGACCGGCGAGAACGTTCTCCCAACGCACGGCTGCGCGCTTGGCGGCTGCCTCCGGGTTAGCCTCCACCTTTGGGCTCGCCGCCTTTGCCGCTTGGACGGTTGCTTTTTCGGTGCGCTTTTCTAGCCATTCAGTCACCCACTCGGGAGTAGATCCCGTCGGTACGGCTCCGCTGGAGAAAAATAGCAGCAGCCCTAAAACGTGCTTGCACGGAATCTTCCGACTTGGGCATGAGCACTTGAATGCCGGCCCGTTGAAATCGACGGCAACTTGATAAGGCTTTGAGCCGCTTCCCTTTGCCTCTCCCCAAACCGCCACTTCCGAAGCGCCACTCGTCACCCATTTGGCAGGGTTGGCCAGCTCACGTGCGGGTCCAATGGAGCCTGGGTCCGGAGCCAGTGCGAGCACACGTTCAGCCGTCCAATCTCCCATTGCAATGTTTTACATCAAGCCGTCCTGGAACTGCGTGTTGAATTCCAGGTTTTTAAGAACGCGCAGTTAGATAACAGGCGGGTGGCCAACCACCACGAGCAGCATAAGGAAAATCATCGCTGCCTTGGGCGCCTTGGCACCGAAAACGATTCGCGTCGTTCGCTTATCAATTGTGGCTAGTTCGAGGGGCTCAGGCGAGCCTTGCTCCTTCAACTTAGGTCCCCACAGATGGGCAGCCTTTTTGTAGCCATCAGGATTATCGGAGATGCTCGTCACGATGGGTTTACGCATGCCTTTGTCCAAGGAAAGAGCGTATCCAACGAGCTTTTCGTCGTTGAGGTCGCCGCCTACCTCGGTCTTCCACTCCGGTGTCATTCGCCGTACCGCCCAAAATGGAGCGCTCTTATCGATGTATTTCCACTGCTCAAGCCCTTCAGGAAAAGCTTTCGCGCCAACGGGATGAGACCCTGTAAGTGCTTCAGAAAGTAGTCGCGGGATTCTCTTTTCCCTTCCAAGGCGTGTCGGAGTGTGTCGTTCATTTCAGACCAAGCTGATAACCCGCTTCGATTTCCTCGTTCATCTGCCCGATATCGCAGGTCGGAAAGGTGTGCGCCATCGCTCGTTGCAATGCCGCCAGCTTTTTGCCGGCCGGCCCCGCACCTAAATCGACGTAGGATTGCCGCAACTCCCGCCGAAAAAATTCTCCTACCGGCATGTGGAGGTGCTTTGCAGCCTGCTGGAGTTGCGCGTACTCACCGTCCTCCATCGACACCTGGAGCCTCTTACTCATTTCCTGAGTATGGCGGACTAATATCGTGGTCGAGCTCGAATCTTCGACGTCCTGCAGGTGTCCCACACTGCTGGTTCATGCCATAGGGACGCCCGCGGTGTTACCTTCCACTGTGTAGGTATCGTTTCGCTCGTGGAGATTGGCTCAACGGAATATCGACTCGCTGCCGAAGAGCACCTTAGCGCCGCCGCTCAATGCCACCTTTCAGGAGATTATCTAGCTTGTCACTATTTGTGTGGATTGGCAGTGGAATGCATGCTACGAGCCTATAGGTGGAAAATCGACGTATCTTGGGACGGACGCCATGTACTTCCAAGGTTGTATAAGGAGTCTCGGTTCGATGCGCTAGTTACTGAACGAGAACGTAGCAAGATGGCCGAGAGTTTTTCTATCGTTGCCAGTCGGTGGTCAAACAATCATCGATTTGCAAGTCCGGCCAAGTTGGCAAAGTTCCTGAACGAAATTGGGGCAACGCACAACGTAAAGGGCGATAAACTAAAGGAGCACCGCAGTGACATATACGACGCTGCGGAGTACATTGTCGGGCTGGGAAAGATTAAATGGAAGAACTGACGGCAGGCGAAGTGCAATCTGCCATAAAGGCTTGGCTGGGACAACTCGGACTTGTTGAGGTGAGTCGAGATGAACCAGGCGGTAGGATCACCGGTTGGATCATGCACCCTGAATTTAGCGGCGTGTCGCATGCCACGCGCCAAGCATGGCTCTGGGACGGGTTCGAACAACAAGGACACCTAGAGCAATGGAAGGGGCTGCGCGGAACCTTCCGAGAGCGATCTGCCCAAATCGGCCTGATCCTCACATTCTCCCCAGCGGAGTACGAAAATGCACTCGATATTAGCGCTTAGCGCGATCGATATCTGACGCCCACTCACCCTCGCCGCGACACGGCAAACCCTAACACCGGGAGGAGCGGAGCTGCCTCAACAGGATGGCATTTTATCGTCCGTCATGTTACTTATAACACCACTGCAGAAGTAGTCCGATAATCGCCCTTATAATAGGGCATGATCGCCGAGGTTCAGTGATGTTCTTTGCACTATGCTTAGTCTCATGTTTGGCCAAGCGCAGTGAGCGGTTTACAGCCGCAACTGGCTTCCCTCAGAGCCTTAAGAAAGCTGCAGCGGTTTCGGCTTTAGCCGATCCTATTGATCTTAACGTAACAGCCATCACTGGACACTATGCCACTACACCCCCTCGAAAGCCTTACATACGGCTGAATTCCAGCCCCAAAGGACCTGTTGCCGCTTATAAATATTCGGGAATCTGTAGCCGGCGTAATATCCGGTGGACCGAGCGTTTGATGACTCAGAACACTAAAGTGGCGCTAAGGCTCGCGAGGGGCTTCTTGGATCCAGTGGGGCTGGTGCCGCACGAGGGAGGCCCAGGATTCGTTTCGTCGTAGTTGAATCGATGTCGGGAGGCCGGACATGACGCCGGTCACCGATAACTCATCGTGGCCCATCAGGTGCAACGCCCACGGTAGATACGTACCAGGCAAGTTGAGCAGGTCCCCACGGCTAACCGGCCCAGATGCGACGGAACCGTCAACCAACCAAAGGTGGAAAACAGCCGCATTACCGACTTTGTCGATCGTCAGCCACTGCCACCGAACGGTGCTCGCATGATCCGAGTCGCCCACTTCCTTGCCGTCCTGCTTAAAGCTGGCGACCTTCCAAATGCCCTCGATCGCCGACTTCGGAGCTGAGCGCTTGGCGTATCCTTCCACCGCGGCGACGGCGTCCCATCCGAGCAAGCTCACGACGAACAGCGCCTTGAGTACCAAAAGAACCCGGGAGCCGGCTCGAGGCGTTTCGACGCGTGCCGGGACGGGTCGATTCAACAGGAACACCCCTGCCAACCGGCCCAAGTCGGGGATGAGGAGAATCAGCGACGCGAGCATGAGGTGAAACGAGAACAGCTTGACCGGCACGTCGTAAAACACGTTGAGCAGAAAAATATTCAGGGTGAGTGCAACCGCAAGGCAGGACCCAAGTAAAGTGGTGCGCCGAAACAGGAGTAAGGCTCCAGATAGCACCTCAAGCAGACCGATGCAAATTGTGTAACCAGTCGAGGCGCCGATGAACGTCCACAGGAGTCCCATCGGGGTTTCCTCACCGAAGGCCTTGTTCAGCACCGAGAAGAACGGCGGGGGAAACTGGCTAAGTTTGAGTGACCCGTACGTCAGCAGCACCGCCCCCAACGTGTAACGAAGGTAAACCCGCAAATAGGCGCTTGTACGTCCAGCATCGCGAGGCCTGACGACAGTCCAAACCGCGGTGGTCACCGTGGCGATGACCAATACCCAGAAGTTCAGGAGCCAGTCAAACAGCCTGTCACCGCTTCCGGTATCGGCAAAAGCGACTCCGATATGGTGCCCCACGTGAAAAATGTTCGCGGCTGCAAAGTCGACGAGAGGCTTCCACGCGTGGGCGACGCCGCTCACTAACATGTCGTTTGCCCTTTTGAGCCGGTCGCTTACAAACAGTGCGGAGATTGGCCAAGGACAAAAAAGCACCGTGAAGTAAACGGCGGCAAACCGAACCGCTGCTTGCGCAATCGGGTTAAGTTTAGCCGGAGCCTCGGTCGCGCGTGTCTCTTCCGAAGTCAACATTCATCTGTCACAAACATTACTGTTTTGGTGTTTGAAACGGAATCGTAATGCTAACGGTGGTACCTTCGTCGACCTTGCTCTTGATAATGATCTCACCACCCATTAAATCGAGGATTCGTCGCGCGATCGTCAAACCCAGTCCGGCTCCCTCGTAGCTTCTCGTCGGAGAGCCATCTAACTGGCGAAACGCTTCAAAGAGCTTTTCTTGGACACCCTCAGGGATGCCGACTCCTGTGTCGGTTATCGACCAATTCAACCGAACATCGTCGTTGACGACCGTGTATGTCCACCGTATCTGAACGGATCCCTTCTTAGTGAATTTGATCGCATTGCCGACGAGGTGTCCGAAGAGCTGCTTCAGCTTGATCGCATCGCCGATCACCACTGCCCCCGGGAAATCGGGAGGAATGAGTTCAACGGCGATTCCCTTTTTGAATGCCTCGGATCGATAGAGGTCAACGACGGCTGCTATTAGGTCGTCGGGATTAATTTCCTCTGCCTTGATTTCAGGGTGTCCTTCTTCAAGTGCTGACATGGTAAGGATATCGGTGAGTACACCATGGAGGCGCTCGCTGCTGAGCACAACGAGGTCCAAGAGTTTGACGGCCTTCGGGTCATTGAGCTGTTCGCGGAGCAATGCACTTACGCCGAGAATTCCATTCATCGGAGTGCGCAATTCGTGGCTCATGTTCGTCAGGAACTCTCTCTTAACCTTTTGAGCCAGGACCACCTCCTCCTGGGCTGCCTTCGACGCTGAGACCATGTCGTTGAACGATGACTGCAGAATGCCGATTTCGTCTTGGCGCTGCACTCCGAACGGTTCGGGCCAATCGCCCGCTTGGACGATCCGAGCGGATTCGGCAAGTGATGATAGCGGCCTGGCTACGCTCATTCCGAATCCAATGCCGCACGCGATGCTCAGCACCAACGCAAACGCCAGCACGGTTATAAAAGCACTGCGCGCTACGGTATAGGGCGCCACAATGGCTGGGGTTGCCCGAAGCACGACAAAACCCAGATGCTCCGACGGGTCGGCAATAGGAAGCGACTCCGAAATGGAGATGTAGTCCTCGCCGTCCACTAGAATATCGTTCGGCACGCCCTTTTTTGTCGGCAGAACAAATGAAGTGACAAGAGAGCTTGCGACGATTTTGTCGTCGGCGCTTAGACTAAGGTCGTCACCCATCCGTTGCGCCAGCGATTTCACCTGCACCGGGCCAAGCTGGTTCATGAGGCAAATCGCACCCTTCAAAAATGCCCCGCTTCTAACCGGGACGCAAGCAATCAAGCCGATATCCGTCCCGCCGTGGACGATGGCAGTGATTGGTTTGTTAGCTGCTAGCGATTGCGATAGCTTTACTTGGATGCTCTTCCTTAGCTCCGGCGTAAGCATTGCGAGGGTCTTGCTTTCGCCTAGAACCTTTCCCTCCACATTGACGATTTGAACCGCGTAAACCGAATATTGGCCGGCGATTCGATCTATGTCGTTTTGGGCGGTGGCAGGATCGCCCAAGAAGACGAGGCCCCGAGTCCTTGCATCTCCCTCCGCCGCGATATGACATTGCCGGGTGATGTCGGCCGACTGAACCGAAAGGTAAAGATCCAGTTGTTTGGTAGCTAGCCGTGCATCTGCTTCAATCGTCCGGTCGATCTGGCGCTCGGACAGAATGCCAAACGTGATCAGCATTACTGCACCTAAGCTCAAGAGCAACAGGGCGGTCAGTAAGGCAATCTTTGATGAAAGGTTGAGTCGAAGCATGCCTACTTGTGCAGGGCAATCGGGAGGCTTACAGTTCCAGAAGTGTCTGTCTCGAAAGAGGCTTTCGCTCCGCTCTCGTGCCACACCTGTACCGAATAGTGACCGGCCGGCATATCCGGAATTTTATATTCGCCTTTCTTGTCGGTCATTGCGTAAAAGGGTGTGTCGACAACCATGATGTAAGCACCCATATCGGGATGGATGCGGCACATAATGACCGCGAGACCCGGTTTTGCGAAAACTTGGGTTTTCTTGGTGCCCTTGGGATAGGTTCCGAGATCGAATTTCGTGCTGTTGAACTCCGTAAAAACGTTGTGGAAGATCACATCGTTGTTCGGAAAATCCACGCGAGTGCCGACGGTTACGACGCTTACGTGAGGGATAAAAGTCCGATCGTGCTGATCGACCACCGCTTTCGAGAGAGGCTTGGGACGCACGGATCCCGTGAACCAAACGATCGCCTGATCTGCCGGACGTCCATTTGGCAACGTAACCCTTCCTGACACTGGTTCAGCATTCCACATCAAACCGAGCAAAACAACCGTGCCTACCATTACAACTGCACCTGAAACATAACGCGGACCGACCACCCGGCGACCGCGAGACTCGACGCGTAGCTGCTGTAGTCGAGCTCGTTCCCCCAGGCGTAGTTAAGATTCGCCGTTACATACCGTCCAAACGTGTGCCTTATTCCCACTGTCGTAAGTTGGGTTGGCGCGTCCGAGCCGAAATAGCGTACTTGCTCCTCCCGCGCCACCAGTTCGGTTCTCAGTTTATAAGGAATGCGGTAGATCGCATCGACGTAGCCACCCGACTCCGCTTTCGGCCCAACTCCCTCAAAATACTCGCCTTTCAAAGTCCAGTGCGGGAACGTATAGCGGAAGTTTTCACCATAAACTTTCTGTGAAAAGTCGGTCCGTCCCAACACCTCCGACCCGAGGATTAGCGAACCCAATCCGTACTGGGCCGTGATCGTACCGCTGTCTATCGCACTGGGTCCAACTTGGGCTCGAGTCAGGGATGTCTCGATGGCAGCGGCTTGCAGTTGAAGAGCCCCGATATTCGTCGTGACTTCGGCGCCCGAATCGTCGCGATCGAGTTTCGTCTTTCCAACAATGCTCATCTCGCGAACAAGCGGCTTGTGGCTAATGCCAGTGTAAAAAAGTTCGCTCCAATCGCTAAATCCAAAGCTGGTGCGCATCCTGCCTGCTCGAACTGAGGCCGTATCCGTCTCATATCGAGCATACGACTCGTCGTATCCCGAGATGCTTCCGGCATCGAATCCTGACCAAGTCGCGGACCAGTTTTTGGTGAGACGGCCACGGAATTCTGCCCAATTCAACTGGTCGTATGCTCCTTTAGTAGCGGGATTTGCAAGCCAGTAGGTTTCGACAACCCCTGAAATCGAGGGTTTATCCTGTGCGAAAACGACTTGGCAAACTATGCTGAAGGCCAGCGCCGCACAGAAACGTCGAACAATGGGACGGTAGAGCAAGATGGCATACATTGTGCTCCCAATTTCACCAATCGGTAACCTGAATCTTTCCATCCGATTTTAACAATCGGAGGCACTCGTCGCCAAGGGCCTCCAAGCTCAATTGGAGTTTAGATGCAATTTCACGTTCTGGATCGGCCTTCTTTCGAAAGGAGCACCATGCTTCCCTGCACCACGCTAAATTTCCGCCTGGACAAGTGAACAATATCACGCACCATGGAGGTTGGTATCCGAGACAATCCGACCAGATTCAACTGGCGTGCGGAACACGGAGCAGAATATGTAAGTCATAGGTAACGCGAATCCAAAATCCTCCACGCCCTCTGTAGCGCTTATATTGACGGCAAATACCTAATGAATTACACGGTTGCCAGTCAGGTGGAACACCTAGTGACGGAGCGAATCGGGCTGAAACTGCGTGCCAGCCAGCTTTCCTCTTTGCGAACAAAGACCGAATCACGCATCTCTGCTCTGAATTTGAGTTGCGAAGACGAATATTGTCAACTTCTGAACGATGGCGGTCCCGTGGCAGAAGTGGAATGGCAGTACATCACTGGTCTCCTCACCAATAAGGAGAGCTATTTCTTTCGTGACAAGGGCCAGATGTTGCTTCTCCGCGACTACATTTTGCCGGAGTTGATCGACCGTAACAAGGCTACTCAGACATTACGTGTTTGGAGTGCGGGATGCTCTACTGGCGAGGAAGCTTACACCTTGTCCATGTTAATTGACGAGCTACGGCCCAAACTGAATCTTCGAAATTGGAAGATCACAATCATTGGGACGGACATCGACAGCAAAGTGCTGAGACACGCTCGCCGGGGTATCTATGGAACCTGGTCCTTTCGGATGATCGATCCTGCGACTAAACAACGATACTTTCGCCACAAAACCGAAGGTTGGGAAGTATTGGAGCCAGTCTATTCATCCGTTGTCTTCATGGATTGCAACCTAGTAGCTGACAAGTATCCAAACAGCTCGGTAGGGCTTTGCGATATGGATCTCATCCTTTGTCGAAATGTATTCATTTACTTTGAGCCCAGGGCAGTCGAGAAAGTGTTATGTAAGTTTTCACAGACTCTTCGCGACGGGGGCTACCTCATGACCGGACACGTTGAGACGCGAGGCTTAGCTGTAGCGCCGTTCAACAGTCGCTGTTTTCCAGAGTCGGAATTGTATCAGAAAGGGGGTCCGACGCTTGGCAAGAAATCCAAACCAGTACAAGTCCGCCATCCATCGCCCGTCGCTTTACCGCGTCATGCTCGGAATGCGGTTAAAAGAACAGAACCGCCGCCAGTCGCGCTCAGCGACAGACCGGGGCGTCAACAAGGCAGCGAACGAGAAAAGACTCTTGTCGTCCTGGCCCAAAGCCTGGCAGATTTTGGCCAATACGATGAAGCTGTTCAGTGTTGCCAGAAGTTGATACTCGAATTTCCATTCTTGGCAAGCCCTTATCAAATACTCGCTTCAATCGCGCAGGAGCGAGGGCAAAGAGAGGATGCCAAAGCGATGCTTAAGAAGGCCCTATACTTGTCGCCGGAAGAGCCATACACTTACATGGAATTGGGAGCCATTTACAGCGACGAGGGTGACCGGGGAAGGGCTCGGAAAATGTTTGCTAGCGCATTGGAATTGCTGCGCCATCTGGCGCCTGACAGCATCGTAGGCTTCTCCGGACGTCCAAATGCTGGCGAATGCATCAAACACCTGACTGAGATGTCCGATGAGGGAGCCTAGCGCGGACGTCATACCCTTCCTTATATTCCAACTAGGCGAGTCCTACTTTACGGTCGAGGCGACGTCCGTGCTAGAGATCGCACTTCTGCCGGAGATCACGAAGCTGGAGGAAGTTCCCTCCTATGTTGCCGGCATCGTACGGCTTCATCGAAGGATCGTTCCGATCGTTGATATGAATCTTCGATTCGGGTGCCTGCCTCAGGCGTACGGATTGGAGGACTGCATCATCTTTCTAGAGCGAGATGGAATGACGATAGGCATTATCGCGAATCAAGCGATTGTCGTTCATGGCTTCAACCAAGCGGATTTTGTCTCAATGTCAAGCTACGGGTTCGAGGTCGAAGGGGCGCCAAGTCATTTCGATCCCCACTTTATTTGGGGAGTAACTACCTGGGACGGCAGAATGATCATGCGTCTTCAAGTTGAAAACCTTTTAGACCTCTCTCAAAGCCTCGCGAGCCGCGCGACCGTCGGTCCAGAACCCACGACCGATGCGCAAGTGTTCCCAACCGAATTGACCTCGACAACTAGGGATATTTTTCGAGATCGTTCGCTCAAATTGGCAAAACGGGAAAGTGTCGACGAAGAGGCAACTTCAGCCCCAGTCGCGGTGGTTAGGATCGGAGCAGAGTTCTTCGGTATTGCCCTCGATACTATCCGAGAGTTTGCCGAACTACGGAACGTAACTCCTATTCCATGTTCCCCCGATCATGTGGTCGGTCAAATGAATTTAAGGGGTGATTTGATCACGATAGCAGATATCAGTAAAGCGTTGGGCCTGCAAGTATTGGGACAGGATTGCGGCCGAAAAGTCGTGGTAATGAACAATTCAACCCTTGCAACGGGCGTCATTGTGGATGAGCTCCTTGGAGTGGTTTATCCATTATGCGATGGTTCGAACTCGGCCATCCGAGCCACCGGGAGCTTTGATCATGAGTTCAGTATTGGCTTCTTGACCGATGGCCCCCGGACTTTGAACCTGATAGATTTACCCAAATTTCTGAGACAGGGAAGCCTGATCGTAAACGAGAGACCTTAATGAATTTCAAGACCTGGAAAATTAGAACGAAGTTAGCGCTCATGGTGCTTTCATTCGTTTTCGTATTGGCCGCCTACGCAGCTCTCTCCTACAATACTCGCCAGCAGCTTCAGATCGACGGTCCGTACTTTGACCGCATCTCACGAACGCGGCAACTGCTTACCGATATCTCTCCGGCGCCGCTGAACCTTTCCGAGTCATTTCTGGTCATGCAGGAGTTGGTCGAAGCGCCAGACGCCAACCGGAGGAACGCGCTTGTCCACAAGCTTCAAGATTTGCGTGAGAACTACGAATCGACCCATGAATTAGCCCAGAAAGCACTTTTGGGCGAACCCAATGAGCACTTCAATCAGATCTACCTAGTTAGGGCGTACGAGCCGGCTGCGCGATTCTTCGAAGTGGCAGAAAAGGAATTTTTGCCTGCCGTTCTTGCCGGCAACCAGAAGAAGGCTGCCGCTCTGCTTTCAGGTCCCTTACACCAAGATTATCAAGAGCACCGACTCGCAATCGACCAAGCAATCCCCTTTGCCGTACGTAAAAATGCGGATCTCAAACATGAAGCGGAGTCGCTTATCCAATCGCGCGGTGTGCTTCAGATGGTTTTGCTGTTTGGCTCAATTGCTCTGTTTGCACTGATCTTGGGGCCTTTGATCAGCCGCTCGATAACTCGTCCACTCACAGAGACCATTAACGCCTTGGCGACGACTTCGGTGCAGCTCGCTACGACCATCGAGGAACACGAACGGACGGCCATGAGTCAGGCTGCTGCAGTCAATCAGACGACCAGCGCAATGGACGAGTTGGAGGCTTCATTCATTCAAACTGCCGAGGTAGTGAAGGCAGCGGCCGAAATGGTGCAGCAATCCTCCTCAATTGCAAGGGAAGGAATCAAAACGGTTCGACAAATGCAGGATGGAATGTTCGACCTGAAGGAAAAGGTTGGCACGACGGTCGCCGGTCAGATCCTCAGTTTGAGCGAGCAGACTGCTCAAATTAGCACGATCACCAATCAGGTGGGAGACCTGGCAAACCAGACTAACATGCTGGCGCTCAATGCCGC
>Ga0207011_1013_pt1 | contig 37195 bp, 32 predicted proteins | sample Alteio_BWMinCont_79_FD_153466 | JGI IMG/M metagenome (GOLD analysis project Ga0207011, IMG submission 153466) | Enriched cells from forest soil in Barre Woods Harvard Forest LTER site, Petersham, Massachusetts, United States -... | ecosystem: Environmental > Terrestrial > Soil > Temperate forest >...
CCTATATATTTCCGACCGCGTCGAGGGAGTGCTCGGTTACAACCCCACGGCGATGCTTCAGCGGAGCCTGTTTGAATACATCACGCCGGAAGATGCCGTCATTGCCACGGCCAAGTTCTACTATGCCGTCCAGAAGGGCCAGCGCTTTAGCGACCTGGAATTCCGGTCCCGCACGAAATCCGAGGATGTAATCTGGCTCACCGCGCGTGGCGCGCCCATGCACGACGCGGACAAAAAGTTGATCGGTTATCGCGGAATCTGTGAGGACATCACCGAGCGCAAACAAATCCAGCAGGAGGTGGTGGCAGCGAAGGAAGCGGCGGAAAGCGCCAACCGGGCCAAATCCGATTTTCTGGCCAACATGAGCCATGAAATCCGTACGCCGATGAACGCGATGGTGGGCATGACTGGCCTGCTTCTCGGTACCAATCTCAGCACCGAGCAGCGCGACTATGCACAGACCATCCGGCAGAGCGCCGATACGCTGCTGACCATCGTCAGCGAGATTCTCGACTTCTCCAAAATCGAGGCAGGAAAGCTTGAATTGGAAAACCACAGCTTCGATCTTGCCATGCTGGTTGAGGAAGCGGTCGATTGCGTGGCGTTGCAGGCGGGCGAAAAGGGACTGGAATTACATTGGCAGATCGCGCCGGAATTGCCACCGGGATTCTCCGGCGATGTTACCCGTCTGCGTCAAATCCTGGTCAACCTACTTTCCAATGCCGTGCGATTCACATCGAAGGGTGAAGTCAGCGTGCAGGTTGCCCGGGCCGAGAATGAAGCGGGCGCTCATTTCGTTCTCTTTTCCGTCTGGGATTCCGGCATCGGCATTCCCGCCGACAAAGTGGACAAGCTTTTTCAATCCTTTTCGCAAGTCGATGCCTCGACGACCCGGAAATTCGGCGGCACCGGCCTGGGGCTCGCCATCAGCCGCAAACTGGCGGAAATGATGGGAGGAAATATCTGGGTGGAAAGCGAAGTGGGGGAGGGTTCCGGTTTCCATGTGGCGTTGCCACTAAAGGAAGCACTGCCGCCCAAGCCGCTGATCCCCAATCCCATTCTAAAAGCGAAGACAATGGCTGTTGTCGCGAAATCTGCGGGCGTGCGCGCGATGATCGAGTCTTTCGCGCAAAGCTGGGGCATGACGATGGTCGCCGTGGAAACCGCCGGCGAGGTGATGAAGAAATTGCGCACCGGCCTGACCCTGCACTGTGCGTTGATCGAGGAGGACCTTTCGGATCAATCAGGCAAGGAACTCGTCCAGGAGATGCATCGTCAGCGTGGCGCGGCCAATGTGCCCTGCATTCTGCTCTCGTCGCTGAAACAACAGGCCTCCTATAGTCAGAATCTCCCGCCGGGCTTCATCGCCTGTCTCGCCAAACCAGTTCACTTCCAACAGCTGCACGGCATCCTGGCCACTGCGCTCAAGGGAGAGAAGGTGACCGACAAGCTGTTGCGTTCGACCGGACGAATTGATACCGGTTTCAGTCAACGTCGCCCGCTACGCATTCTTCTGGCGGAGGACAATATCATCAACCAGAAAGTCGCCACCCGCATACTCAGCCAGATGGGTTATCGGCCGGACGTGGTGCAGGACGGGGTTGAAGTGCTCCAGGCGCTGGATCGCGCGAAATACGACGTCATCCTGATGGATATCCAGATGCCCAATATGGATGGGCTCGAGGCGACACGCCAAATTCGCAAAACGTTTACCGGCGTCAAACGACCCTGGATCATCGCCATGACGGCAAATGCCATGGACACCGACCGCGACAACTGTTTCGCGGCGGGCATGGATGGTTATCTGAGCAAGCCGGTGCGCATTGAGGCACTGGAGGCCGAGTTGGTGCGCTCCTCGGAAAACATCGGGCAAATCGTTGATTTTTCCGTCCTCTCCCGCTTCGGCGAAATGACAGGGTCAGGCTCTGAGGCGGTTCGCGAACTGATCGATATTTTTTCCGAGGAAACGCCACAGGCCTTGCAGCAAATCCGGGATGACATCGAGCGGCGCCATACCCAGGGAATCGGCATCCAGGCGATGCAGCTCGGACGGGCCTGTTCCAACTTCGGGGCCGAACGCATGCAGCTTCTTTGCTCAAGCTTACAGGCCGCCGGCAAAAAAGGAGATTTTGCCATGGCCACGGAGTTTGTTGAGCGGATTGAGAGGGAGTTTGAAATTGTGAAGTCGACGCTGCTCGATTTTGCCAAAACGCATCAGCCGCAGGAACAGGCGTCGTAGGGGCTGGGATCCATCCCATTCTCGACAATCGCCACGCCATCCGCTTAGTTCATGAGTCATGGCCCGAGAAACGCAACGTTTGTGGTTAACCTTTGACGGTGAGAGCAGCCGCAAGCCTCTCATTTACGAGATGAGCCGCAATTTCGAGTTGGTATTCAACATCCGCAACGCCTCGGTGACCGCCTCGATTGGCATCATCGCGTTGGAATTGGACGGAGATCGGGAAGAAATCAAAAAAGCAGTCGCATGGTTTGAGGCCAATGGCGTGCAGGTCGAGCCGGTGGAGATCAACACCATCGAGGGGTAGTATTAGTCGCTTACGTTTACCCGCTAGCCGGCCTCAGCCAGGAGAAAGGCCAGCCAGGTAGATTGCGCAGGGCCATGAAGGTCAACATCAGGACGAAGAGGATGATTCCCCGCCGCAACAGGCTTCGCTCGTCGACGTTCCTTTTCGGCCATGCATTTTGTTGCCACGCGCTTATGGCATAAGAACCGGCGATAAAGATGGCCAGCGGTAAAGCGGAAATGACGAACGCATTATCATGCAGCGCCTCAAGGACGCGACCGTGCAGCAGAGCATGCACTGCGCGAGTGGCTCCGCAGCCGGCGCAATAAATCCCCGTCGCCTTATAAAGCAGGCACTGGGGATAAACGGCGTGGCGATTCGGATCCACCGCGTACAGGAAGGCCGAGACACCCGCGCAGGTGCATGCCGCCAGGACGATTTGCCCGCGAGTGGACAAGCTTGGTGGCGTGATTGCCTTGACGCAGGTTATCATGGGAGGCTCACTCCGAATCATTGGTGCTCTGCTCCGTTGTGGTTTGTTCCCGCTCTTTGACTATCTTTGGGATCGCAACTGCCAGGATGATCAAAGTGAGGAGCAAGGCCAAAACAGACAGGATCAGGCCGCCGAGAGCCAGGCCTCGCCCGTGCTGGCCTTGATGGCGACGAACCTGGAGAAGGCCGGCAAGTGAAACAAAGAAACCGGGGATGGCGACCAATGCCGCCAGTCCGCAGGTTGGTAACAGTAAAACAAAGCTCGCCAGACCGAGACCAAAACCCCAACTGCACCACGGGTTGGTTGTGCCCGGGGAGAATTTATGGCCGTGTGGAACGCCGGGGGGAAATCCAGAATGTTGCGTGGGAGCCGGCGCAGCCGATGGGAACAGGGGGTGAGGCGTGGGGGCAGGCGGAGGCGCGGAAAATGCCGGAGGCGCGGGAGGCGGCAAAACAGGCAGCGGGGGGAGGGGAGGATTCGCGGGAAACGCTTCGCGGTAGCGTTTCCAGGCTCTCGATTCGTCGGGCTGTCCGGTATGCTCGATGACATAGGTCTCGGGCAGGATCGTTCCGTTAAGACGCCGGGCGTGCAATTCTTCCAACGGGATGGGCCCAACCGGCCTGGCCTCAGGCCCTGCATAATACCACGGCATATTCCATCAGTAGCACGGACGAGAACTTATTCCAACTTTGTCCGCTACAAAGGGAACGGAAAATCAGTATTTGGGAATTGTTCTGCGCAGCACGCTCGAACTTACTTCCACTTAAAACCACTCTTTTTTGCCCGTGACGTAGGTGGTGACGAAGTCCTGGTCGCTCTTCGTGAGATAGGTGATGCCTTCGATCAAAGCGATGATCCAGATGACGCTTCCGCCGATGCCGCAAGTAAGAAGGCTAACCAGCAACATGATCACGCCCGCCTTGGTGTAGCCGAGATAGAATTTGTGAATGCCGAGGCTGCCCAGCAAAATGGCCAGCACACCCGCAACGATTTTCTTTTCAGCTCCTGGAATTTGATCCGCCATAATCTCCTCCTCGTGGTTTAGTTGCTTACTCTCGATTAATTAATTGAGGTTTAGGGCTGTGCTTCCTGTGAGAAAAGCAAAATGAGAGAATTATTTGAGCATTGTTTATTAGCGACCACATGGGGTGTCTGAAAAAGCGCCTCGGCAGCTCATCGTAAAGCTATCGGGAGGACGTGTTTCGGGCCTCTTTTTGTTTTAACAATGGCTCGAATCTCTTGTAGCCTGAGATTTTATATGTCGGCCACGCCTGTTCCTTACGCCTCCACCAACTTGCGGAGGACGATTTTGCGCATGGCCTACAGCGGTTCGACCGTCCACATCGCCTGCGCGTTTTCGCTCGTGGAGATATTGGCAGTGCTCTACCGGCAACACCTTCGTTTAGGCGCGCACTCGGAGGACCCCACGCGGGATTATCTCGTTTTAAGCAAGGGCCACGGTGTCATGGCGCAATATGCCTGCCTGCATGAGTTGGGCTGGTTAAGTGAGAAGCAGATTCAAAGCTATTGTAACGATGGGACTGCATTGAAAGGTTTGTCCGATGCCGATGTACCGGGCTTGGAGGTCAACTCAGGTTCGCTTGGACACGGGCTCGCGGTGGGAACGGGCCTCGCCTATGGGGCGCTTCGCAAGGGCACTGGTCAAAAAGTTTATGCGATTCTAGGTGACGGGGAATGCAATGAAGGGTCGATTTGGGAGACGCTTCTCTTTGCGGCTCATTTCCGATTAACCAATCTTCTGGTGATCGTGGATGCCAATGGCTTTCAGGCGATGGGCCCCACCGCGGAAGTCATGGACATGGGAAGCCTGGAGCAAAAATTCACGGCATTCGGTTTTGAAACCTGCACCATCGATGGTCATAACGAGACCTTGTTGGACGAAACGATCGCCCGGCTGATGAATAGCTCCTTTACCGGTCCGCGTGCGATCATCGCGCAGACGGTGAAAGGCAAGGGCGTATCCTTCATGGAGGGGAGTAATCTTTGGCATTACACCCGCCTGTCGGAAAAGACCTACCACGAGGCGCTGGCGGAATTGGATAAAGTTGATTTGAAACTGAAGCTTGAAGCCGGGGTGCCCACGTGAGAAACGCTTTTTCAAGCGCCTTGGTTGCCGCCGCCGTGGCGGACGACCGTATTCTTCTGCTCACCGGAGACCACGGCTACGCGCTTTTTGACGAGTTTCGCCATCGCTGTCCCGGGCAATATATCAATGCGGGTATTGCGGAGCAAAATATGGTGGGAGTTGCCGCCGGGCTGGCGAAGTCGGGCTTTCGTCCCGTGGTTTACGCGTTGAGCGCCTTTATCCCGATCCGGGTTCTGGAGCAGCTCAAGCTCGATGTTTGCTGCGAAGAACTGCCGGTTTTATTTATCGGTGATGGGGCCGGCGTGGTTTATAGCACCCTGGGCGTCAGTCACCAGAGCACGGAGGATATCGCCGCCTTGCGGGCGTTGCCGCAGGTGCGGATTTTATCACCCGGCGATGCCCATGAAATGACGGCGTCGATGGAACTTGCGTTCGCGACCCCGGCCCCGGTTTACCTGCGGATGGGTAAAAGCGATCTGGGCCCGGTGCATGAGTCCCCGTTGAAATTGGAATGGGGGCGACTTCTTCCCGTACGTAACGGAACCGGGCCTGTGGTTTTTATTGCGACCGGCTCCCTCTTGAATCTGGCCGTGAAACTGGCCGGCGAATGGCCCGGCAGCGCGGTCTGGAGTGCGCCTTCGCTGAAGCCTTTCGAAATCGAATCGCTCGTCTCCGCCTGCAAAAATCATCGCGTGGTGGTGACGTTGGAAGAACATAATATCATGGGCGGCTTGGGTGGCGCGGTAGCGGAAATACTTTCGCAGGAATACCCGATGCCGGTCTGCCGTATTGGCGTGCCGGATCGATATTCGGAATTCTGTGGCAGCTATCTCTATTTGATGGAGGAGCACGGCCTCACTCTCGATGCCGTCCGCACTCAAATTCACGCCTTTACCAAAAAACACGCCTTCAAAATCTGATGGCGGACTCCGGGTGACCTCGATGGAACCTTATCCCATGACTTTTTTGGTCTTTGCCTATAACGAGGCCAGGCGTATTCGCCATGTCTTGGATCATGCGGAAAAATGGGCCAGGGAAATCGTGGTCATCGATAAGGGGTCGACCGACGGCACGCTGGAAATCTGTCAAAGTTACGGAGACCGCGTCCGTATCGTTTCCATCCCCTTTTCGGATCGGGGCCATGAAGATTATGCGGACCTCATTCCCAAACACGCCTCGCAGGACTGGGTGTTCTTTAGCACATGCTCGGAAGTTCCCACCCGCAAGCTGATCGAAAAATGCCAGGAAGTTCTTTCGAGCAAGGCGGACGATCTCGATCTCATTTATGTTCCGCGCCTCATGTATAATTTCGGCCTGCATCGTCTTCCTGACAACGGCGGCGTCGCCTTCTATCCGTTCCTGTTTCATAAGAAGCGGGTTCTGATCACCAAGGAGATTCATAATAATTTCCATGCTCGCGACTCCGCCCGGACATATCGGATTCCATACGCGGACGATTGTTGCGTGCATCATCTCACTCATCCGACGGTGCGAGCGTTCTGGCTTTCTTCCCTCAGCTATTTTGCGGTGGAGGTCGAAAAAGATATTTCACCGGAAAAAGCGGTTCGCGAATGCTTCAAGAATATCGAAAAGATGTCCAACCGAATGCTCCTGGAAGGCGAGAGTTGGCTGCCCTTTTACTGTGCCATGGCCAGTTACGAATTGGGCAAGGCCCTTTCGGTTTGGGAAAAGGCCCAGGGACCGGATCGTGCCGTTCAAAAATATGAGGAACTGGCGCAGCGTCTCGTTGCCCAGGAATGGAAAGGAACTCTGCCTGACTCGTCGGGTAAGCCGTCTGCTCCAGTCCGTCTTGTTGATTCCCGACTGCTGAAGCCGGTAGTGGTCGCGCTGGCCAGGCTTCCCTACCTTCTGGTTAAAATTTCGTTTTTATTCCGAAAATTGAAAATCAAAGGGGATTAATTTTGTCGGACGAAAACTCGCTCCCTCAGCCGGGCTTTCAAGCGAAGCTTTGGCGTGTCGGGATACCCCTGCTGCTGGGATTGGTTGCCTTTTGGGTCTATTGGCCCTCGCTTCAATCCGGTCTGGTCTACGACGCGCGCCTGGAAATTCTTGAGGAGGGTTTCATCACTTCCATCTCCAATCTGCCCGCAGTTCTCACCCTTAAAGTTTTGGGCATGAAGCTTCAGTTGGGAGATCGCCCCGGACAGCTTCTTTACCTGATGCTGATTGCTGCCATCTGCGGGAAAGCCCCCTTCGGGTATCACCTCTGTAGCAATCTCCTGCACGCGATAAACGTCGCTCTTCTTTTTGTGCTTTTGCGGCGATTGATCGAGACAGAATATCCGGAGTTGAGCCGCAGGTCGTATTGGAAGGTCCAGCTTGCCGTCGTTACGGTGACCCTGATTTTTGCTTTGCATCCACTCGCGGTGGAGGTGGTGTCTGTCGTGGGATATAGCTCCGATCTTCTCGTGACGTTCTTCACCCTGCTGGCGTTGCTGGCGGCGACAGCTTATCGTCCCCAAAATTATCGTGCCGCGATTCTCCTGGGTGCGGGAGGTGTGCTTTGTGCGTTTGTTGCGGTCACGTGCAAGGAGTCAGGAATGGCAGCGGCGGTGTTACTCGTCGTTTACTGGTTCTTGTTTCGACGTGAGGAAGCGAAAGGGCCATGGCGTTGGTTCTTGGGGACAGCGGCAGCAATATCGACCGCCTTTCTGGTCGCCAGGTTTGTATTCGCCCCTTCGCATTCCGGGGTTGTGCCCTATCTTGGCGGTTCCTTCGGACAGGTGTTTTTGCTTCAACCCGGACTCTGGGTTTTCATGATGGGCAAAATGCTTTGGCCGCTGCAATTATCGGCTGATTACGTACCCGATGACGGCAGCATGCCTTCGACTTTCCTCGCTCTGGCAATTTGGGTCGTCGTGATCTTCCTGCAAGGTTGGCTGGCGTTGAACAGTCGCATGGGAGCGCTTGGTGTGGCGATTTACTGGCTGGGCCTGGCGACTGTATCCAATCTCGTTCCACTCTATCGTCCGCTGGCGGACCGCTTTTATTATCTCCCCATGGCGGGAACAGCAATGCAACTGCTGGCCTTGTTCCTCATAACGCTCAAGTCACGATGGGGTTTCTGGATGACGGTGGCGCCATGTCTGGTCGCGCTTTTGCCTTTGACGTTTTTGACCGTGGACCGGCAAAGAGTTTTCGAGAGTGATTATTCCCTTTGGAGTAACACACTTAAGGTGAGTCCTTCATCCGCGATAGCTTATAACGGGCTGGGCTTGGAGCTGACTCGGAGGGGGCAATTTAACGAAGCGGAGGAGCTATATCGAAAAGCCTTGGAAATAGCCCCCAACTTTGTTAGCACACGCGATAATCTCGGCAATGTTCTTGTCCAAAGAGGGCAACTGGACGCTGCAATCGAGGAGTACCAAAAGGCTTTGGCAATTGATCCGGATTTTGCCTCGGCCCAGAACAACCTTGGGAATGCCCTCTTTGACAAGGGTCAGGTGGATGAGGCGATAGCTCATTTCCAACGAGCACTGGAAATCAACCCGAATTATCCCGATGCCCACTACGATCTCGGCAACGCCTTCTCCCAAAAAGGGGACATCACCGATGCGATTGAGCAGTATCAGGATACGCTGGAGATGGATACTGATTATGCTAAAGCCCATGACAATCTCGGCAATGCTCTTGTCCAAACGGGACAGTTGGATGAAGCCATCGTCCACTACGAAAAGGCCTTGGAAATCTCCCCAAACAACGCCCGGACCCATTTTAATCTAGGGACTGTTTATTTGGAAAAAGGGCAGCTGGACGAAGCCATCGCTCAATACCAAGTGGCACTGGATATCGAACCGAACTATGCAAGAGCCCATAATAATCTTGGATTAGCCCTTGCGCGCGAAGGGCAGGTGGACGTTGCCATGGCCCAGTTTAAAGCAGCAGTTGAGATGGAACCCAATTTTATAGCCGCTCGCGCAAATCTCGGAATGGCATGTCTTAAAGCCGGGCAAACGGATGAGGCGATCGCCCAATTCCAGGAGATATTACGCCTGAATCCCCAAGACAGTGCGGCGCAGAGTTATCTGGCCCGCGCGCAGGCGGCAGCAAGGCAAACTCAGGGCCGCAAGTGAAGAGTCTTCTCGCTTAAGGGCCCGATAAGGCCGTGAAAAAGGAGGTAATTTCATCCAACCCCTGATTCAGCATGAAATTAAGGTCATTCCATAATCTCAGCATCGATGCTTCCGCCATCTGTGGTTGTAACCCGACCCAGATTAGGAGCACAAAAACCACCGTAATGAGAACATGTCTCCCCCACAATCTCCAGTGGTTGCCGATGATGGTCGTGGGAAACGGCATGGGCTGGTTGTAAGGAACGACAACATCGGGTGGTGGCGTAATCTCTCTTTCCCTTATCCGGCGGAGTCTGTTTTGTTCGGTACTGGTCCGCTTTTGATCGGCAGGATTGAGTTTTAGGACGGGAGCTAACGTCTCTATTTTTGCTGGCTCTTTCTCCCGTAGAGGGGGGGCGATTGATTTGGAGATAGGGATCGGTGTCGCATCCAACGCGGGTTTCGGGGCAGTTATGATTTCGAGTGGCGGCAGAACGGCGACACGAGTCGGAGGCACTTCCGGTGTCGGTATCAAGTCAACTGCGGGTTTAGGCGACACTAGTATGGCAGCAGTAAGCGGCGAATTCACTGGCGCAACTTTGAGAGCAGTTACAACTTCGGCTGGCGGCGGAGCGACTACAGGAGGAGGAGGTGCAACTTCAACGGGCGGAGGCAAATTCGCGAGAACTTCACTGATCGAAGTCCATTCTCCACCCTCACCCCATTTCGCTGGATCGGAAGGCAGGAGGAGACCATCCGCCAGATATTCCCGCACCTGTCGCTCCGAGAACGGACCTAGGTCGACATCGACAAGCAAGATACGGATATTATTTTCCAACATGACGTCTGGTTAGCGCTAACAGCTGATTTTAAGCTATTTTTGAAAGTTAATTGGTGCAAGCTTATGTTGAGCCGCGTCTATTCTTTCGGTTGGCTTGACAGAGTAAAGGGGATTCATTAAACGCAGGGGGTAAACTCGCTGCCAAGGATTCCATCGATAAAAGCCTCGAATCCAATGAATCCGTTCTTACCGCTGACTAGAGCCAGGCAGCGCGGGTATTCATCGAGGCTGATTGATCCTGTGGGATTGTATTAATCGGCGAAAATACGAGATTACGGTACACGGAGTTTGAAAAGTAGGTCGCGCATAACTCCATCTTATCAAGGAATACGATGAGCGAAACAGGTTCTTTTACATTTTCGATTGTCACGCCGAGCTATAAACAGCCGGACTGGCTTCGCCTTTGCGCGGCCTCGGTGGCTGATCAAAGCAGGCCTGGATTGGTCGTCGAACATATTGTCCAGGACAGCCTGTCCGGGCCGGAAATCGCCGATGCCGTGAAGGATTTTCCGCAACTGAAGCTGGTCAGCGAAAAAGACCAGGGCATGTACGACGCAATTAACCGCGGGTGGGAAAAGGCGACTGGTGATGTCCTCTGCTGGCTTAATTGCGACGAGCAGTACTTGCCAGGAATATTGAAGGAGGTCTCCGACTATTTCAAGACACACCCGGAAGTCGATGTCCTCTTTGGCGATGCCATCATCGTCGATAACGATTGCAACTACGTCTGTTCCCGGCCGGTACTAACACCGCAGCTTTATCACACCTGGACCTGTCATTTGCAAACGTTTAGCTGCTCGACATTTTTCCGCAGGAGCCTCTTCAAGGAACGGGGTTTTTCGCTCGATCGAAATTGGAAGGACCTGGGTGATGCGGAGTTGATCATCCGCATGCTGCAAGCCGGAATACGTATGGATATCCTGCGTCGCTATACGACAACCTTTGTCGATAGCGGAGACAATCGCAACCTCCAGCCGACCGCCCGCAAGGAAGTTGGGATTCTGGCGAAGCAGGCGCCGAAATGGGTGCAGGCCCTTCGTCCCATATGGGTCATCCTGCATCGCCTCAGGCGGCTTTGGCATGGCATCTACTCCCTCAAGCCCTTTTCTTACGAAATTTATGCCCCGTCCAGCCCCAAGCAGCGCGTTAGCATCGAGGTTGCCCAACCAACTTTTTATTGGGCCGCCCGGATGAAAGTCTAGCGATTCCATTCGCCCTGGCGCAGACTGCGGGGTGAAACGCCCGTGTACCGCTTGACGGAGCGGGAGAGATGGAAAGGATTCGCATAACCGCACGACTCGGCAATTTCACCGACGGTAAGGCCGGTGGAGCGGATCATCTGGATGGCGTGCTCGGCCTTCAGTCGCCAAATCATACCACTCGGACTTTCCCGTTTGAACTGCCGGCAGAGGGAGCGAAGTTGAGTAACGGACATGCCGACCTGACGAGCCAAATCCTCGGCGGAGCGCAACTCTGCATAGGATCGAGCGGCGATTCCCAGCGCTTTCTCCAGGGCCGGGTGAATCGGTGTCGAAGCATTTCTCCGTTCGATCAAGCGGGCCTCGGCGGCAAAGCGGAGAAGACAGGCCCGGGCCAGGGCTTGCATCGCTTCGTGCAGATAGGTTTCATCGTGGGTGCGCGAGGATAGACCCTCCTCAATGAGCAGATGGCTGACAGAAGGGGCCTTGCGAACGCCCACCGCACTGTTGAGCAATTGCTTGTCCTGCCGGGAGAGAAGGCTTGGTGCCATGTGACACCAGCTATGCTCCGATTCACTTTGATCGGAAAAACGGAAGAACTCACGTCTGCCTGGCCGGAGTAAGATGGCGTCACCGGGAGCCAATTCGTAGGACGTCCTCTCAACCTTTAAGTGAAGGCCGCCGCTGATCAGAATGAACAGCTGGTAGTCATTCTGAAGCCGGGTTCCAAAACGACCTCCGGGAGGATAGACCGCTTTGCCAAAGAGATAGGTATTCCAGTCTCCACAGGTTATGACTCGCGGTTCGGAATGGATATTTTCTCGAATGAGTCGAGGGCGAATGCTCACCTGACCAGTCTACAGTGATTGGGGGTATAAATCAAAATAGATATGTTTTCCGGCATTCCAGACATTCCGTTGCAACAGCGAATGCCGTAGGATGCATGTTCATGAACGAACAGATCAAGATCAACTGGTACCGTTGCAAAATTGACAAGAAAGTCATGAGCGAGCTCATGAAGACGAGTGACGCCAGGGGCTTTGCCCAGGTTATCCCGCAACTGACGCTTTTCTTTACCACCGGCATTCTCGCCTATCTCGCCTTTCTGAACGTTCATACGACGAACTGGACATGGTCGGTTCCGCTTTTGCTCCTCGCTCTGTTCGTTCACGGAACCTTTGGCAGTTTTATGGGCGGCGCCGGCCCGCTTCACGAGTTATCCCACAAGACACCCTTTCGCACCAAGGCGTGGAACGAATTTTTTCTCAAGTTTTACTCCTTTTTTAGCTGGAGCGATTACGTCGGTTTTCGCGTCAGTCACGTCAAGCATCACCAAGTCACGGTCCACGAGGAATACGATGGCGAGGTGGTCCTGCCGCAAAAGTTCGATTGGCAGAGTGTAAAATTCTTCCTCACCATTTTTACCTGTAACCCTTACAGCATTTACCGGAATGTGCGGGGCGCGGTCATGGCGGCTCGCGGCAAGATCGTGGACTGGTTCTTTGCGAGCGCGTGGCTTAACCAGGTCATGCCGGAAACCAATGTCGCGGCCCGCAGGGAATACCAGCGCTGGGGACAAACCTTGGTTTTCGGTCAACTCGCGATGGCCATTCTTTTTATCGCCACGGGCAATTGGTTCCTGATCATCGTTTTTAACTTCGGTACCTTTTATTGCGGCTGGCTGGCCATGCTCTGCGGAACTCCTCAGCACATCGGTATGTCACCCAATGTGCCCGATTTTCGTCTTTGCTGCCGCACCTACACCTGTGGGTGGCTTCCCGCCTTCCTTTATTGGAATATGCAGTACCATGTGGAGCATCACATGTTCCCGGCCGTTCCTTTCTATAACCTGGGCAAGCTTCGCAAAGCGATTGAACACGATCTACCGCCGGCGACACACGGCCTCTGGGCCACCTGGGTCCATCTCCTCGAAGTGGTCAAAAAACAAAAAGAAGACCCGGCTTACGTTTTTGTTCCCAAGCTTCCGCAGAACCAAAATTCCGGAGATCGAGTGGGAGATAACGTGCTTGAATTCGAAGCCGCCGAGCCAGCCGCGGCTTGAGAATCGGCTTCTATCCTGAAGCGAAGGGGTTCATCGTGCCTATGATCACATGGCGAAACGACCCAGGAAAAAAAGTGGCCGTGAAGGAATCGTTCCCAAGCGGGATCCCAGAGCATCATCCTTATTGGATGGCGGTAATGACGGGCTAATTTCTTCCACGCACCAGACGGATAGCTCTCGTCCAGGGCTTATCTTTTGGCAAAGCCACGATTGGGCTCCGGCCCTGATCCTCGTTCTCGCGGTATTTTTGGTCTATCAGCCGGTTTGGTACGCGGGCTTTATCTGGGACGATGATGTCCATTTAACATCAAATCCCTGTATTGTCGGACCTTTAGGGCTCACAGAAATTTGGACAACGAGTGCGGCCATGATTTGCCCGTTGGTCCTGACGATGTTCTGGGTCGAGCATGAGATGTGGGGATTGCAGCCACTGCCTTATCACCTTGTAAATGTTTTTGAGCAGGCCGTATGCGCGGTGTTGCTTTGGCAGGTTTTGCGCCGTCTGCGGATACCCGGTGCCTGGCTGGGAGCGGCGCTTTGGGCCGTGCACCCACTCCAGGTTGAATCGGTGGCATGGATTACCGAGATGAAGAACACGCAGTCAGGCCTGTTTTACCTGCTCACGATCCTGTTTTTCGTGAAGGGACTCGAGGCTCGGGAGACTGGAGGCTGGAATTATGCATGGACTTTGCTCTTTGCGACCCTCGCAATCACGAGCAAATATTCCACGGTGGTCTTGCCGCTGGTATTGTGCTTGTGCGCGTGGTGGCTGGAGGGCAAATGGCATTGGCGCCATCTGCTGAAGTTGGCGCCCATCTTTGTCATGGCGGCCATCGCCAGCGCCGTGATTCTGATTCCGGGACTGCTGACGACCCCGGATGCTGCCCCATCCTCCGGGAGCTGGCCCGAACGCTTATGCGTGGCGGGCAGGGCGTTCTGGTTTTATCTTGGCAAGTTGCTCTGGCCGTATCCGTTGATGACAATCTATCCACGCTGGCAGATCGACGTTGGATTATGGTTCCAATATACGCCGCTACTCGTCGTCGGACTCGTCATGTTTGTTTTATGGTTTTATCGAAGAGGATGGGGTCGGCCCTGGTTCTTTGCGCTGAGCTACTACCTCGTGGTAATGCTTCCTTTCCTGGGGCTCATCAATCAAACGTTCTGGCGGTATTCCTTCGTCGAAGATCATCTGCAGTATTTGGCAGGAATGGGGCCATTGGCACTGGCGGGAGCATGCCTGGCCAAGCTGACAAATAATATCCTTCCTGGAAAAATTTGGCTGCAATCCAGCCTGTGTGCCGGAGTGTTGCTGGTTCTCGGGATCGTAAGTTGGCAGCGGGCCTGGATCTATGAGAGTAGAGACACACTTTGGAGCGATGCGCTGCTCAAAAATCCAAACTGCTCTGCGGGATATAACGACCTGGGAAATGCTCTTCTGCAAGCGGGTGAGCTGAACGGAGCCATAGCCTATTTTTACAAGGCACTCGAAATCGACCCAACTGACCCAACCATCCACGATAATTTTGGCGCGGCGCTTCTCAACGAGGGGCGGAAGGACGAGGCAATGGCCCAATGTCAAACGGCTCTGGAAATCAGTCCCAACTTTGCGGAAGCTGACACCAACCTGGGCAATGTTCTTCTACAAAAGGGGCAGACTGAAGAGGCTATCGCTTTGGAAAATAAGGCATTGGAAATCAAGCCCTACTTTTCTCAAACCCACTATGTCCTTGGTAATGCTCTTTTACAAAATGGGCAACTGGACGAAGCAATCATCCAGTTTAAATTAGCCGTGAGATTTAATCCCAATTATCTTGTGGCCCACTATAACCTCGCCGCCTCTTATTTCCGCAAGAAAGATTTGGATGATGCCGAGCTCGAGTTTAAGAGGGTCCTGGAAATCGATCCCAGCTTTGTCCAAGCTCATAATAGTCTTGGCAAAGTGCTTCTCCTCAAAGGCCGGACGGACGAGGCGATTGTTCAATTTCAGGAAATCCTGCGATTAAATCCTAACGATACCAATGCGCAAAAATATCTGGCGAGAGCGCAGGCAATGGCACGACAGGGGATTGTTCCCCAATGAAGGGACGTCTCAATCGCCGGGTGGATTACTTATCCTTTTTTCGATCGGTTCCTGCCGCGGTGGAACGAGGCCGGCGTGAGAGCAATTTTCTATCGGCTTTTTTGACCTCGAGAAGCACGAATACGCAAAGCGTATTGATGACCATGCAGAAAAAAATGATTCCGAGATCACTGACCAGGGCTGGAAAGCCGGAGGTCCACCGATACACATGTTGAATGGTGAAAATTCCCGCGGCAGCCAAGGAGGACGAAAAAACTGAAATCAGGAACAAGCTCGTCACGAACAGGCAAATCCGGCCAATTTTTTGAAGGCGAGTCATCGATTCGAGCGGCGGTGGATCGAAGAGGCTGAGCAACCACTCCCAAAAAGAAAAGTGTTCGGTTGACACGGTGGTGGGGAAAAGCAGAGCCTACGCCATAAGCTGGATTCAAGCGAAGGTATTCTATTGGCTTTGAGAAAACAATCGCGTGGCCTTACATGCCGGAGGCCCTTTTTTGAGCTGCGTCCGTGAAAATATTTTCATCGCCAAAATTTCAAACGGCACTATTACGATTTGAGGGCATTCAGTCGAATAATCGGTTGTTTCTGTCCTGATTTGTCTATGGCCCAAATTGATCACCAGTTGCTCACGGCCCTCATGGATACCACACCGGACCGCATCTACTTCAAGGATCGGGAAGGACGGTTCCTTCGGGTTAATCGGGCGTTGCGGGAGTTTCACCAGGTGCCAGACGACGCCGCCATTATCGGGCGGACTGATTTCGATCTCTTCCTGCCCGAACATGCCCAGGACGCTTTTGCCGACGAGCAGCAAGTCCTTGCCACCGGTCAGCCGATTGTCGGCAAGGTGGAGCGGGAAAATTTTGCGGACGGTCGCATTACCTGGGCATCCACCACCAAGGTTCCCTTGCGCGATGAAAGCGGGAATATCATTGGCACCTGCGGCATTTCCCGCGATGTCACCGAGGAACACCGTAAGGCGGAGCAGCTCAATGAGTACGCCCGCGAGCTGGCCGAAAAGCAGGCGCAAATGGAGACGGAATTGGCGCTGGCGCGGGAAGTGCAGTTCGCCATGCTGCCCCAGAGTTACCCGACTTTTCCGCAGGGTGCGACGGAATCTGCCAGCGCCCTGCGTTTTGCCCATCGTTATCTGCCGGAAGCCCGGCTCGGAGGTGATTTCTTCACCGTTACCCAGATTTCCGATACGCAGGCCGGCGTATTGATTTGCGACGTCATGGGGCACGGAGTTCACGCGGCCCTGGTCACCGTTGTCCAGAGGGTACTGGTGGAGGAGATCGAAGCGCTGGCCGGCGAGCCTGGCGCGTTTCTAGGCGAGCTCAACCGCCGGTTGCATCATTTTTTTGCACCGCTGCCGTCATCGATGTTTGTGACTGCGTTTTATCTCGTGATCGACACGGTTACTGGATCGGTTCGTTTCGCCAATGCGGGCCATCCGCACCCTCTTCATATCAACCGGGCAAAGCATCAGGCGCGCACCATGGGTGGCAACCCTTTGCGGCCCCCGTTTGCATTGGGAGTGGCAGTGGATTCGGTCTACGAAGAAGAGGAAGATTCCGTCAAGGCAGGCGATCTTCTTTTGCTCTATACCGATGGTCTTTGCGATCTGGGTGAAGGCAAGGATTTGACGGCGGACGACCCACGGTTTCTGGCTCTCGTGCAAAATTGCGCGCGCCAGCATGGCGAAACCTTTCTCGACGCCGTGCTGACCCAGGCCCGGGAGTTCTCCGGCCAGGGTCGTTTTTACGATGACGTCTGTCTGGTGAGCATTGATATTAACCGGATTGGCGCTACAGCCTGATTAAGGCGACGGCGTACCAGGTGCGAGGACACATCGAAAGCCGACATCGGAACTGCGCTTGCCGCTCCAATTTACGTGATATCCGGATTGCGTATCGTCCGGATCACCGAGGTGCCAGGAGGATCCCCGCGTCACATGGAATTTCATTCCGCCTCCATCCTGCTTGAGTCCTGGCCTGCGTAGCAACATGGCCGGATCATTCATATCGGCCCGATACCAGTCCTCGCAGAACTGCCAGACATTTCCCCCCATGTCATACAGTCCAAATTGGTTGGGGCTAAAGCTGCCAACGGGGGAGGTGTAGATGTAATTATCCCACTGACATGCCCAATAGTTCGCTACTCCCTTGGGTGGTGGCCATTGGTCGCCACCCCACGGGTACTTGCTCGTCCCAACCGCCGTGCTCCATTCCTTATCAAACGGCAGGCGATATTCATCACTCGGTCCGATCTTCCCTTCGGTGCGTTCCTTCTTTGTCAACCACGCGCAAAAGGCCTTCGCATCATCCCAACTGACCTCCACTACCGGTTCATTGTCTTTCTGCGAGAACTCGACGTGTGGTTTGTCTTTGCCCATCCAGCCCCACGGACTCTTCCATTTCTCATCGACCCCAGTATTCGCCCCCGCATAAGCACGATAATCTTGCACTCGTGTGTCCCAAATGCTGAAGAGCACCTTGGTGCCGGGCACGGGTACAAACTTCATGCCCAATGAATTCACGAACGGTTTGTCCTTTGTCGCGGTGACAATGTTCGAGGCTTGTCCCATCGAGTTCGAAGCTTGCGATTGTCCGGCACTCTGTGCCATGGCCATCAGCCCGCTGCCTAGAGCGAAACAAACAGACCAAGCCAGTAGCTTTTTCATTTCTGTTCTCCACTCCGGAGTATGCCGGGAGCATTGTCAATCACTAAGGCTGCAGAAGTCCGGCGGCTCTCTCAATGAATTTGCCAGCGGTAATTTCCGCGATAAGGTCAGGACTGACCGTCTATGATTGTCTCCGTCTTCGATACTCATCATTTCGACCGAGCTGCGCTCGAAAAGGAGAACACCCATTTCCACCACCAGCTCCACTTTTTCACGGCACGCCTCGAGCAGAAAACCGCGAAGCTGGCTGCAGGGAGCGAGGCTATTTGCGCCTTCGTCAATGATGTGCTGGACCGTCCGACCCTGACTGCGCTGCAAAAAGAGGGGATTCGCCTCATTGCGCTCCGTTGCGCCGGTTACAACCAGGTCGATCTCGTTGCCGCGCACGATCTGAACCTGACCGTTGTCCGGGTGCCCGAGTATTCGCCGTACGCCGTGGCAGAACACGCCGTGGCTCTCTTGCTGGCGCTGAATCGCAAGCTGCATCGGGCCTACAGCCGGGTGCGGGAATCGAACTTTTCGCTCGAGGGGCTGGTTGGCTTCGACCTCCACGGCAAAACCGTCGGGATTGTTGGTACGGGTAAGATCGGTGCGATCTTTGCGAAAATCATGGCTGGCTTTGGCTGTCGACTCCTTGCCTACGACGCTTTTCCACGCTCCGATCTGCCGGTCATGTACGTGAATCGCGAGAAATTGTTGGCGGAGAGCGACGTTATCTCTTTGCATGTTCCGCTCCTGCCTGAAACGTATCATTTTCTCAAGGCGGAGACGATGGCGCAACTCAAGCGAGGCGCGCTGATCGTCAACACGAGCAGGGGCGCATTGATTGAGGCGCGTGCTCTGCTTGACGCGCTGAAGTCGGGCCATGTCGGAGGAGCGGCGCTGGATGTTTATGAGGAAGAAGCCGGAATATTTTTTCATGACCTTTCCGGCAAGGTCTTGCAGGACGATGTGCTTGCACGCCTGATTTCCATGCCCAATGTGCTGATCACCTCACACCAGGCCTTCCTCACTCACGAAGCTCTGGCCAATATTGCCAGCACGACCCTCGAGACCATTTCCGCTTTCGAGCGCGGCGCCGTCCCGGAAAATGTATTGGTGAAGGTCTAGTCCGTTTCTACCCTAAAGCCGTGACGTTGATTCATAATTACATTTACCGGGAGATCATCCTGCTTACCGGGGCGATCATCGGGGTGCTGACCTTTTTGCTGGTGGCGGTGAACCTGTTCCGGGTGATCCAGCTCATCATGTACACCGATTTGCCCATCTGGGTGACGGTGAAGTTTGTATCCCTGGCCATACCACTGACGTTGACGCTGACCATACCGGCGGGGTTGCTTGCCGCCGTGCTCATTGTCTTCGGTCGGATGTCGTCGGATCGGGAATTGTTGGCGCTCAAAGCTTCGGGTGTCGGGCTGGCGCCGATTGTCGCGCCGGTGATTCTCCTGGCGATGGGGCTGAGCCTGATCGATTACTGGCTGGTGGCTTACGTGGTTCCTGAATCCCAAAAAGAATACGTCAACATGAAGCATGAGATTGTGACCAACAATCCGCTGGCGCTATTCAGCTCAGAAGTGGTGGTGGACAAGATTCCAGGCTGGCGCATCTATTTTTCAAAGAAGGAGGGTGCGACGCTCTATGACGTCATCTTGTGGCGCCTCGACGACAGCAATCGCCTGACGACCTCCCTGCGGGCGCGGGAAGCGAGGATCGACCTCGATCTGGAGCACCAGCAGCTGGTCATGACGCTGCTGGATGGACGGCAGGAGCAATATCCCTCCGATGGTGACGCGATGAAGGTGCATCCGGGCGGTCACGGTGAGCAATTGGTGGAGACGGTCTCGTTGAACAGCTTCTATGATAAGGCCCAGAGGCATATCGCGTTCATGACGCTGCCGGAAATTGAGACCATCATCTTCGCGATGCAAAGCGCGCCGACAGGGGAGCTGGCCTCGCCCTACCTGACAGAATTACAGGCGCGCATTTCGTTTTCGATCGCTGCGTTCACGTTCATCGTGGTCGGGTTGCCGCTGGCCATCCAGACCCAGCGGAGGGAAACCTCGTGGGGCGTCGTGCTGGCACTGGTCATTGTGGGGCTTTATTACTTCCTCGGCGCAATCGGGCGCGGGTTGAAAGACTTCGCCGGTTTTTACCCGGAACTCATTATCTGGACACCGAACATTCTCTTCCAGATTGTCGGCTTCTGGCTCTTTTACCGCGCAAATCGGAGGTAATGTTGATGCCCGAGGTCAACTCTTCCCGGCGGACAATCACGTTTGCGATTCTCTTCCTGTTTCTCCTCACCCTTTTTCGGCTTTGTTATTGCACGCATCTGGAACTTGTCCCCGACGAGGCCTACTATTGGGAGTGGAGCAAGCACCTCGATTCCTGTTATCGGGATAAAGGGCCCGCAATAGCCTGGACGATCGCGGCTGGAACCTGGGTCGCGGGAGACACGGTCTTTGGCGTTCGATGGCTTGGTGTGCTCCTGGCCGCCGGCACGGCGTGGCAGGTGTTTCTCCTGGCGCGTCGTTTGTTCAATGAATCGGTTGCCTTGATCGCGCTGCTGGTGTCGTCCGTGATTCCGCTCTGCGCCGTCGGCGCCATCATCATGACGATCGATTCGCTCAGTGTATTTTTCTGGGCTTGGTCGGCCAACCTGGCCTGGACAGCCTTCCACACTAATCGGAAGGGAGCCTGGGCGTTGCTCGGTTTTGCGATCGGCTGTGGATTTCTCGCCAAGTTCACCAATGTCCTGCAACTGGTCTCCGTTTTCCTTTACCTGCTCTCGACGCCTTCCCTGCGGCGTCTCATTTTCAGCATGGGGACTGCGTTGATGCTGATTGTCTTCACGATTTGCACCACTCCCATTTTATACTGGAACTGGAGCCATCACTGGCCCAATTACCGTGCCTTGGAGTCCCGGAGCAGCATGGATGTCGGGTTTCACTTGCATCCGCAACAGCTCCTCCAATTTCTGCAGGACCAGGCGCTGGTCATCTCGCCCTTGCTTTATCTCGGTCTACTCGCCGGCGTGATCGGTCTATGGATTCAACGGGTTCAAGAGGATCGTATTCGCTTTTTGATCTGCGATTTTACGCCCATCTATGCCTGCTTCACCTTTTTCAGCCTGAATGTGGCAGGCAAGGCCAACTGGACGGCTCCAGCGCTGGTGTCTGGAGTCATTCTCATGGTGGTATTTTGGAGAGAGTGCATTTTGAAACACCGTGCCTGGTGGATACCCGTAGGCGTGGCTCTGTTTCTGGCTTTTGCGGAAACGGCGGCTTTGCATGAAACGTCCTGGCTGCATCTCAATCCCCACAAGGATCCTTTGCAACGGGCCCGGGGTTGGGAGGATTTGGCGGACCACACCCAAAAGTGGGAGTCCGAGTATTCGACCGACTTGATCATCGCCAATCACTATTCAACGGCGAGTATCCTGGCGTTTTATCTTCCGAATCACCCGACGACCTACACGCCGACATCACCGACCATCGACAATCAGTACGATCTTTGGCCCGGGTATCAGGTCGGGCCGAGCACAGCGGCGTTATTTGTCACCGACAGCGCAAGCGCGGACGCGCCTCCTGCGGTTCTCTTGAACGAGTTCAAGCACATCACGCTGCTCGAAAAATTTTACACGCTCCATCACGGCAATCCAGTTCACCTGTTCCAGATTTTTCTGTGCACTAACCGGGGCAATTAGTGCCGGCTGTAATCGACGCTAGTCCTTGTAGGGGATGGCGGTATAATCGATCAGATAGACCGAAGTGACGGTACCCAAGGCGGTCGTGCGGGCCAGCGTTTCATCCACCAGCCAGCTTCCAATGGCGTCCGGAAGTACGGTGCCGTAATCGTCCGTCAATCCGGGCTTTACTTGTTGGGCGATTTTGAAAACGGAGTTGCCGGTAAAGCGGAGTACGATTTTTCGGTTGGCCATAGAGATAGATTAGGCAAATCTGTAATAGACGGCAACGCCGGTCTGAGTGCTGCCATTGGAGGTTCTGCTTCAAAAAGTGCTCTCTTATAGGAAGGCCTCAGGTGCGTTTTAAGCTTTTCCAGGATGGATCGAGCTTCGGGGCACCTTGAATGTGTTTCACCGTTATGGTGAACCGTACGAGTTCGCTTGAATCTAAGCCTCCGGCTGAGTTTCCACCATGGTTGGTAACGAATGATGATCGTTGTGTTACCTCTTCGCGTGTAATAGTCAACGCTTTCGACAACATAGACCTTTTTCACATCGCGAAACCAATGTTCTGGATAGGATTGAGTCGGCATACGGCTTTATTTGGGTGTACTGCGGGACGGGATGGACTAGCTCTAACCCCAAAGGATAATACACTTAGGGGTTGATGTCACTAAATATGCAGCCCCCTAAAGCTAAAGCTGCTATGCTATCGATTTTCGCCTATACGAGCGACTTCGAGCGAAAAAGTAACTGATTAGTTCCCTATTGAACGTTAAAGGGAGGTCAAGCGCCGGGCGCCGGAGTTGAAGCAGAGTGGCCTGTCATGACCGCTTCGTATTGGGCTGCGACTGTCTCGGCAGGACCTTGGGCAATACTGTGTCCGTTTTCTATCCAGGCGACATGACTACAGAGGTCTTTGATCGTGTGCGAATCATGTGATACGAGCACGGCGGTTTTGCCAGCACGCAAACGCTGTTTCAGGGCTTCTGCAGACTTTTGCTGAAAACCGGAGTCACCCACAGAGAGCACTTCGTCGATAAGCATGACGTCGGGATCAACCTCCAGCGCAGTGGCAAAGCCAAGCCGGGCCGCCATGCCGCTGGAATAGGTGTAAATGGGCTCATCAAAGAACTTCCCGAGCTCGGAAAATTCCTGAATGCGGTCTAGGCTTTTACGCATGTGTTGTTTGGTCGCTCCCAGCATCATGCCGTTGAGGATGGCGTTTTCGCGACCGGATAGTGTCGAGTGAGAGCCGACTCCGATGGAGAGCAGCGTGGTGCGCAAGCCCGGTTTGGTTGAAATGCGTCCCTCATCAGGCGAGATGATGCCAGCCAATACACGCAGTAACGTGCTTTTACCCGCCCCATTGCGGCCCAGGATTCCGATGCTCATGCCGTCGGGGATATTCAGGGTAAGCGACCGTAAGGCCCAAAAATCCGAGCGGGTGCTTTTGAAGAAGCCGTGGGGCCGGCGGTAGCACACGCCTACGTCCTCGAGGGAAATCAGTGGTTCGGTCATAGGGGCAGAAGAATCAATTTATCGATGGATGGCTTTCACCATGGAGCGATCTGTACGATGATGAAACCACGCGGCGAGGGTCAGGCCGGCGAGGCAAACGAGGCTGACATACAGGAGCAGTTCCCACCGCGGCCAGCGGTTATCGAGCAGGACGTTACGAAAGGCTTCAATCAAGTCGGCCATCGGGTTGAGGTGGAAATAGACGCGAAAAGTGGGAGGGAGCTTTTCCACGGGGAAAAATATTCCCGAAATGAGCATGGCCGAGCGCAGGAGGGCATCAACGGTGACGCGAGCGTCCGGAACGTAGGGCATGATAAAGGCCAGGGGCAGTGTAAAGGCCAGGATAAGCAGGAATTCAAGGAGCAGCAGAAGCGGGAGTGCGGCGTAGACGACGCTCGGGGGATGGCCGGTCAGCCAGACGGTGACGAGAAGGAGGACAAAGAGAAAGAGAAATTTCCAACTGCTGGTCAGGATGGAGATGAGAGGCAAAACCACCTTGGGCAGGTAAATTTGTCTCAGCATTCCGCCCGCATCGACAATGGAATTGGCCGCAGATAGGAGGCTCGCGCTGAACCACTGCCAAATGATTGCGCCGACGACGATAAAAGACACGGCGCCCACCGTGTTCTGTTCGAGTACGGCCACCACAAGGACCCAAAAGAGAAGTGTATTGAGAACCGGTTCGAGTGCCCACCAGAGGTACCCCATATAGCTGAGTTGTGCCTCAGCCTTTAATTCCGCATATGTACGGTAAACGACAATATCCCAATAACGCTGCCAATCCATCGTTGCAACGGTAGAGTACGTGCAGGACAAGGCAACGAAAATCCCGCCCCGTAGTCTGGCTTGGTTTGGAACCCCTAAAAAATGGTCTGAGCGAAGGCGTAGGACTCGGGTACACCGATATCGATGAAAGGCGCCGTCGTCCGCCACGCCATGAATCCTTTTTCCAGCCAGCTGGGAAACATCTCGCGTTCAAGGGACACAGGGCGTCCTTCCGGGATCTCTTTGCCCAATGAATTTTCGATCAGGTAGATTCCACCATTAATGAACCCGGCTCCTTGAGCTTCCGCCTTTTCGGTCAGGGCCAGAATCCGCCCGTCCGGGGCCAGTTTCACGGAGCCGTAGCGGGAGGTATCTTCCACCGTGATCGAAACCAGTGACGCCGGGTGTCCGTGGGCCAGGTGAAACGCCGTAAAATCGACCAACGCGATACGACAGAACGAATCGGCGTTCAGAACCAAAAAACGAGGTGCATCTGTTTTCGAGGTAGCCACGCGAACGGCACCGGCCGTGCCCAGTGGCTCCGTTTCGATCGAGTACTCGAGATGGAGGGGGCCATATTTATCGCCGAGCGTCTGAATAATCTGCTCGGCGCGATAGTGAATGCAGAGAATCGCGCGGGTCCATCCGGCGTCCACCAATTGGTCGAGAAGATAGGTGATGAAGGGGCGTCCCTGGACGGGAGCCAATGGTTTCGGCAGGTCGGCGACCACAGAGCGAAGTCGCGTCCCAAAACCTCCGGCGAGCAGCACTGCCGGGAAACCGGGATCTTGTTTGGGATTCATAAGGGGCGCCCCTGGAGGTTGAGCCGGGCGAGGATGTCATCCGCCACGGCGAGGGAAGCGGTCGCGGCTGGGCTCGGGGCGTTCAGGAGATGAAGGGAGTTCTGGTCCTGGTAAACATCGAAATCGGCCTGGAGAACGCCCTGCGGGGTCATCGCCTGGGCGCGCACGCCGCAGCCGCCGGGCTCGATGTCGTCTTCGCAAATATCAGGCACCAGGCGCTGGAGAGAGCGACAAAAGAGCGTTTTGCTCATCGAGCGGGTCCACTCGTGAAAGCACATCGACGCATGCTGCGCCGCAAAGCGCCAGAGCCCCGAAAAGGTCACCGTCTCGACCGCATCCCGCAGCGAGAAGGCCATCCGGGAATAACCCTCCCGCTTGAGGGCCAGGACGGCATTCGGCCCCGCCTCGATTCCCCCGTGAATGAGCCGGGTAAAATGGACGCCGAGAAAAGGGAAGCTCGGATCGGGCACCGGATAAATCAGGTGACGCACGAGATGCTGCCGCTCCGGACGAATCTTATAGTAGTCGCCACGAAAAGGAATGATGCGCGTCGGCTGGCGGATTCCGGCCAGGTCCCCGATGCGGTCGCAATGAAGACCGGCACAATTGATGATGAAATCCGCCTCGATCTCCCCCCTGGATGTTTCGATATGCCAGGAATCGCTTTCCCGTTGCAGGCGCACAACCGGCGAGCCCAGTCGAATTTCGCCTCCGGTCCGGGTGATGTCCGTTGCGAGCGCCTGGCAGACCGCGGCGTAATCGGCTATTCCTTCTTCCGGGACCAGTACTGCCGCCAGCCCGGCCGCGTGGGGTTCTCGCTCCCGGATTTCTTCCGGCCCCATCCAGGTCAAGCCCCGCAAGCCGTTGGCGGTTCCTCGTTCCATCAACGTATGGAGACGCGGAATCTCCTCTTCAGAAACGGCGACGACAATTTTACCGCAGATTTCGTGCGAAATCGCGCGACTTTGGCAATACGCGGTCATTTGCTTGATGCCCGAGACGGCCATCCGCGCTTTGGCCGAGCCGGTCTTATAGTAGAGACCGGCGTGGAGCACCCCGCTGTTATGGGTGGACTGATGGCGCCCCACCCCGGCTTCTTTCTCGATCAGGGTGAGCCGAAGACCGGGACTGGCCTGGAGCAGCTTGGCGGAGACCGCCAGACCGACGATGCCACCCCCGATGACGGCACACGATTTCATTACGACCGCTAGACGTTCGCGTAGGCCGAATTACGAAGAATCGTATAACCCTTGATCAGTTCCTTGATGCCGCGATCAAGGTCCCATTCGGGACGAAAGTTCGTGGAAAGAATGCGCTTGTTCGAGACGATGTAATCTCTTTTGTCGGGATCCTCGCCGATGGGCGCTTCGACATAAACGAATTCGGGAAGATGCTTTTTGATGATGGCGCATAGTTCCAATTTCGAGAGATTCGCGTCTTCCAGGCCGACATTGTAGGGTTTGCCCTTCATCATCTCGAAATTATTGATCGCATGGATAAAAACGCGGGCCACATCCCGAATATGGATATAGTTACGCTGAAAATGGCCCTCAAAAATGAGCACCGCGCGATCGTGTACGGCGCGATAAACGAAGTCGTTAACCAGCAGGTCAAGGCGCATGCGCGGAGACATTCCAAAGACCGTGGCGAAACGAAATGTGACGCTATTCTCACGCTTGAGGACGGCCATCTCCGCTTCGACCTTGCTTCGGCCATAGAGTGAAATGGGGTTGAGAGGAGTTTCTTCCGTGCAGAATTTACCCTTCTCGCCGATGCCATAGCCGCTATTAGTCGTTGGGTAGATGACTTTTTGCTCGGGCCGAAGAATGTCGCAGAGCATCTCGATCGCAATCCGATTGGTGGAGATGGCGCCAATTTCGTCACGGGCGCACAGGGGTGCTCCGACCAGGGCGGCGAGGGGAATGACCAAGTCCGCGTCCTGCACCAGCTTGCGCATCAATTTTTCCTGACGGCAATCGCCGCGAACGACAGTGAAGCCGTCATAGGCGCAACAGTCGGAAAGACTGGTCTGCCGGAACATAAACGTATCGACGACCGTCACTTCATGTCCCAACTGGAGCAACTGCGGCGTAAGGACTGATCCGAGATAGCCGGCGCCCCCCGTAATAACAATTTTCATGCGCGGAGCCTAGCATTCCGACAGGTCGCTGCAATTGAAATTAGCGTGATCTACTTCTGGTTTTGCGCTTCCGACATCCATTCGATCGTGCGCCTCAAGCCATTGGCCAATGCGGTGGAATTTCGATCAGGCATGAGTGAGTCCAGCCTCGAAATATCGAGGCATTTTAACCTGAGTCCCGTGAAGGCGTTAGTGTCGAACGCGATCTTTTCATGCGGATACTGCATGATGTCGCAGATCAGTTGGACAAACTCCCGAATGCTATGCGACTCGCCTGCTCCGACATTGATTACTTCGTTGTCGCAGCTATCAGCCAAATGAAGAAGGATTTCGGCAAAGTCCTCCACATAGACCAATTCCCGGCGCTGATGCCCGTCGCCCCAAAGAACGACTTCATGGCCATATAGGAGGCCATTCGAAATTTTACGGATCAAGTCATAGATGAAATGAAGCTGTCGTCCATCGAGGGAATAGCCAGGGCCGTAAAGCGTGGAGGGCACAAGGTAGAGATATCGATAGCCAAATTGCCTGGCGAGACTCTGCAGTCCGATGAGAAGGCTTCGCTTGCTATAGGCATAGGCGACATAGGAATCAGACGGCACGCCTTTGAGGTAATTCTCTTCGCTCATGGGCAGCGCGTCGGAATAAGATGCGCTCGTCCCGAGGGCGATTAGCTTGGCCTGGGGCTGCTCTTCATGCCACCAGGCGAGAACGTTCGTATTGATTTGCTGGTTGATGATCCACTGTTCGCCGCGACGCAAATCGCAAAACGTCCCCGCCTGCGTCCACGCTGCCAGATGATAAATTCTTTCAAACTGGCCTTTTTGATATTCGGAGAGACTTTCCCGCTTTCGCAAATCGCATTGAGACGACGAGAGGCAGATCACCTCGTGCCCTTGCGACTTCAATTTTGGCGCCAGATGACGGCCCAAAAATCCGCTTCCACCAGTAATGAGTGTTTTCAAGATGCTGATGAAGTTGAGATTCCAGCATCGCGGGCCGACAAAATTGGATTAGGGAGCGGCCACGGAATATTGAGACTAGGATCGTTCCACGGAACGGTTATTTGCCGATGAGCTCCGCTATACGGCACGCTCTGTTTATACACAAAGAGAGAGTGATCGCTGAGACATTGATGGCCGTTAACGCAGCCGGGAGGAATCAGAACCTGTGTATGAATTTCACTGTTGAGAGTCAGATGAATCGAGTTTCGATACGTGGGAGACTCTTTGCGCATGTCGGCGACGGCCAGAAAAACCTCTCCTGCAACGCACTGAACCAGTTTCCAGGTGACATCGTCCCCATGCATGCCCCGAAGAACGCTCTTGCGCGATAGAGAGAGATTATCCTCTTCAAATCGGAGGGGCTTTTCTGTGTAGGCATCAAGCTCGCCCACGATGTGAAGCGTCATAAAACGCCCGCGAAGATCCGAAAAAAAAGGACGTTCGATTTGTAGCAGGCCCAGGATGGAATTACTGACGTGAACCTGGAGATTGTTCATTCGGGTGGATTGACGGGGAAATAAAATTCAACGCCCTTGTCGATTAACGCTTGGTTTCGCATGAGAATTTCCCGCTTAAAATTCCACGCCAGGACGTAATAAATATCGGGTAGGGTCTTTAGATCGTCTTCAATCACCACGGGAATGTGCGAGCCGGGCGCATAGAGTCCGCGCCGAAGTTCATTGCGTTCTACGAGGACCTCGATGAGCTCGGAATCGACTCCCAGATAATTAAGCAGAGTGTTCCCTTTGACCGGCGCGCCGAATCCCCAAACTTTTTTTCCGCTCTCCTTCGCGCGATTTAGGTACTCGAGATTGTCCTTCTTGAACTGTCCGATCCGTTGATCAAACAGACGGTAGGTTTCGATATCGTTTGCCTTTGCTTCGTCTTCCTCGCGCTTCAAGGCCTGCAATCGTTCCGATGCCGATCGATTTCCCTCGTGCGAAACGTACGCGATGATGGATCCGCCATGGATGGGCGCCAGGTAGGCGTCGAAGACTTGGAGGCCATGCCGCTGAAGAAGAACTTCCAGTGTCTTGAGATTATAATAGAGAAGGTGCTCGTGATAAATCTGATCAAAGGCGAGATTCTCTATAATCCGTTTCATATAGAGAAATTGCACAACAAAAACTCCATCCGACCGAAGAGACTCTTTGATGCCCTTTGTGACCGAGTGCAATTCCTCCAGATGGAAGAAGACTCCGGAAGCATTGATGACATGAAATTTTTTATTTAGCCGCTGAGCGCATTCCAGGTTAAAAAAGTCATTCAAGGTGGGAACGCCCTGTTCGTTTGCGATCCGGGCCGTCTGTTTGGAGGATTCAACGCCGAGAACCTCATAGCCCAGTTTCTGGGCATGCTTCAAAAAAGTGCCATCGTTGGATCCTATATCCAAAATCGATTTTTCAGTCAAATGGCCAAAGAACTGGGCGTCCACTTCGTTGACCACGGATCCAAAATGATCGCTTAAGGACTTGGTGATGCCGGAAAGATAGGTGTGATCACCAAACATGATCTCTTTCTTGACCGTATAATCAAGCTGTGCCGTGCTGCAGTCGCGACAATAGACAACCCGCAGGGGATAGAGAGGCTCCAGGCCAACTTCTTCCTTTTTCAAAAAATTGTTACACCAGGGTTGTTCGCCCAGATCGACAACTGGTTCCAGCTTTTGAGAGTCACATACTCGGCAGATCATATATAATACATTAAAAGTGTGGGGCCTATATTGGAAATAGGATTAGCCTAGCCTCCAAAGATAATTTGCGAACCCGGCGCAGCAAGTCGAACAGTTAGATTATGATAATCCTTGAATGCGGCCTGAATGGCAGGCTGCTTCTCAGGCGGCACGCAAAAAAGCAGGAAGCCGCCCGCTCCTGCGCCTAGAAGCTTGCCGCCCCAGGCTCCCGCCGTTAGTCCCTTTTTATAAAGATCGTTGATTTCTGGATTCGAGACGCCACTGTCGAGCAATTGCTTTAATTCCCAGGCTTGGTGAAGTAAATCGCCAAACTTTGAAAGTGAAGCATTGGAAGTAAGGATATCGTATCCCTGGCCTACAAGATTTTGCAGGCGATGTAGATGCTTGCAGTTCTCTGCCAGATTATTGATTTTATTTTTTTCCAAATCCTGGGCGCGGCGTTTGATGCCGGTAAATACAATAAAAAGATGGGACTCAAGTTCTTCAATCCGCGCGCGGGAAAGAGTGAGTGGCCGTGCCCGAATATCGTCTTCGGCGTGAAATTCCAAGACGTTGAATCCTCCCAACGCGGCGGTTGTTTGGTCTTGCACGCCGACGCATTCCTTCAACACATTGCGCTCGATATGTATGGCTTCATAGGCCAATTGAATCGGGCGCACATACTCTCCCTTGTAGGCATGCAGCACCTGAAGGAGTGAAACGGTGAATGCGGATGAGGATCCCAGGCCGGTAAAGGCCGGCAGATCGGCGACGGTATGAAGTTCGATATCTTTTTCCAGTCCACAATACCGGAGGCATTCCCTAAAGACAGGATGTCGAATGTCATCGACCTTTTTTGCTAGCTCACCGACGCTATACGAAACTCGAATGGCATATTCAAAAAGGTGACTGTGAAACGGGTTGGCCGTAACGTAGGAAAACTTATCAATCCCTGTGGCTAAAACGGCTCCTCCGTGTTGGCGGAAATATTCCGGAAAATCGGTTCCTCCTCCCAAAAAACTAATCCGAAGAGGAGCCCGGGAAATGATCATGAGTGAAAAAGTAAAGCTTGGTTAGAATTGGTTTTCAAGCAATTTATTCGCGCAAGGAAGCGTGAGCGTTAGGGGCAGCGCGATGTCTAATATGACTGATGCGGCGATGTGGAAGAAAGTATGATCGTATTCTATATTGAACTATATAGAGTCCTCGGAGGCGAGGTTATATGCTTACTGTCCTGTTCCGCGTAGCGTTTCAATCGGTTCGAGTCGTGAAGCCCGGCGAGCCGGAACATAGGATGCGATAAAAACAGCGATCAGCGCCAGGACGGCGGCAAGCATGTAGTGCATATAGGACCATTCCACGATGAAGTAATCGGTGCGTAAAATACCGCGAAAATTAACCGGGATAATCGAGATGATATAGGTGAGTGCCGCTCCCAGTCCCCAGCCGAAAAGGATGCCGACGATGGCGACGCAGGCACCCTGCCACAGAAAAATGGCGGCGATATCGCTTTTCTGATAGCCCATGGAACGCAGGATGGCGATTTCCTTGGTTCGCTGCATGACCGAGAGCGAGAGGACATTGAAGATGCCGAAGCCGGAAAGCAGAATAATCATCGAAACGACAATTCCGGCCGAGATGTGCAAAGCTTGAAAGATGGCCAGATTGCCCGCCTGACGGGTTTGCCAGGAGGAAGCCGAGTGGGAAAGAAGGTCTTCAAATTCCGCGGCTCTTTCCGGCGCGCGGGAGGGATCCCGCAGTTTTACCAGCATGAAGGAGGTGAAATAGGGCTCTTGCAGGAGAGACTGGGCGGTGCGCATGTGGACGAAGACATTCTTGATGTCAAAATCCCAGACCCCCGTTTCGTAAATAACGTCGATGCGGAATCGGCGCGTATCGTTACCGGGCCCGGTGATATAAACATCCTGGCCCGCCACCAGGTGCATTCGCTCCGCGAGGCTGGCGCCGACGCAGGCTCCATTGGGGTTGTCCCGAAAATCATCCATGGACCCCTTCGATACCTGCTTGCCAAAATCGGTTGTCCGCAAGTGCAAATCAAGATCGATGCCCTGCAGGGAAACGGCCTCGCTGGAAAAACCGGAACGCAGGAAGGCTCGCCCCTCGACGATGGGGGAGCAGCCGACGACGTCGGAATAGTTGGAGAGCACCCGGATGACCCGGTAGGCATCCGAAATGCCGGGATAAAATTTTCGCGACTGCTGACTGGCGACCATGACCGACTTGTTTGGGTCGGATTGTAGAATGTTGGTTTTTTCTTCCTGAAAGCGGTCCGTGATCACCAGACTGCCTTCGGATCCCAGCACCGTATTGATATAGAAAATTTCAAACCCCTCAGTCTGGGCCAGGGCGGCGATAAATGATCCCACCCCAAAAATGACACCCAACGCGCTCAATCCAAGGGAGCGCTTGTGCGCCAGGAGAAACCGCAGGGCGATTTGAAGAGAGGGAGAATGCACGACAAAAGGCCCTTAACTCGACGAGTCCGTATCTGGCCGAAAGCCTCTCGGCTCAATTATCCTTCGCATTTAACTCCCGCACATGCATTCCCGGGTGATAGAGATCATGGTTTGATAGGATAACAGCGGTGCCTTCATCCAGTCCCTCCAGGATTTCGCTCGTCTCAAGGGTATGAAACCCAACGCGAACGGTAACCTGATGCACGACGCCATCAACCACCGTCAGGACAACATTGCCATGCCGGATCGCGCGGGTTGGAATGGTCAGCGTATTCTTACGCTCGCCGACGATAATATTCATTTCACCGGTCATTCCCGGCAGCAGGCTTTGCGTCGGGTCATCAATGCTAAACGTGACCTTGTAGGCCTGGTTGTCGGAATCATGCCCGATGGTTAAAAGCGTCCCGGGAAGGTTCTTGTCGGGATAGGCATAGAGGCGAATTTGCGCTTTCATGCCGGGAACGAGGTAGCCGACGTCTTCCTCGTTCACGTTGGCAACAATCTTATTGTCCGCGCTGCCAATCCGACATAGTTGGGTTTGGGGATTTAAAAACTCGCCCAGATTGGCGTAGATATTCAGGACGACGCCGTCCATCGGAGCCGTGATGCGATTCTCCTTAAATTGGGCCTGGAGGGCGTCCAGCGCCCGTTGTTGCGCATCGACGTCATTATCGAGATTGATGGCCTCATTCTGGACTTGTTCCTGCAGCTGGGTCAGCGCGTTTTTTGCCTTATCGAGTTCAACCTGGGCTATATTGCCGGCATTAAAAAGCTGCGTGAGCTTGTCCACTTCGATCTCCGCATTTTTGAGCGCTGGTGCGGAGGGAGGCCCCAGGCTTTGCCTAATTTTGGCTTGGGTGAGATTCGACTGGAGGGTATCAATCTGGCGCTGTTCGGTGTCATCCGTCACTTCGGCGAGAACCTGATCTTTTTTAACGGTGTCACCTTCCTTGATTTTCAAGGACGAGAGTTGGCCATAATTGCGCGTGCGGACGATGATCTGTTCGACCGGGTCGACATTGACGGTTCCATACACGCTGGTTAAGGCCGTGCCGCGCTTCACATAGGCGACTTCGGCCGAGGCGATCGTTGCGTAATTGTAATAGTAATAGGCGCCGCCACCGCCCGCCAGTAGCAGGAGAAAAACCCAAAAGATCCACGTCCGGGCCAGAAAACTTCGGCGCTGTGGACGTCTTTGGACCGTTCGCGGCTCTTTCATCGTTGGGCTTTGGGGCATGGGAAATTACACTATCTCTCTCAGTAGAGAGGGCACGCTTTAACGATCAGGTTGCGGCGGCCGTGAGTCTGTTATTTTTAGCCCATGGCCCAAGGCATGGTCAAGAGTTGACGCCGCCAGGCTCAATTGAAATTCGGAATTTAGTCGCGACAATTGCTGTGTAAGGATGTCGTTTTCGAGATTAATTTTGTCGAGTTGGCGGAGTTGTCCGGCTTCATAGGCCGTCTCGGCAAGTCTCCGCAAGTCATCCGGGCTTGGTTCCGCATCGAGTGCCTTTAAGCTATCGCGTTCTCGCAGAATCCTGGAGACGGCATCGCCGATTTCCCCGGTAATGGATTGCCTCAGCTCTGACAGTGCCACATCCCTTGACGCGATGTTCGCTTTGTCGGACATCTTGACGCCCCGGAGATTGCCGCCGTCATAAATGATCCAGGTGGCGTAAAGACTAAGCGGCAACTGGGTGTCTCCGGCCATGACCACTGTGGTCGGCTCATTATAGTTGGCCTCCGCATTAAAATCGCTGGCGAAGGCCAGCGCTGGCGGTTGAACAGTCGAATTGGACGAAGCACCGATGATCGGATACGCGTTCTTCATGTCGATCTGGATTTGCTCCTCCGCTGATAACTGCTTCGATTCGAGTAATTTTAAATCCTCCCGATCGCGCAAGGCCTCTGCAATCAATTGGCCGGTATCAAGATTCTCTGGCAATTTCGCCGTCAGATCGCCGGTGAAGTGCGCCGTTTCGGGCAGGGACAGACCGAGCAGAGTATCCAGCAGCAGCTTGGCTTGCGTGTAGGTCAGTTCTTCGGTGGCCAGGTTTTGCTGGCTCAGGTTGGCTTGGACCTGGACGTTTGCGACCACGCTTTTCTGAATCTGTCCTCCTTGAAAAAGTTGCTGGGCGGAGCTAACAGCCTTGACCTTTTCCTCGGCAGCCTTTCGAAGTAAATCGATATGCTCGCTTTCCGCCAGCATCGTGAGAAAAGCCTGATGAATTTGAAAAACGACGTCATTCAAATGCTGTCGATAATTGATAAAGGCCTGATCTTCGGTCAGGCGGCTAAGGCGTAATTGCGGGAAAGTCGCGTGGGTATAGAAGAGCTGCTGAAACTGAACGTAAAAAACCAGAGGTGTGGATAGTCCCTGGGCATTGAGCGTGGGAAATAAAATCGCGTGAAGCTGGATTACTTGGCCCTTGGCCTGCAGGAATTGCGTCGAAGCCAGTTGCAGTTCCGGGTTGTGATCCAAGGCAATCTGGATGCACTGGGCCAGCGAATAACTGGGCGGTGTTGCTGTCGCGGGCGCGGAGCTCGACGTGTTTGCCGCAACGCTCCTGCCCGTTACCCAAAGGAGCAGCAGCGGGATAAGAAAAGCTCTTTTCATGTCTAACGCAGGGAACTTGACGGAGTGACGAGCGGGGCCGGTAGAGTCGATGGAAGAGCGGGGGCAGTGGTTGTCGTCCCGTCCTTGGGCCAGTCAACAAACTTGAGCGAAATGGCCCGCTCCAAGTCAGCCAGCGCGTCCATGTAAAGTTGTTTCGTCTTGATTTCCTGTGTGCGCGCGGCAGTCAGGTCCAAAGTCGCCTGAAGGACGTCCAGCAACGTGGCATAGCCCGTATCGGCTGAAAGCTGGGCCAGGCTCACCGATTCCTCGGCAGTTTTAACGTTGGCGGTTTGGGATGCGACGGTTTGCTGGGCCGTGAGCAACCGGGCGTAGGCTTCACGGACCTCGTTTTGGATCTGCAGGCTCGTTTGATCCCGGGAAATATGGGCTATTCCCAAATTTGAGGTATCGGTCAACGCCAGACCTTTGCTCGCGAAGCCGTCGAAAACATTCCAGGTTCCCAACAAACCGACCGCGTATTCATTCACCGATTGATTGAAGGAACTCACATTTTGGTCGCGCAAAGCTTGATCGCTCACGTAGGCATCGATTCGCGGGACTAACGCAGCTTTGTCGATCTTGATCTGCCGTTCGTCGATGTCGATTTGCCGGTCCAGCGCCTGCAGTTCGGGACGGCGATTCAGGGCCAGAGTAATCAGGTCTTCGACCTTGACATTCCCAACCGGTGGACAATCCATGTTTTCCTGAATGAGGAACGGCGGGTAAAAGGGCGATTGATTGCGGGGCCAAGGGATATTCAACAGCTGGGCCAGAGCGATTTCTGAAGCGGTCAGGGACTCCTGCGTTTGGTAAAGAATGGATTTTTGATTTCCCAGGTTGACTTGAATGCGAAGGACGTTGAAGCGTGTAGTCCGGCCCGCATCAAAGAGGGCCTTCTGTTGAGTTTCCTGCTTGTTCAAAAGATCGATCGTTTGTTCCTCGGCATTGATCTGGGCTTGATTGACGATGATGGCGTAGATCGCATACTTGACGTTCTTCAAGACCAGATCAATGGTCGCTTGAAATTGAATCATCGAGGCCTGATGCTGGAGGTTCGCGATTGCGATCTGTTGCCGATTGATTCCCCCGGAATAAAGACTTTGCGTGGCAATGATTTGAATGACCCAGAAATCGCGAAAGCGTTGAATGGACGGATCCGTACCTTGGTTTAAGAGATCGTCGTTTCGCTCCTCGAGACGACCATTTAAGCTTAATTGGGGGTAAAGCGTGGATTTGGCCGTGATGATCAACCCCTGGGTTCTTTCAATATCCTTTTGCGCCTTGAGAATCTCGGGGTTCCGATCCAGCGCCAGCTGCAAACAATCACTCAGGGAGTAAGTCGGAGCAGGCTGTCCCGGTGTCGGTAAAAGAGGCGAAGCCTGGCCCCACGAGGTAAAAAAGGCCAAAAGAAGCGAGAAGTGGGCAAGGAAAGCGACCGATCGGACGGGAAGATTTAAGGGTTGGTATATTTTCAGCTTACGAAAAATAACGTGCATAGTTGGAAGAAAAGGTGGTATCGCCCGTGCTGAAACGGTATGGTTAAAGTCCACCAGCCCTTGAATTTAATGCTTTTATCATCCTTCATCAATTCTTCCAAGCCCCTTTTGGAACGATGCTCGTCCGACCAGGGAACAAAATTACGGCTTAAGTATCAACCCTACTATCATAGTGCCCAATCACAGGACGGGGCTTATGTGGTGGTCGACGGACGTCGTATGTTGATGATGAGTAGCAATGAATATCTGGGGTTGAGTTCCCACCCTAAAGTCAAGAAAGCCGCCTGCGATGCCATCAACCAGTGGGGCACTAGCCCCTGTGGCTCGCGCCTGGCAAACGGCAGCCGTTTTTTTCATGAGGAGCTCGAAGCCGCCCTGGCCGAATTTTTAGGCGTGGAAGCTTGTCACGTAACCTCTGCCGGCTATCTGGCCTGTATGGCCAGCCTAAGCACGCTCGTGCGTCGTGGCGATGTGCTAATCGTGGATAAAAGTATTCACTCCGCCTTGTGGGACGGTGCGGTGCTGAGCAACGCCGAAGTCGAGCGCTTCAGTCATGAAAATATTCCCGAATTGGAAAACCTGCTCGATTCTCTGCCCCCGGAGCAGGCCAAGGCGATCGCGGTTGACGGAGTTTATTCAATTGAAGGTCATATCACCTCGCTTCCCCAGATTGTGGACCTGGCCGAAAAACATCGGGCCATTGTCATTATTGATGATGCCCACGGATTTGGCGTTCTCGGACGTGAAGGGCGCGGAACCGCAGATCATTATAATTTAACCAAGCGAGTCGAAGTCGTGACGGGAAGCTTCTCCAAGTCGCTGGCGAGTACGGGTGGCTTCATCGCGGGAAGCCGCCAAGTCATCGAGTATCTTCGGAGCAATTGCCGGCAGATTATTTTTAGTGCAGGGCTTCCGTCATCCCAGGCAGCGTCTGCTTTGATGGCCCTTC